>ENA-OQCX01000479-OQCX01000479.1-human-gut-metagenome-genome-assembly--contig:-NODE-479-length-20655-cov-2.660951_pt1 | contig 20655 bp, 27 predicted proteins | sample MGYA00242762_ERZ504587 | MGnify/ENA primary metagenome ERZ504587 (study PRJEB26092, sample SAMD00036337) | human gut metagenome | host: Homo sapiens | study: EMG produced TPA metagenomics assembly of... | reverse complement strand
GGTACCTCAAACCTGATAAGCAAATACTATTCAGAAAATAATAAATACGGTAAAAACTGGAGATACAACCAATATAGTTGCATGGTTTTTAATAGCGATTGTTAGTCTTGGTTTGATTGTAGGATTTTATAAAAAGAGAAAAATGAAGTAGCCATTATTTAAAGAAAACTGATCCATTGCGGTGGAATCAGTTTTCTTGTGTTATATGGTTTAAAACGTTTCTAATATTAATGTTGAAGTGGTGGTGCAACGGTACGATTGATATCGTTGTTTGATATTTGAGGAGCATTGAGCAGTGCTGTGAAATTCTGCTGGATGATATCTAGTGTCTTCTGTTTTTTCTGCAATTCCTGTTTTTCTCGGACAGTAGCAGCCTGTTCAGATTCAAGATTTTCTATTCTATTCTGGATTTTATTAGAGCTTGGGATTTTGGTAACACCGAGATCCTGAAGCTCTTTTTTTATATATTAGGAAAGTCCTTTGTTTAAAGCAGAGGTAAAAAAATGCTTCATAAAAAAAGAGGCATAGGAAATAGACGATTGTTAGAAAAGATAAAAGCCTTCTTCACCAAAATCGTCATCATCATCAAATTCATGAAGAAAATAGTCCATATCCAAAAGGTCATTGTCACTCATGAGTTTGATATCATGGGCACTCATACCTTCAGGATGATTTTCATCAATCCCCGTTAATTCACGGAGAAGATGGGCACAGCAGACTGCATGCTGAATATCTGAATAATTCCAGTAGGAAGCTCAGCAGTCATGCATGGCAATCCCTTTGAATTCCGGGAGAACACCGCATTGTTCCATGCCTGCACTTCCACGTTTGGGACTGATATCAAGATAGGTGTATTCACAGTTTGAGGCATCATGAACTCACCAGAGTTTTTTATCCACTCTGGTTTCTGTTTCATCGAAATGTCCAAGTGCGGAACCAATCAAAAGTTATATTCAGAGTATGCAGACACTACTTTATTATTCATATTTAGAGAGAAAAAGTCAGATGTATATGACTATTATGAAGTAAGATACGGAAAAAATAATTTTATGCATTTGGCAGGAATAAAAAGTAAAACATTGAGTGTAGTTGATTTTTATACGGCTTGTGAGAAACAAATAATAAAAAAGGAAGATTGCAATCCACGAAGAAATGCAAATACTATGTATGCAAAATTAGCTGTTATGGAACAAATGTTGGATTTGAGAAATAGCAAGTGCTATAAGATAGGTACAAAAGATTTAATTACGATATAGTATATCACAAGAGTGTGGTATTAATTTCTCTAGCATAAACTGGTAAAGAAAAAATAAGATGAATAAAAAAGAAAAGAGGTCACAACCGAACTAACTCTGTTGTGACCATCCTGTCATTCCCCGAAAAGACATCATGTTATTACGGAGAATGACTATTTTTTAATTCAGATCGGCTGTCATTTCTGCAACCATGACCAGATTATCGTTCGTGCTCTGATCCATATCTACAACCTGCACATGAATCTGATCTGTATCCGTCTGCTCAAACTGCAGCTTGATCTGGTACACTCCATGTTCCGGATCTGTAAAAGTACCTCCGAATTTCTCGAGGGCATTTCCATCTGCATCCGTAATAATCATCTGTACATTTTCATATGTTTCCGGCACCTCAAGATAAAGGTAGGTGATGCTGGCACTTTTACAACCTTACTTACTTTGAATCCATTATTCTCCGCATTTACTTCATATGTCTGGTTGTTGCTGGCATCCGTATTCACTGTGAATTTGAGATTCCACTCTCCGCTGATCAGATTCTCGCCCTCCACATACTTGGTTGTGCTCAGCTCATTTTCTCCCTTTCCATAGAGCTGGGTAACCTGTATGTTTACCGTTGACTGATCTGAAAATTCCTTTTTCTTCAGAAAATCTGCACTGATATGTCCAAGACCTACAAAGCTTCCGTCCTCCGCTTTTTCCAGACAAAGTTCTGCACCGCATTCCTCTCCGTTAACCTGCACTCTCTGACTTTTCTCCGGCAGCAGATATTTCTTCTGATTGATCTGCTCATTGTCTGTAGTAGCTGTCATCGTAAAATACATTTCATATCCATCACAGTATGCATCGGATACCGTTACTGTCACGCCGTTATCTTCTGCTTCTGATCCCGGAGTCTGCACATTTGCAGAATAATCTTCAATCTTTTCATAGGCGGTCTTATCTTTCCCTGCATACGGATCCTTCGCCCTGTTTTCCTGCATTTTTGCAAAGACATCTCCGATCACCGGGATATTCTTCGCCAGTACCGGATTGGAATAAAGAACCGTTCCTGATACAGCGATCACCGCCACAGCTGCCGCCGCTGTTGTCCACACTTTCTTTCTCTTCTGATTCCTGTTATCTGGCTTCTTCATTCTAGCTTTCCTTGTCCGATTTCTTTATATGCATCTTGAATCTTTTGCTCTACAATCTCTGGAATTTCTAAATCTTTTTTCAAATCCTGTTTCATTTTCTCTTCAAATGACATTCTCAAGCCCTCCTTTTCTGCTCACATTTTCTATCTTTGTCTGAATTTTTGCTTTACTCAAACTGAAATTCCGGGTGTTCTTTCAGATAGAGTTTTTTATATACTCCTCGACCTCTGGAAAGTCTTGTCTTCACTGTATTTTCATTCATCTGCAGTATTTGACTGATTTCTCGGATGCTCATCTCTTCTACATAATATAAAATCAATACAACCCGATATTGCTGTTCCATCTGGTCTAACAGCTCTAGAAAGTCTTCGTTGATTGTTGCTGCTCCCGGTGGTGCTGCAATCTTTTCTTCTGCTTTCTTTCCTTTTATATCTTCTGCCCCATAATAGTCCTCAATTCCGACTACTTTTTTCTGTTCCCTAAGCATCTGATTACAATTATTAATCAATATTCTGAGTAGCCATGTCTTAAAATACTGTGCTTTTTTTAATTCTTTCAGCTTTTCATAGCAAGTGAGGATACTTTCCTGAATTGCATCTGCTGCATCAGAATCGTTTTTTAAAATACCGATCGCTACTTTATACATGGCCTGCTTATTTTCTTCTATCAATTCCACGAACGCCTGATCATCTCCCCTCTGCGCCCGCTTTACAAGAGATTTCATTTTATACGCCACCTTCTTTCAATTGTTTTCAAGCTCCATCTCAACCGATTGATACTTATTAGATGAATTTATGGTGTAAAAAGTTTCAAAAAGAGAGAAAAAGCACCTGTCAAAGAATCTTTGCGTGTTACTGTTCACACGATGTGCGACCAGCAACGCATCTCGCCATTTAAATCGCCTTTGGCGATGGGGCGAGATGCATTCAAGTCAAAACACGCATCCCCCGTGCAATCAGCGGAGTGATTGACACGGGAGTGAACAGTAACTCTTATTCTTCTGTTTTTGTACACAGTTCTGATTCTTTTCGCTCTTTCCACCAGCGGCTCAGTTCATCCGGTGCCGGACGATCCAGATACCGGGTTTCTTCTCCATTTACAAGTGTTCTTGCATTCTGTTCTTTTACAAATCCGATCCTTACTGCCGGAACACCTGCATTCTTCAAACTTTCCAACGTCTCTTCTCCATGCTCTGTCAGCACAAGATAACTTCCGGCCGATGTAAGAAGATATGGATTTAACTGAAAGAATTCACAGATTTCCACTGTCTCCTGCTTAAGTGCAAGTTTTGAGAAATCAATCTCAAATCCTGTCTTTTCTGCCTCTGCAAGTTCCCATAATCCACAGAGTACACCTCCATCCCCACACTGTCTGCTCTTCGCTTCTTCCGGAAGCTTTAAAATCTGTTCCGGAAGTATAAGTGATTCCTTGCAACGCTTTGTTTTTTCTATAAAAGATGGTGTAAATCTTGTACGAAGATCTGCCTCTGCCTCTTCAACCAATCGCAACGTTCCTTCTAATCCCGTATAACCGCAAAGAATGATTTCCGTTCCCGGAAACCATTTTTTCATCTGCTGTTTTGAGTTTTCTTTCACGCCGACAGCAGTAATCTGAATCACTGTCCGCAAAACATACTCTGCACTTTCAGCCTGTACACAGGTAATGGCAAGTCCTGTCTCCTCACAAATCTCTGTCAGGATTCTCATAATATCTTTTAATTCCTGCTCGTCAGAACTTTCAGGAAACAAAATCTGTACTGAAACCGCTGTTGGTCTGACTCTCTTTGCCGCAAGATCTCCTGCTGCTTTAATCACTGCATATTTCACCTGTGCCGGTGCTTTTCCGCTTACTGAAGCGCTGCTCCAGACAAAATCCTTATCGTCAGATACCAGTTCAGAACTGCTTTCTTCCCACGCAGTTTTTCCTGTTGAATTCCTGTTTACTTTTTGGATCTGTTTCTTTACAGAACGATTCCAGATCGTCTGCGTTACTCTCCCTGTCCGCATCACACTCTCCTTAGACCAGATATGGAATCACCATCGTTGCAACCATTGCAACAATAACCACCAGAATAATAATTGATACAAAACGTCTTACTTTTTTATCATAAAAATTCATCTTTTTTCTCCATTTCCATTAACAAAACCATATGTAAATATCTTTCTAATATCTGCAACGCTATACTAGTCCTCTATTATATAAATCGCCGCATCCTGATTCAGCTTATTTCTATGTCTGTAATCAAAAAGATGCAACTTTCCATTCAATCGCTCCAGATGAGTCATCTTTCGCAGTTGGCGGCTGTCGTATCCTTCATAATCCTTCAGATACTTGTGCTCTTCCGCCTCTTTCTTATAAAATTCAGACGCTACATCTTTTTCTACTTTGCTCTCTCCAAGAAATGCCGGACGATTCTTCACATTATCTCTCAGGTAAAGATCTAAAGTCATGCTTTCAAGCACCTTCTCTTTAAAATCCGCTTCTTTCTTCTGCATTTTCTCCGAACATGTGAATTCTGCTAATTCTGATTCTACAAAGTCCCACAATATCTCATAGCGAGTAAGTCTTGAATGATTCAACCAAACAAGCCTTTCTTCTCATAATAATTGCCCATTTTCTCATACATGGAAAATGCAGATGGAAACAATTCCACAAGAAGTCCCATCGTATGACTAAACTGAAAACTGTTATAGTAAACTTCCACCATCTCTTCTACTTTCTTCAGACGGATCACATCACTGTATGGAAGCCATTTTGTTGAAAGCACTTCATACGGCGGACGATTCTGGCAAAGCAACTCATACTCTTTCATCTTCTCATGCATCACAGATCCATGCAGTACTTTCAGAAATCCAAGCTGAAACTGATCCGGTTCCATAGCATAAACTTCATTAAAAGAATGAGCAAAACTATCATAATTCTCATATGGAAGACCTGCGATCAAATCTAAATGCTGATGCACATTTCCCTTCTCATGAATCCTTGCTACCTTATCACGTACTTTTTCCAGATTCATGGAACGTTGATCTCTTTGATCGTCTGTTTATTCGTTGACTGAATTCCAATTTCCAGCTGAATGAGTCCTGGACGCAAACTCCGGATCAACTCAATCTCTTCCTCATTCAGAAGATCTGCCGCCACTTCAAAATGAAAATTTGTAATCCCTTTATCATGCTCTTTGATATAATTCCAGATTGCCATCGCATGATCATGCTTACAGTTAAATGTTCTGTCAACAAACTTAACCTGTGGCACTTCATGATCAATAAAGAACTGCAGTTCTTTCTTCACAAGTTCCAGATTACGGAATCGAAGACATTTATCAATTGAAGAAAGACAATAACTACAAGAAAACGGACAGCCTCTGCTCGTCTCATAATAAATGATACGGTTCTTGAAATTCTCAATATCCCCATAGACAAACGGTACTTTGCTCAGATCCATGATCTGTCGAAACGGTGTCGCAGCAATCTGTTTTTCCTCTTCCCGAAATGTAATTCCCTGAATGTTGATCAATTGAGCCGCACCACGTCCTTCATAATATGCCACAAGTTCTGCAAAAGTCTCTTCACCCTCTCCGCGCATGATACCTTCTGTCATTGGATATTTTTCCAGAACTTCTCTTGCATTATAAGAAACTTCCGGACCTCCAAGCCAGATCTTCGTATCCGGCAGAATCTTTGGAATCTCCTGTATCAATTGCCCTACTTCTGTCACATTCCATAAATAACAGGAAAGGCAGAGAACATCTGGTGCCTGCTTATAAATATCCATCAAAATCTCATCAAATGGCTGATTGATCGTATATTCAGAAATTGTGATATTGCTGGCCGGATGCTGCTCTTTCGCATATGCGCGCAGGCAATAGACCGCAAGATTTGAGTGGATGTACTTTGCATTCACCGCTGTCAAGCAAAATCTTCATCTTTTTTATAAACCTCTTTTCCTGTCAATAATGTATATTTGTAAACATTTTCCTTTTTAGGTCTTACCTTTCTATTCTGAATGAAGATGTGAGAAATGTCAAGATATGTGAAGTTTATAACAAAAAAGGGAAAGCTATCACTTACGATAACAACACAAATTGTGTCAGATTATCGTATGATAGCTTTCCCTTATTTTGCAGCTTTAATCAAAAGCCACCTCTTCTTTCTGCTCCTCACGGAAAATTACCCCAAATACTTTTCTGACAATCGGTCCTGCGAAGCACAGCTGCCAGAAGAATGCCATTGGGAAATTGAATACTGTTGTCTGGAACCACACAGCAATCATCTGATTTCCTGCATCCTTAAAGAGCAGTGTTGCTGCAAGGCTCATCAGCGGCACATTCCAATGATGGATAAAACGGATATCGCCAGCACGATCATAAACGGATTATCTTTCTGTGGGTTCACGATCATAAATGCTTTCTTCTTTGCAATCGGTCCTACGAGAAAGAAATCCAGAATGAAAGCAATCGGTCCCATGATGATAAGTTCATGGAATGCTGCCAGAAAGACCTCATTACTCATTCCGCCCATATTCAGGGAAATGTTGTAGCAGATCATTGCATAAACCATGACAAAAACCATCATGATTGTGAAAATTACTTCTTGAAACTTATTTTTTGGCATAAAAAATCCTCCTATCATGATAAGCGTAACAGATTGTGTTGTTCGTTCATCATTCCGGAGGGAATGTATCGTTTCCAATATAAATACCATTCTATTCATTTTTTTTACGTGCATTGCGCTTCGAACTTGGCCCACAAGCGTTACCCCGATAGTTAACTCAGCCAGGCACCCTCACGGCACCCGAGAGGTTCTGCTTAGTGCTGCTCCGTTCCCGACCTGACACGGTTCACAGAGTCCCGTCGCGTGAGACCCAGACGTCAACGTCACTTTCCGGGGCAGCCCTGCAGACTGTCGCCCTCTGCGCAATATCACCCCTGCTATAGCGGATTGCAGGTTCAAGGTACCGCTACCACCCCGGCTGCACGGATTATTATTTTACATGATAAATGAATACTTGTCAAGTAGGCTGTTCTTTCTTTTGCACAGGAGTTTACCACAGGATTTAATTTTTCTATGTTACAGAGTCTGTAACTCCGCTTTTTTCTTCATCTTCCTGGCTTCCCTGAGTTCTCTGAAAAACTGCTTCATCAACTGGCTGCATTCTTCTTCCAATACGCCTGTTGTAAGATCTGCCTGATGGTTAAATGCCTGGATATCCAGTAGATTCAGAATGGAACCTGTACATCCTGCTTTCGGATTCATACACCCGACAACCACTCTTGGTATACGGGACTGGACAATTGCACCTGCACACATCTGACATGGCTCTAATGTCACATACAATGTACATTCTTCCAGACGCCAGTCACCAAGCTTTTTGCTTGCTTTCTTGATTGCTGCGACCTCAGCATGTGCCAGTGGATTCTTGTCTGTATTCCGTCGGTTATAACCGCGTGCAATAATCTTATCTTCATGAACGATCACGCAACCAATCGGGGTTTCTCCTAGATTATACGCTTTCTCTGCCTGTTTAAGGCCGTACGCATATATTTTTCATCCGTTGTCATCCTCATTTTGTTTCCTTTCGGTTATTGTATAAAAATAGCATTAATATTCCTTTTCATTCTGAATAAACTATATAGAAAAATTCTTTTCAGGGGCTTGCTATGAATCCGGGAAGTTATTATTTATATGAGTACGAATCCTGCTGCCGCCGCAGAAATCTTGGTTTTCTACAAATTTCATCACATAATTATTCTTATCTCTTAACACTTCATGTTAAAAATCTTCCGATTGTCCCTGGAGAACAGTTGGAAGTCCATGCATTTATTCTCGAAAATCAAACACTTACAGGTTCTCCGGTTGCACTTCTTCAGTGCTCTGGTCAGAACTTATCCACACAACTGGTCATTTCCGGGGAACGTTTTCCACATAAAAGAACTCTTAAACACATTGATGGGTTCATTATTTTCTCCATCACCCAGAATCGATCACAGCATTGGATTGCCTCCGCTGTACCTCTGCCGGATTTTTATTCTTTTTCTGATTGCTCTTTATCAACAGAAGAGATTTTATCCTCTGAACCTGAGAATCCATCCATTTCGGAAGAATCCCTCATAACAGAAGACACTGTATCTGAGACTGTATCCGAAACAGCATTATCTGACGCTTCTATTGCTGACACTTCAACTTTGAATGCTCCAACTGAGGATACGCTAACCGAGGATGTTTCAGCTGATGATACTTCAATTCATGACGCTTCAATTCAAGCCAGAAAAATCACACACGCAGAGATTTCCACACTTCCGCGCAGATTCTGGCCACTTGCCAACAATAGTTTTCTTCTGCATGGCTGTCATAATTATCATCACCTTCTCCTGATCAAAGAAAAGGATCATCTTTGGCTTGGCGTTCCCGGCCTTTACGATCCCAGAGAAGCACATATGGCTAACTTGTTCGGCTTTCCTCAATTTACCAGTTCTTACATCTCTATTCTGGAACTTACCGAAGATGAATGTGAAAACTCTGAATCTTTCGGTCACTGGTGTCGATACTTAATGTGATTCTTAAAAAGAAAGGAAAAAGATAGAGAAAGGAAGCGTTCACAGCGGATGCACTTCTTTTCTCTATCAATTTTAATTTTAATCCAGATAAATTGGCGGTTCGTAATCCTCTCCAAGAAGTACTTTCTTACGTTCCTGATATCCGAGGAATGCCCATTCTGTCATATCTGTCCATTTATGGTTTGCACGGTCATAAACCTGCACATACCCAATTCTTTTCGGATGCATACGTACGCTGTTGGATTCATATTCTCTTCCTGTGTATGGATTAATGTCTCCAACTTCTTCCTGTACAGGCTCTTCGTATGTTGCCTCTTCCTGCACCGGCTCTACCGGCTGTGTCTCATAGGATGTAACTTCTGCTTCTTCATATGGTTCTGCTTCTTCCTCTGCCGGTTGAGCATAATCTTCTGTATAAGAAATTTCTGATTCCGCAGGGTTTTCTTCTTTCTGATCTGATTCCGGCACTTCCTGAAGCTCTTCCTTATATTCCTCTTCTTCTGCCTGAAGTTCTTCTCTGACATCTTCAGTTGGCTCTGCTTCTACTGCATTCTTTTCAAGTTCAGCAAGTTCTTCATGCATATCATAAATCTCACCGATCGTCATGTCGCGTTCTTCACCTGTAAGCTGCTGTTCTTCCTTCTCTGTCTCCACCGTTTCCTCTGAAAAGCTCTCTTCCGGCTGTTCCTGTTCATTCCATTTTACTTCCTGCTTTCTGATACGTCCGACTGCACTCTCTGCAATCTCTCCTGACATGATGCTCAGCTGAAACGGACAGCCAAGAATAGATGCGATTAGTCTCATATCCTGTTCCTGAAAATTATCCCTTCCAAGACGCTGTGTTAAATTCTGACGTGACATCTTCTTTCCTGTCTCTTTCTCAATCGTCTCCGCCAGTTCTTTGATCGTCATTCCTTTTCTTCCCAGGACGATTTTCACCTGTTCTCCAAACGTTAAATCTTCCATTTACTTCTCCTCCTTATGTATTATTTATACTTCTCTCTTATCTGTCGATCAGAACGGTTTTTACTTAATTTGCAGAAACATATTCTTCCAAAGTAAGTCCTTTCTCTGTCATCTCTTTTGCAGCATCTACTCCCACATAACGATAATGCCACGGCTCATATATAATTCCTGTAATATTAGATTTATCCTGCGGAAACCGAAGAACAAAACCATACTCTGAACAATGTTCCATCAACCACTTTTGCTCTTCTGTATCTCCCTGTTTCTCATCAAGCTCCCCGTACTTTGTCGATATAATGTCAACAGCAAGACCGGTTGCATGCTCGCTTGTTCCTGGAATTGCAACTGATTTCTTTGTCTCATCATACGCATTTAACGGTGTGTATCCCTGATTGATCCAGTCCTGCATCGTCGTATTAAAGACATCTCTCTGTTTCTCATAAGAACGATATCCTGATGTCACATACATGCTGAGTCCTGCCTTCTTCCCATCATCCAGCATCTTATTCAGACTGTCTGCTATCCTGGAATCTACCTGTTTTCCACCACTTATCTCCGTCAGCTTCGCCGGCACATAAGAAGTATCCAATGGATGCTTCTCATTCACAAGTGCAAGACACCATCTGTCATCATCACTTGCCAGCAACTCTGCAGTATTTTCTGTTACTTCTTCTCTTTCTAACTCTGCCTGCAGTTCTTCGTTCTTCTTTGTCTGCTCCTGTAATTTTGCATTGCTGATTTCCAGCTTCTTTTCCGCTTTTTTCAATGTAATTGAGGAGATTCCTGAAGTAATTGCCACTCCTGCAATTACTCCTGCCAAAACCCTGTAAGCATTAGTTTCTTTGCTCTGTCTCTGAACAATGCTTTATTCATCTTATTTAATTTCAACTCCATCTGTATTTTTCATCTTATCCTCTGTAATATTTAGAATCTCTTCCGTTTCATTCCCCCCGGCAGATCATCCTATTCCTTCAGATATCGCACTTCAAATGTCTCCACTTTGATCGGTTTATTAAATAATGTTCCCTGTGCATAATCGCATCCTAATTCCTGAAGAACATTCAGCTGGTCCTGTGTTTCAACACTCTCCGCAAGAACAGAACATCCCAATTGATGACAAATATCAATTACGGCCTTTGCTACCACTCTGCTTCTTCTGTTTCCAACCAGATTTGTAATAAGGCTCTCATCCAGCTTCAATCCATCAAAATCCATAATGGACAGAATCGAAAAGCTGGAATTCTTAGCTCCGAAATGATCCAATACTACGCGGACATTCGCTTTTCTGATTTTACTGCATGATGCCGCCAGCATCTCCTGGTTCGTATCTGTATAAGATTCGGAGACTTCTACTTCCAAATATTCGCATAATACCTGATATTTCTCAATCAGCGCACTCATCTGATCCGCAATGTTCTCCTGCCTCAATGTTTCACCTGCAAAGTTTACTGAAATCGGCACCATCTGGATTCCTTCTGTCTCCCACTTATGAAGGATCTGACATACCTGTTCAAATATATAGAGATCGAGATAATGTGACAGCCTTGTCTCTTCCAGAAGATTAATATATCTTCCCGGATCCATAATTCCAAGATCCTTATGATGATATCTGACAATCGCTTCAGCACCTGCAATTTCTCCGGTCTGCACATCAATCTTCGGTACCAGACATACAATAAAATTCTTCTGTTCAATATCCTCTAGAAGATCCTTTTTGATGATTGGCTCATGATGACCTTTACGCAGATTTTTTATAATACTTCTTTTTCTCTTCCCGCATCATATTCTCTGCACTGATCACAAGACCATTCACATCTATGTCCACTTTTCCCCAGGCATACCCTACTGAAACAAGTCCCAGACTTATGTTTTCAAGTTTTGTATATGCACCATGTACCTGTTGTGTAAAATCTTCATAGGAAGCGTTCTCTACAAGAACCAGATACTCATCTCCTGTCATTCTGTATACATTACCATTATGGAAATACTCCGAAAGCACTTCACCAACTCTGGTGACAACTTCATCTCCATAATCTCTTCCGAATTCTTTATTAAAATTCTTCAGTCCATTAATGTCTACGGAAAGAGCTCCCAATGTCTTCAATTCTTCCGGTTCCACATGATCCAGATATGCAACAAAACTATTTCTGTTAAGTACTCCTGTCAGATTATCATGATAACTGAGATACTCCTGCTGTTTCTGGAGTTTATGAAGAGCGATTGCCTGCGGTATATACGGAATCACCGTACGAAGCAATCCAACATCACATCCGCCCCGGTGAACTCCAACTGCTGCAAGAATTGCTACTGTATTCTCATCCAGCTGTAAACTCACACTGTAATCGGCCTCTGTTGAATTTGTAATCTCCTGCTTCATCCACTTTGGCTGATGTTCTTCCGGAAGCATCTTTATCTTATCTCTCTGCCATGGAACATTCTCTGCACACCACTCAAAGATGGTCTCAATATCCCCATACTCTTTCTCAATATAGTACACGTATTCTGAATCATAATAATCACGTACCGCACGAAGTACATCATTTACGATTTCTGAGAGAGAACGTGGCTTCTTTCTATCACTCATATCATTTTCCTCTGTCTTTCTATAATTTTAGACACTCAGATAAGATTATTGTATTATACTACGAATTAAAATGCAATACAAAAAAAGTTTCGCAATTCACTTTTAAATGTAAAAAAAGAGGGTGATTTCCCATTCCAGAAAATCTATCCCTCTTTCTCTAATTAAATGATATATCCTGCAGATATTTCTGATTTCTGCACATCTACATGCTCTCGAAATCTATAAATTCCACTTTTTATCCTGTGAAACACGAAGTCGGTTCATCGCTCTTGCCAGAGATGCCTGCGTATGATAATACTGCTGGATACTCTGCTGCTGACGTAACCTTTCCTCTGCACGCTCTTTCTGCTCCTGTGCTCGTCGCACATCGATGTCTTCTGGTTTCTCGGCTGTATCAACAATCAGTGTGACTCGATTGTTTACGATTTCAACAAATCCCACACCCACTGCAATATCTTTCCATTCATCGCCGTCCAAACTCATATGTGCAACTCCGACATTCACAGCGATCACCATATTCTCATGATTTGCAAGAATTCCCTTTTCTCCATCCGGAGCCGGGATGATCAGCTTCTTACAACGACCTTCGTAGAATACACCATCACTTGCTATGATTTTCAGACCAAATGTATCCATATGCACATTCTCCTATTTCAACAATTACTCTTCTTCCATCTCTTTTGCCTTGGCAATTACGTCATCAATTGTTCCGACATTGAAGAAAGCATTCTCCGGATAAGCATCCATCTCTCCGTCAATGATCATCTTAAATCCACGGATCGTCTCTTTCAGCGGTACATATTTTCCAGGAATTCCTGTAAATGTCTCTGCTACGAAGAATGGCTGGGACAGGAATTTCTGAATCTTTCTTGCACGCATAACAGTTGCTTTATCTTCATCAGAAAGTTCTTCCATACCAAGGATTGCGATGATATCCTGCAGTTCTTTATATTTCTGAAGAATTGCAATTACCTTGTTAGCTACTTCGTAATGCTCCTCTCCTACAACGTCTGCTTCCAGAATACGGGAGCTTGACTCCAGTGGATCTACGGCCGGATAAATACCCTGCTCAACGATCTTTCTGGAAAGTACGGTTGTTGCATCCAGGTGGGCAAATGTAGTTGCCGGAGCTGGGTCTGTCAGGTCATCGGCCGGTACATATACTGCCTGAACCGATGTTACAGAACCGTTCTTTGTAGATGCAATACGCTCCTGAAGTTCACCCATTTCTGTTGCCAGTGTCGGCTGATAACCTACGGCTGAAGGCATACGTCCAAGAAGCTGATACCTCAGATCCAGCCTGTGTAAAACGGAAAATATTATCGATGAAGAGAAGCACGTTCTGATGCTGCTCATCACGGAAATATTCTGCCATTGTAAGTCCTGTCTCAGCGACACGCATACGAGCTCCAGGTGCTCATTCATCTGTCCGAATACCAGGGCTGTTTTCTCCAGTACTCCGGATTCTTTCATCTCTGTCCAGAGGTCGTTACCCTCACGGGAACGCTCTCCAACTCCTGTAAAAATGGAATATCCGCCATGCTCTGTTGCAATGTTACGAATCAATTCCTGAATCAATACGGTCTTACCTACACCGGCACCACCGAACAGACCGATCTTACCACCTTTTGCATAAGGAGCAAGAAGATCGATAACTTTAATACCTGTCTCAAGGATCTCAACTACCGGGCTCTGGTCCTCGAATGTAGCGGCTGTCTGTGGATTACCCATTTTTTAGAATCTGTAATCGGCTCTCCGTTATCAATTGTCTCACCGAGTACATTAAATAATCTTCCAAGTGTCTGCTCGCCTACAGGAACCTGAATACCGGCTCCTGTTGCAGTAACTTCCATATCTTTACAAAGTCCTTCACTTGCAGCAAGCATCAGGCAGCGCACCTCATTGTTTCCAAGGTGCTGTGCAACCTCCATGATGCATTTCTTTCCATTATTATCAACTTCAAGAGCATCTTTGATAAAAGGAAGATCACCGTTTTCAAACACTACGTCAACGACAGGTCCCATAACCTGTACAATTCGTCCTTTATTCATGTTCTCTCTTCTCTTTCTATATTTCAGTCATTACAAACTGCAACAACCTGCTGTCTGTAACGCATTTCGACATTTTAACTCTTCTTCTGCTGAGCTCTTGCGCCGGCACAAACCTCTGTGATCTCCTGTGTGATCGCAGCCTGTCTTGCTCTGTTATAGAGATTGACAGATCTTTAATCAAATCCTGTGCACTGTCTGTTGCTGACTTCATTGCCATCATACGGGCATTGTGCTCACTGGCATAAGCCTCAACCAGACATCCGTAGATCATACCGTTGATATAACTTGGTACAATACTGTTCATGACATCCATAGGAGATGGATTCAGTTCGATTTCCTCTCGATACATATTCAAAGGCATCTTCATTTCACCAAAATCCCCTCTCTCGAGTGGAAGAAGTTTTAACACTTCCGCTTCTGACTGAACTGCATTTTCCATTCGTGTATATACTACGTAAACTTCATCCAGCTCATGATTGTTAAACTGATCCAGAATAACCGCTGAGATGTCACGGGCACGATGCATGGTCGGTTTCTGAACTGTATAACGGAAGTTTGTATCAATATCTACATCCTTCTTTGCAAAATAATGACGTCCAAGCTCTCCCACAACAAAAAGCTTATGCTGCCCCGGCTTGGAAAGAATCTCTTCCTCAAGCTTCACAATATTGTGATTGTAAGCACCGGCCAGTCCCTTGTCCGCCGTGATAACGATCGATCCAATCTTACGTTCCTCTGCCGGAATGTTTTCCCTCTTGTTGAAATAGCTGTGATGTAATTCCGGTAAATGACGTAAAATACGACTGATTTCACCCTGTAGTGCATAGAAATATGGTTCTGTATCTGCCAGCTTCTTTCTTGCCTGTGTCAGTTTGGAAGAAGAGATCATATACATTGCATTGGTAATCTTCATTGTGTCTTTGACACTGTTGATTCTGCTCTGTATCTCTCTGATATTTGCCATATTAACACCTGCTCTTCTTAAATTCCTTCGCTGTCTCTACGATTTTGTCGATCAGTTCCTCTGTCAGGACTTTCTTCTCTTCGATTTCCTGACCGATCTCCGGATGCTCTGCTTCGAACATCTGAAGCATATCATACTGGAACTGTTTAATCTTTGTCTTCTCTACACCTAAAAGTACTTTATGTGTTGCTGCACACAGTGTGATTACTTTCTCATGCAGGGAAAGCGGATGATACAATGGCTGTTTCAGAAGTTCCATCAGACCACTTCCATATTCCAGTTCTTCCTTCGTAGCTGCATCAAGATCTGAACTGAACTGTGTGAAGACTTCCATCTCACGATACTGCGCCAGATCGATACGAATACTTCCTGATGCTTTCTTCATTGCTTTTGTCTGAGCTGCACCACCAACACGGGATACGGAAAGTCCAACGTTGACCGCCGGTCTCATTCCTGATGCGAAAAGTCCACTCTCCAGGAAGATCTGTCCATCTGTAATGGAAATAACATTTGTCGGAATATATGCTGATACATCTCCTGCCTGTGTTTCAATGATTGGAAGTGCTGTAATAGAACCTCCGCCCATCTCATCACTCAAACGGCTGGATCTCTCCAGAAGTCTTGAATGCAGATAGAATACATCTCCCGGGTATGCTTCACGTCCCGGGGAACGTCCAAGCAGAAGAGAAAGTGCACGGTATGCAACCGCATGCTTGGAAAGATCATCATAAATGATCAGTGCATCTTTTCCCTTGTGCATAAAGTACTCTGCCATAGCAGTTCCTGCATATGGTGCAATATACTGAAGCGGAGCACAGTCACTTGCTGTGGAAGATACGATGATCGTATAATCCATTGCTCCGTGTGTCTGTAATGTATTAACAACTTTGGCTACTGTAGATGCTTTCTGTCCGATTGCAACATAGACACAGATTACATCTTTACCTTTCTGATTCAGGATCGTATCCAGTGCAATGGATGTCTTTCCTGTCTGACGGTCTCCGATGATCAGCTCACGCTGTCCACGGCCGATTGGGAACATTGCATCAATGGAAAGGATACCTGTCTCAAGCGGAACGCTTACTGACTTACGATCAACAATTCCAGGTGCCTCATTCTCGATTGGGCGATAGTCGTCAGATTTGATCTCACCTTTTCCGTCAATCGCCTCACCAAGGGCGTTGACAACTCTTCCTACATAAGCGTCTCCAACCGGAACGCCTGCTTTCTTTCCTGTACGGGCTACCTTTGTGCCTTCACGGATTCCTGTGTCGCTTCCAAGAAGGATACATCCGATTTCATTCTTACGAATATCCTGTACCATTCCCTTAAGGCCGTTTTCAAAAGTAACGATTTCCCCGTACATGGCGTGATCAATCCCGTAGATTGTGGCGATACCATCGCCGACAGTAACAACAGTACCTACTTCACTGTCCTTACTCATTGTATCAAAATTCTCTATTTCTTCTTTCAAGATAGAAATAATTTCATCTGAATTGATTGAACTCACCTTGTTCACCTCCAGGTCAATCTTTGTTCTAATCTGTTCAGGCGTCCTTTCATACTCCAGTCATACTCATCACTGCCAACCCGGAGAATAAATCCTCCAAGCAGTGCTTTATCCTGGCGAACTTCGATTTTAGCACGCTTTGCGCCATATTTCTTGCAAAGGAACGCTCCATTCCTTTTTTCTGTTCCTCCGTTGGAGGCTGAATACATGTCAGAACTGCGTTCAGAACCTGATTCTGTTCATCACAGTATCTGTCATATGCTGTGAAGATATCTTCGATCAGATTCATTCTCTGATATCTGCACGCTACTTTAAGGAAATTTCTTATCTCCTTTGGAAATACTCTGTCTACCACATTCATTTTTTTCTGAAGTTCAATGGTAGGATTCGCGAAAATCTCGTGAAGCTGCGGTACTTCCTCAAAAATCTCACGTGTTTTCTGTACAGCTTCTTTTGGGACACCTACTTCATACAGGACACGTGCATATCTGATTGCTGCCATCGGGCAGTAAATCTGACTCTTACTTGTCTGTGTCTTCATCTGTCCCACCTACTTCTCCCAAAAACTGGTCATAAATGTTCTGCTCTTTGTCTCCCACGATCTTCTCAGCGGATGCCATAGCCAGTCCTGCAATCTGAGTCTGAAGATCTTTCATTGTCTTCTCACGTTCAATACGTACATTCTCTTTTGCAGCTTCCAGAAGATCTCCGGCTTTGCTTCCTGCTTCACTTACGATGCGGTCATACTCTGTCTTAGCCTCTGAGCGTGCCTTCTCAACAATCGCAGCTGATTCAAGCTTCGCTCCCTTTAAAGCATCTTCATATTCCTGTTTCATCTTCTGCGCATCACTCTGTGCATCCTGTGCACTCTGAAGACCGTCTGCGATCATCTGTCTGCGCTTCTCCATGATATCACTCACCGGTTTGATCAGAAAATGTCTCAACAGGAGGAAGAGAACAATAAGGTTGATAATGGTATAGACAAGGTTCATATTTAACTGAAGCACCTTTTACACCTGCCTTTCCTGTTATCTGCTTCCATCATTTTCATAAGATTCTTTTCGTTTCTTATTTCAGGAAGAAGATGATCAGGATACCAATGATGAAACCGTAGATTGCTGTTGCCTCGGCAAGAGCACATCCAAGGATAAGGTTCTTACTGATCTTGCTTTCTGCCTCTGGCTGTCTTGCGATAGCTTCTACTGCTTTACCTGTTGCATGTCCGATACCGATACCTGCTCCGATACCTGTGAATACTGCGATAGCTGCTCCAATAGCAATAAGTGTTGACATAATTTTAATCTCCTTTTCTTTTCAATAGAATGTGTTAAGTTCTTACTCCATCTCTTCATTCATAAACAGAGATGTCAGGAATACAAATACGTATGCCTGAAGTAGACCGTCGAAAATATCAAAGTAAAAACTGATTGGAATCGGAATGACCAGTGGAACGATTGCTTTCAAAAGTTCCATGACTACGAATCCTGCCAGCATGTTACCAAAGAGTCGCATACAAAGCGACAACGGCCGGATGACGATTTCCAGAATCATGATCGGTGCTACAATTGGAATCGGCTGTGCAAAATGCTTTGCCCAATGTCCGAATCCATTCTTGCGGATACCTGAAAATTCAATGAGACACATACTCATGATTGCCAGGGCTGCCGTCACGTTCAAATCTTTCGTCGGAGGCTTAAAGCCAAACAATGGTGCAATTGTGTTTGAACAAGCAAGATATAACAGAACCGTAATCAGATACGGTACATAACCCTTGTTCTCTTTGCCAAGTACTCCGACAAAGAAGTCCTCAGCGGCGCCGATACCGGCTTCAAGAGCCAACTGCACTTTTCCGGGATTCTCAACCTTTAAGTTCTTACCAGGATAATGGATGCTATCACAAGCACTGCCATGATGATCCAGGTAACTACTACAGATTCATTGATCCCGCCAAGAACCGGAAGTGTGAACACTGTCTCACAATTCAGTTCTTCCATAAGATTGTCTGCCAGATTTCCCGTATTGCTCCCTCCCTTTCTACCTAATGTATATTGCTGTATTTTGTCACTTTTCGTATACAGCATGGCAAATATTACTGCTTATAATCGCATTAAAACGTCATGTTCTCCGAAAAGTTGACTAAATACTTACTCCCATGTTTTCTCTTTGTCAACGCTCCGCTTCAACAAGTTAAATTCATAAAAAAACCACTTTTTTTATTTCAATTTGCTCTTTTTTCATTCTACGTTTTGTCTGTTTTTTATCACTTTTTTAACGCTTTTCTGATTACATTTTAGAATCCGTTCTATTTTTATGCGCATTTTCAACAATAAAATTGTTTTTATTCCTGTACATTTGTACGATTCAAAAATTTTTTTCATAGACACTTTGCCTTAATTTGTATATTAATGATAATTTTTCTCCGGTTTTCCATATTCTTTTCAGAATAATAGCAAAAACAGATGTTACATTTTTGTTACGATTTTGTTTCTCAAAAGAAAAGCACCCATTTTTAAGCCATAGCATAGGTGTGATAAATAAAATTTTATTTTTCAACATATACTTGTTTTAGCTACGATTATGTGATATAGTGATTGTAGCTAAGGAAAGAGATGAATATGACATATTCACACAAAAATGACCCCTCATGAGCCGCCAACTCATGAGGGGTCTTCTCTTTTTTGATGGTTGAGCATCCATTCAGGCTAATTGTCGCTGTCATCTCCGTCTAGCCATTTGCAAACATAGTAGCCAACTACACTTGCTGCGACGGAAACAAGAAAAGAGATAAATATCGACATATTCACACCCCCTTTCTGTTGCCAGATTAGGAGCGACAACATATGTATTATACTATATAATTACAAATGTAACAATATATGTTTAGCGTTTTTTCAATTGCTGGTAAACATATGATACCGGCAGTCCAACTACATTATAGTAGTCCCCTTCGATTCCATCTATATACGCCGCAAAGCTTCCCTGGATTCCATAAGCTCCCGCCTTATCCATCGGATCTCCGGTTGCGATATACGCGCGGATTTCTTCTTCGCTCATCTCATGCACATGAACCTTTGTCTCTACCGCATGGTTAATGATTTCTTTCTCGCCTGCATTATTATAGGAAAGAATTGCAACACCTGTATAGACTTCATGTGCTCTTCCCTGAAGGCTTAGAAGAATCTCATATGCATGATCTTCATTCTTTGGCTTGCCAAGGATTTCTTCGTCACGTACAACGATTGTATCTGCTCCGATCACAATTGTATTTTTCAATTCTACTCCCTCTGCCTGAAGATCAGATGCAACATTTTCTGCTTTCATCAATGCAAGTTCTTCTACAATCTTCTGTGGTTTTGTACTTGTATAGACTTCCTCTTTATTACTTACCTTTACCTCAAATTCTAAACCGATTTGCGCAAGCAGCTCTCGTCTGCGCGGAGATGCTGATGCAAGAATGATTTTCTGATTCATTATCATTATCCTTTCCTATTATTATAATATAATTTTCACCGATGTCATTTCTTTCTTCATAATAGCATAACTGTTCAGAGCCAACCTCCAAAAATGCTACGCATTTCGTCGGTGTGGCGTATCCGCAAATAAAATTTCAAAACAGTCTTAAAAATGCAAGCATTTTT
>ENA-OQCX01000477-OQCX01000477.1-human-gut-metagenome-genome-assembly--contig:-NODE-477-length-20658-cov-2.149335_pt1 | contig 20658 bp, 21 predicted proteins | sample MGYA00242762_ERZ504587 | MGnify/ENA primary metagenome ERZ504587 (study PRJEB26092, sample SAMD00036337) | human gut metagenome | host: Homo sapiens | study: EMG produced TPA metagenomics assembly of... | reverse complement strand
ATCGGCTCAAATATAGCATCGGTTATAAGCAGCATTTTGGTGGATGAATTTCAAGATACAAATGAACTTCAATACTCAATATTATCAACCATTTATAAAGCAAATAAGTCAATAATTTTAATGTTTGTAGGGGATGTCAATCAGGCTATTTATAGTTCTTTAGGAGGTGTAGCAAAAGGCAAAAAAGAATTGGAAACTCTTTACGAAATAAATTTTGATTCTCTGTCGCTTAAAGGATGTTATCGTTCTACTCAGAGATTGGTGGATTTATATAGCAGATTTGAAATCTCTAAAACTGACGCACACTCAGTTGCGAAATATAAAGATGAACATGGTGAAATACATTTTTTTGATTCTGTTTATTATACAGATTTAGCATCTAAAATTGCAGAACTAATAAAAAAAAGAACTTAGAAAAGGAACAAAGGCCGAGGAAATTTGTGTTATTGCACCTCAATGGTTTATGCTGTTTGATCTTTCGGGGAAACTGCGCTTACTACTTCCTGATATTTCGTTTGACGCACCAGATATTTCCCCGATAAAATATGATCCGATGAATCCTTTATTTCTGATAGCAAAGTTGCTATTTATGCCTGCTGGAAAAAATATTAGACTAAGAAAACGAATTGCAACTGAATTTATCTCAATTATTAGAGATGATTTTAGAATTATGGTGTCAGATAATATTCAAAGTTATGATGTTCTTTCTGCGGTTAATTGTTGTCGTCATATAGATGCGGATGAAATAATCTGTTTAAGTATTGCAATACAAAAAGTTTTTGCGTTATTAAACATATGCGTAAGTAAAGAATCATCATTGTCAGAGTTAAAAGCTTCTTTTTTGATGAAATCTGCTCAAGAGTGAAGAGATATTCGCTTGCCACAGATTTTGAATCAATCAGTAAGTAATTTGGAGATAAAAATGCTGTTGTAATTTCGACTCTTCATGGAGTTAAGGGTGAAGAATATACCACGGTTATTGCTGCTGGGTTGTTTATTGTGACGGGCCAAAGTCCGAGTTTGCTCGGGATGGATAAAATGCTGCAAGAATGGAAAGGCGCAGACCAGTTTATTATTGTCAAGGTACCTGGTTTGAAAAATTGATGGCGGAATAATAAGATGCTGTGATAGAATGAAGAAAATGATTGGATGTGCAAACTGGAAGTGTTGTTTGATGTTAAGCACGCTACAGTAAGCGAACATATTTCAAATATTCTTGCTTCAGGAGAACTGGATGAGACTTCTGTCGGTTTTTCCGACAGAAGTACAGGGGGACGAAAACCCCAAATTTATAATTTGAATATGATTTTGTCTGTCGGATATCGAGTTAATTCTAAAAGAGGTATAGCTTTCAGAAAATGGGCAAATAATGTCCTTAAACAGTTTATTTTGCAAGGCTATGCAATCAATGAAAAGCGTCTTCAGGCGCTTAAGAAAACAGTTGATATTCAGTCAAGGATGCTTGCAGATGCACTTGATATAGAGGAGAAAGTGCAGCCTGCTTCATATTTTTATTAGTGCATTACATAAAAATACGCACATACGCATAAACAAGGAATGAATATTGAAACGTATTTTGTTTTATGACAGAATATCATTACTAAAAAAAGTGCAGATGCGGAAAATCCTTTTTGCTGTTTACAATATTTACTGGAGAATGGAGTTGGCTCTGATCATATTGTTGAAATTGCATTGGACGGTATAGAGAACGAGGAATTAAGAGATCCCAAGATGCGTTTTTGATTTCCAAGGCAAGCCGTTACGACATTAAGGGAGGGATTTGCATGAAAAGAAATTACTGGGCGTTATTAGTTTTTGTGTTAATAATAGTATTGCAGTGGATTGGATTAGGATTTTACGGTCAAATAAGGTTTATTTTTTTGATAATTATATTAGTTCTAATTGTTTTATTGGCAATATTATTGCGGAAATAGTAAAAGTGAATAGCGAGGTGATTGTATGAAAAAGTTAATTGCATCAGTTTTGACATTAGTTTGTATTCTTACTTTGGCAAGGTGTGGAAAATCAGATAGTGGTGACTACCCTGCAACTATAATGGTAAATGGTACTAACTACTATTCCACTGATCATGCTGTTCCTGTTGAAGTGGACGAGAGTGTTATTCAATATACTACTTCTTATGCAGAAAACGGCATACCTCAAAAAGATGGCGAAGCAATTTCAACAGAGATTTAGGAACACCTTATGCAGTTATTGAGGATGACAGTGTAGTTGTCCTTATAGATAATGAGTGGATAGAGTTCAAAGCAAAGTAAGATAACTTCAAGTCTGATGAAGAGCGCGAAGCGTGAAAGAAAATACAGAAAGAGGCTAGATACTATCCTGAATTTCTATAAAAAATTGATTCAGTTAAGAAAAGAACTGCCGGTTATTGCAAATGGAACCATTTACTCTGATGGAAAAGTAGATGGAACGTTGAGACCATACGAGTGCAAGGTGATGCGTTCCATCTAGAGAGTATAAATTATGTAGAGAAAGAATCAATTGAGGTTAGGATAAGAAATTCAACTTCAACTGAAATTAAACTATATGAAGCGATTCCTGCGTCTTCTTCCCCTTGCAAAGAATGAATAACATGATCAAGAGAACAAGTGGAAAGATAAGACCTATCCCCATTCCAACACGGATATTATTATCAGAATTCTGGGTAACATAACCTACAATACCAGGTCCAATGCTGCCTCCCAAATCGCCGGCCATGGCGAGCAATGCAAACATTGCGGTTCCACCGGCCGGCATTTTTTAGATGTAATACTGATCGTTCCAGGCCACATGATTCCAACCGAAAAACCACATACAATACAACCGGTTAACCCGATTACCGGATTCGATGATAAGGTGGTTAAAAGATAACAGATCACACAGAGGATTCCGGAACCTGTCATAAACTTCATCAAATCCATTTTTTCACCATATTTTCCAAAAATCAGGCGAACTTATTCCCATTGTAATTGCAAACATGCAAGGTCCAATCAAATCCCCAAAAGTTTTAGAAAGTCCCAGTGCAGCTTCGGCATAGGCTGATGCCCATTGTGCCATAGCCAATTCAGATGCTCCTGAACAATCATCAGGCAGATTGCCAGCCAGACAACAGGAGTTCGGAATAACTGTCTGACACCCATTCCATTTCCGTCATTTACTAAATGTTCTATCGGACAGGTTGCGAAATTATATATATTAATCGCCGGAATAAGTGCCCACATGACTGCCAGCCATTTCCAACTATTCATCCCGAACAGGAAGAAAAATAAGCTCGAAATCAGTATGGTGGCTGCCGCACCCCAACAGTAAAAGGAGTGAAGCAGGCTCATAGTTGCTTCTTTATTTTTAAACGGGCATGCTTCGATGATAGGACTGCAGAGAACTTCGATCAATCCACTCCCCACAGCATAGATAATTACACTTATAATAATTCCGGTAAAAGGATTCGGTAACAGATCAGGAAGAAATGCAAGTCCAACTAATCCGGCAGCAGCGCATATTTCAGAAGTTACGATACATACACGATAACCGATTCGATCTACAAACTTCGCACAAAATAAGTCGACTAAAAGCTGTGTGAAGAAAAAGAATGTAGATATTAAAGCAATGTTACCCAATGAAATATCATAATCATTGTGAAATTTTAAAAATAATAGTGGTGCGAAATTTGCGGATATCGCCTGAGTGACGAATCCCAGATAACATGCCACTTTTGTTTTTTGATAATCTGGCATAACAGAAAACTCCTTTGTTCTTTTTATACCGTATTATATATTAGATAACAAGAAAAAACATTGACTTATATTGCATAAATATTGTATTATATCGTAAATCTAATAAAAGGTGTTGTGAGGAAAGATATGGCACAAAATAAAATTATAACAGATGAGAATTTAATGGAATCAGCAAAACATGGGACGGACAGTTATCCGTTTAAATGCTATTTTGAAAAATTATCACAATTTGATTTTCATTGCATTGACTGGCATTGGCATACAGAATGGGAATTTGTATATGTTGAATCCGGAAACATGACGGCATGTGTTGGTGAATCGATGTTTTCACTATCAGAGGGGAATGGTATTTTTATAAATTCAAAGATTTTGCACAAATTTTATTCCAGTGATGAAACTGTCATCCCCAATTTCCTTTGTATGCCGTCCTTTCTTGCGCCGGAAAATAGTTTGATCTATCAAAATATATTCAACCGATTGTTTCATCATCGTTGTCATACTTGATCTTAAACGGGGAGAATTTATGGCAAGGAGAGGCATTAGAAATTATGAAGCAAATATTTTCCGCACAGGATAGAGAAGTTGATGGTGAGCTGCTTACATCAGTTCTTATGCAGAAATTATGGCTGATTATTTATGAAAATATTGACAAAACGTGTATGGAAGAGCAAGTGGGCAATTCCGGTTCAGTTCAGGCACGCTTGCAGCTTATGATGCAGTTTTTGCACCAGAATTATGCAGAAGATATTTCTTTGGAGGAAATTGCCTGTTATGCTAATATTAGTAAAAGTACGGTGTTGAATCTTTTTAATAGATTTTTACATATCACTCCGATTAATTATTTGATTGGTTACCGGCTGAAGAAGGCAGCATTGTTGATTAAAAATACAGAGAAAAAAATCAATACGATTTCTTACGAAACAGGGTTTCATAATGTAGATTATTTTTGTAGAGCATTTAAAAAGAGTTATAAAATGACTCCAACAGAATATCGGAAAAGTAAAAATTCAACAGTACAATAAAGTTAGACTAGAAGAGGAGAATGACATTATGATAATTAGAAAATATACAGAAAAAGATATTTCCGAGATGGTTCACATCTGGAATGAAGTTGTAGAAGATGGTGAAGCATTTCCACAGGAAGAGTTCCTGGATGATAAGACAGGGGCAGAATTCTTTGCATCACAGACCTATTGCGGTGTTGCAGATAAAGATGGGCAAATTGTAGGGCTTTACATCCTGCATCCCAATAATATCGGCCGCTGCGGCCACCTTGCAAATGCAAGTTATGCAGTGGATTCAACTTGCCGTGGAAAGCATATCGGTGAGAAACTCGTAAGTGACTGCCTTGTACAGGCAAAGCTGCATGACTTTAAGGTTTTACAGTTCAATGCAGTGGTAGAAAATAATGTTCACGCACGTCATTTGTACGAGAGATTAGGATTTGTGCAGATTGGAACTGTACCGAATGGATTTCGTATGAAAGATGGGACATATCAGAATATTTGTTTGTATTATAAGGAAGTGTAATAATAAACAAATGTTAACTTAAAATAAAAATAAGTTGACAATTAAATAGACACAAAAGACAAAAAATTATCGACAGTAAGTATGGTGTTGTATTTTTTGATTTAAGCATTGTTTTTCTCCTAAGATTTTGCAGGCTTGAGAAATAATACTGCGAGGTTATTTAATTTGCCGGGGGATTTTCTGCAATTATTCATATTTTACTTTTTTACTTTTATTATATAATTTAAATTATTTAGACTTATATGTAAAAAGCAGGAGGGATAATATGAAGGATATAATGTCGATAAAAAAACGTCTGGAACAGAAATCAGCAATTAATGGGAAGGCTGGCGTTGCAATTATGTCAGGCATGCTAAATGAGGAGAAGATTAGGAATCTTGTAATAAAGCACTATAATAGTATTACATGTGAAAACGAGATGAAACCAGAAATAATTTTGGGAGACGTTCCTGTATTCCGTGTTGATACTGAAGGAAATATATGTTTAGATGAAAATGGCGATCCGGTTTTAACACTTGATTTCAGCAAGGCAGATAAAATTATGGATTTATAAAAAAACATAATGAGAAAAATCCAGATGATACAATACGGGTAAGGGGTCATGTACTCGTATGGCATTCACAGACTCCGGATTGGTTTTTTCGTGAAAAATATGACTCTCAGGGGGCATATGTGGGTAAAGAAAAGATGCTGAAGCGCCTTGAAAATTATATTCAGAAAGTGCTAGAGCATTATGACGGAGTAAATAGCCCGTATCGTGGTATTATATATGCCTGGGATGTAGTAAATGAACAGATTGAGCCGGACGATTTTCATCCAGAGAAAAACCCAGGATCAGTGCGCTATACATGTAATAACAAGAATACGGGTTGGTATAATATTTTTCAGGGGGATATTAGCTACATTACTCAGTCATTTGTTTTTGCAAACCGCTATGCGCCTAATGATATCAAGTTATTTTATAATGATTACAATGATGCAGATCCGGTGAAACGGGATGCTATTTGTGTTTTGCTCAGGCAGATTAAGGATACAAAGGGAGCACGTATTGATGGGATGGGAATGCAGGCACACTATCATATGGAGTTTCCGTCTATTGAACAGATTAGAGAAGCTGTGTATATGTATTCATCTATTGTAAATGAAATTCAGTTTACGGAATTTGATATGCAGTCAAGCAAAAGTTATGACGGATCAGACCGCGAGTTGGAGTTAGAGAGAGAGGGAGCAAGGTATAAAGAGTTGTTTCGAACAATTTATAGTCTTGATAAGGAAGATAAAATTAATATTACAGGTGTTACATTCTGGGGCACCCATGACGCAGTTTCGTGGCTACAGGTAGCTGCTTTGGTAGGAGGTGGATCTGATGGCAACAGACCTCAGATGCCGTTGCCATTTGATGATACCTGTAACGAAAAACCAGCTTTTTGGGGAATTATAGACGCATGATAAAATATCGCTAGAGGAGAAAAGGATTGAAGTTATCATATTTGTTCAGTGATGGAATGGTATTGCAACGGGGAAAAAAGAATTATATTTGGGGAGAGACAAGCCTGAAATTATAGTAGCGGGAATACTCGACGGCAAGAAGTTTAATACTAAGGCAGATACACATGGAATGTTTGTGGCAGAACTTCCGGATCTTCCGGTTGGTGGTCCGTATTGTATGGAAATAAACGGTGACGAGAAGCGTGTAATTAGAAACATTATGAGTGGGGATGTATTTCTTCTGGGCGGTCAGTCCAATATGGAATTGCGAATAAAATTTGTAACAGAGCGGTTTGCAGATGAAATAGAGAAAATAAATGATTCGTTTATCAGAAAGTTTGATGTTCCGAAAGAATATGATTTCGGAGAGAAAAGACAATGGCTTTCACAAGGACGCTGGGAAAGCGCACAGGGGGAATCGGTCCTTGAATTCAGCGCTTTAGGACTGTTTATGGCATTGTCTCTTCGAGAAAAAAATGATGTCCCGGTCGGGCTGATCCAGACTGCTGTGGAGGGAACACCGGTGAAAGCATGGTGTAGTGAAGAGACAATAAGGCATATGGGTTTTTATACAGATGAGTTGGAAAAATGTAAAAATGAAGACTATGTTTTATGTACGCAGAAAATAGAAATTGAAAGAGAAAAATACTGGATGAAAAAAGCGGATCAGTCTTTTGATCAAAGGACTGATAGTTTTTATAAAATAAGTATTCCAGGTATATGGAAAGGAAACATGAGAGATTTCTGTGGAACAGTTTTACTGGAAAAGAAGTTCTTTATTACAGAAGAACAGGTGGTTACGCCTGCAGAAATTCTTATGGGAGCGTTTACAGACGCTGATAAAATATATATAAATGGAATCTGCTGCGGTAGTTCTTATGACAGATATGCATCAAGGATTTTATCCTGTAGCCCCAGGAATTCTAAGGGCAGGAGAAAATGTGGTCTGCATACATCTGTATGTATTCCGTGGCAGAGGAGGAGCAATGCCAGGAAAACAATATGGAATACGATTCAAAAAGGGGAAAGAAAGATGGCTTGATTTGTCTGGAACATGGGATGCACAGATTAGAAAACAAATGGAATATTTGCCGGAAAAGACATTTTTCAATTATATGGCATCAGCTATGTTTAATGGTATGATATCACCGGTAAGTCCTTATAAGATATGTGCTGTTATTTATTATCAAGGAGAATCTGATGTTGGACATCCGAATAGATATGCGTTAGAATTTCGTGCGCTGGTCAATGACTGGAGAAAATCTTGGAAGGAAAAGCAATTGCCGATTATATACGTACAGCTTGCTGGTTTTTCCGATGGAAATATTAAGAAACAGGGGAGCAATGGGCGGAATTCAGGAAAGTACAGCGGCAGGCAATGGAGATTGAAAATACGGCGATGGTACAGGCATATGATGTGGGCGAGTATAATGATCTCCATCCCATGGATAAGAAGGCTTTGGGAATGCGAGCTGCGCTTGCTGTACATAAATTGGTTTATGGAGAAAAGGAAGAATGTACAGGACCGCAGGTGAGGAAAATCAGACTGGACAGAGATAAAAGAGTATATGCTGTTTTTGATCAGCCGTTGCAAACTGGAAGTAAAAAAGACGGATGTGAATTAGTAAGTGAAGTTGAACTCAGAAAAGCGAACGGAGATTATAAAAGAGCATATGTCACAGTTGATGGAAATGAAATTTGTGCATGGTTGTCTGATGGCGAGGAACCAACGGGAATTCGTTATGCATGGAAGGATTGTCCTATGAATATATGTCTGTATGGAAAAAGGGGACTTCCGGTCATACCATTTATAAAGGAGTGGGGCAGGGATGCAATTTATACTGGAAAAATTTGTGAGACAGATAGATAATTTTTCAATCCGCAAAAAAATGATTTTTATCTACATATTCTGTATGCTTTTACCAATCACGCTGACAGACGGGGTGATCATATATACGGTTCTGCATACAGAAGCACAGCTGCGCAGATCTGAAATGGAAGATATTGCAGATGCTGTTAACTATCAGATTTTTTATGATGTGGACACTGTTTCAAAAGTAGCAAAAAGTATATATGCGAATAAGTATATCAATGATTTCCTAGAAATGGAATATAGAGATCCTTTTGATTATGTAGTAAGTTATCAGGAATTTTTTAAAGATACACTTTTCCAAAGTTCAGATATGACAGGAAGTTCACTGACAACCTTGTATACAGATAACAGTACAATTGTAAGCGGAGGTACGGTCAGAAATCTGGATCTGATCAAAGAAAGCGGTTGGTATCGGGATCTGAATGAAAAAGGAACAGAACAGATGCTTTATTTTGCATATGAACCAAAGGTACCAGGAGCAGTAATGCATCCGGAAAGGCATGTCTACTTTGTTCGTAAGATGAACTACTATGGAGGCGGACAGTCGGAAAAGTTGCTTAAAATTGAAATGGATTACAGTACGATAAATAAAAATCTGCAAAATCTGAATTATGATACGCCCGTATATATATGCCATGAGGGAAAAATTATATTTTCAAATCGTGATGGCGAAAATATCGGAGATGAGTATGAAAAATTTTCAGATTACAAAGAAGTTGAATATAAGAAAACAAGTAATATTTACGGTGCTCAACTGGAAATATACGTGCTACGTCCAGAGACAGATCTTATAGGAAAGCTGGTGGAAAGGCTGCCTATGCTGTTGCTCCTTTTTTAATCAACATCTTTTTCCCGCTGATTATGGTACTGCTTTTAAACCATTCATTAACTGCCAGAATCAGCAGATTGAGCAGTATTTTCAGAAACACAGAAGATGAAAATCTGGTTGAGATTGAAAATGTGAGTGCAAAAGATGAAATAGGTGATCTGATGAGGAATTACAATCGGATGGCATCACGTATAACAACGTTAGTAAATATTGTTTATAAAAATCGGATACTGGAACAGGAAATGACAGTGGCAAGACAAAAGGCTGAGCTTCTTGCACTGAGAAGTCAGATCAATCCTCATTTCCTTTTTAATGCACTTGAAAGTATACGGATGCACAGTGTAATAAGAAAAGAAAAAATCACGGCGGAAATGGTTGAAAAACTTGCTGTTATGCAGAGACAGTATGTGGATTGGGGAGAGGATCTTATTGAGGTAGGTAAGGAGATGGAGATTGTCAAGAATTACATGGATCTTCAGCAGTACCGATTTGGTAAAAGACTGTCATATAGGCTGGATGTGGAAACAGAATGCCAGCATCAGAAGATACCGAAACTGACAATTGTTACATTTGCTGAAAATGCATGTGTGCATGGAATAGAGAAAAAGACTGCACCAGGCTGGATATTTATTACTGTGTACAGAGAAAATGAGGAAATGTGTATTGAAGTAGAAGATACCGGGGAAGGAATGACGGAAAAAGAGTTTGACAGTATGCGGCGAAAGATGAAAATGCGAGCATAGAACTACTGGAAAATGAAAAAGGCGTAGGTATTATTAATGCCTGCCTGAGACTGAAAATGATGTCACATGATAAAGTGCAATTTGAATTAAACGGGGAAGAGGGAACGGGGGTGTCGGTTCTGATACGCCTGCCATTTATAGAAAGTGAAAAAGGGTGATAAGATGCTGAGAGTACTATTAGTAGATGATGAACCATTTATACTTCGGGGAATGAAAGAGCTTATAGATTGGGAAGATGAAGGATTTGAGATTGTAGGCTCAGCAGCTGACGGAGAAGAGGCACTTCTTTTTCTGCAGAATCACGATGCAGATCTTATTCTTTCTGATATTAAAATGCCAATTATGGATGGTCTTGAGTTGCTTCGTAAGCTGCGAATCTCTGAAAAATATAGAGATATTTATTTTATTATTCTGAGCGGATATGCTGATTTTCAGTATGCTCAGGAGGCAATCAAATATGCATGCAATGACTATATATTGAAACCCGTGGAGGAAGAAAAACTTGTACAGGCACTTCGCAAAGTCAGAGGATTAAAAAATATAGAATTGGAGAAAGAAAGAGAAACAAAAAAACTGGAAAATGCGTATCTTTCCGGGAAACTTATCTCTATTATTCAGGGAAGATCGGATCCTCTGACGATTGAGTATGTTCAACAGCATATTCGTTTATCAGAACAGGTGAGGTATGTTGAAATCCTGATCGATGAAAAAAATTACGAGGACGACTATGAGGATTCCGTAAAGTTAGCAAATCAAAAACAGCTGTATAATATCTGTAAGGATTATCTTCAGGATGACAGTCAGCATTGTGTGATGGATGTCTCCATACAGGAAAAGGTCTATGATGTTGGTTTCATTTTATGCAGATATATGTATGAATCTTCAGATATTAAAGAATATTTGGGAGATTTTATAAAGTATCTGAGAGAAATACTCGGACTGCCAGTGATTATGATTGTGGGAAAAGAGGAAAAAAATCTGGAAAAAATTGCAAAATCATACAGTACAGCGAGGAGGGTAAGATCCTTTCAGGGATTCAAGGGAAAAAAAGGAAATTTATTATTATGAGGAGGAAATGCAAATTCATACAAACGGATCATGCTTTGTAAGAAAAATCTTGATATTCTCCTGAATGCCATTGAACAGAACAATCATGCAGAAATTATGAAAGCAGTTGACGGATTTTATGAGGAAATGAGAGAGCGAGGGATAGCCGGCGAGGTAATGCGTCTTAATATTAATTATCTTCTTTTTCAGCTGCTGCATCTTGCATCGGAGCTGGATGACAGTGTAAATCAGGAAGAGATATTGAGGATGATCAGTGAAGGGACTTTTGAGGCTGGGATTCTGCGGGGAAGTAAAGCTCATCTGTGTAGGGTCGCATGTGAATACGGGGATTATTTGGCTCAAATGCGTAAGGATTCCTCACGAGGTATATTGGGGAAAGTAGAAAAAGAGATTCGGGAGAGATATGCGGAGAATCTGACACTTAAAGAATTCGGTGAGAAATATTACCTGAATGGAGCGTATTTGGGACAGCTATTTAGGAAAAAATTCGGACAGTCGTTTAAAGACTATCTAAATAATTGCCGGATAGAACAGGCTTGCCATCTGTTGCTGAGGACAGATAAGAAAATATACCAGATAGCGGAGACGGTGGGATACCGGGATTTGGACTATTTTGTGAATCGATTTATCTCAGTGAAAGGTTGTACACCGGCAAAATTCCGAAAACAGGCGAAGACAAAGGATGAAAAGAAAGGGGCAGAAGATTTATCAGAGTGAAGTTCTATAGTTTATCCTGCTTTTTGATATACTTTATCTGATTTTTTTCAGGTACTGATCCGTTAAAATAAAGTTATCAAATTTAAGGAGGACAATTATGAAAGCAAAAAGAGTGACGGGAATGCTGCTGGCATCTGCACTTGCGGTATCATTGTTTACCGGATGTGGTAGCGGAAGCAGCGAGAATGAGGGAGGAACAAAAGAATTTACAGCTTTCTATGCGGTTCCAGGAGCTGAAATCAATGACGACAATGAGATTCAGCAGATTATCGCAGAAAAAACTGGTGTAAAGGTGGACGAGACATGGCTTACCGGTCAGACAGCTTCTGAGGCAGTAGGAACGCTGATTGCCGGAGGTGATTATCCAGATTTTATTGATGGCGGAGATGCAATGGGACAGCTCTATGAGGCAGGAGCACTTGTTCCTTTGGATGATTATCTGGATGATTATCCGAATATCAAGGCGTATTATACGGATGAAGAGTGGAATAAGCTGAGACGGGATGATGGTCATATTTACTGGATTCAGCAGTTTCAGAATGTTAAGGGAGAAGAGAAGGCTACGACGCATAATGATGAAGCCTTTTGGATTCAGACAAGAGTACTGGAGTGGGCAGGATATCCTGAAGTAAATACTTTGGATGAATATTTTGATCTTTTGGAAAGCTATATGGAAGCCAATCCTACAATGGAAGACGGAACAGAGAATATTGCTTACACAATTCTATGTGAAGACTGGAGATATTATTGCCTGGAAAATGCACCGCAGTTTCTGGATGGTTATCCAAATGACGGATCTGTGATTGTTGATCCAGATGAACTGAAGGTTATTGATTATAATACTACAGATACTGCAAAACGGTACTTTCAGAAATTGAATGAAGAATACAAGAAAGGTTATGTGGATCCTGAATCATTTACACAGACTTATGATGAATATATTGCTAAACTTTCTACAGGACGTGTGCTGGGAATGGTCGATCAGTGGTGGGACTTTGCATATAATGTAAATGATTCCTTGAAACAACAGGGACTTGATGAGAAAGGATGCAGTTATGTGCCGCTTCCGATCACTATCGATGAAGGAATTAAAAATCAGTGGCACTGTTCAGGAGGAGTTATGAATTCAGGATCAGGACTTGCAATTACAACAAGCTGCAAAGATGTGGAAGGAGCACTGCAGTTTATAGACGATTTGCTTAGTCAGGATATTCATAATCTGAGATTCTGGGGAGTAGAGGGTGTCGATTATGAAGTTAATGATGATGGATTGTTTTATCGGACAGAAGAACAGAGAAAGCAGGCAGCAGATACGGCATACAAAGCATCACACCTTTGTTCATATTCTTATTTCCCAAACTATAAAGGAACGAGTGATGATGGTATCAATGCAAATTGGCCTGATGATCAACCGGATGAATTTTTTGACAGTCTGAACTCGGCCGTACAGAGATGTTTTAAGGCATATGGCGCTGAGACATATGTGGATATGCTGGGAACGAATGAGACTCCTGGTCCATGGTATCCGATGTATTCATTTTCCGGTACGATGACTACAAGTACACCGGGTGGTGTGGCATGGACAAAAATGGGAGAGATAAAACATGAATATCTTCCGAGAACTGTCATGGCAAATGATTTTGAGAGTGAATGGAATACATATATGAAAGCCTATGAGGGATGCAATCCACAGGATTTCCTTGATGAGATGCAGGCGGAATTGGATCGTAGAATGAAAGAAGCAGCTAAATTCGAATAGGATATAACATACAAAACGGGCAGATATGTGTCATGCTTATCTGCCTGTTTGAAAAATGAGGTGAATTTATGTCTTTAGGAATAAAGAGAAAAAAAACAGTAGTGGATGAACCCAAAATTCATTTTAGTTGGAAGGAGGCAAAACGACAGAAATCCCTTCTAATCTGGTCTGGAATTATTGTAATTTATGGTATCATTTTCTACTATCTCCCATTGGGCGGCTGGGTGATGGCTTTTCAGAACTACAGACCGATTGACGGACTTTTGCACTCTGAGTTTGTCGGATTGCAAAAGTTTCAGCAGTTGTTTTCAGATGCAACTTTTTTACGGGTAATACGAAATACACTTGCAATGGGTGTGATCAATTTGGTGGTTACTTTCGTTGCTGCAATTGCATTTGCAATCCTTCTCAATGAGGTACGAAATACAATTGGGAAAAAACAGTACAGACAATATCGTACCTGCCGCATTTCCTGTCATGGATTATTGTAACCGGCATCATTCATGATGCTTTGTCAGGAACTGGCATTATTAATGAATTGCTTGTTAATTTGAATGTTATTAATCAGCCGATTATTTTTTGCTCATAAAGAGTATTTCTGGCCTATTGTCGCTTTTGCCAACGTATGGAAAGAAACCGGATGGAATGCAATTATATATCTGGCGGCAATAACATCTATTGATCCGTCACTTTACGAAGCGGCATCAATTGACGGAGCAGGAAGGTGGGCGAAGATTAAACATGTAACACTTCCGGGAATAAGACCTACTATTATGATTCTGCTTCTTATGAATGTTGGAAATGTGTTGAATGCAGGGTTCGAAATTCAGTATCTGTTAGGAAACGGGCTTGTTCAGAGTGTATCCCAGACAATTGACATTTACGTGCTGAATGGGGTATCAGTCAGGGAGATTTTTCCATTGGTACAGCAGCAGGTATATTTAAGAGTGTGGTAAGTATTATTCTAATTGTTATTGCAAATCAGCTTGCAAAACGCAATGGAGACGAAAGATTATTCTAAGGAGGGCTCAAGATGGAAACAAGAAAAAAAATAAAATCATCGCCCGCAGATAAAGTGTTTACAGTATGCAATACAATTTTTATGATTCTGTTTATTATTATCACATTGTATCCGATTCTGAATACGCTTGCTCTTGCATTTAATGAAGGAACGGATGCATTGCGAGGCGGTATATATCTGATACCGAGAAAATGGACATTGAAAAACTTTATTACTGTTTTACAGAAAGACAATCTGATCACAGGTGCCTATATTACTGTGGCACGAACACTGATCGGAACGTTTACAGCCCTTATTACTAATGCGATACTGGCATTTATTGTAAGCAGAAAAAGATTTCTATTTAAAAAACAGCTGTCTCTTTTCTGGGTTATTACGATGTATGTAAATGGTGGTATGATTCCAACATTTTTGCTGTACAAAGGACTTGGGTTAACAAACAGTTTCTGGGTATATGTGATTCCGGGAATGATTAGTGCATTTAATATGCTTGTTATACGTACATATATGAATGGACTTCCAGACAGTCTGGAGGAGTCAGCGCAGCTTGATGGAGCAGGATACTTCACTATTTTTACGAAAATCATTTCTCCTCTGTGCAAACCTGTTTATGCGACAGTTGCTCTTTTTGTAGCAGTGGGACAGTGGAATTCATGGTTTGATGCAATGTTGTACAACAGAATGAATGCAAAATTAACAACATTGCAGTATGAGCTGATGAAATTACTGTCGTCTGTGACGAATCAAGGGGCTTCGGCAGAGGCAATGAAAAATGCAACGGGTTCGGTTACTCCTGAGACAGTTCGAGCAGCGGCGTCAATACTGACTATGCTTCCAATCATTTGTATTTACCCGTTCTTACAGCGATATTTTGTTACCGGACTTACTTTAGGTGGCGTAAAAGAATAATATATAGGCGGAGGTTAAAGGATGGACAGAAAAGAAGCCAGGAGAAAAGCACAGGAACTGGTTATGAAAATGACTATAGAGGAGAAGGCTTCTCAGCTCAGATATGATTCACCAGGTATTTCAAGGCTTGGGATTCCAGAATACAATTGGTGGAATGAAGGGTTACATGGAGTTGCGAGAGCGGGAATTGCAACAGTTTTTCCGCAGGCAATTGGAATGGCTGCCTCATTTGATGAAGATATGGTTCGAAAAATAGGAGATATTATTGCAGAAGAAGGCAGGGCAAAATATAATGCGGCTTCTAAACAAGATGATAGAGATATCTATAAAGGACTTACTTTTTGGGCTCCAAATGTAAATATCTTTCGCGACCCCCGCTGGGGCAGAGGACACGAGACATATGGAGAGGATCCTTGCCTTACGGCTACTTTAGGCAAAGCCTATGTGGAAGGGCTTCAGGGAAATGGTGAGACGATGAAAGCGGCTGCCTGCGCGAAACATTTTGCAGTTCATTCCGGTCCAGAGGCATTACGTCATGAGTTTAATGCCGAAGTATCTCAAAAGGATATGGAAGAGACATATCTTCCAGCTTTCAAAGCTCTTGTAGAGGATGCGCATGTGGAAGCTGTTATGGGAGCCTATAATTGTGTCAATGGTGAACCTTGTTGTGGCAGTAAGACACTTATAAAAAATAAACTTCGGGGTGAGTGGAATTTTGAAGGGCATTTTGTTTCTGATTGCTGGGCAATAAGGGATTTTCATGAAAACCATATGGTTACGGGTACGCCAATGCAGTCTGCAGCAATGGCATTGAATGCAGGGTGTGATTTGAACTGTGGAAATACATATCTTCATATCCTTAATGCTTATCATCATGGCATGGTTACAGAGGAAGCTATTACGGAGGCTGCAGTTCGTCTTTTTACAACCCGTTTTATGCTGGGACTTTTTGATGGAAGTGAGTATGACAAAATACCATATTCTAAAGTGGAATGTAGCGAACATCTTTTGATAGCACACAAGGCAGCGTTAGAAAGCATTGTGCTTTTGAAAAACGAGAATGGAATTCTTCCGTTGAAAGAGAATGAGATAAAAACATTAGGCATTATTGGACCTAACGCAGACAGCAGGGCAGCTCTGATCGGAAATTATCACGGAACATCATCAGAATATGTAACTGTATTGGAAGGAGTCAGAAGATATGTGGGTGATGAGATAAGGATTATTTATTCACAGGGATGCGATCTTTTCAAAAATAAAACAGAACCTCTTGCCCAGGATATGGATCGCTTATCAGAAGCTGTAACTGTAGCACAAAATAGTGACGTGATTATCCTGTGTCTTGGCCTGGATGAGACTTTGGAAGGTGAAGAAGGAGATACAGGAAATAGCTATGCGTCTGGTGATAAGGAAGATCTTCAACTCCCGTTGTGCCAGCGTAGATTGATGGAAGTGGTGGCGCAGACTGGAAAACCGGTGATTTTATGTATGATGGCAGGAAGTGACATAGACTTGAGTTTTGCACAGAAACATTTTGAGGGAATTCTTCAACTCTGGTATCCAGGTGCCCGTGGAGGAAATGCTGTTGCGGAAATCCTGTTCGGAAAAGAATCTCCTTCAGGAAAACTGCCTGTTACTTTTTATGAAACTTTGAGCGAACTGCCTCCGTTTGAAGATTATTCCATGAGTGGAAGAACATACCGGTATATGAAAGGAAAGGCTCAGTATCCTTTCGGGTACGGACTAACTTATGGAAAGGCGGAAGTCCGCTCAGTAGAAGTGGTGGAAACAGAAACAGGAGCAAATGTTTTCGTGAAGGTGGAAAATACGGGCGAAAGAGATATTTGTGAGGTATTGCAGATCTATATCAAGTGTGAAAATTCGATTTATGCGGTTCCAAACCCGCAGTTATGCGGGTTCTGCAGAGTAAAACTTTACAAGGAAGAAAGAAAAACCCTTCAGGTACATATTCCTGGGGAAGCATTTACTGTTGTGGATGAAGAAGGACGTCATATTGCAGGGGGAAAGCATTATACAATCTATGCCGGTTTCTCTCAGCCTGATGCGAAAAGCGAGGAACTTACGGGTATGAGTCCTGTTAAGGTGGAGTTTAGAAAAAGGTAGACTGAACTTAAGAATGGAGAAAGCTATGAAGATTAATCTGGACAGTCCTGTTATTGTTTTTTTAACTACAGTTGCAGATTTTATGATGTTAAATATTCTGTTCATTTTATGCTGTGCGCCGGTCATTACGATCGGCCCGGCAGTCAGTGCCCTTTACACGATTACTATGCGCGAGGCAAGACATGAGGTGGATATATATTCAAACCTTTTTTCAAAGCATTTAAAAATAATTTCAAGCAGGCGTTTCTCTTATCCATCTTGTATTTAATAATCGGAGCAAGTTTTGTTTTTGGAGTGAAATTTTGGATAGAAAAGCCGGAATTTTCAACGGTCAATCAGGTGATTCTCGTGATTACGGGAGTATTTGCAGTTATTTTTATTTTTTCACTTTTTTATGTATTTGCTTTAATAGCCAGATTCGATAATACTATTTTTAAAAGCGTGAAAAATGCAGTGATGCTGGCTGTTTTTAATCTGAGAGAGACATTTTTGCTGACTCTGATCCATGTAATTGTAATTGTGCTTATGATTTTTACAAAAGGTATTTGGATTTTTATGATGGTTGGCGGATTTTCAGTCAGTGCATATATAAATTCACTGCTTTTTATAAGAGTATTTCGGCAATATGAAAAGATAGAAGGAGGAAATCATGATGACTAAAATGGTAATCAATCCGAACAGGAAACTGAGCAGGATTAACAGACAAATATACGGCCATTTTTCTGAACATCTAGGAAGATGTATTTATGAAGGAATTTATGTGGGGGAAAATTCACCTATTGAAAATGTGAATGGAATGAGAACTGACGTAGTTGAAGCGTTGAAAGAGATTCGAGTTCCAGTGCTTCGTTGGCCTGGAGGATGTTTTGCAGATGAGTATCACTGGATGGACGGAATAGGTCCTGCGGGTTCACGTAAAAAGATGATTAATACAAATTGGGGAGGCGTGTTGGAAGACAACAGTTTCGGAACACACGAATATTTTGAGCTCTGCCGTCAGCTCGGATGCCAAACGTATATTAATGGAAATTTGGGAAGTGGAACAGTTCGTGAAATGTCTGAGTGGATAGAATATATGACATTTGATGGAATATCCCCTATGTCCGAACTGAGAGGAAAGAATGGTCAACAAGCTCCATGGAAAGTTGATTATTTTGGAATCGGAAATGAAAACTGGGGATGCGGGGGAAACATGAACCCAGATTATTATGCAAATGAGTATCGCAGATATCAGAGTTTTGTTCGTGACTATAATAATGAAGATCATATTCAAAAGATTTGCTGCGGAGCACCACACGAAGATTATGAGTGGACGAAAGAGGTATTGGCAACCTGTTTCCGTAGAACTTCCGAAGAACAGCATGGATTTATGGATGGACTTTCTCTCCACTATTATGTATATCCAGAAGGGATTGAAATCAAAGGAAGCTCAACGGAGTTTGATGAAAATGTCTGGTATAAGACATTGAATAAGGCGGTGTATATAGATGAACTTATTCGCAGACATGGTAAGATTATGGATGAATATGATCCTCTGAAAAAAATAGGCATGATTGTAGATGAATGGGGAACGTGGTATACATGTGAGCCGGGTACAAATCCGGGATTTCTTTATCAGCAGAATACGATGCGTGATGCACTTGTAGCGGGGATCACATTGAATATATTTAATAAACACAGCGATCGTGTGAAGATGGCAAATCTTGCACAGATTGTTAACGTACTCCAGGCTGTTCTGCTTACTGAGGGGGATAAAATGATTAAGACGCCTACATATCATCTTTGACATCTATAAAGAACATCAGGATTCGAATCTTGTGGAGAGCAGTATTGAGACAGAGATGATTGGGGTGGAAGAAGAGTGGAAGGTACCGAATCTGACAGAATCTGTCTCAGAAACAGCGGATGGAACACTCCATCTTACTATAACAAATCTTTCTGTCGATCAAAGTTTTGATATAGATACTACGATTATTGATAGAAGTGTAAAAACAGTAAAAGGAGAAATTGTTACGGGGGAAATACACGCAAAAAATACTTTTGAAGAACCGGAGTGTGTTACAGTAAAAAAATATGATGGCACACAGATTACGGAAAAAGGAATTCGATTTACGATTCCGGCGTGCAGTGTCCTGCATCTGGAAGTGAGGTAGAATGGTTGTGGGGAGTGAGCAGCATCGATTATGCAGAAAATGTCTATTAAAAGATATGTCTGAAAAAGAATTTTTTCACAATATGTATCGCTATATTTCCAATCTTTCAGAAGATGATAAAGTTTCCAATTCAGAATATGAGCGCAGATTGAAAAAATGCGGAGAATGTACGAATTTGTTGAATGGTATATGTAGGATTTGCGGATGCTTTGTTGAGATGCGTGCAGCGATAGCTGTTAAACATTGTCCTAACAGTGTTCCTAATGGTAGAATTTTCTACAAGTATAAAATAGGATGAATCCTCTAGTCTTACATGTCTTGAAAATAGTAAAAACAAAATAGGAGTGGATGTAAAGAGTGTGTGAAACTTTTTCTGTAAATAGCTAATAACAGCAAGGTCTTCTATGGTAAAATATAAATCATAGGAGCCTTTTATTATGGCAAGAAGAGTTGAAAAGGCAGACGGATAAGAAACAAAGATAAAATAGTAAAAATAGAATAGAACAAAGAAAGAATATGGAGATAAAATAGAAAGGAATAAACAATGAATGTAAATCCTATAACAAGATTGGATTATCCAGATCCGGACGTGATCCGCGTAGAAGACACCTATTATATGGTATCCACAACCATGCACTTTATGCCGGGCTGTGAGATTCTGCAGTCTTTTGATCTGGTGCACTGGGAGCATGTGACTTATGTCTATG
>ENA-OQCX01000476-OQCX01000476.1-human-gut-metagenome-genome-assembly--contig:-NODE-476-length-20668-cov-2.665450_pt1 | contig 20668 bp, 18 predicted proteins | sample MGYA00242762_ERZ504587 | MGnify/ENA primary metagenome ERZ504587 (study PRJEB26092, sample SAMD00036337) | human gut metagenome | host: Homo sapiens | study: EMG produced TPA metagenomics assembly of... | reverse complement strand
GAAGTCTTTTTAATTTAATCAAAAAAATGAAATGTTCAATGTTTGTTTAATAATATTACTAATAGTAATATAAAATAGTTACTATAAGGTTGATTTCAACACACTAAAATTGTATAATAAACAAAAAAGAGAAACATATCTATTGCTTGTCCAAAAGATCGAAATCGGGCAATGCGTCTTCCGAATTGTATTACAAAAATCCTTTTACAAATAAGGAGTGAAAAAGAGAAATGTTTGACTTTAACAATAATTATCAGAAAATTCAAGAATTAATAAGAAATTATCGTACAATAAAGAGAAATGCAACGGAATTGTTTGATGAAAGAGAAATCTATAACCATCAGAAAGCAGAACTTTTTGCACGTTTTGGAAACAGATATGGAAATGTCGGGGACAGTGAGGCCAGAGTTTATACAGAACAGGAACTGACACAGTTGAGGCTCGAACTGGCGAACAGTGCGGCTTATGGCCTCTTATTAAGAGTATGCTTGGATTTGGGAAAAGTCAGAGAGAGGTTTACCGGGAGTTAATGGGGAAACTGACGGGGCTTCTTAACTTTATGGAAGACCAGATTCGGGAATGTCGAAGTGAGGCTGATACAATCTGGTATAAGCTTCAGCAGATATCCGAGGAATATACACAGGCATATAAAAGTGCCATGTGTTATGGAGGATGTACCAGTGATTCTGACTGGACCAGTTATGTTATACCAGAAACTCTCGAGAATCCAAGAATTTTTCTGGGAGATCTCCTGAAACCTTTTATGACAGAAGAAGAACAGCGGGAACTGTCTGGTGATGGAAAGATTTTATTTAATCTGTGCAGGGATGGTGAGAAAATTGCTGTACCGTGGGGATTTTTATTGTCAGCACCGATACAGCTTCGCATTGACTATGGAACAAGGACCACAGACAGGGCAAGACAGATCCTTCAGTCAATCATTTATCAGACATTGCGCAGTATACCGCAGTACTATATGGAATTTCATTTTATGGATGCAGTTACATCCGGAAATGATTTCAGAGATTTTATCCGTTTACAGCAGGTAAAAAAGAACGATATTGTTATGCTGAACAGAAAGGTAACAGGTGGTTCCTATCATCTTGCACAGTCTTACCTTAAAAGTGAGGATATCAGCCGGGGACTGACAGCACTGGTGCAGAGGATGACAGCGGTTATTAATGAAAAGGCCGCCTATACAACTGTAACGGAATACAATGCGGAACAGGGAATGGACGCATGGATTCCATATCAGATGATAATCGTGCAGAATCTTCACGAAGATATTCTGACAGTGATTTTAAGAATATCCAGTATCTGATCGAAAATGGAAGAAATCTGGGTGTCTTTGTAGTTATATTAAATAATGTAGACCGTTGGGAAAACGAATCCACACACAGCAGAAGACAAGATCTTGAGAGCTGTTTTTCAGCAGAGGCAATACAGAATCTTTTTCGGATTGATGTAGGGACAGATATTTCGTCAACATGTGTGAGGGGAGTCGAAAGTGATTTCCGACACTGGCAGACCGGTGGTTCTCATCTGGAATTTATCGAAAATATCGTAGAGCAGCTTGTGGCAGAAAAGAAGCTGGACAATGAATTTCAGCGTATTTTTGACATAAATGCTCCTTTCGGACAGATGGATTCCACAAATGGTCTTCATATTCCATTTGCAATCAACCAGAGAGGAGATATTATTTCATATTCACTTGGACAGGCATTGAATGCGCATGGTCTGATCTGCGGTGGTACCGGATCTGGTAAGAGTTCGCTTTTACATATGCTGATCAGTTCTATTGTGATGAATTATACTCCGGAAGACGTGGAAATCTGGCTGTCTGACTATAAGATTACAGAATTTTATTCTTACAAGACCAATACACCTCCACATATACGGTTTATTGGATTGTCAAAGACATCTGATTTTTCATACGCTTTTCTGGATAAGATCATAGACGAGATGAACCGCAGACAGACAATCATTGCACAGGCAGATTACGATTACAAAGCCGGAGGCGGTAAAAGCAATATTACTTCATTTGGTGATTACAGGAAAGTATATGGCAAGAACTCCATGACAAGACTGCTCATCATTGTAGATGAATTTCATGTGATGAGTCAGCATGCACAGCTGGAAACAGAATACAAGACAAAGCTGGAGAATATTCTGTCAGAGGCGAGAGCTCTTGGAATTATCCTGCTGCTTTCAGATCAGGCAATCGTAGATGGCCTGAGAGGACTTTCGGATAAGGGAAAGAAACAGATAAAAGCTAGAATCGCACTCTCTAATTACAAGGATGAACTAGAAGAAACTCTGAATGAAAAAGAAGCAGATAAAATTCGTTCTTTCATACATATGAAAGTCGGAGAGGTTGCGGTCCAGACGATTCAGGAAAATGAAGATCGTGAAGAGGTTCCGACAATCGAACGTGCCATGGCAATTTATATTAATGGAACGTGTCGTTATAATGTGAATGAGAAGGCAAGAACAATTTATCATGCAGAGGACTATGTGCCAGATGTTTTTGATGATCGTGTTGTGGATCCTATGAAAATCGAAGAGATCGATCAGTGGGAGAAGGAAAATGTGATTTCTCACAGAGATGGCAGCAAAGATATTCATATTTATCTGGGACGACCTGTGAATCTCGGATTTGCACTTCATTTTCCACTGCTTCAGCGGAAGGGAAATAATATCATGTGTGCTTCTGGAACGGAAGAACAGCAGATGCGTATTCTGAGAGCAATTATTTCAAGCTTCGCACGACAGTCCGACTTTTCAGTTGATATTATGGCAGACAGTTATGCAAGTGTATATCGTGAATACAAACCGGAAATTCTGGAATTTGGAAAAAATTATCCGGAGATAAGGGTGCATGATGATCTGGAAGATATCTGTTACAAAATCGTTGAAACATTAGAAATCATAAAAGACAGGAGTAATACCAGAAAACAACTGATCGTATGGCTTGGGCTGGATTCTATGGCAGACATTCTGGCAGATGAAAGAAACAAAAGAACACCTGTACTAAAAAAAGCAGAAGAGAAAGCAACGCAGTCGGAAGTATCGGAGAGCGTTTCTGAGGAAGAATCAGAAAAAACAGATTTTAATGACCCGGCACTGGACGAATTCAGTGCTCTGTTTGGTGATATGGATCTGTTTGGAGAAGAAGATATTAATGAAGAAGAGCCGGAAACCGGGAAAGAAGCACAGACCTCTTATTTATATGATGCCAGAAATGATATAGCCAGAATTATACATCTGGGACCTACATGTAATGTATTTAATCTGGTGATCTACGATTCAGCTTCTGCACTGAGAGATTTCAGAGAAGTAAAGACACTGGATTTCAATCACAAAATTGCATTTCCGATGAGTGATTATGAAGCGGGAGAATTTCTTGATCAGCCAAGACTGATAAGAGAACTTTCCGGACAGCTTGCATACTATCATAATGGAAGATCCGGAAACCGATTCGTTCCATACAAATTATAAACAGAAGAGGAAGGGGAAACAAAATGGTAGATATTGATCTTGAGACCGTCATCAACTTTTGTGATAAATTCGAAAAAGAATATCTGGAAATTCTGCATCAAAACGCACAAAGATTAAAGGTTGCTGCATCAAGTGTAACAGAAACTCTTAAAGGAACGGAAATGGCAACCAAGTCTTCTGTGAAGCTTGAAATGATTGCAGATGCATTGTATAAAGCCACACAAACAGGTGAGGAACGGATTTTGGAACTGAAAAAGAGAGCTCAAAGAGAACTTGATGAAAAAGAACGTATAGAAGGTCGAATCAGATAGGAGAGAATTGACATGGCTGGAAAGGTATTTGGAAATGCTTCAGAAGTAAGAAGCCTGGCGAAAATCACAAAGATGTGCATGGATGCAATTTCAGAAAACAATAACAGAGGAAGTACACTGTTGTCAACGATTGAAGGTGCTGAGTCTGATAAACTCTATGAGCAGGCAAAAGAGATTGTAGAGTATACAAAGAAAGTAGTAGAACTGGGCAAAGAACCTCTGGAGGATGTGAGTGGGGCTCTTGAGGAATATGCAGAATTTCTTGAGTCACATGGGAAACCCTGAAAATACATACAGATAGCAGGCTGATACAAAATGAGTGATGGAGTTTTAAAGTCAGATCCGGATGCAGTCTGGAATTATGTGGTTTCATTAAATGAGAATAAGGAATACGTTGATGAAGCTGTCAAAGGTGCAAAAGATGCACTGGAATCTCTGCTGCAGCGGCTGAACCAGAAACGGTCTTCTATTGCAGATAAGAGATCAGAGTGGGAAGATCAGATTCGTTTTTATGCAGATGAAAGCGAATCTGAGCAGGATCCGAAAAAACAGGAAGATTACAGGAAAAAAATAGAAGAAGCCAAAGCCAGGATAAGAAAGCTGGATATACAGGATGAAGAAATCATATCCATCATAAAAAAAATTCCTGACTATGTGGATCTGCTTACAAACGCACAAAGGAGAACTGGACGTTCATTTACAAAATCCAAAAGAATTCTGAATGCCTATCTCAAGATGGTAGAAGAATATAATGTAATGACCAGAATGAGGGAATGTGGATATAGTGGAACACCGGGAAAATACGGAGTAATGCAGTTTCGAGGAACTACATTTTACTGCAGTGGAAGTGCTTATGCACCAACAGAAGATAATCTGAAGCGAATGGAAAAGGGAAGAGCCCCGATAGGATACGATGGTGATCCGATAGAACTGCACCATCTGATTCAGTCCGAGAGCGGCAGTGTCGTAGAAATTTCAGGGAGCATGCACAGAGAGAATCATAAAACATTACATATTAATACGTCAGATATACCATCTGGAATTAACCGTTCCAGCTTTCAGATGCTCCGAAGTGCATACTGGAAGCGGCGGGCACAGACACTGAGGAAAGAAATGAGAAAATAAGATATGGACACAACAGTTTCTTATTATGTGAGAAAAAAAGTAAAAGATGATTTTGACAAGTGCAATTGGACAGACGGTGTGGGTAAGAAGTTTGAGGATGTTGCACTGACAGAAATGCTGAAAGCACTGGATGAACTGGAAACAGCACTGGAAGAAACAGAGAAGTTTTTTACAAACGCAGAAAGTATTCTGGCAGACACAAGACCGGAATAAGTGGGGAAAGACGAATGAAAGTAGTTCAGGGAAATTACCGACAATATCAGCTGGTAGATAAAACCAGAAAAAAGGATATAGATGGTATCAGATATCTTATTGCCGGTGAAAGAAACTTATGGGCAAAGCTGCTGAGAGATAAATCAGAGACCAAAAAAGCAGAAATTTATAACCTGATAACCAGAAATGGTTCTACAGGATTTGAGAGACCAATTGAATTACTGACAGATGAAAAAGGCAAATTTGTCGGATATACCTTTTATGGACCGGATATGGACATTGTCCCGGAAAAGAAACAGGATACGGGGATTCCGCCTGTTAATAATCCAGATATTCCGGACTTTTCGAAGCCGCCGGTTTCGACATCAGGATCAACGTCAGGAGTAACACAATTGATAATTCTTGTGGTTATAGGCGTTTTGATGCTTTTTATTATGAAAAATCTGCTGAACAGATATCTCCTGATTTTTATTTACGAGAATATTTCACAGGTGGCAGGTGAAGGATGTGCGAGACTTTCCTTTGATGGAATACTTCCGGGGGCTGTTGGAATTGCGGCACTGGTGCTGTATCAGCGCAAAACCGGAGGAGATATGGATACCATTCAGAAATACTGTTTAATGGCAGTATTAAGTTTTGCAGCAGGGGTTCTGATTACCTATGTGGTTATTGGTATAATCTGTGTTCTGGTAATTGGGATTTTCGGAGTGGTAAAAACCTATCAGTCGGTAATTTTTACAGTAATCATAGCGGCTGTGCTTATCAAAATGTTTTTGCCGGGTTGGAGAAGATAAAATATAATAACGAAATTCCTCTGTACAGAGGTTTCAATATAAAATTTACAAAAAAGGGGAAAAGAGTATGAGACACATGAAAAAAATTCTGACTGTTTTACTGGCAGCAGTGATGCTTATCTGTATGTCAGTAAGTGCAGTTTGGGCAGAAGGTGAAGAAGTGGCGCAGCAGACGACTGCGGATAACATGAGTTTGATGTTATTTTTGCCATTGATGGAAGTGGCTCCATGAAAAAGTCAGATGCGTTGAAATTGAGGCTGACAGCAGGACGGCTGTTCACGGAAATGACATATTCTAACACATCAAGAGCTGGATTTGTGCAGTTCACTAATATTATTATGGATAGCCAGGGACTGACAGACCTGTCTACAGAAGACAGTAAAGCTTCATTCAGAGACCGCCTGTCAGGACTGCAGGATTCTGTAAAAGGAAGCTGGGATACAGATATTTCTCTGGGACTGACACAGGCTTTAAATCTGTTAAAAGAGGGTGATTCCTTCAATGGAGACAGAAATCCTATGATTATTCTTCTCAGTGATGGAAACACAGACCTTCCAAATGGACCGAGAACCGTAGAGGAATCCAATGCAGAATTGACAGGAACTCTTAGTGAGGCAGCTTCTCTTGGTGTTCCGATTTATTCTATTGGCCTTAACTATGATGGAAAACTGGATGTAGATTACATGCAGAATATTGCCAATCAGACAGGTGGAGCCTTTTATAATATCACTACCGCAACAGATTTCAACAAATATATGACAGATATTTTTGGAAATGTTGCAGATGGTGATCTGACAGGTCTGAATCCAGCGTATATAGATGGAAGATTTGTAACAGATTTTGTGATTGACAATGGCAGTGTACTGATGGCCAATATTGTTATTCTTACAGATAAAGGCGTAAGTGATCCGCAGCTTATAGATCCAACCGGAGCGGTGGTTCCTCTGGATGCAGACCATGGAGTGATTGTTTCGACGGATACTTCGGATGAGAATAAAGTATCGACGTATACGATCCTCAAAATCATGTATCCTGTACAGGGAGCATGGAAAGTCAGTGTAAAGGGTGAAGCCGACGATGCAGTACAGGTAAACCTTCTGACTACATATGATATTTCTTTTAAACTTCTCAACAGCAGGGATCCGATTGCAGGAAATGATATCAATATTTACGGAAAGCTTGTACGTGGAGATGAAAATATCACAGATTCAAACCTGCTTTCGGGAGCTATGGCAATCTGTACTATTATGGATAACAAGGGAAATATTGTCGGAGAGAATCTTCCGATGACTTACAATGAAGAAAAACATGTCTTCATTTGTAAAACGAATCTTGAAAAATCAGGAAACTACTATGTGACAGCACATCTGGAAGGCAAAGATGGAAGCTTCTCGAAAGAAGCTGCACAGTATCAGTTATCCATAGGAAGAGCCAAACTGACCGTATCTGGAAGACCAGATGTCAGCATGTGGTGCAATCCAATCAAAACAAAGGCCTCGGTTGATATCAGCCAGCATGTAAAGAGCGAGTCTCTTGCAGAACTGAACTGCAGTATAGAGGATAATGGAAATAATATTGTAACAGCAGATTACAACAAAGACACAGGAATGCTTAATATCACGCCACTGAGAACCGGCACAGGATATCTGAAGTTGATTTTTTCTGATGCATATGGTCAGAGTGCAGAGCTTACGGTATTCGTCACTGTAAAATCGTCCTGGATATGGTTTATTGTCGCATTTGCTATTCTGGCAGTGATTGTGGCACTGATTGCGGGTATTATGAAAGCAACAAAACCGGTGCTTAAGGATTCGGTAACCGTAGAACTTTCTTTACCGCCGATGCTTGCAAATCTTACACCGTCACCGGCAACACTGGCAATGCCAGCTAAGAAATCAGAGGTAATTCTCGGAAAACTGATTCAGGGTGATACATTTGCACAGAGCACCCTGGGAAATCCGATCATGCAGGCAGGACTGACAACACTTGTAAATAAGATCAAACTGGTTGCATGCAAAGGAGGCACAGTTACAGTAAAAAATCTTACCGAAAACACCGGGAATGATCATGATCAACAACCAGAATGTGGATAATGCAAAAGGAATTTCTTACCCAATGAACAAGGGAGACAGAATTGCGATTCAATTCTCAACAGATGGAAATTCAATCAGTACAGTAACATTACAGCTTGGCGGAGAAGGTGGATGGATGGCAATCCTGAACCATATCCTAATCCGTGGGATAATTCCCCAAGTGATAATCCATTTGGAAATGATAATTTTGGAAGCCCGTTTGGTGGCGGTGGTGTAGGCAATTTTGGTGATCCATTTGGTGGAAACACCGGAAATTCCGGAAATCCATTCGGCGGTGCCGGAGGATCTTATGGAAGTCAGCCAGGAGGCAGCAACATGGGTGGATTTGATGGAGGTCAGCCAGGAAACAACAGTGCAGATGATTTTGGCACAGGAAATATGGCGGGAAATCCGAATGATTTTGGAAATCCATCACAGGATGACTTCGGCAGTGCAAACGATAATGCCGGAGAAAACAATAACTTCGATTTCGGTGGCAACAGTTCTGATAATGGTTTCGGGGGATTCATCTAAAATCCCCTCCCTAAAGGGAGACTCTAATCAGAATATGAAGCAAACATCGCCTGAAAAGGATACAGAAAATCTACTTCAAAGTTTATTGAAAGAAGCATCTTTGATATATAGTTCCAGGAACTATAGTTACGATAGGAAGGCTGTTATATTGTATGTTCCTGCATCTGTGGGGAAACTCTATGATGTCACAAAAATTTCTTGAAAAGAAGAATTGAAGAAATAAAAGCAACAGCTGTTTCAGTTGGAATTGATTTGCAGCCAGAGCGCAAAGATATCCTGTTCGATGATGATATCGGAACAGACAGATCTGGAAAATAAAAAAATAATTACAATTACGATAAAAAGACAAGAAAGGAAAGTAAGGACATGGCAGAAGAAGTAAAGGTAAGCTTATTAGAAAAGTCATTAAGTCTTTCAAAAAATGGTGGCATCTATTATGGAGGGGCACGAGTAGAGGCTGACGAACGGACAGCGGTTTTGTTTGTTGGTCTTGGAGGAAGTGGCGCGGATGCTCTGCTTCGTATTAAAGATCAGGTAAAAACCAGAATGATCCTTCCGGCAGATAAGACAGGTGCTCCGGTTGCAGATCAGCCAAAAAATATTGGATATTTGGAAATCGATACAGACAACAGTGGTCAGGCAGCCACTTATGGAACTGCTCATTTTGATCAGTTTGGAAAAGAATTCTGTGATATTTCAGTAAAATCAACACCAGATGTAATCGCAGACATCAAAAAAGCAAAAGCCGCAGGTGAGGAATGCTGGCAGTGGTTTGATGATGATGTAAATCAGGTTGCAGGTTCCAAAGGAGCCGGTGGAATACGCCAGATTGGTAGAATGCTTCTGATGAACAATATTGCAAAGGTGATTAATTCTGTTTCAGGAAAGATTGATCTTCTGACTCAGAATAACCCGGATATTGAGAGATTGCTGGTTTATGTATTTTCAGGTATCTCAGGCGGAACTGGTGCAGGTACATTTCTGGATATGCATATATTCTGAGAAAGATAGCCAAAGCCAAAAATCCAAATGTAAATATTATGGGATATCTGTTAATGACAGATGTGAATGAACTGAATGGCGGTAAAAAAGAGGCTTTGAGAACCAATGGATTTTCCTGTCTGAAAGAACTGGATTACTGGATGAATTCAGGAGAGCATGAAGATCGCTATTATCAGAAATTTCCAAATGGTTTTGAATTAAATGAGCACGATTGCCCATTTGATTTCTGTCATTTGCTGGATGCATCTGATGTTGGCGGACATAATTTCAACTATGACAAAATTTTAAGATCTGTAGCAGAAAATGTATTTGCCTATATTGCAGGCGAGGCAGGCGGCGATACTTCCACAAGCACGATGGCTTCTCTGTATGATAATATTCAGGGATATATTACAACACTTACTGCATCTGCAAAATATCCGGCAGGCTACAAGTTTCTTTCACTGGGAGCCTCCAAAATAGAAATTCCATATACTGAAATTTCAACATTGGTTGCTGCCAGAGTATTTCAGCGGCTTAATGAGGGAATGTTCAAAAACAGACCGACAGAAAATCAGTTTAATGTAAGTGTATTTAAGGATCTTGAGATGACGGAAGAGTGTATTCGAAGCACGCTTTATAAAAATGTGACTGCTCAGAGACCTCTTCTTGAAGTAAAAAATTATAAATATGCAGATATTTGGCCAAACAATGCCCCATATCAGGCAGTCCACAACTGGATTGCTATGTTCCAGAGATCTGTTGTGCCACAGGCAGCAAATCTTCCGGCGTACTTAGAGGGAAAATTAAAAGAATTTATAAAACGAAATCTCAAAGATAAGAAGACAGGACCAGTTTACCTCAGATATTACATGAAATCACAGCAAAATTATTGTTTGTATCATATGCTCGAGGGATTTCGTAAATATTGTTCCGAGCTGCAGACACAGTGTGCGTCAAAATCAAAAGAGCTGCGGGATAACATGAATCAGGCTTTTGCGGCAGGAAGCAATCTGGGAGCCTGGGATAGTAAAACTAAGGCTGTAGAGAGATATTTGAAGGCGTTAAATGCCTGGTACAGAAATGAGGAACATGGATTCCTGAATGAGAAGATTGTAGAAGTACTGGAGACTGTACAAAGCAGATTAGAACTGTACTATAACAATATCTTAAAACCGCTGACAGATATTTTGATGGAATTGCCGGATATTTTTGACAGAAATGTGGAATATATCAGAGTAAATTCCAGTAAAGTGGATGAAGGCACAGATATTCTGATCAATCCACTCGAGTTTGAACAGACCAGAAAGAATATGTTTGAAGCAGCAGTGGTACAGGCTGAGAATAATTTCCTGGAAAGTCTTTCTACAAATATTCGCAAATGGATAGGCAGAGATATTGATGGTGTTGATGCAAATATTGGGACGGGTATGGATATTTCCGGGTTTATTTCTAACTTTGTATCCGAAAACTTCCAGGCGTTGCTGACAATAAACATGCAATCTGTCATGAACAGCAAACTGAAAAATGGAGAAAGTCTGGAAAATTACATAAGGAACCGCGTAGAGGATCTTTTGAAATCCTCTTATCCAATGTATAAAGAATCCACCGGAATTTTAGGTGAAGTAGCAGAGTTTTCCATGATTTCCGTGCCGAGCAACTGTCCGATAATCTATAAAGTAGTAAAAGAGCATATTGAATCCAAAAACCTTGACAAGATAAAGGTAAAGAAGAGCAAGGAAGAAAGTCGTATGTATATCATCAAGATTACAAGCGGCTATCCATTATACTCTAATGATTACCTTCAGGAAATGGAAAAAGAATATGAAAAACAAATGGGAAATCAGAGTACTACCAGCGGAAAACATCTGAAACCGGAATGGAGAGATCAGCTGCCGTCTCCATGCATCCAGTTGGCCTGGAAATATCCGTATGAATGTCGAAGAACAAAAGAAAGAAATGAGAAATACAAAGCCCTGTTTGACAAATGTTACGCAAATAAGATCATTGACAGAAGAACAGACTGTTTCTTCCTGAGAAGATCAAATCCAGAAGTTGCAAAAAAAGTGAGCAGAGCAAATCTGACAGCTCCTACAATTCTTGAAAAGATGGAGCAGTTTGAAAAAATTAAGTCAAAACTGTGGGATGACAAAAACGGCATAAAATTATTTACCTGTGGTACTTATATGATAGGCAAGCCAGATGGAGAAATGCAGAACGTAAAAGAAAATATGCTTCGTTTTCCACTTATCCTGGATATTCTGGAAAAAGAAAGCGAGCTGGCAGACAGAATTGAGACAATTGAGGAAGAATTGCATTATCCGAAATATTTCTCAATGGCAAATATGAATCATATGATCCGGGTAAATAAGTATACGGGAGATACTTCTTATAAGAAAACAGATACAGATCCGTTTCCGGTCAAACTGACAGAAGGCCATGAAATGCATCCGGATTATAAAGAATATCAGATTTATCAGAGTTTTTGCAGAAGTCTGAATAAAGATATGAAGGAAGAAATTGAACTCCAGTATGACAACCTTAAGAAACGTATTGAAATGAGTCCGAGTGCACTGGAGGAATATATTGAGGAAATTCGAAAATATATTCAGACCTACGAGAAACAGACAGAAAAGGCTCGCAATGAGATGTACAACGCCGGAAAGGAAGAAAGACCGGCATTCCTTGAGAAAATTGAATTTTATCAGGGCTGCATTGAAGAATTAAAACGTATGCTTCCTATAGACATAGACCCAGAACCAGACCCAGTTCCAACACCAGAACCGGACCCAGCACCAACTCCAGCTCCATCACCAGCTCCAACTCCGGCACCAGAACCGCAAACTCCACCAAGATACTTAAATCCACAGACATGGCAGCCAATTGAGAATCCACAGCCGGGTCAGCAGGTGTTTGATACAAAGCTGGGACAGATGATCGCATATATACCGGAGGCACCGAAAGCACCGAGATATCTGAATCCGCAGACATGGCAGCCAATTGAGAATCCACAGCCAGGACAGCCAGTATTTGATACACAGATAAATCAGATGATTTATTACAATCCATATCAGCAGACGACTCAGGGAGGCTATCCGGGAATGCCGGGTCAGCAGCCAGTGCAGGGAGGTTATCCGGGAATGCCAGGCGGCGATGAGAATAACCAGCAGTAAAAAAAATATATTTTAAATACCGGAAGGTAACACCGGTGAAGCATAACGCTGTCATAGAACACAGCGTTATGCTTCGTTTTCAGAAACAATTTGGGAGGAAACTTTCATGGGCAGTAACAATGCACAGACAGGAAGAAACAGAACAGAAGTTAAAGAAAAATTAGATCTGATTCTTGAATCTGCAGAAGCACAGCATCCATTCAGTAAGAAAAACTATGTTTTTATGCGAAAACTTGTTTTTTTGTGGATTGTTGGCAACGATAATCAGATAGTGCAGTATTTAAAATCAGAAATTCAGAGCATTGTTGAAGACAGACGCTCCATCTGGATCATACACAGTGATCCATCCGATATAACAGATAAAGATATTTATCACAAAATCTATGAAGGAATAGAATGTGCATCAACAAATTATCTTGGGGTAGATATGGATCATCTGATGGTCTGCCCGATCCTTCTTAAAGGCTGTTTTGAACAGAAAGAAAATGCAGAGCATTTTACACAGGCAGCTGTTTATGTGCAGGAAGAAATGAAAAAGAGACATCGTTACATTGAATGGAGTCCTTTTGTTCTGACAAGCGATGAAGACATTGATATGACAAGAAATCAGATTCAGTTTTCTGTTCAGTTTATGGAAAGAATCATGGAAGAAGGCAGAAAGGCTTTTCTGGACTGCTGTTGTCCGGCATGTGTAATTTCTGATGTGAATGAAATAGGGCAGGCAATTTCCATAGAGCAGGCAGCCAAAATTATAGTGATGCTTACCGTATTCAGAAATACAAGCTGTGAAAATGAAGATACTCTGGCATCAATTATGATGCCGGTTCAGGAATATGAAAAGGAATATTTCTTTTCTGCGAGAGCAGTTTCCATCTGCGAACCAGTGAAATCATTGATGCTGAACCGTCTGCTGGCAGTCCACAGATGCTTCCAGAATGGTCTGTTTCCGCAGCAGAAACTGTTCGACAATCTGGAACATTCTTTTTTGAAGGGAAAGAATGGAAGGAACAACTGGATAAAGTCGCTCATGATCAGAATTATACAGTTCTGACAGAGTCTATTTACAGCAATATACCGCTTGCAGATAACAGAATGTATGAGCAGATGTTAAGAAAATTCTGCCAGAAATATTATTTTGAACCTCTTTCGGAGGAGAGAGAGCAATTATTAAAGAATGGTGGAAATCATCTTTCGTAGGAAGATTTTTTGCATTTGGCAGGATCTATGGAGAGTCTGGACAAAATTGAAGAGAACCGGGAAAAAATTATAGATAAAGTACCGAAGCTGAATATAAATAGTCCACAGAACAAGTTTATAAATGACATGAGAAAGAGCTGTGAGGCCTGGCTGATCAATGAACTCAGAGTCTTTCCACAAAAGATGGTTGAGGAGGCAATGAAACCAGAAGGTATTTATGTAAGAGCATTTCGTCAGAATAAAGAATTTCTGCAGGATATTTTTCAAAAGATGGAAGATGCGATGCAGCGAGAGATAAAACGTCTGCAACAGACAGAATTATTGCTGAATACCGGTGGTGGTCATATTTCAAATGCACAGGATGAGGCAGAACACTGGTTTCAGGACTATAAGAACACTGTACCGACGAAAGTAAAAGAAGTTTACAAAGATTATCAGACAATCTTGTGCAGGATGTTCCAGTCAAACGAGAATCATACCGGAACTATGAGCGGAAATCTTCTGGAAAATTACAGCAAGATTGTTTCCGGAAGTATTGAAAGCCGGGAAGCTACATGAAAAAGAATCTGACGAATCTGGCAGCATCTGATATGGAACAGCTGCTCACAAAGCTGGAGCAGAGTTGGCGGTATCCTCTCCGTATGATCGGAAGCGTAGATCAGAACAAAGAACAGAAACTGTATGTTATGGGAAACAGGGACAATTACCTGTGCAGAAGAATACGGGAGCAGGAGGGGCACTATCAGATCGCATTTAAAGAGTGCCCACTGGATGATCGTCTGGAAATTGTAAGGGTTTCTGACAGAATGACAGAAGGACAGATTATAACAAAAGAACAGGAGAGTGAGAAAGTTGAATTATAAACCGCTGAAAGGATTAAGAGGAATACAGATGCAGGCGGATTTTACAAGATTTCAATTTTCCTGGGATTCTGCCGGAAATGATTCCAGAGTTCATTTCATCTGGATATACAAAGAAGATGAGCTAAACAATCCAAGATGTTTCGTATGCACAGTGTATAGATAATCATATACAGGTGGCATTTCAATACAATAATATTCCTATGCAGGAGATACGAAAAATCCGTTTTCTGGTTTTTCTGTCGGAAGATCAGAGAGCTCCTTCAAGAGAAGATCTTGCCAGCCTGTATCAGGATTCGGAATATATCTGCGAAGTATGCTGCGGGACCGGGAGGTAAAATGGAGATGGTCACAGGAACCTACAGGAATGACCCTTCTTATGAACAGCAACAAAAAAATACCGGAAAATATTCTGTATTATGAATATAGATATGGAAATAAAATATTTCAATTTGAAATACCGGGAGAAATAAATTACGGTGAAAACAGTTATAAAGGTATTTATTTTCCGGCTTTACAGGAACCACCGGTATTAAAGTCCAGAGAACCGAATATTATGCTCTCGGTTGGGAAAGAAGAACCAGAGGCGGGGGATTTTTTAGAAAATTTGCAGATATGTTCAGAAAATAAGAGGAACAAGGAGAGAAAGCGATGGGATATTATCCGATTAAGTGTGTCCATTGTATGCGTTCTGTAGCAATGGATGAAAGATGCGTAAAAATGGTACCGGAAGAAGTTAAAACGTTCAATTCAAGACTCGACGGATCACAGCCGATAGTAGTCTTAAATAATAGTAAGAAAAACAAGCAGATTGAGTACAAAAGTCTGAGAGAACTTCGAAAAAGTCATGTTATCGAACATGAGGAAATTCATCCAATTAAGATTTCCGGGGAGTATCAGAACATTGAAGAATGTAGAAAAGATTTTGTTCAGTCGATTGATGTGAAGGATCTGGAAATTAATGGAACAAAGATGAGCGGTACGATTCGCAAATTTTACTGTCCATACTGTCATAATGAGATTATTTCAATGGCAGGCAAGCTGCCAATGTATCTGATCAGCATTATGGGACCGAGTTCTGCCGGAAAAACGGTATATCTTACAGTACTTCATAAGCTTCTGGGTGGAAAAAATTATCCGCTGCCGCAGGGACATTTGTCATTCGATAATTTTGGAGAGATGAGTAATGAGTTCCGTAAATTTGCTCTTGATCTTAACAGAACAGGAACTCTGCCAAGTACAACAACAGAAAACCGTAAAGATCCATATCTTCTGCGTGTGAATTATATTGCAGATGATAATTCTCAGGAAGTGAATAAACAGTGTCTTATCGGGCTGATAGATATGCGAGGTGAGATGCTTCATGGGGATCATGATGATGATCTGATGGATTTTAACCTTCCACAGTTTAAAGAAGCGAATGGATTTATCATGATGGTTGATCCGGAGACTCTGGAGGGCGTCTATAACCATCTTCCGGAACAGTATTTTGGAGGAAGAAGCATTGAACAGCTGGATGAGACTCTTGGGTCAATGAGACAGACGATCATAAACTGTATCACAGCAGAGATGGGATGTATTGAAAAACCAAGTGTAGTGGCACTTGCAAAGCAGGATATTCTTTGCAGAAATTACCAGCAGCTTGGAATCCCACTTAACCAGCCGGTAATTGCACCAAATTTCAGACCAGTCAAAGGTACAAATCTTAAGGCATCTTACTATGAGCCGATGAGCAAATCAACGATCCTGTATTTCATATCTTTCGGGAAGTTTTACATCATTTCTGGAAACTACTTTTAAGGAACCGTATTTTGTATCACTTTCTGCATTGGGAAGCTTTGTAAATATAAGTGGAAATAAATTGGATAATGTTGCAAAGATACGACCAGTTCGTGTAGAAGAACCGATTCTTAAATTACTGATGGATTTTAATTTCCTTCCAAAGTTCTGCAGTGATGAATATTATGCAGATCAACAGGGAGTCATGAATGAGTGGGGAAAGGATTTTGCAGAAAACTGGGTAGAAAAAGAAGCAATGGATCAGCCAAAAAAACATTTTTGGAACAAAGGTAAATAATAGGAGGGACTTGCATGATAGGTCAGCATATATATTCCAGATGCCTGGAAGGATATTTCTCAAAATCTGGTCTGAATGCCGACAGTACAACTGTGACGATCAGCATGAATATGTTTGCGAGAATGGAACAGGCAAAGCTGGTTGCAAAAGAATGCGAAAAAATAAGTACGCTGGAAGATATCCGTCCTGTTCCACAGGAAATACAGGGAGCATATCGGGGAGTACTCAAAATCCGAAGATTAAATCAGCAGATTACAGTGGTGTGCCGTTCTTATCGCCTTCATTCCACAGGAAGCGGTGAAAGCAGAGATTTTACATATGGAAGCAGTTATATCCTTGCAGGAGATGATAAGGAACATTTCCTGGAATCACCGGAATATGTACTGAATATTCAGGATTTTGAGGCATATCCTTCAGTTATGCAGCGAATTCAGGAATCCAGAATGCAGGGAAACGGAGGAAAAATTGAGGCAAACGAAGAATATTCTCTGTTTCGAAGCAATGCTTTGGAAATTTCAACAGATATTTTTCAGAAAGCAGGTTTTACAAAAGAGCTTTTTGTAGAATATATTTCCAGTATTATTCAGAGGGTTTCTCTTTCACATTATTCAGGACATGAGAATGATAAGGTACTTATAATTCTGCCGCGGGCATACAACCAGGATGGGAAAGAAGCGGTGGAAATGCCGTATGCCAGAAGAAATACTGGTGGCAACAATCGAAACTTCTCCCGACAGTGTGGAAGAACAGCTGAATGCAACAACCGGTGGAAGAGAAGATCCAACGGCTCCTGTACTGGATGGATATCAGCTTGTATTTATGGAGCCATGTAATACAAAGAGCTGGAAACTGAGTGAATATTCTGTTATTGATCTGGATCAGCAGGAAAGCTGGATTTCTAAAGATCTGGATACATCGTATGGAGAATTTCTCTGGAATTATCTGAATGCTCCGGAAGTCAGAGAGAAGTTTGAGAAAGAATATGAAAGTCTGTTCAATGAAGGGAAAAGTGAGGAACAGGATCAGGCACCGGAGAAATTCAGTTTTCTTCTGGATCTGCACTGCCAGGAAACGGATGGATTTGCTGATATCCACAAGAGACACCGCCTGTTATTTGATCTGTTAGATTATAACGAAGAAGGCTGGACGGAGAGAAGTACATATGTTGCAGCTGAAATATTGAAACTGGAAATTCGGGAGCCACAGTATGATACTAGACTGGAGAATGCTCTTCTGGAACTGGCAGAGCAGGAAACGTGTCCGTCAGAGTTAAAACCGTTTATTGTAACCGTTCTTCTGCAGAATATTCTGAATGGTAATGGCAGGGAAGAAAGCATTCAGTGGATCTGCCGGGAAATACAGAACGATATGGTTGTGAGCAAACTCAGAGAAGCAAACCAGTATGTGCTGCAGAATGAAGACAGTATTATATGGTACGAAAAAAAATCACTCCTGAAGCTGTATATGGAAATCTGCAAAAATTCAGAACTTGGGGCAGATGAAGGTGTAAAAAGTGAGATTTTGTCAATTCTGACAGACTGGCATATACAGTTATTTATTAAAGGAGACTGGCAGAACTGTGCCACAATTATGAGCATTCTTGCGGCACAGCTGGAAAATCCGGAACTGAGAGAAGAAAACAGAAAAGAAATATATGAAAATCTTCTGGATGTACTGCTTTCCGGAGAGAAAGAAATTGAAAAACAGATTTCGGATATTCTGAAACAGGAAGAACGGAAATTTACTGTATATCCGCGAAATCTGAAACTGTTCCGTGAGTGCTTTGAAAAGAAAGTCCGTGAAAACGGAATCAGTATAGGCGACGGAATAATCTGGCAGTTGACTTATCTTGCTGTGTCCGGAGATGAGGTTTATTTACATGAACACTGGAGACCACTTCACAAAGATCTTGTTGTTAAATACAGAAACATATATAAAAGAGAAATTTTTGAGGAAATCTATAAAGATTTTAGAGGATGGATATCTAACAGTGATGAGAAGAAACTTCCGCTGATATGCAGTGCGGTTGCGGTAACGGAAGCCAATAATCTGCTTTATGGATATCCGGAATATTGTCCAACTATGCAGAAACTGCGTTCGATAATGAAGTTCCTGGAAAATAATGGAAGATATCAGTCAGCAACAAATCTGCTTTACAGACGTTATAGTGTTCTGGAAGAAATGGAACAGAAAAAGTCTTTCTTTATCAATGAATTGAACAGGGAAGAACAGTGGATGCTGCTCTTTAGCAATGAATTTTCCGATAATAAAGATGAACTGTTGAGTAAAGTAAAAGAAGAATTTGCAGGTATGCGAAAGAATTCTTCAGTGTTGCGAAAAAACTGGAACTGATTGACAAAGAACAGTTAAAGAAAACAGCAGACATTTATTTTGAATTATGTGAGAAGTATATCAGAGAAAATAACAAAAATGCAGATGCACTGGATGCGTGGTGCTGGGTTTGCAGAAATGAAATTCATGAAATAGAAACTATTTCAAAGAATATAAGTTTTAATGCGTATGTTATCAAGCTGTTCCGTCAGAGAATGGCAGCGACATCACAGGAGTCAGCAGAGGCTCTGAGTATAGGTGATATTTTGTTCCTGAAAGAGAAAAAAATTCTGCCTCTGGGAGCAAACTGGGGATTTCTGGATGTGGTTGGCACTTTATATGATGCTGATCCGAATTATCAGTCAGAAGAATTCCTGCAGATTCGAAATAAAATTGTTCTTGAACATAATGATATAATAAAAAAAATATATCTGTCGGCTTTGACAGAAAAGCGTGAGATGCTCCTGAGAGATAACATAAAAAAAGAAATTACATATAATGTTGCTCTTCTGGAGGAGCAGATTCGTCAGGATCTGAAAGGCACAGAGAGGTCGGTTCTTGAAAGTGTGACAATGGCTGTCTGGAGAACCAGAATAGAGAAAGAAAAGATACTTACTGCATTTCAGTTACTGGAAATTATTCTGTGTTATGGAAATCAGAAAGACTATGGTGTATACGATGGTGAATATGTAAAAGAAAGTATTTTACGGGAATTGTTTGCGATAGCTCAGAACAAAATCGAGGTATTTGAGGATAAACAGCTGGTAAATGAATATCGAAAACTGAATCGTACAAACAAAATTCTTATGGAACAGTCCGGAATCATGCAGTGTCTGCAGGAACTGCCAAAAGAGTGGCAGCAGGACTATGCTGTCCGAAGCGAAAGAAATAAATCAGGATGGCTTCTTACAGGAATTTTGAGCGGTGTTTTTGTTTTGGCTGGAATTGCAGCAGAGGTTCTGTTTTTTATTTTTTATAATCATATAAACATAAACATTGCGGTTCTGACAGGCATCCTGTTGAGTGCAGCAGGTATAGTAGGAGCAATTGTAGTTCTTATCTGTATGCTGATTTCACTTAATCGATAGAAAGACGGATGAAGCAGGGAGGAAAAACTGCTGTGAAGGAAGAAAACAACACAGAAAAGAAAGAATTTCCAAAAGATATAGATTATGTAAACCCTTATGTGGGACTGGACAAAATCTATGAAAAAGATCCCTACAAAAATCTGGCGGACGGTTCTAAGAAAAAAAAGACGAAGCAGCCTGCTGAAAAACAAAAACCGGAAAAAAACAGAAAAAGCGGAATGGATACTTGGCATAGTACTTGGTATTATGCTGGGCGTTGGCGGATATCTGTTTATCAGTGGAAACGGGAGCGAATTATTAAACCAAAGGTTACAGACCGGCAAAACAAGCAAATACCAGTAAAACAGGCTAAGGGCACCGAGATCAGACTGCAGCGTCAGAACCAAACAGCGACACCGGAACCAACAGCGACG
>ENA-OQCX01000475-OQCX01000475.1-human-gut-metagenome-genome-assembly--contig:-NODE-475-length-20785-cov-11.653936_pt1 | contig 20785 bp, 18 predicted proteins | sample MGYA00242762_ERZ504587 | MGnify/ENA primary metagenome ERZ504587 (study PRJEB26092, sample SAMD00036337) | human gut metagenome | host: Homo sapiens | study: EMG produced TPA metagenomics assembly of... | reverse complement strand
GTAGGAATTATGCCTTAAAGATTTACGATACTCGACGAAACCGTCGAAACGCGCCGTCCGTGGCGCGGTTCTCCTTGACTGCCATCCGTGGCAGTTCATTTCTGCGCATCATGTGCATAATTCAACAGTATCTAAGCAGCTTCGCTATTCGCTCACGCAAGAGAGCGTGCCCTAGCCGGTCTCAGGGGGATGAAGCCCCTTACGCTGTGGTAAAAAAAGAAAAAATGTGATGACAAAGCACCACCTCTATGCTACAATCAACTCAAAGCATTATATTTCTGTAAGCGGCACCACATAACAGTTTTTTCAGGTGCACACCACTTTGAAGAGGGCAGACCACTTCGCATCATTCTACAAAGGACATGGAAGTTTTCAATGCTTTAATTACCAATCAACAGCAGGAAAATTGAAATGCCGTATGTAGACAGAATGCAGAAAATGCAGTTAGAAGGCAGATGAATGCAGATAGAATACAGAAAGTGCAGTCGAAACAGATAATGCAGTCAGAAGGCAGATGAAATATACAGTGTGTTAATCATAATGTAAATGTAATGTAAACATAAAGAAGGACACCACATGTATACCTCATAAACTGCACCACTGTACGTTCCATTGGCAACGGATTTTCCTGCTCACACAAGAGAACAGGAGGAGAAGGATTGAGCACAAAGGACTCAATGGCAAAGGAATACTTTGCAGACAATGCTAGGTTTGCGGATCTGTGCAACAATATACTGTATGGAGGAAGAGAGGTCATCCTGCCGGAAAACCTTAAGGAAAGGGATACCACGGAGGTGCTGACCGCACTGGGGCTTGATAAAAAGACCATAGCGGTGCAGAAGCTTAGGGACATCTTCAAAAATGCCAGCATTAAATATACCGGCAGATCATACGTTGTCCTGATAGGAGTAGAAAATCAGTCGGATATACACTATTCCATTCTGGTAAAAAACATGTTTTATGATGTCATGGCATATGGCAACCAGGTAAAGGAAACAGCCAAAAAGCACCGCAGGGAAAAGGATATCGCAACTTCTGATGAATTTCTCTCGGGATTTACGAAAGAGGATAAGCTGATACCGGTGATTACGATTACAGTATATCTCGGAACAAAGGAATGGGATGGTCCAAGAAAGCTGTCAGATATGTTTGGTGATGTGGATGAAGAGCTTCTGCATTCATACCGGATTACAGAATTAATCTGCTGGCACCGAGGGAGATAACAGACTTACCGGATTCAGGACATCAATCAGGCAGCTTTTCGAGGTACTGCAGAATGCATATGATAAAGAAAAGATGCAGGAAGTGCTGCAGAATGATGAAAAGTTTAGCAATGTAGACAGAGAGACGGTTGAGGCAATCAACCTGTTTGCAGGAACGGATATAGACATAGATGAGAAAGAAGAGGTGATTGATATGTGTAAGGCGTGGGAAGAACAGAAAAATGAAGGCAGAGAAGAAGGCAGAGAAGAAGGTCGAGAAGAAGGCAGAATTCGTCAGGCAAAAATAACAGCTTTGAAACTTCAGAAAAAAGGTCACTCAATAGAAGATATAGCTGAATGTGTGGATTTTGATGAGGAAACTGTAAAAAAATGGCTTGTGAGCTAATATTGTAGTGAAATGTAAATTAGAGGAAGCAATCTTTGGACGAGAACTCGGAGGTTGCTTCCTCTTTTGCTGACAGTAGGATGGGGCTTCATTCTCTACGGACGGCGCGTTTCGACGGTTTAGTCAAGCATAGAAAATCTAAAGGCATAATTCCTACAGTATCTTGGCAGTGTAGCGTAGCTCTCACGATAGTGTATGTGTTAGGCGGTCACATGTGATGACCCCCCTCACACTGTGCCAAAATACAGCCTGAAATATAATTTTTTTGAAAAAATATGATTTAAATGCAATAAATCGGTTGAAATTTGGTTAAAATTGCTAAAAAAGGCGAAAAAAATTATGTAACAATGATACTATTGTACTAGAAAATAACTTGCATTATGCTTTGATTTATGGTACAATGAGCGCATACAAACCAAAGAGATGCTGATAGGGCACAGCTCTTTGCACAAAAACCATGTTATAATGAAAAGGAGAAAAGAACTATGGTAAAGAATGTATTTAAAAAGTTAGGAAAGAAACAGAAGAACAACAAAGGTTTCTCTCTCGTAGAGCTTATTGTTGTAATCGCCATCATGGCAGTGCTTGTAGGTGTACTTGCTCCACAGCTTATCAAGTATGTTGAGAAGTCTAGAGAGGCTACAGATATCCAAACATGTGATAATATTGCTACAGCTTTAAAGACATATTATGCAGACGAAGAGGTTGCGGCTTCGGCTACTGCTGCTAAGGTTACTGTTACATTGGGTAAGACAGAGCTAGGAACAGCTGCTGATACGGCTGTTAAAGATGCCGGATTAACAAAAGCGAAAATTAAAGGCACAAAGTGGACTAATGATAAAATAACAATTGTATATGATAAGAAAGATGGAACTATTGAATATACTGGAGATTCTCCATATTACCATTCAGACAAAGATCAGTTCAAAAAAGGCCCTAAATCATAAATAATATATAAAGAGGCTTTTAACCATGACCACAGAACTGATACCCATCTACATCTTAATATTTGCATTCGGTATAGTTATAGGCAGCTTCCTAAATGTCTGTATTTACCGCATACCGCAGCATGAGACAGTGGTAACCGAAAGGTCCCACTGCATGAGATGCGGGTATCAGCTCGCGTGGTACGATATGGTGCCGGTTTTCAGCTGGCTGTTTCTTCGTGGCAGATGCCGCAAGTGCAAAGAACCAATATCACCTCAATACCCTATTATTGAGGCGTTAAACGGTATATTATACATAGTAGTTTTTGCAGTAAATGGACTTGAGCTTACGAGTATCATCTACTGCTTTCTTACATCTGCACTCATAGTTCTGAGTGTGATAGACTGGAGAACATATGAAATTCCATTAGGAATCAATATATTTATACTGGTGCTTGGAATCCTGCATGTGTTTTTAGACCATGATAACTGGTCTGAATATGTGATAGGATTCTTTTGTGTCAGTTTATTCCTTGAACTCCTTCTTCTTGTAAGTGGAGGAAGAGCCATAGGTGGCGGAGACGTCAAGCTTATGGCATGTGCAGGCCTTGCGATAGGCTGGCAGAATATTACATTAGCATTTTTCTTAGGATGCATCATCGGTTCCGTGATACATCTGATTCGTATGAAAGTAACAAACGCAGGCAACAGGCTTGCAATGGGACCGTACTTGGCAGCCGGAATATTTATTTCGATGCTATGGGGCGAGAAAATGATAACGGCATATTTGGCACTCGCAGGCTTTTGAAAAGTGTGTTATAATAAAGCGGGCTTGACACAAGCGCAGGCAATACGACTTACGGTTAGATAAAAGCAGAGTAAAACACAGATATACCGAAATTTATATAGAAAGTTTGTAACTATTCAGTACAGTTACGAAAGTTTTACAGACGTATACAGTGTAAAACAAAGATAAACATGGAGGATTAGGTTATGGCAAACAGGGTACTCGGCATTGAAATAGGGGAGAACCTTACCAGAGTAGTTGAGATTGATTACAAAGCGAAAAATCCCAAGATTTACAATATGTTCGGCTTTCCGACACCACCGGGGATGATTGATGATGGAGTGGTACAGCCGGATGGAATGTTTCGTTCTATCTTATACAGCAAGCTAAAGGAAAAGAAGATTGCCACCAAAAAAGCTGTTTTTGTGTTAAATTCAGCACGTATAGCAAGCAGGGATATTGAGCTTCCACTTGTTAAGGAAAAGCAGCTTAGGGAAATGATTGCAATGAATGCATCGGATTATTTTCCGGTGGATTTGAGCCAGTACAAGCTGGTACATCAGATTATAGAAAAGATTGACAGACCGGAAGAAAAGAAATTACGTCTTTCGGTTATTGCTGTGCCTAATGACCTTATTTTGTCATATGGTGCTCTTGCAGCTGATTGCAGGCTGCAGCTTGTAGCTCTTGACTATAGTGGAAATGCCATCAAGCAGCTCATGAGAAGAGAGATTCCCGGAGATGTGAAGGTGACTGTCAAGGTGGATGAGGTATCTACCACACTGACTATCATGGATGGAAGCATGGTAAAGCTGCAGCGTAATGTCAACTATGGACTGGCTGATGCTATAGAGGAGATTCAGGACAGTGAGCTTTTCGGAGAGTATCTGTCATTTACCGATGCAGTCGATGTGGCACGCAGAAAGACCTGCGTTGCAATAAGACGGATGGCACGGTGCCTGATGAGCCGGCGGGCGGCGGCATGGATCCTATGGGTCATGAGATTGATTCAGAGCGCTTTAAGAAGCTTCGCCTGAATGTGTCATACGCACTTTCCAATCTGATAAGCAGTCTCGGACGAGTGATAGACTACTATCAGTCGAGAAACTCAGATACTCCTATCGAGAGAATTTTCCTCATTGGCTTAGGTGCTGATTTCAGCGGACTCTCAAAGCTTTTGACCAATGAACTGAATATTAAGGTAGTTCCGCTCCAGCAGTTTGACGGTATGCATGTGGCAAAGAGCATAAACCTCGCAGAGGCAAAGCTGGCAGAGTATTTCAACTGTGTTGGATGCTCACTGAATCCGCTTGACATATTAGACAGTAAGAAAAACAAGGGAATCGGTGCTCCACTTATGGCAGGAGCAGCTACAGGTGCTATGCCACTTGGCGGTGCACAGACAGGTACGCAGGGTAATCCGCCTGTTGGTCCTGATGGGAAGCCTCTTCCGGTAAAGGCTGGGGAGACAGCGGAAAAGCCGGTTTCTTTTGCGGTACAGCTCCTTATTTTTGGCTTGTGTGTGGTAGTTGCAGTTGGTATCACGGCATACAGTATTTTTTCAAATCTTGTTTTAACTTCAGACAATATGACACTTAAAGCGCGTGTTTCTGATTTGTCATATGCACAGAATATATATGATGTGTACAACCAGACCAAGAAGGACTATGACTGGACCAAGCTTCTTGAGAGCGCCTCATCCAACAAGAATGATGAGATAACAGGTTTTGTGGATGAGCTGGAGCAGAAGCTTCCGTCAGAGGCCAAGCTTGTGAATATGTCTGTTACGACTGATGGCGTTTCAATGACCATCAAGACAGGCAGCAAGGATATAGCAGCTGATGTGATTGCGCAGCTTCGTACATTTGAGAGTATCATGGTATCCAATGTGTCAACCATCACAGAGGAGGTTGATGAGACCGGTGCCTCAAAGGTTCAGTTCACAGTGGATTGCACATATGTAAAGGCAGATGACAGTGCGGCTTCTGAATCGGCTGATGGCACAGAAAGTGAGTCAGCTGATACATCACAGGATGCAGCATCACAGACACAGACGGATAGCAATTCATCATCAGATACAGACAGTACAAATCAGTAGGGGGTGTTAGGATGTCAACAAGAGATAAAAAGTTACTTATTATATTAGCGGGTGTTGCCATTTTAGCACTGACATATTTTTTTATTTTTGTACCACAGTCCAATAAGAGGGATTCACTCAAGAGCGAAAACATGAACCTGAAGTCACAGTACAATCAGCTTTCAGCACTTGCGGCAAAGGCTGACGATTACACAAATAAGACAAAGGAAATGTCTGATGCCATGCAACAGGTGTATGACAATTTTCCTTCATATTTACAGATAGAAAACGGCATCATGGACGCAGTTGCAATTGAAAAATCTACCAATACAAATATTACAGAGCTTACAGTCGGCTCACCGACTGCTATTGATGTGAATAATCCGACCGGCGATGCCGGCACAGATTCTTCGTCCGGCAGCACAACGGACAGTGGCTCTACTGACAGTAGTACTACGGACAGCAGTAATGCAGACGGTTCACAGGCTGCAGACAGCAACAGCTCTCAGTCACAGACTGATGACGGTAGTGCAGCTGGTAGCAGCACATCATCAGGCTCTGCAAAGTCTACGGTTACAGGCTATCAGCTTTATGATGTCAGCACAGTTATGGCATTCAAGACAGAGTATCATGGGCTTAAGGCTATGCTTGGAGAGGTGATTGGTTCATCACAGAAGAAGACCATCAGCACACTCAATGTGAGCTTGATGATTCGACAGGCAAGCTGACAGGTGAGATGCTTGTGGATTCATATTTCCTGTATGGACTTGATAAGCCATATGAGGCACCATATATACCTGCAGTACCACATGGTACAAATAATCTGTTTGGTACAACAAACTAACTGATTAATCATAAATATTAAATGTTAGATTATTGAGTTATGAGATAACAAAATACAAGAGGGGAGGAAGCAGATTTGAGAAAGCTAAAAAACGATGATCGAGGAGTAACACTTGTGGAGATTATTGTGTCGATTGCTATTCTCGCAATAATCGTGCTTCCTTTTTTGAATGCATTTGTCACAGCTACAAAGACCAATGTAAAGGCAAAAAACGAGATGAATGCTACACATCTGGCGACAAACATTATGGAGGGCATTGAGAAGAACTCCATGAAGACACTGGCGTATCAGTCAACTATCCGTCGGAGGGCTTTGACATTGCGGACGGCTTTAATATATCAGATGGAAGCAGTGCATGTGAGCTTCTTAAGAAATCAGATAAGTTTGATAATGTAAAGAGGCTTGAGGATATCAGTGCTGAGATTGTAAACAAGGACGATGTCATCACTAGCTGTATCCACAAGACTGATGCATCAGCAAAATAGGCGATACATCGCTTTGGGATTTCAGGGAGTCGGATGCGCACAAGTATTATTTCTATATGTCTGGTGTGCAGTCAGGCACAAAGAAATACAATGCTCTTGTGACAGTGGATGCAAAATCGGACGCAGAGTCGGACAATAAGGTTAAAAAGTACAACATGGACGAGGTAGCGGATATGTCGGCCATGGATGCAAATTTTGACTGCATGAGTGCAGACAAGTATTCTGCTACAAATATTATATCTGCATTTAACAATATGAATCCAGGCTTCAGTGTACAGCAGAGTGATATAAAGAGAACTATCAAAATTGATATAGAAAAGAGTGGAGCTGCGAGCAATAAGGCTACCAAGGTTACGGTGTCGTATTCGTATTCTATCAAAAATGGAGTAAAAAAGACTTTTCCGGATCCGAATAGTGCGCTGAAGGATGATTATACCATGGTGATTTACGACAATTCTTCAGATACTGTAAACCATAATCTGAGAAATGTGTATCTGTTTTACAATCCATGGTACACATCGACCGGCAACACCTGGGATACTGCAAATGATGTCATCATTGTAAACAACAAGGACAAGGTCGACTGCACGGTAAATATTGTAAAGCAAAAGACTATATCGGATCAGTCAGAGTTGAGCACGAAGGAGAGTACATATAAGGCATATGTGAAGGTAAGTGAGCCGGGAAATCGTACAGGTCATGCTTATACTCATATAGCCACCAATCTGAATGTAAATATGGGAGCACCGGATAATCCACTACAGCCGGGGCAGGCTATATATGGCTTTAATAACAATGTAATTCAGAATGATGTAAAGGCAATTGTCGATATAAAGAATCTGACAAAAAGCAAGGCATCTGAAAGGCTGTATGATGTGAAGGTAGACATATACGAGAGTAAGGCTTCACTGGATGATATATTTAAGGATAAAGATCCGGTTGTTACGATGACCGGAAGCATGGGGTATTAATTATGAAGCGTAACGATAACCGTGGTGCTTCCTTTGTGATGGTTGTAGTTGCAATGGCTATAGTGGCTGTTTTAGCTGTGACTGTGCTGTGGATAGCGCTTATGAACCTCCAGATGAAGGTGACTGATGAAAAAAATACAGATAACTTTTACTCGGCAGAGGGTGTGCTGGATCAGATATGTACAGGTCTGCAGGGCGATATTTCCAAGGCTTACTCAGCAGGATATACCAAGGTTATGGAGAATTACTCTGACAGCAGCATAAATGAGGCTGGCAGACAGAGCAACTTTGCGCAGGAGTATCTGAAGAGCTTAAAGACCAGTCTGGAGTATGACAGCACAGGTATGACCTTTAATAGGGGAAAGCTCATACAATATGTAGACCCGAAGCTTCTCGAGAAAAAAGAAAATCAGCCACATGCTATTATCAAATCGACCAATGCCGATGTATACGGTAATGGCAATCTCAAGGTGTACCAAAACCGTGTCGTGCTGAATGGACTAAGGGTAGAGTATACCGATGAAAAGGGATTTAAATCAATAATAGAGACGGATATTTCTCTGGGGGTTCCTTCCATGAGCTTTACAGCATCGGGAGGAGTTCCAGAGCTTTTTACATATTCTCTTGTAGGAAATGAAGGACTGAAAATTACATCAGGACTTACTAAAGTGAATTTATCCGGCAATCTCTACGCCGGCTGTGAAAATGCGGCAGACACAGGAACTTCTACTACGAGTGTTGTTATTCCAAACAATGCCACACTTGATGTAAAGGATACCAGCTATATGATTGCAGAGGGCGATATAGAGGTGGGAGACTTTGCCGGAAAAGATACGGCTACAATAAAAAATAACATGGCTGGTGTACACAATAACAGTAAACTTTCTGTTGATGCACAGTGTCAGCTGTGGACAAGCAACATAAATGTAAATGGTGCAACAGTCAATCTGGATGGCATGACATATGTGGCGGATGACATGACCTTAAAGGGTACAGGCTCAAAGGTCACACTTGGCAAGAATAATAAGAGTAACAATGCAAAGTACGTCGGCTTTGGCAATGGAGGCGATGACAAGGAAAATCCTGTCGCAGGCGATAGCTCTGCTATTATCATAAACGGCAGGGAGGCATCTCTTGATATGTCAAATATCAGGGAGCTTATGTTAGCAGGAACTGCATATATCAATACACAGGCTATTGTAAATTCAAGTGGTGTGGGTACACAAAACAGCAATGTGGCTATGGGTGAGTCAATTTCTGTAAAGGGTGACCAGATAGCATACCTTGTGCCGCCTGAGTGCATAGGCACAAGTGGAGAGGGTGCGGATGCCAAATCGCTTTATAATAAGAATCCACTCTCCTATAAGGAGTACAAGGATATTACTGCAACCGGACATGATCAAACAAAGTATACTGAGATAAATGCCAATGTGGTCAGCACAAAGACAGGTAAGGCTCTCTCGGCATATATGCCGGAGTCAAAGACAATCGACAACTGTATAAAGAAGGTCTTTGTTCCTTCTACTGATAATAATGATGATGGACTTGTATACTATTATGTCAATCTGCCAACGAATAAGGCTGCTGAGTATTACAGAGACTATTTTGGCGCAGACAGTGACAAGCTCAATAGATACACTAAGTTCTATACTGACAGCATAAAGGTAAATGAGGCAGCAAGCATCTATACTGCCGGCAATTACAGCATCTACGATGGCAGCAATTTAAGCCTTTTGAAGGGCATAGCTGATGGTGTGGACATGGATGCACAGTCGGATGCTTTACAGCGCACATATACTGCACTAAACTCAAAGCTTTTGACAAATTATGCGGATTTACCGACAAATGCAGCAAGTGTTTCGCTTTTTACAAATATAGTTAACAATACCAATTTGCAGAAGATAGTGCCAAATTCCGGTAACAAACATATATTTGAGACTGAGTATCAGGGAAAAAAATACCAGGCAATTGTCAAAAACGGTAACTACACCTATGATGCAAATGACAAATCACACAATGTGGATATAATTGTTGCTACAGGAAATGTGACACTTGATGCTGACTTTACAGGTACTATAATTGCAAAGGGCAGGATAATCGTAAACAAAGAGCAGTGCGAGATTGATAATGGTACACAGGAGGTATTTAAGGCATTGCTTCTTGAAAAGGTAAGTGATGCAGACGATGCACTGCACCTGTATGATGTGTTCATGGATGGTGCCAACTATCTGGGTAATGTTTCTGCTTTTTCAAACAAGAAAGAGGCGGATACAAAAATAGATTATGCTACACTCATTACATACCAGAACTGGACAAAGGAGTAGAAAATAAGCGGTTTCCAAGACACAAAACAGCTGCGAAATATTTATATTTGACATATTTTGACGATATATACAAGGGAGGAATCCAATATGTTTGTAAAAGTAAAAAAGAATAATGGTGGTTTCTCTCTGGTGGAGCTTATAGTAGTGATAGCGATATCTGTCGTACTGATAGGCGCGGCAACCATATCCATTCGCTCGGTCATGGGTGTTGAGGTGAAGCAATGTGCCAGAAATATTGAATCGATAATTAACAAAACAAGAGTTACCTCTATGGGAAAGGACAGCGCAGTTCTTAAGATATACAAGGCATCAGATGGTGCCTACTATTATAAGATGACTATAAATGGTACGGAATCTGATCCGAGTAAAATCGGAAAGAGCAGGATTGAAGTATACTATTCCATGAATGATGATTATAGTGGCAAGACACAATTGAACGTCTCTGACAGTATAGAACTTCAGTTCGACAGAAGCTCAGGTGCACAAAAGCCGGATACTAACGGCAAGTACTGCAGCCGTATCTGGGTTCAAAAAAACAGCACCGAGAAGGTTATCACGATATACAAGGAGACTGGCAAGGTGGTATGTGAGTAATTTACATAGTTTAATGATGAATATTTTATTTTGACGCAAGGCTGTTATAAGGTTATATGATGAAATCGGAGAGGAAGATGAACCATGAAACTTTTAAGGCGCATGAACAAATCAAATAATAGGAAAAACAGTGGCTTTACACTTGTTGAGCTTGTCATTGTAATGGCGATAATGGGAATACTGGGTTTGGCTGTTGTGGGCTTTATCGGTACGAGCACGAAGCAGTATAAATACGCTTCAAAGGATGTAGATTTACAGTATGAGGCACAGCTTACGATGAATCAGATAGGAGACCTGATAATTGATGCGCAAAAGGGTGTCAAGTATGAGCCTGCTACAGTGGCGGCACCGGTTGAAGTGGCATCAGTAAACCCTGAGGCAGGTTATATTGCAACTGCATCAGCGGAAGAAGCGTCATCCGAAGAAGCATCATCTGAGGAAACATCATCCGACAGCAAGCTGATTATTTACAACAAGGATTGTACATACAATATCATATACAGACCATCAGAGCACAAAATCTATCTGCGAAAGGATACACTTGATCCTGCAACAGGGTGCGGTGAAGGCTGATGGTCAGGGCAAGGAGTCACTTATGGCAGAAAATGTAATAGGCTTTACACCTGATTTAAGTGAGGCAGAAAGCAAGAACTCTGTCGGACTTGTTGTGGACTTTAAGGCAGGAGACAAGAAGTATACTTCAAAGCAGAACTTCACTATGCGCAATAAGGTACCGACCGGAGCAGACGTGGAGTATGTGGCACCGGTAGAGCCGATTTCTGTACATATATATTATGGTGGCAGAGATGTTTCTGGTCAGAGCATTTCATATGTCAGAAGAGATAATAGCAATGTCCTTGAATTTACATCTAAAATATTGGGTGGAAATAATCCAAGCCAAGAGGTTATATGGTCATACACCGGCAGGGCTGCTGATGGGAATGGAACAACGTTTAATTCTTCCGGAAATACAGCAAAATTATCTATCGCAGAGAATGAAACATCAAAGCAGTTTGTGGTTAAGGTGACTTCAAAAGAAGATACTTCCAAATATACATCTGTAACGATAAATGTGGTTGATACACGTAATTGGCTGACTACGGAGGGAATATATGGACTTAATGGAGGAAATACTGAAAAAACACATATAAATCCGTATGAGGTAAGAAATAGTGGTATAGCATATGATGTGAATAACTTTGAATGGCACATTGAGACTTATTCGTTGGAAAATGGAATAGAAAGTCCAAGTAATGATATAGAGGAGTTTGCAGGAGAGCAGGCTGATTATAAAGGTGGAAAAATATTTACATACCATATAGAAGACAGTTGGGTTTTTGGGCATGAACATGAAGCAACCAAGGAACTAAGCATGACATCAGAGGTCAGTATTCCAGGGAAACATTATAGAATATATGTTTGGGTAACCTTGAAATCAGATCCGAGTATTTCTTCTAATGTAGTTACTTTTAAATATGACAAATAACAAAAGGAGCAATCGCAATGAGCAAATTAAGAAAAAAAATAGTGGTTCCAATATCGCTCACACTTACAGGATGTCTCGTTGTGGCAGCTTTTGTGCTGAATGACAGCCTTACAAAGGTCGATGCAAATGTAGCGTTCAATGGAATATCTGATATAGTCAGCTCACATGGCAAGGACAAGCCCTTCAATATAGTGGAGGTGGTGCCTGACAAGAAAATGGCATCCATCGGTTATCTGATTGATGGTCAGGAGCCTGACGACTGGTTTGGAACACTGTCAAGGATGTCTGACAAAGATGGTGCAGGTGTACAAAAAAGGTCTGCCTATATGGAGGAACTGAAAACAAAGCTTGCACCTATTACTACCGAGAAAAAGGATAACACAAAGCCTCTTTATTATGAGCCGTATGAGGAGAGCTATGTCAGTCAGGGCGATGACTGGACAGAGCTTGCCCTTGTAGATATGGACAGAATAAACAAGGGTACCACCGGTTATAAGATGACAGAGCAGGCGGAGGGAGATTATAAGTTCAATACCGATTACCAGCTTGCTGTAAATGAAGAGGGACTGCCTACAGGTCATTACAGACAAAATGTTGACCATTATGTTTTCATGCAGGGCGAGGATGAGACAGAAGATGGCTCTGAATCTGTGGATACAGGTAGTACTGGTAATACAGGCAGTACAGGAAGTACTGGAAGTACCGCGGATGGCTCTAATACAGAGACTGAAAATGGCAATCAAATTAAGGCACCCGGAAAAAGAGGCTACTACAGTGTTGCGTTTTCGGCTGTCAAGCTGCCGGATGGTATGACAAACACCCAGTATCTGGTAGAGACTGATAATTCACAGAAGGCTGATGGAAATACAGACAGCGGTACAAATGGTAACATCGATAGCAGCACAGACAATACGACAGATACAGGCACAGGTGACGATGCCGTTGATAAGCATGTAGTCTATGCTATAAAGAGTTCATATGCAATCGTTTCCGATGAGAGCATGCAAAATATAGCAAAATATGACCCAAAGGCATATATTTACAGGAAAGACAATTCAGATATCACATCACCATATGAATTTGTTGCAAGAGCTGACCGGATGGCAAGTCTGCCGGATGGCAGTAAGCCGGATTATGAGAAGTATACATACTGTACGGTTGAGATGGAGTATGTGTCTGCAGATAAAATCACTGATGACGAGACCTACTACGAGGTGAACACTGAGGTACCTATTGAGTTTAATTACGATGAGACCGGCGAGTATGGAGCAGTGCTTGATTCACAGAATCCATACGAGAAGATAGATGGCGTCACACCGGACAATCAGCCGGCAGGTAAGACCGGCGCAGATGATATTTCAGATGATGCTTCAAGAGCTGATTCTGCTACAGAGAATAATGATGGTAACACAGGCAGGGTAATCCTCACTGATACAGACGGATATTTTGATATAGTTAAGGACAGCCAGACATATACCTATGTGGGTAATGGAAAAGGTGACTATATAATGGAGGCTGATAAAAAAGGCTCGCTTGATTATCCTGTAAATACTACACACATATATTATAAGGGTGGTTTCAAGAACAATAACTGGTTCAGAACAGGTGTATTCAATCAGGAGGGTAAGACAGGCGATGATGATAAGACTGCAATATGACCTTCAATGTAAAAACTGTCACACCCAAGGAGCTTGAGCAGATAGATGTGTCAACAATTGATTTACTCTATCTTTCCGGCTCAAAGTCTGTTCTTTCCAAGGATTTAGGAGACGATTCTGCAAAATACAATACCGGATACAATACCGGTAATGACATTTCATGGGACAAGGTAAAGCAGATAGTCCAACGTGTGCACCAGAGTGGTATCATGATGCCTGTTATAGTGGATAATGGTATTGTGTGGCCTGATTCGAATGCAGATTATTCCAGCAACATTAAAAAGCTTGCAGGTCTTTTGAGCTGTAACAATTTCAGCTCCTTGAATTTTACCAAGGACTCAGCTGATAATTTTATTAACTGGGGGAATGACATAAAATACTATAAGGTTGACAGTGGAACCCATAAATATGGTTTTGTAATTGGCAACGAATATGTTATTCCACGAAACTATAGTCCTAAAGATGATGTGCCATTTGTTTTAAGAGACGATTTTGCTTCTGCGTTTATTAAAAATGATGATGAAACAGCATTTGTCAATGATGCTAAAACAGAGAATTTTGACGAGATAGCAGAATACATCAACTCAGAGAATACAAGCAGGAAAAAAGAAAATAGTACTCTTGGAAAGGACGAGTATGCGTATTATGACAAGAAGATTTCAAAGGCGATAGTTTTAAGCTATATCATATCGTATGCTGATAAAAGAGACATTATAAATCCGACAGATAGTCTGAACATACTGGATATAGAGCCCGGAACTGTAAAAAATGAGTCTGACGCTTTAAATTATGATAAGCTAAAAAATTGGCTTGGATCAAGATGCCCGGAGAAAAAAAAGGTTACAATAACAAGGGTTACGAGTGCAGAATTTATTGGAAGAATAGAGGACCTTAATAACTATGACATGATATATATGGGACTCGTAGCCGATAATCTGAATTATAGAGATGGTCATACAGTATATAATGATTGGAACATGGATGGGCTTAAATACTCAAATGTTGGTGACATTGTTGTTATAAATCCGAAAGATGTGGTAAATTATTGGGGATATGATATGCTCAAGAATGGCCATGCGGGATTGCTGGATACTGATTATATAAATAATGGAGAGGCGCTTAATACTCAGCTTACATTAAGAGGAAATGGAAATAATGCTGATTATTTAACTGCTCCAAACACATACAGAGGTTCAGGCAATGATATTACTAAGCAGAAGGTTTCAGAATTGGAGGATTATATAAAGGCAGGCTTTCCTGTCGTCTTTTCAGATGGCTTTTTCTCTATTGATTATGGCAGAGGAATTAATGAGAAGTATATAGACAACTGTTCAAATGTTTTTACTCTTTTATGTTATGCAAAAGATAAAGACAATGTTCTTAAAGTGGACAGCAAGGGAAATTTAAAAAAACAGTCAAATGAGCCAGCGGAGCTTGTTACCTACCTGACTACTGAAAAACCTGAAATATTACTCAAGGAGCAGGAAAAAGTAAAAGATACAGATTATGTTGAGATTAGTAATAATCAGATTACATTGGAATTTTCAATAAACAATGCAGGTGGTGCTGATTCCAAAGCAAGTTTTAATGCACAGCTGTTTTTGGATTCAAATTCTGATGGTAAGTTTTCGACAACCAATGAAGGAATAGCTGCAAATAAAATAAAACTATATTGTGATGGCACTATTGTGAATCCGGTAATGGGTGATAATGGTAAATATATGTATAGTCTGAATGCAGGCAATTATAATTATAAACTGGTCTATGATTTGCCGAATGGCTATGTAGGAGTTATGCCTTGGCAGCTTCGTGTAAGTCAGGCTACAAATAGCTACAGATATGATCAGAAATCCGGATATGTGTATGCCAAAAATTCAAAAGGCAGTCCTACAAAAGTCAAGATTCTTCAGATTAATTCAACCTTGAAGCATAATGAGGGCTTTAGGGGAAATTTTGATATGCAGGCGCAGAAGAATGATAGCAATACAAAGTTTCATAAATTGCTTAATAAAGTGAAGGATTTTGACCTGGATATAGAAACAGTTTATTATGACAACGTAGAGAAAATGGATGAGGTATGTAAAAAGCTGCAGACATACGATATGCTTGTAATTGGATTTGGTGATTGTTATGATATTGATAATACAAATGGACATCTCGATCAAATAAAAGCATATATCCAGTCAGGAAAACCGGTATTGTTTTCTCATGATACAACGTCATTTTGTAATAATAAAAATGATAATCAATATAATAATGTCTGGGGATATAAGTTTAACTCTATAATTCGTGATACTGTCGGACTGGACAGGTATGGAATCTTGTCAAATGCGTATTTAAAGAAGGGCAATACATTACAGAGTACTGATGAGGATTTTGATAAAGCTGTACAGACTGCTGAAAAGAATAACACTGATATTGCATATGAGCCAAAATCCGATAATTCAGTTATTGTCAGACAGAATCAGGGATTTACTTATGCGGATTTAAATCAGTATCAGTGGGCAGATAATGATCATGGTGAGTACAGACTGTATTCAGGGCTAAATGGTAATGATTTTGAAGCTAAGACGAATAAGGCAGTCAAGGTTAATTCAGGACAGATTACCACATATCCTTTTAAGATTGCTGACGAAATAAATATAGCTACCACTCATAAGCAGTACTACCAGCTGGATATGAATCAGGATGCTGATGGTGATGGTGAGAGTGATATTGTTGTATGGTATACCTTGTCAAACCATGGAATTTATGAGCAGTCTCCAAAGGATGTAAGAAATAATTATTATATTTACACAATGGGAAATGTAACATACTCAGGTGTAGGACATTCTGATTTCTCAAATAATGAGGATGAATTGAAGCTTTATATAAACACTATGATTGCTGCATATAGTGCATCAGTTTATGAGCCGTCAATTTATCTTAAGGAGAATGCTGATACCGATTCAAATGACATATCTACATTATATGCAACTATTGATGATGCCATTGAAGAAGATGCAGCTAATAAAGCAGATGCCAGATTAGATGGTGCAGATAGTACGCAGGATGTTTATTTTACGGTAAAGGATTCAAACCTCGTACGTAATCAGATTGATGATAAAACTGTTGTTTATATGGGATTTTATATCGAGGATCCACAAAAAAATCCAAATGATGAAACGATTGGCACCGGAGATGATAAGATTTACTTAAAGAAGATGAACTGGGATATCTACTCACTGAATAATGATGGAACAGAAAATGAACTGATAAATGACAGTAAAGAAAACGGTAAATTAAATAAAGATCCAAGGGACTTCTTTGAAAATAATAAAACATATAAGGTAAAGGTACCATTGGACACTTTACCGGAGGGAAATAATTCTATAAAGATTTATGCCGTAGGATATAGTAAGATTTATCAGTCACTGGCGAGTGGTGGGGATAAAGAGACCACAACAGCCAAGGCATACAAGACCTTCCAGATACAGCGTGTAGGTCTTGCAGACCTGGATTAGTGTATATAATATATTTTTCTATATAGCAAGGACCATATGAGCTGAGAATCAGCTCGTATGGTCCTTGTTTTTTTACCGTTTCTTTATACTTTCTTTATTGAATTATCCGCGCTAATTGATAAAATAGATAGTATGCGCACGATTGCGGATATTTTTGCATTCGTGTATGGGGGATAATTAACCGGAAAGAAAGGAAACGTTTATGAGTAAAATTTTCAAAAACCTGATTCCATACTGGCGATGGATCTTATTAATTTTTGTTTTCCTCATTGCACAGGCTTACTGTGACCTGGCTTTGCCTGCGTACACATCAGACATCATTGATGTGGGTATTCAGGATCACGGCATTGAGCATATCCTGCCAAAGGAGATTACATCGGAGGATTATCAGATGGCACAGACATTTATGTTGTCTGACGAGAAAGAAAAATTTACAGACTGTTATGAGGCGCAGGATGCTTCAAAATCTGATGACAGTGTGACAAAATACAAGCTGACAGCTGATTCTGACACACTTGATGAGCTGGATGAGGAGCTTTTGGTTCCTCTTGTCATGGCATATCAGGCTTTTCAGTCGGGGGAGCAGATGGATGTGGATGCATCAGCTATCCCGCAGTCAGCAGCGCTCGATGATAACATGATAAAGCAGATAAGAAGCAAGGTGCAGGACAAAATCGATGCGGTGGGTTCAGCTACTTTAAAGTCCATGGGTGTAACTTTTGCGACAAAGTGTGATGAGAATGCAGGAATCGACGTGGATGCCAATCAGGTTGCTTATCTGTGGAAGGCAGGCGCCAAGATGGCAGCCTTTGCAGCAATTATGCTTATAGCAGCATGTGTTGTAGGTTTTGCGGCTTCAAAGGTCGGTGCCGCTGTCGGCAGGGATTTGAGGGAGAAGACCTTTTCAAAGGTTGTAGGTTTTTCAAATGCCGAGATTAACAAATTCTCTACGGCATCACTTATTACGAGAAGCACGAACGATATACAGCAGATTCAGATGGTTACTACTATGATGCTTCGTATGGTGCTTTACGCGCCAATCGTTGGTATCGGTGGTATCATTAAGGTGGCGCAGACCAAATCCGGCATGGAGTGGGTGATTGCCATTGCGGTTGCTACCATCATGGTTTTTATTTTCACACTGGTCGGCATTGCGATGCTAAGTTCAAGATTATGCAGACTCTTGTAGACAGGGTAAACCTTGTTTCGCGTGAGATTCTTACAGGTCTTTCCGTTATCAGGGCTTTCGGCGTGAGAAGGAGGAGGAAAAGAGGTTTGATGAGGCTAACCGTGAGCTTACACGCACACAGCTGTTTACAAACCGTGTCATGACCTTTATGATGCCGGGTATGTCCATGATCATGTACTGCATCACACTTGGTATCGTGTGGATTGCAGCAGGCAGAATAGACAAGGGCTCTATGCAGGTAGGTACCATGACTGCGTTTATTACATATGCCATGATGATTGTTATGTCATTCCTCATGCTTTCAGCCATGTCAATCATGCTTCCGAGAGCAGGTGTTGCGGCAGAGCGTATCGATGAGGTCATAAGGACAAACAGCACTGTAAATGATCCAAAGGAGCCTGTTACTGAGGCTGATCACAGAGGTGTTATCCGTTTCAACCATGTGGATTTCAGATATCCGGGAGCAAAGGAGGATGTGCTTTCAGACATTGATTTTGTGGCGGAGCCGGGCAAAATCACAGCTATCATCGGAAGTACCGGCTGTGGAAAGTCTACACTTGTAAACCTGATTCCGCGTTTCTATGACGTGACGGGAGGCTCAATAGAGCTTGATGGACACGATATCAGAGACTACACACTAAGCGAGCTTCGCGAGTCAATAGCTTTGTTCCGCAGAAAGGTATTCTTTTCTCAGGAACCATCGCCTCAAACCTGCGCTTTGGTAAAGCAGACGCGAGTGATGAGCAGATAAAAAAGGCAGCGGATATCGCACAGGCTTCTGAGTTTATAGAGACAAAGAATGACAGATATGACAGCTCAATCGCACAGGGCGGCTCAAATGTGTCCGGTGGTCAGAAACAGAGGCTTGCCATCGCAAGAGCTATTGCAAAGGATCCTCATATCTATGTGTTTGATGACAGCTTCTCAGCACTTGATATGAAGACAGATGCGCGTCTTCGTGCAGCCCTATCTGAGGTGACAGAGAATGCTTCCGTCATTATCGTGGCACAGCGTATCAGCACGATTATTCATGCTGACCAGATTCTCGTGCTCGATGACGGTAAAATCGTAGGAAAAGGCACCCATGAGGAGCTTCTTAAAAATTGCGATGTATATATGCAGATTGCACAGTCACAGCTTTCTGCAAAGGAGCTTGGACTTGATGATAAGGTGGCAGAAACTGCAACAGATAAAGCAGCAGATACTGCAACAAAAACAGCAACAGATACTTCGGCTGTATCAGGCTTAGATAATGAAAAGGAGGGCATGTAAAATGAGTGAGAACAATAACGAACAGTTCAAGATGCCTCCTAAGAGCCAAGAGGCCAATGGGCAGAGGCCCCGGAATGGTTACAGAGAAGGCCAAGGATTTCAAGGGCTCTACAAAGAAGCTTATAAAGTACCTTGGCAGATACTGGGCTGCTATAATTGCGGTTATGATATTTGCTGCAGTTTCGACTGTCTTCTCCGTTGCAGGACCGAAGGTCATGGGTAAAGCCACCACTGCGCTTGCCGAGGGACTCATGAACAAGATTGCGGGAACAGGCGGCATAGATTTTGATTATATTGCAAAGGTTCTTTTGTTTACGCTGGCTTTATATGTGGTGAGTGCCATCTTTATGTTTGTCCAGGGGCTTATCATGACAGGCATCACGCAGAAGACCTGCTATAGGATGCGTAAGGACATCACGAGCAAAATCAACCGTATGCCGATGAAGTATTTCGAGTCAAGGACATACGGTGAGGTACTTTCGCGTATCACAAACGATGTGGACACACTCGGACAGAGTTTGAACCAGAGTATCACACAGATTATTACATCTGTTGCCACTTTGGTTGGTACACTGGTCATGATGCTGTCTATTTCACCGCTCATGACGCTGATTTCACTCGTTATCCTGCCTGTTTCGATGATACTTATTTCGTTTGTCATAAAGCATTCACAGAAATACTTCAGACAGCAGCAGGAGTATCTGGGACACATAAACGGACAGGTCGAGGAGGTGTACGGAGGCCACCTCGTCATAAAGGCATATAATAAAGAGGCAGAGACTGTAAAGACCTTTAAGGAGGCCAACAATGTGCTCTACAAATCCGCTTGGAAATCGCAGTTTCTCTCAGGACTTATGATGCCTATCATGCAGTTTGTAGGAAACTTAGGATATGCGGGAGTAGCCATCTCAGGTGGTATACTTGCCATAAAGAATGTCATCACAATCGGTGATATCCAGGCTTTTATACAGTATGTGAAGAATTTCACACAGCCAATCCAGCAGATAGCGCAGGTGGCAAACCAGCTCAGTCGATGGCGGCTGCATCTGAGCGTGTATTTG
>ENA-OQCX01000474-OQCX01000474.1-human-gut-metagenome-genome-assembly--contig:-NODE-474-length-20823-cov-2.860794_pt1 | contig 20823 bp, 29 predicted proteins | sample MGYA00242762_ERZ504587 | MGnify/ENA primary metagenome ERZ504587 (study PRJEB26092, sample SAMD00036337) | human gut metagenome | host: Homo sapiens | study: EMG produced TPA metagenomics assembly of... | reverse complement strand
ATGCACAGGTGTCCAGCTTCAAAACTTCCTGCACGGTGTCAAACAATTTCTGTGGAATGATGGCTCATGCATATTAGGAACTTTGATCCAGCCGGATTCTTCTACGTCACGGATTTTCTTAATCTTGTAATTGATTTTCTGCCGTTTACCCTGCACCATCGTTCCGGTGTAAACTTCATTTTTCAAAATCCGAAGTACCTGAATCGCCTGCCACTTTGCATGAGTTCCGGCCTTGAAGCCGCTGTGATAATTCAGTCCGCACAGCCGTTTGTACTCACTGGGAGCCAGAACCCCCTCGCTGTTCAGCTGTTCCGCAATTAGCCTTTGCGCTCATGCCTTCCAATTTTCTGCGGTAGATAGAACGAACAACATCTGCTGCGTACTCATCCACCACCAACCGGCTTTTGTTCCGTTCATCTTTGCAGTAACCGTACATTGCATACCCACCGATGAACTCTCCCTTGCGCCGCTTCATATCCAACTGGCTCCGAACCTTAATAGAAATGTCCCTGCAGTAGGAATCGTTCAGCAGATTTTTGAAGGGAACCACGATGCTATCCGATTCACTGCTCTCAGTGTTTGCGTTATCGTAGTTATCATTGATGGCGATGAACCGAATCCCCATCATTGGGAAAATCTGTTCCAGATACTTTCCCATCTCAATGTAGTTACGGCCAAGTCGAGACAAGTCCTTGACTATGATGCAGTTGATTTTGCCGTATTTGATGTCCTCCATCATCTGTGTAAAGCCTGGTCGCTCAAAATTGGTTCCCGTGTAACCATCATCTGCATATTCTCCTACCAAATGCAGTTCTGGTCGTTCTGCAACGAAATCCCGGATAAGTTCTCTCTGGTTTCCGATGCTGTTGCTTTCAGCCTTATCTCCGTCCTCGATAGACAACCTCAGATAGGCTGCTGCTCGTATGTCCTTATTCTTTTCCTTATAAAAAAACAAAGCCATTAAACCTCCTGTCTCCACGCAATTCGCATGGTAAAATCCAGAAAGTTAATGGCTTTTGATTGCACATATTTACTTAACCCGTCTGTATTCTACCAAGCTGCGGCACGAAAATCAAGCTGTAGCGCACAATTTTAAAAAATCTTTTTTTCAGTGTTTCCCCATACTCTGCAAGAGGCAGTCCCACAGTTCACTGCCTTCTGGTCGGAACGATTCATACACGGTGATGCCCTTAATAATGATTTTTCTGTGATGGTCAGGCTCCGTTCGCTCCTGCTTCACTTTTTCATCCAGTCGCTCTTTCTGCTTCATCGGATCAATCCCCCTTTACTAATAGGAATCCAGAAGGGCATTTTGGAATACAGTTTTTGAAAGAAATTCAAAAAAAATCTGGAAAGTGTATTCCAAATAAAGGCTGCGGATTCCTATTTATAGAAGCACTTCTTTTTCTGATGGCAAGGCCTATACTGCAACACCAGGGTTTCCCTGTCTTAGAGCAAGATTCGCCTATGGTAACTCAAAACTCACTTTCGTGATTTTTCATTCCCGGCAATCTTGATGGGGATTCCGTTCCCCATCCCCACGGTACGCACAAAATCTTGGATTTTGGCTATCTAGCTCCACATGAATGTGTTCGCAGCCGAACGCCTACGGCTTATCGGGAGTTGCTTCGCAACTATAAAATGCAGGAGGATCACACTATGGCTCGCCCCAAAAAGGATGAAAGCATCAAACGGACTAAGAATGTAATGGTTCGTTTTACCGATGTGGAGTACGCACTGGTTTCGTGTTCTGCTGAACAGGCTGGCTATCCCGTTGCCGTTTATGTAAGGAAACAGGCCATAACCGAAAAACTTCACGTTCATTACAACATCGTTGCCGACATTGCAGAACTGCGGGATTTTGCAAGGCAGCTCTCTCATATCGGAAACAATCTGAACCAGATTGCTGCCTTCTTTAACAGCGGTGGTATCCAATCTCGCGCTATGTTGGAAGAGATCAATCGTTGCATGACCGACCTCCGCTCCATGCGGAAAGATATTGCTGAATTGGCAGGTGATTATCGTGGCAATCTTAAAACATGTCGCAGGTAAAAGCGCAGACTACGGTGCGGCACTCGACTATTTGAAATATGAGCACGATGAGGTCTTGAAGAAACCTCTGCTGGATGCAAATGGAAACTGGGTGCTCCGCCGGGATATTCTGCTGGATGGCATAAATTGTGAACCGGAACTTTTTGATGTAGAGTGTGAAATGCTCAATGCACAGTACCATAAAAATCAGAATTATGATGAAATCAAGACACATCATTATCTCATCAGCTTCGATCCTGCGGATAAAGATGAATGCGGACTCACAGGAGAACGAGCGCAGGCCATCGGCATGGAATATGTAAAAACAAATTTTCCTGGCATCAGGCATTGGTCTGTACCCACATGGACGGGCATAACGGCAGCGGCAATATCCATGTACATATCGTAATCAACAGTTTGCGAAAGCTGGATATTCCGCAAAAAAACTTTATGGAACGTCCCATCGACTGTAAAGCTGGCTACAAGCACCACCTGACAAAAGATTACTTAAAGCATTTACAGCAGTCTCTTATGAACATCTGCATGAGAGAAAATCTCAATCAGGTCGATTTGCTTTCCCCATCTGTCAACAAAATCACGCAGCAGGAGTATTATGCTAAACAGCGCGGGCAGATCAATCTGGACAAATTGAACGCTGAACTTGTTGCAGAAGGCTTCACACCCATGCGAACCAAATTTCAAACCGAAAAGGACAAACTGCGGGATGCCATTACTGCGGCGGCAAAGCGAGCAAAATCATTTGAAGAATTCAGCCGACAGCTTCAAGCCGAATCCGGTATTTCTGTCAAAGATCACCGTGGGCGATTCAGCTATCTTCTGCCGAACAGAGAGAAATACATTTCTGCCCGAACACTGGGAACCAGTTTTGACCGCAATCATCTTCTGATGCTTTTTGAAAGCAATGCTCTAGCCGCTGAAAAAGAAAAACAGCAATGGAGTGTTGCCGACCCCATTGCCGTTCTCTATATCAAATCGAATCTTCGTTTGGTTGTGAATTTGCAGGACTGCGTAAAGGCCCAGCAGAACCGCGCCTATGCACAGAAAGTCAAGATTTCCAATTTGCAACAGATGGCAAATACCATCGTCTATATACAGCAACACGGCTATGACAGCTATGACGAATTGAAAAAAGCGCGGGATGAACTCTCCGCTAAAATGTCAGATGCCCGTAATACCGCAAAGTCCACGGATGCCGATTTGAAACGGTTGAATGAACAGATTCACTATCTGGGGCAGTATCTTTCTACAAAAAACACATATAAAGAATTTTTACAGGCCAACAATAAGAAGATTTATCGTTCTGAGCATCAAGATGAAATCGCCAAATATGAGGAAGCCGCTCAATTCTTAAAACGCAGTTCCCCGGATGGCACGATTCCCACTATGAAGGATTTGCGGGCTGAGAAAGAAAAACTGCTATCTACACGAACTGCACGGTACGAAAGCTATACCTATTTCAAAGACTACTATCACGAACTGCAAACCGCTTGTCAGAATGTTGATATGATTCTTGAAACAGAACATACACAGCAGCACAGCCGTACACAGCCTAAACGCAATCACGAACCATCTCTTTAAATAACTGCATAAAAAGAGCCAGCCACAAGACTTCACTCTGAAAGTCCTGTGGCTGGCTTGCTTTACGGAAAATACTTTTTAATTTTTAAGGGTTCTCTCCTGCTGTTGCTGCTGTCCCTGTTCTTTCTGCTTTCGCTCTTCCAGTTTGATATGCAGCCGATCCAGCACTGAGACTCTGTTGCCTATGACACGCGGCTTTCTCGGATTGTTGTTGACGCAACCATCAATCATATTGTAGTTCTGCTCTGTGCCAGACTCCCGCGCCCGTTCATACGTTCCATTCGTCAGGCACTTTTCATGTTCTGTCACATCCTGCTGTTTCCTTTCAGCGCGGCGAACATATTCTGTAATAGTGGCCCGAACATTTTCAAAGCCATTCGGTGCCTCTGTCACAAATACACCTTTACTGTCTACCACGATTGGAGAAACAGCATCTCTGCGTTGCTCATTCCGCATCATAAAGAAGCAGACACCCTCTACAACTTCACTATCATACGGGAGCCATGTTCCTGTTTTTCCATCAACCTGGTAATTGGGAACCATGAGGCAACAACATTTCCGGCGGAGTCTATATCCGTAAAACCGCCAACCTCGACCAACTCGTCTTTATCGACATAGAAGAATTTTCGCTTTTCTTCTTCATCCCATACCATAACATCACTGACTCCGAACGGACGGCCGATAAATGTATTTGGCCTTTGTTCTTCCAGACGCCCCCGAACTGTAACTGGTGTTTCACTCGGTCCTACCTGCCCTTATAAGCACTTTGGTAATTCTGATGATGAATCAGAAAACCATCCTCTATCTGCTGTACATAAGATTTTGCCCTTTGCTTATGATGAATCTCCTTGATTTGGAAAACTCTGATCTGTTTATTCATCTGCCACCCTTTCTACTTTCTGATTCGGTTCATCCGGTTTATACCACTCCAGTTCCAGCCCTTTGAACTGCTGCTCGTTCAGCTGCTGCAGCTTCTGGATGCTCTGCTGAACAAGCACAGCCATCTCTGCATCCTCTTCCACAAGCTGCTGAACTTCCGTCAGCGTCTGAATCGTACCTTTGAGCGTTTTCTGCTCGAACATCGCCATCAGCATCAGTTCCAGTTCATCAAAGCGTACATTCATCATAATTCCATTCCTTTCGATTTTGCTTTTTTCGGCTTATCCTGTTCCTGAGCCGGCTGCTCCTGCTTCTTTGCTTTCAGGCTATGCAGAGCTTCCAGAACAGACTTTTTCGTACTGTTGCGTTCCTGCTCCTTGCTCTGCTGTCGTACCGCCATCAGTTTTTCCATATCGGAAATAGCCTGCTGCACCAACTTATCATCCCTGAAATAGTTGATGGAGTTGATGTTCTCGCGCTGCACTTTATCGTTCACGACCAGCTCATACATTCCAACAAAGCCACCATCTTCCTCGATGCAGAATCCAATGCACTTGTCGGCGTTCATCCGTTCAGATGGAATCTTGTCGTAGGCTTCCAAGGCTTCTTCCATTGTCAGATGATCGTGGAACTCTCCCGCAAATGTAAACTCCAAGCACTCCGCAACGTAAAAGCTGAGCGTTTCTTCCGGTGCAGGTCTTTCTGCAGCGAGTTTTTCTTTCAAAACTTCTGCCTGCTGTTCAGCCACCGTATCAGCTGTTCCCGCAGTTCTGCCGCATCCATGACTTTACCCTCTACCGCATCGCAGCCGAACTCTGCCAGCAGCTCCGTCATAGCCTCCTGCACAGACTTATCTCCGTCCGTTTCAAGGATGCCGCCATCCCGTTCCGTGAAGTCCTTATTATATAAGGTATAGTCAAAGCCATCGTCACAGGTCTGGATGTGAAAATAGGCATCCGGCAATTCGTAGGCCAGTTCCACATCCTGCACGGCTAAGGCCCCTTGCAACGGCTGGACAACATGATTCTGGATATACGGGTTATCCCAGCCCGGAACCGTTTTATAGTCCTCTACGATGGTGTCAATGCCGTTCATGCACTGCAAAACATCCAGTGAACCAGGCAGAGGATTAGGATTCTTCTCCACGCCCAAGGCTTTCATGTAATGGTTCGGAAGTGCCTGATACTGCGACATTGCATCGTCGAGATTTCCAAACCGCTTAATTTCAAGCGGAACAGCCTGCCGGTTCTCGACCACATAGAATTGCTTTACGAATGGCTGTTCCAATTCTTTCTGCTTTTCCAGTTTCTCTCGGTACATCGTCACAAAGCCATCCAGTACAGCCGAATGGCTGGTAACTACCCAATCTGCTCGAAATTTAATGATTCTCGCATTATTCTCCGGGGTGCCGACCTGCTCTGCCCATTCCTTATTGCTGTGAGAAAAGCGGCCATCATAGTTTTTGTAGCGCAAGGTATTCGCAAGAATGTACCCCACACGCTCCATACCATACTGCTTCACCACCTGATCAACTGCACCATCGCCAAGGTACATCCCATCATAATTGTCCGCAATCGCTTCATGGATTGCCTGCTTACACTCGCTGTTCAGCCGATAGGAAGTGCGGTATAAATCCACCTCGTCATTTTCTTTGGCATAGCTGAACGGCTCATAGTAGACAGGCACATCCGAATAGTCCTGCGCGCTGTTGTCCGGCACAGGCACAGCCTTTTCAATGATCTCCGATACCACATCTTCTTTTTTCGGCATATTCCATTTTTCAGAAAGATACTCTTTTACCGCATCCAGAAATTCGTCATCGAAGCCGTTCCACAAATCCTCTGCCACCAGCTTGCCCTGCTCATTGACTGCAACGCAGGCCGCCATGTCACCGTGTTCCTCATGCTCCAGCAGAAAAAACTTCTCGCCACCAATCTCCGTTTCATCAACAGCATACCATGTGCCGATATGCCCCTCGACTGCGATGTGGTCGGAATCGCCGTGGATCAGACCACTTCTTTTCTGCTGCTGTTCCTCCATAAACTCTCGCACGGTCAACTCTGCGCCCGTGAAGTTCAGCTCCTCACCCAGTTCCAGCCGCCCGTCTGCGCCAAGGTCAAGTTCTTCAGCCATCAGAACAGATTCCGCATGGTTCACCACCACAGTTTTCTCTACTGTGACAGGCTGGCCGGGGTCGTAGTCCGAACCGCGCAGATCATAGCGATATAAGCCCTCCGGCACATCGTCATCCCGCAGTCGGCCATTGCTGAAAAGACCGGCTTATCAAAGATTTCGATTTCCTGCAATTCCTCGTTCAAAAGGTTTTCTTTCTGTAAATCCATATTCCTTTCCTTAAAAAATTCCGGCAGTTTAGCAAATCCAATACTGTCCACATAGTAGGCTTTGACTGTACTGCCATCATTGAGCACCACCACATCACTGACCGACAGCGAATGCCCCGTAAAGTCTGCTGGACGCTGAATATTGAATCGTTCATAAATGCCATCCAGCGTATCCTTGTCCGTAAGCGGTGCGGCATAGATCAGGTCATAATCTGCACGGGAAACCGTTATGCCTTTCTTCTGCACATAGTCCAATCCCATGAAGCGGTAGTCGTGTTCCGGGTCACGGGCAGTGATCTGATAAATACCGAACTGTTTCTCACTGCCCTGCAGCAGAGATTCTTCTCGACTCTTCTCTAGCTCCAAGTCTGCCGTTGCAATCTGGAACATATCACTTCCACGCTCGATTTCTGCGCGTTCCGTGACAATCGTTGGCCGCAGACTTGTGCGGACTAAGTAGATTTGCTTTCCCTCATCGTACAGCTGCAGGGCTTGTTCTCTGGTGATGGGCGAAAACGGAAACTGCGGATATGTAAAATCATCTTCCAGATAACTTCCTGCTGTTCCAGCAGAATACTCTGCCATACATCTGTTCGGATGCCGAAAATACCGTCATGCTGTGCGATTTGCTTCTTGCTGGCAAACTCGCCTGCCGTACCATCCGAAAACAGAGGATAGATTTTTTCGCCAGCCGATGCCATTCCAACGCAGCGTCTTTCATCAGCGGCAGCATATCATCCTTCCGATAACCATAGTCGTGCATCTCCGAAAGGCCAATCATTCTATCCGGCAGATTTTCGATTTTCTCCTGTGCCTCGTACATCAGGCGGTTGACTTCTTCTTTGTCATCCTCGGCCAGTGCCGCCGCCAGACCGTTCACCAGTTCTTCCGTTGCAGCCCGGTCATCCAGCTTGAAAGCAAAATTCACGATGAGGTTTCGCTGCTCATCATCGAAAATCGTTTTTTCCTGCTCCTTGTCGGCAACCAGCTTTTCCGCATACTGCATTGCGGTCATGCGCTCTGCGCTCCTTTCCGCGACTGCCGTTTCCAGCTTTTCCAGAAAATCGGCTGCGGTCAATCGAATCGTATCCATCGAATCTTTCAGCTCCTTCATCTCCTTGCCGCTGGCCCAGCTCGCCACATACGGAAAAGAGTAATCGGACGTATCAATGCCCAAAGCCGAGCAGACCGTAAATGCAATACTTTCGGCTTCGGTTTCTTTCGTGAGCCTGTCTTTTTCTTCGCCGAGCTGTTTCATCAAATCGCTGTTATGCAGCATCGCATGAGCGACTTCATGGATCATCGTCTTGATGGTCTGGCTCTCGCCCATGCCGACATGGATGCAGATTTCTTTCTCTATGTCGCTGTAATACCCTTTGGCTTCCCCTTCGATTTCGTCAAACCGAATCGGCACAGGCGATACCTGCTCGATTGCCGCCGTAAGCAACGCATAGTCTTTGACACTGGCCGTCAGTTCGTTCACTTCCAACGACGGAATCGGTTCCCCATCGGTCTGTGAAACATCAAAAACCGTCGTCACTCGGAAACGCGGAACCACATACTCCACACGTTCCATTTCCGGCTCACCGTTTTCGTTCAGCACCGCCAGACCCGTATCCTTGTTGATTTTCTCGCGTTCCTCGACCTCCTTAATGGGAGCCGGAGCAATGATCTGGATGCCTTTTCGCCTTTTTTGACGTAACGGTTGAACTTATTCTTCCATGCGTTAAACCCTGCCACCAGTGTGGCATCAGCCGCTGCATAGCAATCAGTGGCGTATTATTGAAGCTGTAATTATGGAATTTTGCCATCGTGCGCAGGTATGTCGTGTACATTTCCGATGTAAAAATGTCTTTTACCCCCTGCTCCAACCGTTCCGTGATTTCTTTCATCTGCTGTTTGCGGTCAACTACCATGCAAGCCCTCCTTTTTCTTGACCCATCGTGTTTTCATCTGGCGCGGATATTGGTCAGCCTGTTTCGGTGCTTTTGCGCCGTTCCACTCTAATCCCCCGGCCTTGCCTCACAGGTGTAGCCGGCAGCTTTCAGGGAGCTGCCATTCTCCGTGTTCAGAATGTAGGTAACAACTTTGTTGTAGCCCATGGCCCGTGCTGCACGATATGCCGCCGCATACAAAATGCTGCAGGCGTTCGGTGTTCCATCTGTACACAGGCGATTGACTTCCAGCGTATAGCCATCGTCCAGCCTCCGCGCTACGGGCCTGCCGCAGATAGCAACGCCCACCAATGCGCCATTCTCCGATACGCCAATGGAGAACTTATGCCCTCGCGTCGGTTTATGGTGGCGGTGATACTGCTGCACAAACGCGTTTGCCGTTTTCAGATTGATCGGTGTTAATGTCAGCAAATGCCCTCCTTTTTTCAAAATACCCCGTTAGATTCCTTGCAGAGATCTAACGGGGTTATCCTAATTTACAGTTCCATTTCGTGACTTTTTCGCTTCTGGGATTTCTGTGGTTCTGCGCTGCGCTCTACCTGCTTTGCATGAAGCTGTGCCAGTACAGAAGGTTTCCGAACATTGTCCGCAGTGCGCTCGGCAACGCGGCCTGCATAGTTCACAGGCTGGCGCGGCCTGTCTGCGACTTCGGTTTCGGCGGCACCTTCGTCCACGCCCAGGGCATCCTCGCTGCCTTTTTCATCCATGTTGAGCAGAGCGTTCAGCTCCGCAAGGCGCGCAGATTTTTCGGCCAATTCTGCTTCCTGCGCAAAAGGACGTTTGGCTTCTTCCTTTGCCTGCGCCAACTGCTGTTCCAAGGTTTCCAGTCTGCGTTCCACCTGCGGCAATGCTCTTTCGATGCCTGCCAGTGCATTGGTAACGCGCAGGATATTACCCTGCGGGTCTTTGCCGACTTCCATCGAATAGTTCCATGCGCCCTTGATGGACAAACGGAACACCTTATCGAAGTTGTCAAACCGGGAATGCAGTTCAAACGCACCGTAGCTGCCGATTCTACCCTCGGTACCAGCCGCCTTCAAAGCCTTACAAGCCTCGATGATGGCCGCGCCCGCTTCCTTGCGTTCGGTGTACACCTTGCCGCTGATCTCCATAGAGAAGTGGTCTTTATCCTGCGCCAGAAGCGGTTTTGCCGCTTCCATATCCGTTTTCAGTGCTTCGATCTGACCCTGTGCCACAGCGATTTCTCGTGGATAGCGGCGCGCAATATCCGATTCCAAACTGTAAATCTGACTGGTGTGATTGGCTTTCAGCAGTTTCAGCTTACTGACCTGAATATCCAAATCCATCTTTTCCTTGATGTAGGGATTGCCCGTTGCCAGTGCCTTGATTTCGGCATAGGACAGTGCGGTATCGTCCACATCATCGCAGGCGCGGACAGGAGATTTGGACGTCATGATCTGAGAAATGAACTTCTGCTTGTTTTCCAGAATCTGCCACATGTACGAATCAAACGTATTTTCCGTGACGTAACGATAGATTTTCACCTGCTTATTCCGGTTTCCCTGCCGGAGAATACGTCCCTCCTGCTGTTCAAGGTCAGAGGCTTCCACGGACAATCCAGATGATGCAGGGCAATCAGCCGATCCTGAATATTGGTTCCCGCGCCAAGCTTCGGCGTAGACCCCATCAGGATACGCACCTGTCCGGCGCGAACCTTTGCAAACAGGTCTGCTTTTTTCGTTTCGGTGTTATACTCGTGAATGAACGCCACCTCTTCACGGGGAACACCTCTCGCCACCAACTTTTCCCGCACATCATCGTAGACGTTGAATGTTCCATCGGCTTTTGGTGTCGATAAGTCGCAAAAAATCAACTGTGTTCCCCTATCCGGGCCGATTCTTCCCAGACCTTGAACGCATTGTCCACACAGCGATTTACCTTACTCTCCGGCTCGTCCGGCAGCATATCATTCATAAGCCGCTGGTCGAGTGCCAGTTTTCTGCCATCGTTGGTAATCTTCAGCATGTTATCGAACTTCGGATTCACGCTGCCATTTCGTACAGCCTCGGCACGGTCTGCAAAGGAACTTACCATTTCTTCCTGTGTTTCGCTGGGTTTCAGCACTTCATTGATGTACTCTGCTTGTGGCACAGGAAGGTTCAGCATATCCGCTGTCTGCACATCTGCGGATTCTTTGAACAGAGAAATCAGCTCCGGCAGATTGAAGAACCGGGCAAAACGTGTTTTCGCACGGTAGCCGGTTCCTTCGGGCTGGACTTCGTCAAGAGGTTTTCGGCAATTTTTCTAAATTCATCAGGTTGTCTGCAAGGAAGTCCCGTGTGACCTCATGTCTGCACATATCCTTGAACATCTTTTCAATCGGCTTTTTGGCGGTTTCGGACTGCTTCACGCACACAATAAAGGTGGTTTTGCCAATCTGCACCGAATAACTCGAATTCTGATTCTCCATTCAATTCCTCCTTAAATCGTCATTTTCCGAATTTGGCTGGCAGACTGGCAACTGTGGGTGTACCATGATTTTCTTGCCAGCCAAATTTTTCTGCCAGTCAAATGGCTTATTCCATCCAAAAGACCTTCTTGCGACCTTCCACGATCTTGCTTTTCAGGGCATCGCCCAGTTCCCGCTTGGCATCCCGGACAGTTCGACCGGGGATGCCCCTTTCCAGCGCTGCCTTGTCGATGTCCTCACTGAGCACCTGCTTTCCTCCGGCAAGCAGGGTGCAGATCAGGTCTTTGGCTTGCTGGGTCTTGGTTTCCCGCTGCGGCTCGATGCCGGACAGCATCTCGTCTGCGGTAATGTCGTACTCGCCGACCCAGCGGAAGCCACCCTCGTCCCCCAGAGAGAACGCCAGTGACGCTCCCGGCGGGGCAAGAGAACTTTTCTCGTGGGTCAAGATGCGCATGGTGGGGTCGTGCTTCAGCTTGCCGATGAACATGACACTGCGGACGGCGGCAGCAATGTCGATGGAGCCGAGACCTCGCTGCAAGCTCTGCATTCCGGCGGCTTTGTTCAGGTGTCCAATCAGCAAAATAGCGCAGCCTGTTCGCTGCGCTACCTGTCCCAGCCGCATGAAGATGGGCCGGACTTCGTTCGCCCTGTTCATGTCCACGTCGCACCGAGATATGCCTGAATCGGGTCGATGATGACCAGTCGGGCGTTGTTCTCGATAATGGCTTTTTCAATTCGTTCATCCGAAAGAGTCAGCTGCACCTCGCTGTCATCAATGACCAGCACCCGGTCAAGGTCTGCCCCGGCTTCGATCAGGCGGGGCTTGACCGTATCGCCCAGACCGTCCTCTGCGGTCTGGTAGATCACGTTGAAGGGTTCCATGCGCTCCATGTTGGGCAGCAATTTTCCGTTGGTACAGGCGGCGGCAAGGTGCATAGCAAAGTAGGTCTTGCCCTCGCCCGGATTGCCCTGCAGCACGCTTAGTTTCCCAAATGGCAGATACGGTTTCCAGAGCCAGTCCACCGGGGTCAGTTCCACGTCGCTCATGCGGATGATCTTCACCGTTTCCGGTTTTGACGGCTCTTTCAGCACGATGCTTTTGAAATAATTGCGGTTCGGGATCTCAGCCGGTGCACCAGAACATCGTTCCAGTCTTTCATACAGGGCTGGATGCGGGTCACGCTCACACTGTCCGGCAGCAGCGTCGCCAGCCGCTTGCAGGCATCCTCTCCGGCTTTATCGGCATCCAGACAGAGGAACACCCGCTCCACATCTGGGCGTTCCGAGAGAAATTGCCGCAGTGCTTTGCCCGACACCCCGCCCAGCGACAGATAATTGTGCTGCTGCCAGTTTTTCGGGAACAGTTCGATGAAGGACAGCAGGTCGATGGAGGCTTCAAAGACCAGCAACTGCTTGTCAGTGCCACGATGGGCAAAGCCAAACGCCTTTTCTGCACCTGCTGCATTCTGCCGAAATTTCTCATTGATGCCGCGGCTGCTTGCGTAGCGGGGATGCCCGTCCGCATCCCGCCCCACAAAGACCACGTTGTGGTGAGCGGCGTCCTCGTAAATATCTCCGGCAACGATGAAGAAGTTCACCAGCGAGGGACTGAGTTTCCGTTCCTGTGTCAGATAGTTCAGGATGTTGCGTTGGTGACGTTCCGCAGCGGCAAGCGAAACGCCGGAGAGGGGGCGGGGTCAGCCTCCGGCTGGACTTCGCCCGGCTCTCCGGTCAGCATCTGCACCGCTTCGGGGAAGGACTTGCCGTAAAATTCCATCACGAAATCCACCGGAAAGCCGCCCTTGCTCTGGCTGTGCCGGAACCATTTGTTTCCACAGACAGTCAGGCTGTCGTGGGCTTTCCAGCGGTATTCTTTTCCGCTGCGCACCAGCGTTTCGCCCTGTGCCCGGAGAAATTTTTCCAGCTCCACCGCATTGGCTTTGTCGATCTGGGCTTGGGTGTAGGTCATGTTCCTTTCTCCTTAAAGTTCCGGTGTGTTCTTCTGCTGCTCCGGTTTCTTCGGGGCAGCGGTGGCTTTGGCTCCGTGCAGCTTTTTCAGCACAGATTCTTTCTCCGGGGTCTTGCCGCCCAGTGCAGAAGTTGCTGCTTATTCAGCACCATGTCGATATACTTGCGGATATTTTCAGTGCGGAGATATCCGGCTGCAAGGTTTCCAGTTGGTGCGTAGCTCTGCGCTGCTCGATTGCAGCGCAGAAAATTCGGCATCCAATGCCGAAAAATCTACCGCTGTGCTGTCGTTCAGTTTCATCAGGGTGCGGACGGCTTTGTTGAATGCGTCCAGCTCGTCCTTGTGCTGGGCAGCGTAAGCTCCTTGGTCAGCTTAAAGTTTTTCTTAATAAAGGTGTCGTGGACGGGTTTCAGCTTGGCATGGACGGCAGCGGCGTCCTTGATCTGAGCGATTGCCCGCATACGGTTTTCGTTCTGCTTCAACTGCCTGCGAAGCGGGGCGGCGGTCTGATTCAGGTTAGAAATTGCAATGTCCAAATCCTCGATGGTGTTCAGAGAATGGGCTTTCAGATAGTCCACAGCCCGTTTGACTTCCTCAAAGTCCCGGACAGTGCATTTCAGTTTTGCCTTGCCAGACCAATCGCTCCGCTGCTCGTTGCAAAGGTTGAAGTAATCCACCAGCAAGTCGGACAGCGTGGGTTCTTTCGCCTTTTCCAGAGCGTCCAGAAGAAGCTGTTTCTTTTCGTTCAGGTCTGCGATCCAGCGTTGCAGACCACGGATTGCGCTGCGGATGGACTGCATCAGGCTGTTGGCTACACGAATGTCCCGGTTCAGGTTGCCGAGAAAGGTTTCCACCCCACGCTTTTCCATTTGGTGTGCGGCGGGGCCGAGATGGACGGTCGGTATCTGCTGGATGCCCTGCCGCTCAAAGGAGCGCAGGTCAACACGTTCTGGTCTGCCAGCAGCTTCCAGATAGCGGTTGGTGATGGTCTCCCAGCTATGCCGCCAGACCTCGGCGTACTTCTGGTCGTTCCAGTCCACGGTGTTTTCCTTGTGACACTTCCAGTTCCCGGAAGGGAGCCGGATGCGCTCACCGTTCTCGTCAAGGTCATAAACCTTTCTGGCTTTCGGCAACCACTTGCCGTGTTCGTCCATTGCCCGGAGCGTCAGCAGAATGTGGGCGTGTGGGTTTCCATCGCCTTTGTCGTGGATGGCAAAGTCGGCTATCATGCCTTTGGAAACAAACTGCTCCTGACAAAATTCCTTTATCATGGAGAGATACTGTTCCTTCGGCACCTCCACCGGAAATGCCAGCACGATGCGCCGGGCAAGCTGGGAGTTCCACTGGTTCTCCACAGCTTCCACGGCGTTCCAGAGGGTTGCCCGGTCTGCAAATCCGGGTGGTGCATGGGACGGCAGCATGACTTCGGCGTGGACAAGTTCTTTCTTCTTGTTGTAGAATTTCGTTTTCTGGTCGTACTCGCTGAACAGCCGTTCGCCGCTCTGATAGGCTGCACCGGCAACAGCGGACTGTCCTTGGCTGCGTTTTACGATGGAGATTTTGAAGTGCGGACACGGAATCGGAATCACCTCCAAACAAAAAGACCGCCCAGCAAGATTGCTCTTGATGAACGGTCTGGAATCGTATTCGGTTTTGCTCGCCGCCTTGGAACGGAGTGCTGTGCGCTTCGATCTCAGGCGGGAGCCGCAAAAGGATAGCTGCGGTAGCAGCGCAAGGAAAATGCAGTTTTCCTTGGGATGGAATCGGGCTGGCGCACAAACGCCAGCTTCGATTTCATCGAGCCGTCTGCAAGACCGCAATTTCACACAAAGGGGTCCCCGGAAAAGCATCGAAGATGATTTTATGGGGAAGAGGAGGAACTGCGGAGTGAATGAGCATTTGTGCTTTTGCACAGATGCGAACGATACGCAGCAAGTGACGACGAGGTGTATAATTGCGCCCTTTATTCTAAAGGGTTTTGGACGTTGCTGCGTTCGTGAACATCATGCACCATCTTTGCAAGAGCCAGTACGACTTCCGGTTGACGGAACGAGATTTTCAGAAGCTCCATCACCTGATCGTCGGTCAGTTCTCCCGGACAGACCAAAAAGCTTTCCAGCATTCCGGCACGAGTGCAAAGGCGATGCACACGCTCTCTCCGGTTCAGCTCTGACATCTGGCGTTCAAGAATCTTCTCTCGGTGCTGGCAAGAGCGTAACTTCTGCTCTGCTTTGGATTTTTCGCTGCGGAGATAGGCAAGATCGGTTTTGGGTTGGGTCATGGCATCACGCTCCTTTGCAAAATAAAAAGCCAAACAATCAGACCTGCTTTGCAACTGATTGTTTGGCGAGGAAAAGCGTATATGGTTTTGGCAGTTGAATCAAACAATGATAACGTGAACAGCACGCTCGTAATCAACTTTGCGAACGTATATTGTGTAGAGCGTTTGATAATTGACCTTTTGAAATGCCGTTCCGGCTCTTTCACGGGTTCCCATTGAAAACAGAGACGGTGATGATAAATCGCGTGCTTTTGTTCGATAAGTTATTCCTGCCTTTTCTAAAAGCGATGTGTATTTTTGGTATTGAGATTGATTCGAACAAACAACCAACTCTTTTTGATTGAAAAATGGCAACATAGAAACTCCTAAGCATCTCACTTCTTGTCGAAAAATTTCAGCAGAAGTCCGATTATCAATGCAACGCCACAGACCAATATAACCAGAACGGTTTGTGATGACAAGACGAAAAGCGGTTGAGGAAGCAGTCCCAGCATTCCACCAATAATAAATAAAAGCAATATTAGAATCACAATTGCAAATAGGATTGGTTTCAATTTTTTCATGCTGACACACTCCCTTCTTCAAGAAACAAACCATTATATGCGAACTCTTATAGATGCATTGAAATCATCTGCATCTTATTGTTACTATACATACAATAGAAGATTTCGTCCATGCTTTTGTACTAACATGGAGAAAATCTGTCATGAAATCGGAGTAAGCGGTATATCAGCAGTGAACTGGAACCACCCGTTTTCATAGAACATGGTATATTCGCCGCTATATTTTTCAAGAATCAGCCGGATGTTCGCAAGTCCAAAGCCATGCATCTGTGGTTCTGGTTTTGTCGTTGGAATGGAACCATTTATAATTACAACAGGTTCCGATGTGTTTCGGACAGAGACAAAAAAGTCTTGCTGTGCAACGGCCATGACATGAATCGCTTTATCGCCCTTATCATACTGCTGACACGCTTCAATGGCATTATCCAAGAGGTTTGATAGAAGCACTACTATATCAGAGGCATCAAATGGAAGATTTGATAGATCATTCACTTCAAAATCAATACTGATCTTCTTTTGAGTTGCTTCGGCAGCTTTTGTGTTGAAAAGTGCATCCAAGATAGGATGGTGTGTGTTGACAAGGAATAGTCGATCTGTTTGCTGTTCGGTGATTTTTCCAAGATATTCTTCAGCAGCAGAATACTCTTGGCTTTTCATTAGTTGATTTAGAACATTCAGGTGCGCCCGAAAGTCATGAACTTTCTTCCTTTGAGCTGAATAAAGTTCGCTTGCTGAGGTCATGTTTTTCGATTGTAGCTGAATCTGCTGATTAAGTGTCAACAGCTGTTCTCTTTCCGATGCGGCATATTCCATTCGCTCCAATAAGAAGAGGACTGCGACGTTTGAAATAAAAATGAGAATACAACAGCCAGCAGAAACAAACTCTTCTATATTGTGACCACTTGTAACGTAAAGTAGGATCACAAGCATTACAAATGATGCACATGGAAATAGAAAGTACAGAATCAGCTGCGAATGTTGAGCATGGCTTCTTGGTCTGTTTGCCGTGCGCTGAAGCATTATTTTACGAAACAGTGCAATAATAAATAATTCAGCAGAATAATAAGAGATTCCATAGATTAGAGATAAAGTCTTATTGGCTTGAAACGTCTGAGCATCCATCCCACAAACCGAAGTTGCAAGCATTCCGACTGCAAAAGATAAACTATAAGTCAAGAGATATTCTACAACGATAAGAAATAATAAAAACTTTCCTGAGATATTCTCATATAGAGTTCTGGCAACAATAAAGCAGGATAGTAGAATCAAAAAAATTTTGACGATTTGGTTTCGATTTAAGGCAATAACACTGAATTCAATGGATGCATACATTAAAATAGTTTGAACTATTACACCGACAAGAAATCTATGATTCCTCCAACGGTGCGAAGCAAAAGCGTCTAAAAACAGACATACGCAGACTGAATCTATGATTGTGTAAACCAAACTGATCAAAGCATCCATCTACTTTTACCTCGCCAATGTAAATATTTCTGTTTTAGCTCACTATAATTCTTTTCGCTTGGAGCCAGACAAAGACCACCGCGCAATTGGACTTTATTGTATTGAAAGATTTCGACATAGTGCATATTGACAAGATAGCTTTTTTGAATACGAAGGAAACCGAGTGGCTCGATTTTTTCGGATAGTTCCGTTATGTTGCCGTAAAATTGGTATGCTGGGCGTTTTTCGTCCAACAAGTGCATAACAATGATTCTTCGATGAGATTCTAAATACAGAATGTCATTTACAGGTACATCGATAATTTCAGAGTTGATTGAAATTGTGACAAGCTGTTTCCGCCGAAGTACTTCTTGGACAGCTGAATCAAAGTAGGAATCAAGTTTAGCAGAGAGATCTGCTTTTAGTAAGTAGCGAAAGGCTTGAACTTCAAATCCCTCTGGAGCATACTGAATAAAATTTGTAATAAAGATAATCACAATGTTTTCATTTTCTGCTCGTAACTTTCTGGCAAGCTCAATCCCATTTGTTTCGCCCATATCAATATCCAGAAGCGCAATATCATACGGAAGTGATAAGTCTATTTGACTTGGCTGCGAAACTCCATAGAATCTTGATGATATCTGTGTTCCTTCGGTTTTCTTTTTGAGTGTTTCAATGACAGAATTAACGATTTGCCGTTCATCGTCACAAACCAAGACATTCATTTGGAAATCCCTCCATTGCACATGGGAATGCTTTTTATCACACAACATACAGCCCTGCTCCTCACAAGTCAATTGAATTTCAATATAATCGAACATTATATGTAGTATAGTACGATTATGTTGAAATTTCAAATAGTACACTTTATATAGGATAGGAGTGTACGGGAATGGAGCATTATTTAGGAGAAAAACTAAAAAAGCTGAGAGAAAGTCGTGGCTGGACGCAGGCGGATTTGGCTAAACGGTTAAATAAGGCTGTATCCACGGCCAGTGGATATGAAAGTGATGCACATGCAATTCCGTTGGATGTTCTTGCAAGCATTTCATCCTTATTTAGCATTTCAACAGATGAACTCCTAGGACTGGATGCGCCAGAAGTACTATCTCTTTCTGGATTGACTGGTGCGCAAAAGAAAACTTTAATTAAACTCCGTAATGAATTGCTTTCGCCAAGCCAAAAAGGAAATGATCTTTCGCCGCAGCAGATGGAAATTCTTCATGACATAATAAAAGCCTTCGGTTAACGATTGATTTTCAATACAGTACGGGTGCAAGAATATTACTTAGATATGACCCTCAATGCTGGATGCCCAGTGTTGAGGGTCATATTATTTGCAACCACACCGATTTCGTTACAAATTTTCTCTCTGTTGTTACAAAATCATGGACAGGGATTGATTCTTGTGCTTTGATATTTTTAATACCTAAAGCACGAATATGAGATTGATATGAGGTGATCCCAGTGCAGAACTTAAAATATTAACCGATTCCTCGAATGCAGGTATGATGTTTTACAAAAAGGAGATGACTCAACATGACCGCAACTAAAAGATTGGTATCCACACCTTTTTTAACCGAAAAGGATTATTATCAAGCGGTTGGTGGTTAAAAGGTATAGAAAATGAAGAAAGCTCTATATACATTTCTCCTGTGGGATTTGTTTCTATTTGCTGCGGGCTTAAACGACCTTGTTTTTTATAGAAATGTTACATTGTCGGAAAGCGCAACGGTGGTAGATTGGGCGCAACCAGCTTTTGCAAGTGTTACTTTATTTCTGATTTTGCTTTCAATTTACTATGGATTGCACCAACTCCTCTTTGGGAAGAATTTTTATTTGAAGTTGGAAGTTAAGCAGGAAGATATTGATAAAATGCGAGATTTCATTTTCATTTTATTAAAAAAGGAAAAAATTGATCCAGATAAGTTGCATCAGCACTTAAAGTATCTGATAATTGCTGAAGTCGTTTTGTGGTGCATTTTCATTATCTATCTTTTTGTATCAAGGTCTACAGCAATCTAATCCCATTACGGAAAAGTGAAAGCTCGCCAGATTTTATGTCTGGCGAGCTTTCATAATACTCTAATTCATAGCATTATAGCAGTTCCTTGCCAGTCTTTTGGTAGGTTGTACCAAAGGAAGGGCTTTGGCCGCGTGTGTCGGATGTGTTATATAGGTCGATTGTTTCTTTTCCCAGCGTTTCGGAAATTTCTTTGAGCGTCGAACTTTCCTTGCCGCCGAGAAACAGCATGGTGTCGCAGTTGCCGATGATGGTTTCTGCGGCATCCTTGTAGATGGTTTTCAGCTGGCTCTGCGACTGCAGGATGATGGATGCGAGATCTCACGGCTGCGATGGTGGCGATCAGCTTATCAAACTTTGGGATCAGACCGATGTTCGCAAACTCATCGAGCAGCAGCCGCACATGATACTTTAGCTGACCTCCGCATTGATCGTCTGCACGGTCACAAAGCAGATTGAAAAGCTGGGTGTACATAATGGACACCACGAAATTGAACGTATCGTCCGTATCGGAAATGATAACGAACAAGGCTGTGCGGCGGTCCCCCAGCAAATCCAGTTCCATTTCATCGTAGGCCATCAGGTCACGCAGCTCCGCAATGTCAAATGGGGCTAACCTGGCACCACAGGAAATAAGAATCGACTTAGCGGTCTTGCCAGAGACGAAAAGTCAAGGACTTTTTCATCAAATTCACAAAGAAGTCACATTTTGCGGACTTCCTCACGGAGCAGACGCTTGATTTTGTCCTCCATCGTCTCTTTTGCGGTCTGGCTGAAATGGACACGGACGATATAGGTTGTCTTGCCGATCTGCTTTCTGACAGTCGGGCAAGTGGCGGTGTTGGTTGCGGTATTGTTCATTCAAAATCCTCCTGTAAATGAAAAATGCCCGGTGACTGTTCATCATCGGGCGGTGTCGGTATGAGGGAACAAGGCAAGGCGGCAACATTAAGGTATCTATAAAAACCTTGCCGTCTTTGCCACGCTTGCCGTGTTCCTGTTGTCAGTCTCGGAGATAGCAGACCCATGCTGTGCCGTCTTTCTCGGTCACAAGTCTGTCCCCGATACGGCTCTTTGCCGTTCTCATGGTGCGTGAGGAAATCCCACGCTCATTGACTGCCTTTTCCAGCTCTGCACTCGGCATACGCTTTCCGTTTGCAAGCAATTCCAGAATGAGCATTTGCGCCTGTGCGGTCTTGCTCTCGGTCTTGGCGGTGTCTGTCCCGGCAAGAAGCTCGTCAGCGGTAATGTCATAAGCCCCTATCCACTCAAAGCCTTTCTCGTCTCCCAGAGAAAAGGCAAGGGAC
>ENA-OQCX01000473-OQCX01000473.1-human-gut-metagenome-genome-assembly--contig:-NODE-473-length-20875-cov-2.476190_pt1 | contig 20875 bp, 15 predicted proteins | sample MGYA00242762_ERZ504587 | MGnify/ENA primary metagenome ERZ504587 (study PRJEB26092, sample SAMD00036337) | human gut metagenome | host: Homo sapiens | study: EMG produced TPA metagenomics assembly of... | reverse complement strand
TTCTTTTCTTTGTTTCCACATGGAAAAAACCATGCATTTTCTCCGTATACCGTACTTTTTACCGTAAAAAATCTGTCTCCTGATAAAGGGTAAGCCCCATTTTTTCTTTCCAGATCCAAAGAGAATCAAATGCATGGGAAGATAACTGATGTCCGTACTTTCTGCGGATCTGCTCTATTTCCTCTTTCCTTTTAAAGTCCACGTTATTCCCTCACTCTCTGTCGTTCCACAAGTTCTGCAAAAAAGCCGTTTTTTGCAATCAGTTCCTCATATGTCCCATCTTCCGTGATCCTGCCGCCATCCAGCACGACAATGCGGTCACACTGCCGGATCGTAGAAAGCCGGTGCGCGATGACAATTCTTGTACATTTCAGTCCATCCAGTGCCTCAGAGACGATCTTCTGTGTAATATTGTCCAGAGCACTGGTCGCCTCATCCAGAAACAGGATCTTTGGTTTTGCACCACTGCCCTGGCAATCATAAGACGCTGTTTCTGACCGCCGGAAAATCCACTTCCGCTTTCTGCGATCAGCGTATGCATCCCCATCGGCATCTGCCGGATATCTTCTGCAAGCCCTGCCATCTCTGCTGCCTGCCATGCATCTTCTACGGTAAGATGCGGAGCCGAGATGACAATATTCGAATAGATGCTGCCAGGAAATATCTTTCCGTTCTGCATCACAACACCCATATATTTACGCAGAGATTTCAGATCCAGGCTGCTTAAATCCTTTCCATCGTAATAGACGGCTCCTTTTACCGGTTTTTCAAATCCGAGCATCAGCCGCATCAGCGTTGATTTCCGCATCCGGTTTTCCCCACGATTGCCACATACTGTCCCTGCCGGATCTTCAGGGAAAGATTTTCAAACAACATCGGCATGGATTTCTGATAACGAAAAGAAACGTTCGTAAGTTCAATTCCTCCGCTCAGTCTTGTAACCATCTGCTTATCTTCGGATATTTCCGGTACTTCCTCCAGAACCGGACGGATGATATCAAAAACAGCACAGATTCTTGCAAAGATACCGGAAGTTTCCATCAGAACGGAACAGGCAGCCATCAGCGTTGCGTATGCTGCATGAAAGGACATATATGCAGGCATGCTGATCCCGTTTTTGATTGCATGCGTATAAATCAGAAGATTTCCACCAAGAAAAATCACCGTCTTTAATATATTCTCACATCTTATAAAGAGCGGCGGATTATATTCCAGTTCGGCATATTCTTTGTACTGTTTTGCCCATTTTCCAAACGCACGCTGTTCCGAACCGGACATGCGGATTTTCGAAATTCCAAGAAACAGTGCGTAGACCAGTCCGCTTTCTTTTGCAGAACATACCCTTTTTTCACGTTCCAGATGAATTTTTGCCAATGTCTGTATCAGGAACAATATCAAAAGGAAACACAGGATCAAAAGCACACTTCCGGTCAGCGACGGTGCATAAATATGAACCTGTATCATACAGACAACAAACGTAAGCACAGCCGTGCCCGCCATCAGCACTGCTTCCAGTGCCATACCACACACACCGCTTAGATCCTGCATCCTGCCTGCCAGTTCTCCGGTGCTGTACCTGCGGAAAAATCCTGCCGGAAGTGAAAGCACACGCATCATCGCCGCGCTTTCTATCGAAATACTGATCCTCGTTTTCATTTTCGCAAGCAGGATTTCACGGATCATCTGAAACAGCACCGCTGAATCCCGGTTCCGATCAGCAGCAAAGCGCACGACATCAGCACATTCATCCCACCCTGTGCAATACCTTTTTCAAAGATCAGAGCGTTGGCGCAGACCGGAAAGATACCAGTCAATGTTACCGCCAGCGCCGCAAAAAAAATCGCAGCGAGATCGGATGCGGATAAGCTCTGTACTGCATAAAGAAACAATTCTTTTGCATAAATTGCCTTAAGCGGCAGTGGTTTATAAAAACACAGTGCCTCATCGGAAAGTGCTTTTACATTCTGTGCATTTGCCTTTACCTGCCGCCCGCTTTCCTCTTCCAGAAAGACATAACCGCCGGAACCATCCGGCAGGATCGCCACTGCTTTTTTGCTTTCCCGGTAAGTCCCAAGCATCGCACCGATTCCGTCCTGATACCAGCTTCCGGTAAGCATGACCTTTCTTCTCATAAATCCTGAAGGACGCATCAGATATTCCAGGATACTTCGGTATCTTTCAGGCTGCCCGGGATTTCTCTTGGTTTCACATGATAATATTTCAAAATCTGTTCAATGGACTCAATCGCTGCGACTCTCTCATCCTCATGATATTCCCGGATCCGCTTTTTCCCCATTACGATGCCTGCCATATCCTGAAGCGCGTCACAGAAAGTATCCTCATCCATTTTTACTTTCTGCTTGATCTGCTCATCAAACCATCCCACACCGTTACCTCCGTCCATATTTTTTCTTTATTCATTCATCACCAGTTTTGTATACAGACCGCCTGCTTTCATCAGCTCTTCATGCTTTCCGCGTTCCACGATCTTTCCTCTGTCCATGACAATGATCTCATCACAGTCACGTATCGTAGAAAGACGGTGTGCCACTACGATACAGGTAATTCCCCGCTCTTTGATCGAGCGGACAACTTCGTACTCTGTTCTGGCATCCAGTGCTGAAGTCGCTTCATCCATAAGAATGATCGTCGGGTCCTGTGCCAGCACGCGTGCGATCTCCAGCCGCTGTCTCTGTCCGCCGGAAAAGTCCCTTCCTCCGTCCAGGATCTGGTACTGATAACCGCCGTCACGGTTCATGATATCGGCATGAAGCTGTGCGTCTCTTGCCGCAAGGATCATCTCATAATCCTCGATCGTGGAATCCCACATTTTTATATTATTTGCGATCGTATCTTCAAACAGGATAATATCCTGATCGACAACTGCCAGCGAACCGGTAAAGACCTTGCGATGGATTTCCGAAATTGGTTTCCCGCCAAAAAGGATCTCTCCTTCCCACGGTTTGTACAGTCCGGAGATCAGTTTGGACACCGTCGATTTTCCACATCCGGAAGCACCCACAAGTGCCACTCGTTCTCCCGGACGGATCTGAAGATTAAAATTTTCAATCAGCGGCTCTTCCAGGGAAGAATAACCAAAGGTAACGTTTTTCAGCTCTACAGAACCGTCCAGCTTATCGTATTCTCCATCCTGTGAAAGTTCTTCTTTCTGTGTATAAGGATCGACCGGGTACTGCATCACATCTTCTACCCGCTCCATGTTGCTTTTCATCTCCTGCAGTTCCTGCCCGGCTGCGGTAAATGTCTCCAGCGGATCACGGAATGCCGCCATAAATCCCTGAAAAGCAAGCAGCATGCCGACAGTAAAATTCCCCTTTATCACAAACCATGCCCCAAGAGACAGGATCACCGTATCGGAAATCTTCTCCACGATCAGAGGTACCATCCCCATGTATGTATTGACTTTCGTATAACGAACCTGCTGCGCGTTGACCGCCGCCTGAAGTCCTGCCCATTTTTCAAAAAATCCATTGTCTGCACCACTTGATTTGATTGTCTCGATCATCTCAATACCGGCATACGTCGTGCCGTCCAGATTACCCTGGTCACGCATCTGTACCCTGGTAATGTTGCTGCGCTCCTCTGTCATTTTGCGTACTGCCGCAATATGAAGCAGCGTAGCTGTAATCCCCACACAGGAAAGCGCAACACTGTATCGCAGCATGATGATCAGATAAAAGATCAGCATAATAAAATTCAACACCATTGGTGTAAAAATCTGGATCAGTTTTGCGGCAATATCCTGATTTGCTTTCTGTCTGGCGGCGATATCTCCTGCCATGCGCTGGGTAAAAAATTCGACCGGAAGACGCAGTACATGCCATAAGAACTGTGCATTTGCAGCAATCGCAAGTTTTCCTCTGATTTTCTGCATATTCCATTCCCGCACTGTCAGAGCAAGGATCTGCAGGATCGTCACCGCCAGGATTCCTGTGGCAAAAACATGCAGCCATTCCCCTGAGCTTCCCGGCAGGATCTGATCTAAGAAAATCCTGGAAAATACCGGCTGCAAAATCCCAAGTACAGCGGTGATCACCGAGAGAAGTATCAGAAAAGCGATAATATCACCGGTTCCGTTCAGCCTTTTCCCGGCAAATGCCAGAACACTCTTTGGCATGCCTCCCGTTTCAAACTCCTCGCCAGGCTCAAACATCAGACACACACCGGTAAAGTTTTCGTCGAATTCTTCCATGGAAACTTCTATGTAGCCCCGCGCCGGATCGTTGAGTACTGCTTTTCCTTTGCGAAATCCATTAAGTACCACAAAATGCTGGAACCCCCAGTGTATAATGCACGGAAATGTCCCTTCTTCCATCAGTTCCTGCGGCTCATAGCGATAAGCTTCCACTTCCAGTCCATAACCAACTGCTGCCTGGTAAATATTTTTGGCATTGGAACCATTTCTGGAAACACCGCACGCGGCACGCATTTCTTCCAGCGAAACCCAGCGTCTGTAATAAGCGAGAACCATACAAAGAGATGCCGCTCCACATTCCAGTGCTTCCATCTGCATGATCACCGGTGTTTTGGCAGTTCCCTTTGTTTTCGGTCTGGGAATATCCTTTTTCATCTTCTGCCTCCTTTAATTTAAAAGGTAGTGAATGGGACTGACGCGATCCGTCACAATGGAAACCGACTGTATCCCATCTTCGGTATCTTCTGAGACGATCACCGGATAACGCCATTCCCCTGTCTCGATTCCAAGTGCATGCACCATGCTTTCGCTTCCCAGTTTTTCTGCCATCATCTCATAACTTCCGGCAACTCTGCTGCCATAAGAACCACTCCTTTGTTTTTCCCGGAAACGGTTTTCATATGGACTTCCACCTGATGGATTTCTTCCTCTGTCAGATAACATGTAGTAATCCCATTTTCCGACCAGCCTCTGGTATCGACCGTAATCTCCAGCGTTCCGGTCGCCGCCCAGATCCAGACCGACAGCAGCAACAGCAAAATCGCTGCCAGGAACAGAAATCCTCCCGGACGCGTCACTTTGATATAGTGATCCAACTGCTCCGGGTCAGAGATCCGCTCAATACTTTTCTCCCTGAACAAATTTCCCATCCTTTTCTCCTTCCTTCTCATTTCTTTATCTGCTTTTTCTCTGTACCCTTTTCTCCCATAAGCTTTTTCAGGATCTCTGCCACTTCTTCCGGGGCATCTTCCGTAAAGAAATGTTTCTGCCCGGCAAGGCAGACGATACGATACGGTTTCGGAATCCATCTGCGCCATTTCCGGTACTTTCTCTGACTGTTTGCGGTCAGAGGGTCTTTCTCCCCAAACACAAGCGTCACCGGACATTCCGGAAGTACCTGCTTTCTTTTTCTCATATAACAGGCACTTCTTCTTACTTCCTGCCGGAAGATTTCAAGAAAATGACTGCCGACCTGGACGTCTTTTCCCCGAAGCCGCCGGAGCATTTTGCGGATCATGTCATCTGTCAGGAAATCCCACAAGCTGCAGACATGACTGCCAAAAGCAAAGCCTTCATAAGGAAGTGATTCGCATATAATCAACCCTGCCATTCTTTTTTCATCCTGCGTGAAAGTTCCAGTGCCAGTGCACTTCCCATACAGTCACCAAGCAGATACACCGTCTGATAATTTTTGATTTCTTTGCATCCTGCCACCTCTGCCGCTATACTCTCCACACTTTTCTCTCCATAAGCTGCCGGATTGAGCGAGGCAGATCGACTTTTTCTTTCAGAAGCTCCGGATATCTCCAGAACGATGCCGGACTGCCGCCCGCAAACGGAACCATTAAAAGCAGTGTTTTTTTGTTCTCATTTTTCAGGAAAACGACAGGTTCAAGTGCATCTTTTCCTGCTGCTAACTGCCGGATGGTCGGATTCGCATAAACTTCTCCGTATGCAAGCCGGATTCCATACGATTCACACTGTGCAAGAAAACGCAAAAGCATAAGCGAGTCCATGCCGATCGCAAACAGATTGTCCTCTGTGGTGATTCCCCGGTATCCCATCAGTTTTTCTGCCAATGAGACCATGATCCTTTCTTTTCTTCCTGTCACCCAGTCTTTTGAAAATGTGCTTTTGGCGGACAGGTTTGCCGTGGTCTGCGTATATCTGCGCTCCAGTTCTTTCCGGTCTGCCTTTCCATGTTTTCCTGTTGGAATCTCATCGACGCAGACCGCTGCTTTTGGCACCTCATAGTATGGAAGTACTTTTGCCGCTTTTTCTCTGATCTGTCTGTCAGTCAGCTCTCCTTTGTAAAAGTCGATCAACTGCTCTTTGATGCACAGTACAATATGACGCGTTCCGGGAAACCATCTTTCCAGACTTTGCTCTATTTCCGTAAGATTTACGCGCATTCCGTGCAGTTTTATCTGATGATCCATTCTGCCAAGGTAATACAGCCAGCCATCCTTCGAAAGACTGCCAGATCACCTGTATGATACTGCGGCTCTCCTGCTTCGTCCTCATAGCCCATACCGACCAGCTCCCCCTGTATGACCAGTTCTCCGACCTCCCCACAGGGAAGCACCTCCCCGTAAAGGTTCTGCACCGTAAGGTGCGTATTCCACACCGGCCTGCCGATTGGGATCTGGGATTCTTTTCCGGTGCAGCGGTAATAACTGACGTCGATCGTACATTCGGTCGGACCGTAAAGGTTGTAGATCTCTGTACCTTTCAGCAGTTTCTTTGCCTTTTTCACCTGCTCTGCCAGAAGTGCTTCGCCGGAGCAAATGACGTACTGAAGATCCGGAAACTGCCATTTGCGCCGCTGTGCATATTCTAAAAACTGCTCCAGCATGGACGGTACAAAATGCACCATCGTCACCCGTTCCCGCAGGAGTACCTGCGCGATCGCATCCGGTTCTGCTTCCTTTCCATCTTCCAGAAGGACTTCTGTTTTTCCAAATGCCGGCGGCAGCACCAGTTCCCATATCGAAACATCAAACGTATTTCTTGTTTTCTGAAGAATTACATCCGTTCCTTCCCCAAATACCGACTGCATCCATTCCAGGCGGCAGCACAGCGACCGGTGGGAAATCCGGACAGCTTTTGGTTCTCCGGTCGTCCCGGATGTATACATCTGATATGCCGGAACATCTGCAAGTTTATTTAAATCATATTTTTCTTCTGATATATTGAGCTCCGGATTTGTGCTAAACCATTCTTTTTCCGATCTCTCTGCCATTTTTTCATCGAGATACGCATCTGTCAGAAATAGAGTACATTCCCCCGCGATCTTCTTTTTTCTTTCCGGGGAATCATGGATACTGACCGGAAGAAATCCACATCCGCACAGCCATGCCGCATAGACCGCAGCCGGCAGACGCGGCGTCCGCCTCAGGCACAGACCGATCATATGCCCTTTTTGAAAATCTGCTTCTTTCTGTATCCGGTCAGCAAGGTGCAGGACAAGCCGGTGGAACTTCCGGTAACTCCATGTTTCTTCCTGCCAGATCAGAACAGTCTGTTCCGGTTTTGCCTTCACCATCTCCAGATAATGCTGCGGCAGTGATTTTTCCGGCTTCCATCGGAACGTATCATTCCATTCTGCCATAAACTGCTTTTCTTCCCCGGACAAGATTTCCAGTTCTTTCAGCGGTTTTTCCGGTTCTTTTACGATCTGCCCCATCACCTTTAGAACACGCATGATCAGATTTTGTACTTCTTCTTTTTTTATATGTTCTGTCTGATATTTGACGATCAGATCCAGTTGTTTCCCGTCATCATTCAGGAAAAATTTCAGCGGCACTTCTACGGAACGATTCATATATTCGATGCATGTTCCCGCTTTGGGTGCCGGAAGACAGCGTACCGGCCGGTAAGAAACTACGATATCATATCCACCCTCGCCTATGGCTTCCCCTCTTGTCTGCGATGCCAGCGTCTTCTTCAGCTCTGCACAGTAAGAAGCACCAGTGCTTTCAAAATCAGGATTTACATCCACCGGCTTCGTGGTGACGCAAAGTGCGATCATCGCGCCCTCTTCCCTTCCCCGGTTGAGAAGATTGCGGCCGATCCTGAGGCATTTCCCGCTTTTTAAACGGCACAGCAGATGCCAAGCGCCGCATAAAACAGAGATTCCGCAGAAACCCGGAAACGGCGGAAAAATGTATTGATCTCTTTGTAATCAAACAACTGTGTATACGTAAGCAGTTCTGCATCCGGCTTTTTTGCTCTTGCGGCAAACGAAACGCTCTCTTTCCGGCTCTTTGTTTCACATGCCCCTGTTTCTTCCTGGCTTTTGTACAAAGCCTTCACCTTATTCTGAAACTGCATATCTGCTTCCGGAAGTGCGCCCCACTTTCCAGTTTTTCGTAAATCTGTTCTACTTCTTTTGCAAAAAGTGACAGTGCATAGCTGTCCGTGATCAGATGATGGAATCTTCCAAATACTTCCGCAGATTCTTTTGTTCTGAGAATGGCAAATTCAAACAGATGGCTGTCGTAAAGAGCAAACGGCATACAGATCCAGTCGCGTATCACGGCTTCTGTCTCGTCCGTACTTTTTTCGCGGAGATCAAGAACCTGAGGTTCATAATCAAAAATGCGTTCAAAATACTGCCGGTCTCTTTTATTGATCTTGATCCAGAGTGCACTTTGCGTCTGTACGTAAACAGCAATGGCCTTTTTCAGCATTTGCGGATCCGTTTTTCCATCCAGACGCAGAATGCCTCCCACATTGGCTATGCCGGTATGTGGATAAGCCTTTTCCATCTGCCATATCTGTCTTTGTTCTTCTGTCAGTGGATAATCCATCTGCATATCTGTCACCTTCTTTTAAGCAGGGAATGCCCCTGCCAAAAACGGCAGAGGCACATTCCCTCATTTGTCTTAAATTCTGTTTCTGATGTCGTCCGTCATCTCCTGCCGCTGCTCTTTGTGAACCCTGCGAAGTCCGGAGCCACCTGTTACTTTTTCCAGATTATCGAGGGAGATCTTCTCCCCTTTGCCCTGTTTTTTTTCCTGATTTTTGTTTTCTGTCATGTCTTTTCTCCTTTCTTGTCTGTTTTGTTTTCCGTTATTTTGTCAGTTTCATGGTTTTCTGGAACCCGGTCTTTTTCGTAAATTTCTTCTTGTAAGCATTTACTTTTGATTTCGGGACCTTGATCACTGCCTTGCGGTAAATCCTGCCGATCGCATTCTTTCCGACCTTGTTCAGTACTTTGGACTGGATCGTGATCTTCTTCAGCCTTTTGCAGCCATAGAATGCTTTCTGCTCGATCACCCGGACGTTTTTGCCGATCGTTACCTGCGTCAGTTTTGCTTTCGCACCTTTGAATGCCTGCTTGCTGATCGCAGTTACTTTATAAGTCTTTCCTTTGATCTTTACCGTTGCCGGAACGGTCACTTTCCTCTTCGCTGCTGCTTTTGTCAGCGTCACCCCTGTCCTGGCAACTTTGTAAGTATTCTTTCCGACTTTGTAGGTCTGGCCAATCTTCACGCCGTTATCCGCAGGTTTTTCCGTTTCATCCGGTTTCTTCGTTTCATCCGGTTTCTTCGTTTCATCCGGTTTGGTGTCCGGTGTTTCGCTTTCTTCCGCTTTCTGATCGCCAACCGTGATTTTTACGGTCTTTTTCAGGATCGTTTCTTCCGGAAGCGTCGCATAATTGTCTTTTGTAACAGCTCCGGTATCTCCGCTGTAGACCACTTCATTTGCTGCCGGTGTAATATAAGCGGTAATGTTTGCCGTTCCCTTCTTAACCGGCTCCATGATTCCGTTTTCGTAAATCTTCAGAACTTCTTCGTTATCGGATACATAGCGCACGCTCAGTCCATCGGTATTGTTTTTATCGTAAACCTGTGCATCTGCATTTTCTTCGTAACGGCTTCCGGTATACACTTTGGATTCTGCTGCGATCTGAAGCTGCATCTTCCAGTTTTCCGGCAATACATAGGAATCGGTTACTTCGCTGTTCTTTCCATCTACAAAGGTCAGTTTCTGTACGGCACCCATACGCAGTTTCTGTTCTTTGGAAGCACTCAGCGTAATATCATCTTCTCCGTAAGTGCCGTTTCCTGCCGCCAGCTCTGCTCTGAATGTTGTCTGCGCCACAAGGTTGCCTTTCTCATCTTCCACTGCTTTAAACACTTTGCTGTAATCATAAGGATACTCCAGCGTGTAATGTCCGCTTTCGCCCGGCTTCAGATTCTCTGTATTGAGCTGCGTCAGGGCAACTCTTTCTCCGTTTGCCGTCTGGCTGCTGAGGTTGATCTTCTGTACACCGCTGTTTCGTCCGCTGTTGTTTGTCACATCCACTGCAAACCGGATAATACCGCGTTCTTCCGTAGTTGCCTTAAACGCATCCACATCAAGCTGAAGCGGGATTTCTTTTCTGCAGCTTCCTTCCAGGATCTTATCTCCGGATTTTCCAGTCACATGGTACTTAAAGTATGCATCGGTCGCATCTTCTTTGACCGGAAGTTCAAAACTTACATGATACGTGCCGCCGCCAAACAGTTTTTCATTTTCTGGCAGGGTCTCGGTATGGATCACTTTTCCATCCTCGTCTTCTGCTGTAACCTTCAGACCGTCCAGGGTTTCCATACCATCGTTGTACAGTTCAATATCTGCGATCGTCTCGCTGCCCACCAGAACTTCTCCAATCTGCGTGCTCTTTTCAACCAGATTGCCTGCCGGTACAAATTCCAGTGCTTCCAGTACCAGATGATTCATATCTGCGGTCAGAACCTCTTTTGAAACCTCCTTGCCATCCTGATCGGTTCCGGTGACGGTCTCTGTCGTAGACATTGCTTTTGTCACGGTCATCTTTACGGCCGGCTGAACTTCGTCGGTATTTTCATCCCGCAGAACTGCCGCACACGCAAAGTCTTTGTAGTTTGCGCCTTCCTTCTCCGTGATCTGAACCGGTTCGGTCAGTACAGAATTTTCCACATCATAGCGGACACCGTAAATCTGTGCTTCTGCTACACGGTTTTCTGTCAGCAGTGCAGCTTCACTTTCCGGATCTATACCTTTCTTCACTTTGGAAGCTTCCTGGATCCAGAATGCGTAAATATACTGACCATTGGAGGTTGTATAGTAGTCTGTGATTTTTGCATTCTGTGTATCTTCGGTTTCTTCCTGTTCTGCTGCATCACTGCCGCCGGATACCGGTGACAGGGCATCTCCTGCAATCGCGATCGGAGGCATGTAAACCTGACTTTCATCTGTCTCCCCTCCGTTCGGTCTGGCTTTCTGGATATAATACATATCAGCGTCTGTGGACGGACTCTTCACTATACAGTTCACCAGCATGCGGACATCCTGGGCATACAGAGTATTTCCGGAAAGATAGGTCAGCAGCGTAGTGTCTCCGCTTCGCTCAAAGTGAACCTTCGATTCTCCGACACCGGAAGTCGAAGTAACTATGATCGGGTACACAAAGGCATTCTTCTTATAATCGTAAACATACAGATAAACATCGCGGTCATTATCTGTCTCTTTATTTCCGTCATGATCCAGCACATAAGCGTACAGCGCCAGATCGTTATAAGAAATAGCATCAGACTCTATTACGATCGGTTCCTGTGTTACTAAAGTTCCATCTTCCTGCTCATACTTCTTGTACTCATATTTACATATTCCGGGGTCGTCCCTTCTGCCCAGTAACCATCTTCATCCAGTGTTTCTTTTACCGTCCATTCCGGTACCAGAGCCAGGAACTTCTGTCCATACCATGCTTTCGTATAATCCTGATCATTTTCATAGTCGGTCCCTTTATAAGATTCGTTCCAGGTTCCCGTTGTCATATCGTACTCGCGGTATGCCATAACGCTGTAAGAATTTGCCACGTCTCCTACCAGTCCCTGATCGTCCTGTGCAGAACTTTCGTACTCGGTCTTGGTATAGAATACCAGCATCTTCGTGCGGTCATCGTTGCAGGAAATATGCGGGTCCACATCGGCTGTCCGATCCGCGAACACATATTCCACTCCATCTTCTGTTTGCGTATAAGCGTACGGTGCTGTCTTTGTGATCTCCTGTATCTCGCCCATGGTAAGTGCCGTTTTATCGAAGAATCTTCCATGAATATTCATGGCATTCAGTGTATCGATCACACTGTCGTCCTCGGTAAATTTGCGGTCTGCGCTGGACCATGCGATGAAAATGCCTGCATCACCCAGATCATAGAGAACCGGATTGCTGTCCATTGTCCCATCATCTTCCACAAGCCTCGGTATGGACCAACTAGTACCCTCTCCAATACTGTAATATAACTGTGTGGAATTTCTCACACTGCCTTCTCCTGAATCCATCAGGAATACCATCAGATATTTGCCATCCGGCAATGCCATCATCTGAACATCACTGTTCGGACTCATACCCTCACGAAGTGTAGTCTCGGTAAACTGTCCGGAGGATTCTATACTTCTGGTCTTTTTATTGGATTCACCCAGCCATCCGGAACGTGCTTTCAGATATTCCTGCGGATCGTCTTCCATCTGGGCAAGGCTTTCATAACGATAATCGCATTTCCTGCCAGATCATTGAGCTTCTTGTCTTTTTGTCACTTCCGCCGAACAGATTTACTTCGGTACTTGCAAGATTCCATTTCTTCGTAAAGAACAGGATCTTCAACTGAATATAAGCACTGAACGTTACCTTTCCGTCGTTCGTCTGGTCTGCACGTGTGTAGAAATTCATATCAAAATCAGCACGGCCGCCTACCATCAGATTGAGGAAGTCAAATCCGGCTCCCGCGGAAAGATCCAGATACGGCGAAATATTAAATGCACCATAGGCATCAAAGGCACGGTCTGCATTTTTCATGTTGAAGCTGAACAGATCGATCTTTGCCGCATCTTTGTCCATCACATCAGATAAATAATACTCTCTTTTATCTAAGGTCTGCTCGATCACAAATGTTGCTGATCCGGATGCTCCTGCCTTGATGCCGACACGAATCGGAAGACCGATCGGAGTCATATACTGAATCAGTACATCCACACCGCCTGCAGCCTGTGCTGCAAGGATCATATCCTGGAAATACCATTCTCCCTTATGTTCCCCATCTGTAACTTTTGCAATGTCAATCTGCAGTGCAAAACTCATCTCAATGTAGGCAGATGCTGCCACATCGGTTTTCTGTTTGTTTGCTTTATCGTTCTTATCTACCGCTTTGTCCGCAGCATCTTTTCGTTTTTCTTTATCTGCCCCGGAACTGCCCTCTCCTCTGGCAGCATCCTTGACATCCTGTTTTGCCTTTTCGTCTTTTTTCTTATTCTCTTCATCTGTAAGATCTTTTTCTTTATTAAAGGCAAAACCAAGCTGATCGTCTTGACATTTCCATCTTCGGAGCTTGCTGCAATATTGTCAATGTTGCGTCCCAGCCGAAGTTGAATGCGGAATCGATCGTTCCGATCAGTTCGATCGCTTTTTCGGCTCCGCCAAAGTTGAAGCTGGAAAGGAAGCTCAGCACGCCAAGGGACTGTGCAAAGTAGAAGCCCATCTCATGCTTGTAGTAAGCAACACCTTTCTGATCAACAAACTGAACGGTCATGCTTGCACCGGTCGGAATGCTCAGTGTTTTCGGATTAAAATCAAGAATAAAGTTCTGATTCTCGCTCTCTACCGTCTGCGCTGCCGCACTGATCTCGGAACCATCTTTGCGGTAGAAACGGAAAATCGCTTTCTTTGCTGCCACAGCATCGTTTTTCGAATATGCCTGGATCACAAAACGATAGTTTGTATCACCGTTTGATACGTTGTTTGCAGAAATCCTCACAGCACTTTCGCCATCCATACGGTAAACTGCTGCATCGGAAATACCGATGGTATCGTAAGCATCCAGCACATAAATACCTGCTGCATTGACTGCTGGGTAGCTGTCATATTTACATTATTATAATGGATGTTGACGGTCTGATTTTCTCCTGCGGTAAAGTCCTTGCTGGAAATCGCAAAATAACCGTCTCCGCCTTTTCCGTCCACTCCGCCGAACTGTGCATCAATGCTCGTTGTCGCAGTCTGTCCGGCTACTGAAACCTGTGCGCCATTGATCGCTGTTCTTGTTGTTTCATTTCCAAAGACTGGTTTGTCCTCAAGAAGAACTACACCGTCAATAAGCCCCGCATAACGGTTTGCCACTGCTTTATTGAAGCCGTAATAGATCAGGCTCATCTCATAAACCGGTGCAAACGTATAGGCATTGCCGTTGCTTGCAGTACGCACAAACCGGTACTTCGAAACAGCCGCTTCCTCCGTTGTACTGAGTACACCGTTTCCATCGGCATCACCGGTAAAGTTTTTAAAATATGCCTTGTAGCCATCTTCTGTCACGGCATTGAGTGTATACGTCTGATTTAAGGTTACCCCCTGGATCACCATCGGGTGCTGATAATCGCCCTGAAGCGATTTTTCGCCTTCTTCTGCCGTATAGATAACTGCACCCTTGTTTTATCATTGTTTTTCGGATCGATTTTTACGGTTACGGATGGTACTGTATAAACCGGATTGATATAAGTAAATTCTCCAACCGGTGTAAACGTAACTACATTCGGCAGTGAACTGTTGACCTGCGCATTGGAAATGCGGACTTTCTGGTAACGGCTGTCTGCTTTCGCAAGCACATCTTTCTGAACCGTCTTATCATCCTGCCTGTAATACTGGTTTGCTCTTTCTGCCACTGCTGCGAAGGAAACACCGCCTCCGTGGACGCTGCTGTCACTGTAACTTCCCAGATTGAAGCCGCCGACCGCATAGCCTTTGTTTGCCACGCCACGCACCTTGATGGTATCCAGTGTGGTGCATCGTAAGATTGCATTGGTCGTAAATCCGTTTGCATAAGAACCTTTCTTCGGCTCTGCATTCTGGAACATAACGCGTGCCTCATACGGGCGGTAAACCGGATGAAGTTTGAAGATATTTCCGTTGTACATATGATTTTTGTACTTATTCAGGAAATTCTCACTCAGTCCGTCCAGTTCTTCTGCTTTGATATAAGTCCATGTCCTGGATTTCGGCCGCTCCAGCATATATCCTGCCAGATAGACATTGCCGCCGGCACCAGTCTGAACCCGCACGTTATTGGATGTTTTGTTCTGGGAATAGATGTGCTGCACCTGGAGTGAATCGCCATAACGGTGCAGAGTCACGCTGTCGCTGAACTCACCTTTTCCATTTGCCCCGATCGTTGCCTCTGCAAGCTTGATCTTATTGCCAGGTTTGTATTTGTACGGTGCATTTCCGTATGCTATCGCTCCCTGGTCATCCGTATAAATCTTCTCAGTATAGCAGTTGCTGTATCCATTATTTTCATAATCATTGTTTACGATCGTAACTGATATCCCGGATAATGGATCGTCACTTTGCTGACATATGCCGTTGCATTGCGGTTTTCACCGGTTGTCTTTACTTCAAGCTGCAGCGTACTGTTTTCCTTTTTCTGACTGCCGCCCAGATTGATCCTGCTGTCGCGGTTCCGAATCTGTCCTTTCTTGTGGCTACCCGCTGTCCATTTAAGATCAGATACGTTTCACGGTCTGTTGCCGTTGCTGTATGTGTTTTTTTCTTACACTTTTTGCCGGTCGTATACTGATAGGTATAGGAGCCTTCATCGCTTCGCCACTCTACCTCTATATAATCTGCTGTCCCAAGCTTCAGTCCGGTAACAACATTCCGTCTTCCGGAAGACCGGTTCTGTGCTCCGGATACCTGTGCACTGGCACTGATCCTTTTGACATCCGACCATGCAACCGCTTTGGATTGCTTCTGATTTTCGCCGGCATCCACTTTTGCCGCTTCAGAAACTTCCGTGTCTTTCGAAGCTTCGATCGGGTGCTGATTGGTCAGATGTATGGTTGTGATCGCACAGTCTTCCTCTACAAAAGAGCTTTCTGCGTCCAGTGCGATCTGAAAACTTGCTTCTTCCGGCGCGCCCTCATAATTTTTCAGCGGAATCTCCACCTTCTGAAAGGTAACGCCCTGCGCAAATACAATCTCTTTGGATACCGGCTCATAATCGGTGCCGGACACGGCACTGTCAGAACCTGTTCCCACGATCACACTTGCGATCTTATTATTTCCGGAAACACGATTGATCAGGATCGTAGCCGTTCCTTCCGAGCGATCTACCGTAATCTCTTTGGCATCCATCGCAAAAATCGCTTTTTCTTCTTCATCGTTATCCGAAATATTCAGATAAGCCGTCGAAGTACCGGCAAGTGTACCGCCGGATACATTGCTCAGCAAAAATACAACCTGCTCGTCCGATTCGGAAAGCGTATCATCAGCGTCTCAATATCAATCGTTTTCATGTATTCGCCCGGCTGGAACGTAAAGCTGTAAGAAGCACCTTCTACACTGCCTGCAAAATCATCATAAGCCGCATTGTAGGCTTCCTGCTGTTTTCTGCTCTTCCAACTTCTTTGCCTCATCCATTTCCTGCCAGTCCAGATTGCTGGTCCTGGTTCCCAGATATTTATCTTTTGCCACCTGAAGTGCACTTCTGCCTTTGCTGAAACTGCCTGCACCTGGTTCTGCTCCGTGCCTTCTGTGCTTTCTGCTGCTTCCGTCTCTTCCGGAACCGCTGTCACACTTCGGTTTCTGTCTCTTCCTGCACTTCCATACCGGCAGTATTGGCATCTGTCAGCGGTCTGCCGATACCGTCGAGCGTTTTTTTCGTAAAACCATCTTTTTACTGTCAGCAGATAATCTTCACCATATGTCGCAGACACATCCAGTGCTTTAAAATCTACGGTAGTCTGCTGTGCGGTGCTTCCTCTGCGCACAATGACCAGTTGTTTCTTTTCGCCCTCAACTGTACTGATCTGAGACTGAAAGAACTCGATTCCGCCTTCCGGATAGAGATCCTGCTCCTGTGCAAGTGCTGCTTTTAATTCCTCCTGTGTTACGTCCGTCCCGTCGATCATTCTGTCATCTGGTCCTCCAGATGCCATAGCCGGAGCCGCGGTCGTAAACAACATGGAAAAACTCAGTCCCACCGCCAGAATCCGTTTCAGTCCATGACTTTTGTTTCGCTTTTTCTGTCGTTTGTCCATATCATATTCTCTCCTTCCCTTTTTGTTTTTCTCTTTGGATACAATCTCACACGTTAAATCATACAATAAAATCATTTCCAGTGCAATCCATCCGGAATAAAAGCATATATAGCGGAACAAAAACTCGGATTTCATTGAAAAATGTTCTGATTCAAATTCAAAAAACATATTTTTATATGCGAACTGCACAATTCTGCATTGACTTGTCGAACATGAAATGTTATAAAAATGAAAAGATGTCGGTTTTTGCTATCCCATCCCGCCAATAAATGATACAAAATCCTGACAGCGCTAAAAATACACAGGAAAGAGGAGATTAAATGAAAAAAATTTGAATCTGAAATGCTGAATCTGACTTATGAATGCCTGAGCAGATACTGGCAGAAAGACTATATGTTTATTGTCAGTTACTGTGCAGAGCAGGTCATCTGGTGTGGAGCCAGACAGGATGAATTTCTGCTGACGCGCAGCGATGTTGCGGAGGACTTCCGCTTCAATGCGGAAGGTCTCCAGCCATGCCACCTGCTTAACGCAGAATTTTATGCACAAAGCAACGCTTCCCTTTGTGTCATCACCGGCAATTACCGTGTGGCAACAGATGAGACAGCCGATTTCTTTTTGCAGGCACAGCAGCGCTGTACTTTTGTGTGGGAAAAGACAAAAGAAGGACCGAGGATCCGCCATATGCATGTGTCAAATCCGATCGGCGAGATGAAGATGGACGGAAAAGAAGCCTTCCCAAATACTATGGGCAAAATGGCACATCGCTATATGCTCAATGAAATTCAAAGGAGGACCTGTGCCAGCCGTATTTCCGCTTACGGTACGAATGGCTCCCTTACTTTTTTCGAACTGCCAAAGGTTCTGTTTATTTCCGCACTGGGCAAAGAATCCGTAGTCCAGACCACAGACGGAAAAACTTTTGTAAAAAACAGCATCTCCGACCTGCAGAAACAAGCCGGAGATGCCCTGATCGCCATCCATCGCAGTTATCTGGTCAACCCGGAATTTATCCGCAATATCAAACGCTATGAAATAACTCTTGAAAATGGAACGGTACTGCCTGTTCCTCAGAGAAAATATAATGAACTGCGTCAGAAACTGATTACACTTTATCATCAGTAAGAGAGCGACTTCTGATTTTATGATGCCAGGGTCAAAAGGTCTAAATCCACATGAGCTTGTGGGAGTGCAACGCACGGAACAATCCGTAGGCATCATAGTTGGGGACTTTTGACACCCACATCATTTTATACACCAGATATATGGCGACTCCCATCTGCGGAAGCATTCCTGAACCAGATGCCGGCCGCAAACAATGCGACCGCCGCATACTGGATTACACTGAGTCCTCCGATGAGCAATACCCCTGTCTGATCCATCATAAATTCTGAGACAAAAATGCAGACTGCAAATCCAAAGCAAAAACGCCAGGTAAGCGATCTGCCCTGGAAACAGAATACCAGAAGCAGTACGCATAATACGATCATACAGATTATTTCAAAAATCTGTGTCGGAAAGACCGGATAGCTGAATCCCGCACCGGTCTTTCCATCTACATGACAGAGAAATGCGCAAATCCCGCTGTAAGGTTTTCCCATACAGCAGCCGCCGCACAGGCAGGCGATCCGGTTGAAAATGTGCTGGAATGCCAGGAAGATACAGAGAATATCCAGGTATTTCAGCCATTCTTTTTTCTTTTTGCGGAAAATCAGGCGATACAGAGGCGGAAAAACCAACATGGCAAACAGTACACGCCCGATAAAATGATTTCCATTCGGCTGCGTAATGATATGAATGATATTCCAGTCTTCCCCATAAGAAAGTCCGCGCACCAGCCTTCCGGCAAACATTCCGGCCTGCAGAACTGCCAGCGACAGCAGATAGACGGCTGCTGTTTTTTTCCAGGAGCGTTCTTATGATAGTACAACGCGATCAGAAGAATACTTCCAAGCACACTTCCAAGATTTACAAAAAAATCATAACTCTCTATCCCGCCAATATGTTCAAGCATAGTCTCTCCCCCTTCTTTTGTAGTTTTCTTTTACTTTTTTCTTCAAGTATACAATAAACACTGCTATCATAACAACCACATACAATGCTGAAAATGCAACACCTGTAAACCATTCGACTGGTCTGAATTTCATAGTTATCGTATGCTTTCCTTTGCTGACATGTAATCCCATAAAGCAATGATTTACCGTACTGATATCCACCTTTTCTCCATCTACATATGCAGTCCAGCCACTGTGCTTCGACTGAAGAAGCGTCACATATCCTTCTGTCGGTGCATCTACGCTCATCTGGATACTGTTAAATCCAAACCATGATACATCAACTGTTCCATCTGAAGTCATTCTTTCTGTTTGTACCAGTTCTGCTTTTTCTGCTTCTGCAGCATCTCCTTTGATTCTTAACTGCTGATATGTCTGGTCTACCGAAGGGAAATAAATATCCACATACTTTTCGCCTTCCTCTTCTTTTACCGTAAAATCACCTTTATAAGACTGTTGTTCTCCGTTGCTGTCCGTAAATCTGACCTTCAGAAAAATCTCATCTTCGACATTATCTGCAAGATAAAGCCGGACTCTTCCCGTTTTATCTTCCGCCACACTCAATTCCCCGGCAATCTGACAACCTTTCTCCGTCTTTATCAGATTCAGTTCTTCTCTTGCCACAACTTTCGCTTCCAGCTTCTGATACGATGTGATCGGTTCATCCAGTCCCTTTTTTACAAAGATCTGTTCCGGATCATTGCTGCACCGATTGATCCATTTTTTATAGGATATATCATTTGATGTCACTACATTATTTGTAAAATAAACAACCGGGTTCTGTTCTATAATACTTCGGTTATAAGTCTGTTTGAATTCTTCAGCGGCAGAAAGTAAAAATGAATAATACCCTTCTTCATCAAAGGTTTTATTATATACTATTTCTTGATTGTTATATTGACTTGTACTGCGAGCAGACTCTGCGAAATTCACACCTGATTTTCTTTGAGCATAATTTTCAAATTCCTGATCTACTTCATCTCGAACTTCCTGGTTTGAAGAATATTCCCCTGGCGCATATTCAGCAATTGTAAGTGGTGTTTCTAAAAGGAACCATGTAAAAACTTCTACAATTATAATTCCTGCTATAAAACCTTTTCGCCACAATTTGCAAACCTGTTTTTTATAAATCGCATAAAAAGCCAAAAAATAAACACTCAATATAATAGAAACCCTTATAGCAGACTCTGCAAATCCCTGTAACTTCGTAATATCTGTTTCCGAACCAGATTTTACAACATTGACTATCATTCCCGAAATACTTCCCATAAGTAATGTAACAATCATCAAACTTAATGTGACTTTCAGTACCTTTAGGGGAATGTTTCCTGTCTTCATAATATCTGATAAAGCTGGAACGAATGTAAGCATAACAAAAATCATCAGAAAAACCCGATTTGTTGTAGGGAATCGAAAACTAGCATACATTGGGACAAAACGGTATAACAACATATATATAAATGCAGTCCTTCCCATACACAGAAAAAAAGACACCACAGCCAGACTGCCATATAATTTCTTATTTTTCTGTCTTCTTTCCAATATCACAGGTAGTAGCAACAGCGTAATAATCCCCATATAAAAATTTGACATACCTATTCCATACGGTATAAAGTTCAGCATTCCGGAAATAAAACAGATAAATATATCAACGGTGAATATCCACTTGCCACCTGTCCAAGACCATTTCCTCTTGTGATCAGTGACATATTTTTCAAAAAAGGAAGAAGTATCGCTGCACCGGATATAACGGTACAAATACAAACAAGAACAAACTTTCCGGACACAAGGAAATTACATTTTTACAAAATGTCATTATTTTTATTCGT
>ENA-OQCX01000472-OQCX01000472.1-human-gut-metagenome-genome-assembly--contig:-NODE-472-length-20880-cov-1.837855_pt1 | contig 20880 bp, 23 predicted proteins | sample MGYA00242762_ERZ504587 | MGnify/ENA primary metagenome ERZ504587 (study PRJEB26092, sample SAMD00036337) | human gut metagenome | host: Homo sapiens | study: EMG produced TPA metagenomics assembly of... | reverse complement strand
TAAAACCGGATTGCCCCGCAGAATGCCACGTCGAAAGGCCTCTTTGGCCGAAGAACCTGCATCTCCTGCTCACGCATTCATACCGCCCCCTTCCTTCTTCATATCCGTGGCCGAGGCGGCCGCCTGCTGCTTTTCCTTATGGCCTTTTATCAGCCCGTCTGCCATCGGCCAAACGGCATTCATCAACAGCACCGCAAAGCATGCGCCTTCTTCATAAGCGCCGAAATACCGCAGCAGCATACAAATCCCACCCGCCGCCATGCCGTAAAGCAGCCGCTGTAAATGGGTTTTGGGAAGCGTGGCGGGATTCGGCAAAAGAAACAGCGCGGTAAACACCAGCATGCCCGCTGAAATCTCCATCGTTAGGGACAGCTTGCGCCCCGTCAAAATCCGCGGGAAGAGAACAGAACATACGGAGCACACCGCTACAAAGCCCGCGGAACTGAGCCAAAGGGAAGAATGGAAAATAAAAAACGCGATTGCCGTGCCAAACATGACCAGCATACAGGTAGCGCCCATCGGGCCGGGCACCTTGCCGATTACCGCGTTGAAATAGCTTAAAATATTGCCATCAATCGAATTATGCACTTTCAGCATGGAGGCAAACGAGGCGCCCTGCACAAAGCCTTCCGAGCCGGTCACTGCCATGGGCAGCGAGCTATCGATCGCCGGATAGGTAAAAACGAGCTCCGGCCAGCAGACGCACAAAAAGGCGATACCAGCCGCGGCGGGGACAAACGGCGTCTTTTCTGCGCTCCCAAAGGGCAGCTTTGCCGCCACGATTGCAAACGCACTCCCTGCGGCAGGCAGCCACAGCGGTGCGGAAGCGGGCAACAGCAGCGCAATCATAGCGCCGGTGAGCGCCGCATATAATGGATCCATCCCCGGTTTTCTACGCATCAATGCCGCGCCGGCAGCATCGCAGAGCGCCGCTATAGAAATGGAAACCACCAAAAGGAGGAGCACCCTCCACCGGTAATAATAAAACGCCATCACCGCCGGAGCAATCAGCATAAGGAGCGTTGAAATGGTATAGGATCGAAACGCCTTTTCAGAAGGCGTCCTGATCTGTTCTCCCGAAGCGGACAAGCGCCTCACCGCCTTTCCTGTAAATTCATTGTAGCCTTTTGCCAGAAATTATGCATTGCGCATGACTACGCCTGGGCATATGATAGAGAGAGGAAATCGAGCAAACTGATTTTGATTGGGGAGGGATGTGCCTTTGAAGATCGAGGCGCCTGAAGAGAATAAAATCGTAGTCCGGCTGACAGCGGACGACATGACGAAGCTGCACATTACATATGAGGAGATGGACTACGCCAATATTGAAACGCGCCGCGTTATCTGGACGTTGCTGGATGAAGCCCGCAGGGAGCTTGGCCGCGATATTGATCCATCCGGCCGAATGCTCATTGAGGCGCTACCCGCTCGTGAGGGAGGCTGCGTGCTTCAATTTACCGTCCTTGAGCAGGAGCATAAGCCGCAGCGCCACTTGACCATGAAAAAATCGAGAACTCCAATCGTCTATGAGTTTACCAGCGCGCAAAGGCTGCTTGACGCCGCCGAAAACGTCCGCCGGCTGAACGCTCTCCCAGCAGAAAGCGAATTATACCGGCAGGAGCATTGCTACCGCCTGATCGTTTCATCCGAGGAGTCATCCGACCTGCTGGAAATTGCGCTTTCCGAATTTGGAGCCCCCTGCGCACGGGGAGAACTCCCCGCCGCCTTTACCCGCGAGCATTGGCAGAGCATATGCAAAAGCAATGCGCTGGAGCAAATCAGCGGGGCCATTTGATCACTGCGCTGCCTGCTCCGCTTTGACGCGCAAGGAGGCAATCATCGCCGCCGCGTCCGTCGCGCCGAACACTGCGCTGCCCGCCACGAAGATATTCGCTCCGGCCTTCGCCGCCGCGGCAATGGTTTTCTCGCTGATACCGCCATCCACCTGAATATCGAGGTTCAGCCCGCGCCTGTCCGCTTCGCGGCGGATCGCCGCAACTTCGGCATCATATCCTCCATAAAGGATTGCCCGCCGAAGCCCGGCTCCACTGTCATTACAAGCACCATACCCAGCCTGTCGAGGTACGGAAACACCGCCTCGGCGGGCGTTTTTGGGCTTCAGGCTCAAAGCGGGAACCGAGCCGCCCGCGCGGACCAGCTCGATCGTCTCCTCCACAGGAGAATCGGACTCAATATGAAAGGTCAGGATATCCGCACCCGCCTTCAAAAAATCCGGCACATATTGGAGCGGATTACTGATCATCAAATGGACGTCAAACGGAATGGAGGCGTAGGGACGCAGCGCCTTTACAATGGGCGCGCCAAGCGTGAGATTTGGGACGAAATGCCCATCCATCACATCGATATGCAGCCAATCTGCACCGCATTTTTCCATGCGGGCAAACTCCTCGCCCATGCGCGAAAAGTCACAGGAGAGGATGGAGGGAGAAATTTTCATCATAAGAGGATCCTCCTGAAAACGGCTGAAAACCAGCTGTTAATATGGAGTATATTTTAACAATTTTCATAAGAAAGGTCAAGGAAATCGGGCGGCGGACGATGGATTGCAGACAGTATTTTATCGAATCGAATTTTAAAAAATTTTGATGGCTGAAGTATCGCCGAAGTTATATATATTCTGGTAATTATATCGTTTATCCCACATTGTATTTGCCAAGCTAAAGCTAGTAGAAAGCCTAAACAGTACACAGGCTCTTCCCACTTGGTTACGCAACGCCCTTCCAGGGCTTAAAATTATGAATCATTAAATAAACAGGCTGTCTAGTTCGATTCGAACCGGCCAGCCTGCCACATTTTTATTTTTTATATTTATGATTGATTATTCAATCTGGACACCCATTTATCCAAAGCTTGTTTCACCAAATGGTTAATTGTATCCGCCCCTTTCAACCACTCCGCCACCGGCGGGCTAATCGCATAATATGCTTTGATGAAAGCTCGGCCCCAAAGCGTCTGCGATAATACCTCATCCCGGAAACGCCGCAGGACGAGCACCTCCGGTGCTTCATAAGAGCCATACACAGCCGTTGCGATATAGCATCCCGATTTGCCGGCAGGCTTAGAATTGTTGGAGCCGTTAGCAGAAACAGCCTTTGCAGCATCCTGCTTAATTTCAGAAAAAACGCTTTGATCTATACTGCTCGCTTTGTTAGGCGGAAGTTTAGCGAGCATTTTATCAAACAGCTCCCTGTGGCTGTCATGGAAGCTGGGTTGCGGAGCCCAAGAATGACTTTTCAGCCTGTTTAAATAAAGCGAGAGCGCCTCTGTATATCTTTTTAGAATATCTACAACTGCCTGCTGATAACTTTCGTTATCTGCTACAACAGAGCTGTCTAGAGCTTCTGTGAAGTAAGAAGATAAAAGTATCTGAAGACCAGCATAAATCTCGTAATTCGCATCCGTGGACGACATATCATTTATAAATTTCTGCGCATCCAATTGCCTTTAGCAACCAAAGATTTGAATTCATTCCACATAGCATCCAGTTCTGTACTATCTTCATAGAGGCATGCCGCCAAATCAATCAAAGCATATGCATTCTGTAAATAAAATCGATAAACTCCTTCTTGAATCTTGTTATATTCATCCATTGAGGCGAGAGTCATGCATTCCTTGCCGATTTCCACCGCTTGCTGAGCTAACTTTTCTTGTTTTGCAAAAATAGCACCAATATCTTTATGAGTGCGTATGTATTCCCAGGATAACTCTTCTTTTGGTAATATGATATGTATGCTTTCCAAGTCACGCAACTTCTGATCAGCTGGGCTAGTTGGCTGCTCTATGCAGGCCTCACCGCATTTCGGACAAAAAGCCATATCGTCGTTGAGTGCATTTCCACATTTACTACAATACTTCATTTCACATCTACCCCTTCTAAATTCGATATCTGTACCCGCATTTCAAGCAGGTCACCATCACATGTTTGGAGCCACCTAGCCCTCCCGCTAAATATCCGGCATCGCCATCAGACCATACCCAAAAGCCGCCGCCTGATAATTGAATTCATTGCTGGCCGAAAGTGACTCACTTCCACAGTAAGGACATTTAGCCCTCGTACTTTCCTCACCCTTTTTCCGCCACTGTTCCTGTTGCGCTTGCGCTGTCTGCCGTTTTTGAGCCGTTAGTATATCCTTTGTATCCAAACGGGATTTATATTGCATAATATCCTTTAGTCCATCTTCCCTTTCATCAGGCTGAAAAACAGGTTCCTCCGTCATTAATCTTTGACCACATTTCACACAAAAATGTGCGCTAACGTCATTTTTATGGAAACAAGACTGGCAGCTTATTTTTCCAGATTCATCAAATCGCAGGATAGCTCCGCAATGTGGACAAGTCTTTTCCCATCCACCGATTTCCATGTGACAATTTGAGCATTTCATAAAAACAATCACACCTTTATTTTATTTATATTAACTTATCTCATAATAATTTTCAATATTTTATCTATAAATATCGAAAATAATATTAAATTATTGTTTTTATATTCCCAAAATCCCCATATTATTGTGTTTCTTTTATAAATAATAAAAATATCCGGTAGATGCAAAAGCATCCGCCGGATAAACAAATTGGTCTTACTTTTTAATCTGATTCAGCCTCTGGTTCAAATACCGCACCATCTCCGGCGTAATTCGATCCCCTGCCATTTCGATGACCTTTTCAATCGTGAAATGCTTTGCCATGTTGAGCATCCCTTTGCTCACCTTCATGCCCGGCATGACCTTTCCAATCATCTCAGAGACGAATTGCTCGCCCTCCAGGTTCTTCAGCAGGGCGCCGACCTTATCTTTGATCGAGAAATAACCCTCCGGGAATTGGAGCGGCTCCTCGCCCTCCCCGCCAGAGGCGGCGAACCAGTTCTCCACATTTTGGCCGGCCTTCTCCGCTTCCTCCGCGAGCATGTAGGAGGCATTCGGCTCTGTAACGCGCACGAGCGGGATGCTCTCGCAGCAAACCTCCTGCTGCCCAAGGAACCCGGCCGCCTGAATGATATTTTCGCCCATCGTCAGCGGCACACGGTCAAAGGTGAATACATACTTTCCCGCAACGCTGCCGGTTTTCTTTCCATTTACCTTGAGCGACACCTGCTCACAATTGGAATATACCTTTACCTGCACCGTTTCCTCCGCCCGCTCTTTGAACCGGCGCGAACAGATGTGGACAAACGGCGCTTTCGTCCAATACGCCTTATAGATATAGAAAGAATCCTTGCGCGTTTGCCGGTCAAACGTGACGAGGCCCTTGTTGTTGCGCCCCTGCACGCCGCCCTATCGCGCATAATCGCTCGCGAAATCAAACATATTCCAAACATGCGTGCTCCACAGATAAGGCCGCTGCGCGAAGGTTTCCAGCATTTTTCATGGTAATAGGCCTGGTATTCCTCGCTGTAATCCCGCACCTTGGGGGATGCGCTGTGAAGCGTTGTGATGCCTTCGCAGCCATATTCCGAAATGCCGAGGCAAATCTCCGGGTTTTCCGCGTGGAAGGTATCCAGCCAGGGAGCATTGTCCTCCACCTTGCCGAGATACCAGCCGAAATAGTGGTTATAGGAAATCACATCGGTAATATGGTTGAGCGGCTGTCGTTTTCGACCATCGAAAGATTCGCCATGGTAGTGAGCCTTGTTTGATCAAGCTCATGCACCAGGTCATTGAGCGCATGAAGATTGGAAAGCAACTCCTCGCTCTCGCCGCCGATGGAGATTTCATTGGAGATTCCCCAGAAGCAGATGGAGGGATGGTTGTAATTCTGCACAACGAGCTCGCGCATCTGCTGGAGCGTATTCTCCCGCGCCCCAGGCGTATTCAGGAACATCGAGATAAACGGGATTTCCGCCCAGACAACCATGCCGGCCTCATCGCACAGATCGTAGAAATAAGCGTCGTGCTGATAGTGCGCAAGGCGGATGGTATTCGCGCCCACCTCCTGGATGAGCTTCATATCCTCCTCATGCTCCCTTTCGCCAATCGCCCATCCCTTATCCAGCCGATCCTGATGGCGGGAAACACCGTGCAGCGGATAGGGCCTCCCGTTGAGAGAAAAGCCCGTGTCCGGATGCACTTCAAAAGTACGCACGCCAAAGCGCGCACAAACCGCGTCGAGCTCCGTGCCGCCCTCCAGCAGCTTCGCGCAAGCTTTGTAGAGATACGGATCCTCCACACCATTCCACAGATGCGGGTTTTCCAGGCGAATGGAAGCCGTACCCTGATGAATATCCGCTTGCGTACGGGCAATGCAGTCATCCCCACTATCATAGATTTCGAAGAGCAGCGTCTGCCCGTCGCGCGCATTCGTCAGATACGCTTCCAATGCGATATCCGCCGCGCCGTCCTTGAGAAGCGGCGTCACGCGCAGGCCCGGCGCGCCGTAATAATCGAGGTCGAAATGGCTCTCCGGAACCGTAATGAGGCTCACCTTCCGGTACAGCCCGCCGAAAAACGTAAAGTCCGCCATCTGCGGGTAGACCGTGTCGTTTGATCCATTGTCGGTCATGACGCTAGAAGGTTTTCCCCATCCGCCTTCAGATAGGGCGTAATATCCGCACGGAAGGTCGAAAAACCGCCTTCATGGCGCGCAGCCTTTTGCCCGTTGAGATATACCTCGCAGATGCTGTTTGCGCCCTGAAATTCAAGATAGATGCGCCCACCGTCCGCCGGCACAGGAATCGAAAGCGCGCGGCAGTACCAGCAGGCGCCTCGGTAATAGTCGCTTCCGCCATCCTGCCCATCGAGATTGTTCCAAGTGTGGGGAAGCGTCACTTCCTCCCAATCCTGCGGCAACAGGGCGGGCGGCGCCTCCTGCGCCATTTGAGTAAACAGCCAGCCATTTGAGAGCGTTGTTATCTGTCTCATGCCGATCATTCCTTTCCAGTTCCAAATAAGATTATCGTTTGACGGTTTCACCAGTTCTATACGCAGACGCGGAAACAGATGAAAAGAAAAAACAATTTTATTATACAAGAGGATTAAAAAATAGCAATATTTTCTATAGAATCTCTGATATATGATTGAATTCTATTCAGTCCTTTTCGGTTGCTCTTGGTTAATTGGCAAAGCCAAAGCCTGCCGCAAACAAAAAGCAGGCGTGTACCTGATACACGCCTGCTTCCGTTATACATGCGGTTATTGCTCTTTGCCTACCAACCAATCAATGGATACGCCGAGCACATCGCTCAATGCGACAAGCTCTGTATCCGTAACATACCGCAGCTGGCCCTCCAGCTTTGAAAGACCGGATGCATTCAGATCAATGCCACGCACCTGAAGCTGGGTCAACAGATCCTTTTGCTTCATGCCGATTGCCTTACGGGACTGCTCCACTTTTGCTCCGACGATATTACGATCGCCGAGCGGCTGTTTTCTGATTCTCATGGCCACACACCTCTCCATAAAAATATAACATGGCACGCGCCTGGCAACATCAAGCAAGCTGTGCGGCCAATGACTGCGCCATTTACCGCATGGCAAACCGGATATTGGGGGGCCGGTCGGCCAACGGTGTTTGCCTTATCAAAAAAGGAACCACACGGTGTCCCTTTCTTCACGCGTATTATAACCTAGCAAATTCGAAAAAACAAGTGCTTTCACAATTTAGAAACAAATTCATTGTAAATCCATCGGCTGACGGCAGCTTTCCCCGCTCAAACTCGCATGAAAAGCCTGCTTTTTAAGCCTTAGAAACAAACACAGCAAGAAATATCAGAAAAAAAGAACCATACAGTAAAAAAAATGTTATAATAATAGCCGCAGTCTCCCGCTTGGAGAAGCAGGGTCTCTCTCTTTCATCCGGGTGATCACCGTAATTTTTTCCTCATTTAAAGAATACCTACAAATTATGAATTAGGAAAATATAATTTATTAAATTTTTCATAAAACAGCGTATAAAACAACCAATTTTTGATGAAAAGCGAGGGAAACAACCATGGAATACACAGGCAAGCTGAATTTGACCATGCTAACAGATTTTTACGAGCTGACAATGGCCAATGGATATTTTCAAAATGGGTTTACGGAAACGATCGCGTATTTTGACCTGTTTTTCCGCAGGATCCCGGATGGAGGCGGCTTTGTCATCATGGCCGGCGTTGCACAAATGGTGGAGTATTTAGAAAACCTCTCTTTTTCTGAGGACGACCTGGATGCATTGCGTGGCCACGGATTTAGCGAGGCGTTTCTCGACTATTTGCGGCATTTTCAGTTTGCCTGCGATGTTTGGGCTGTCCCAGAAGGCACGCCTGTATTCCCCGGTGAACCGATCGTCACTGTGCGCGGCCCCGTCATCCAGGCACAATTTGTTGAAACCATGCTGCTTTTGTGCATCAACCATCAAAGCCTGATCGCCACAAAAGCCAACCGGATTGTCCGCGCCGCTCAAGGCCGCGGTGTGATGGAATTTGGCTCCAGACGGGCGCAGGCTTCGACGGCGCGGTATACGGCGCACGAGCCGCCTTCATCGGCGGCTGCGTAGGAACGGCCTGCACCATCTGCGAGCGTGATTTCGGCATTCCGGCACTTGGCACAATGGCGCACAGCTGGATTCAACTATTTGATAGCGAACTGGAGGCATTCTGCGCCTATGCGCGTGAATACCCGGATAACTGCACCCTGCTTGTGGATACCTACGATACGCTCCACTCCGGCCTGCCCCACGCGATTGAAGCTTTCCGCCGTGAGCTGCTGCCGCGGGGCTGCCGCCCAAGCGTCCGCATCGACAGCGGCGATATTACCTATCTTTCCAAGCGGATGCGCAAAATGTTGGATGAGGCCGGGTTCCCGGATTGTTCCATCGTCGCCTCCAATTCTCTAGATGAATATATCATTCGGGATATGCTGATCCAAGGCGCCAAGGTGGATTCCTTCGGTGTGGGCGAGCGGCTCATCACAGCGGCATCCGATCCGGTGTTCGGTGGCGTATATAAGCTCTCCGCTATTGAAACAGAGGACGGCGTCATCCCCAAAATTAAGCTCAGCGAAAATGTGAGCAAAATCACAACGCCTGGCGCTAAAACCGTATGGAGGCTGTTTGATCGTGACAGCGGCAAGGCGATTGCCGACGTTGTCACCTTGATGGACGAAGTGATTGATGAACGTGCGCCGTATGAGCTGTTTGACCCGGAATTCACCTGGAAGCGCAAAACGGTGCAAAACTTCCTCGCCCGCCCCCTGCTGCGCAAAATATTTGAGCACGGAAAGTGCATTTGCATACCCCCTCTGTTGAAAAAATCCGCGCCTATTGCGCGGAGCAGGTAGACGCCTGTGGGAAGAGGTGCTGCGGTTTGAAAACCCGCATCAATATTACGTGGATCTCTCCCAGAGGCTATGGGATTTGAAGCATAGCCTAATTGAAGAGCACCGGATAAACAGCGAGGGCTGACAGCCGCAGCCCCCCACCGGCCGCAGCCGGGCGGCACGCCCTGTTGTGCAGTGCAGCCACCGGGGGCTAAGCAATCTGAAAAATCAATAGGACGCATTGCATGGCGCTATGCCTGCAATGCGTCCATTTCATTTCCTATCCTCTCATGTGTTTCCCTTTTTTCGCTTTTTCAAACGCCGAAAATCATGCAGGCAAATGCAACGCTGAATTCCTGCCCTACGGGCACTTGATCTCGGATGTCTTCCCACTTGATCTCCGGCACAATTTCTTCCACACATTGGCGATAGGAATCCGCAACGGTCTTATTACCGCTTTTCATTGCAACCATCCCCTCTTTGATTGGTTAACAACAGAATAACAAAAAACCCGAATAGATTCCTGACTTTATTTGCTCAAGTATTGTTTGCAGCGCACTCTTCCGCCGGAACATAATACTGCGCCTGCGCGTGCCAGAGCTCGTGATACTTGCCCTGTTCGTCCGCGAGCAGTTCGTCATGGCTGCCCGTCTGGATCAGCCTGCCATGGTCGAATACCGCGATCTGATCGCAGAAGCGGCAGGAGGAGAGGCGGTGGGAGATATAAATTGCCGTCTTTGCTCCGACGAATTGATTAAACCGCTCATAGATTTCATGCTCCGACACCGGGTCGAGCGCGGCGGTCGGCTCGTCGAGGACGATAAAAGGGCGCATCCTTGTTAGAGCGCGCGGGCCAGCGCGATTCTTCTGCGCCTCTCCGCCGGAGATTTCCACGCCGTCCTCCTCAAAATCCTTGTAGAGCGCGGTGTCGAGCCCTTTCGGCATCTTCTCGGCCCGCTCGGCAAACCCGGCCTGCTCGAGGCATCTCCACACTTTCTGCTCATCATATTCCAGCGAGGTGGTCACATTCTGCCCCAGAGGGAAGGAAAACACGCAGAAATCCTGGAAGACGACGGAGAAGATCGTCATATATTCCTCATAATCATACTTTTTGATATCGATGCCGTTGAGGGTGATCACTCCCTCCTGCGGGTCATAGAGCCGGCAGAGGAGCTTGATAAACGTGGTCTTGCCGGAGCCGTTGAGCCCCACCACGGCGAGGCGCTCGCCCACGCGCAGGCGGATGGAAAAATCCTTCAGCGCCCAATCCTCCGCGCCGGGGTAACGGAAGCTGACGTTTTGAAACGCGATCGTATAGTCGTTGTCGTCGCGTTTTTCGACCGGCAGGGTGCCTGGTATTTGACGGGAGGGGTATCGAGCAGATCAAAAAATAACTGGGTCTGGTGTAATTCCGCAATTCCTGTGACGCCGGCGATCAAATTCTCCACGCCATGGGCAACCTGCTGGATAGCGCCGACATATTTGAGCAAATTGCCTGCGCCGAACAGCCCCGCGAGCGCTTTGAGCGCCACAAAAATATAGATCGCGCCCGTCATCACCGCCGTGATCAGCGCGTTTATGGAGCCAAACCGGCTCTCCGCCCGCGCAAAGCCACCATACACCTTGACAAGCTGCCGCATCGTTTTGTCATAGGCCTGCTCCATGATCAGCTTCTTCTCATGAAAGAGGCGGATCTCCTTCCCCAGCCGGTAATCTGATATTAAATCGCTATAGTAAGAAAACAGCCGCATGGCCTGAAGATTTAAATCGTAATATTGGTTATTTGTTTTTTGATAAAAATGCCCAACCACCAGCAGGGCTGCTGCGCAGGCTACCATCACGCCCAGCAGCGCCAGCGCCAGCCACGGCGATTCCCAAAAGGATGATCCGGTGCGCACCAGCACGATTTTCAAAAACGGAACCAGCATCACAACGGAGCACACCGTGGAGAAAAGGCCCTGGAAGAAAAGATCCATCGAGTAATAAAACACGTTGAGCGCGCCGCCATGGCCCCAATTCACCTGCCAGTAATCCCGCGCCTTTTTTTGAAAATCCGGGTTCTCCAGGTTTTCATAATCCGTATCCAAAATTTTTTCACTGGCCGCCACGCTCTCCTTCACCCATCCCATCGTTCTGTTTAGAAGGTGATGGCGGTTCGCCAGCGCATTTTTGCCGAGATAGAGCAGAAAGTTAAGGCCCACCGTCACCAACACGAGCAGCACGAGGCGTTTGATATCCCGCGCGCCGATCAGCTCGTCGAGGATCAGGGCGGACATCCACAGATTCACCAGCGGCTCGAGCGATAGCAGCAAATCGCTGAGGATCATGGTGGGAAACGTCCATTTTTCAAAAGCAGATAAGGCCGAAACCGTGCGCCTGAGCAAGGTGAATTTTTCTCGCCAGGAGAGCTCCTCAAACTTTTTGGGCTCATACATCCTGCTCGCCCCCTTCCGGATTTGTTTTGTAATACTGGCTTTGCAGCTCATAAAGCCGGTGATATTTCCCCTTCTTCGCCATCAATTCGTCATGCGTGCCTTCCTCCACAATTTGCCCGCCCTCTAAAAATAAAATCCGGTCGCAGAAGCGGGTGCTCGAAAGCCGGTGGGAGATGTAGAAGGAGGTGCGCCCCTTGGTCATCTCGCTGTATTTGAGATAGATCTCGTTCTCCGCAATCGGGTCGAGCGCGGCGGTCGGCTCGTCGAGGATGATGACCGGCGCATCCTTATACAACGCACGGGCCAGCAGCAACCGCTGCCGCTCCCCGCCTGAAAAATCCGCCGCGTTCTCATAAATTTGCTTATCCATCATCGTATGCAGCCCGTCCGGGAGCTGCTCGATCCGCGCGCTGAGCCCGGCCTGCGAAACGCAATGCGCCACTTTCGCTTCGTCCATCTCTTCCGCCACGCATAGCGCCACATTCTGCGCGACGCTCACGGGCAGGAAGTTGACATCCTGAAACACGGCGGTAAACAGTTTGAAATAATCATCCCGGTTGAACTCCGTGCTCTTTACGCCGTTGACCCGAATCTCCCCCGCCGACGGCTGATAAAGCCCGCACAGGAGCTTCATGCAGGTGGTCTTGCCCGCGCCGTTTAAGCCTACGAGCGCGATCTTCTCGCCGGGCCGCACCTGAAAGCTGAGATCTTGCAGCGTGGGCCGTTCGCTGCCCGCGTAAGAGAACTGCACGTGATCGAATGCGATCTCGCAGGGCGTCGCATCGCCCCCAGCAGCGGCGCGCCCCCCTCCCGCCGCAGCTGGTCGGGCAGCTCTAAAAAGGCACGGTAATCATTGCACTCCAGGCTTGCAAGGTGCAGCTCGTTTTACCTGCCTGGCCAGCCCAAGCGTCCAGGCGGAAAAACCGGTAACCAGCCCAAAATAGAGCACAAAATCGGAGGGCGTGATCCGCCCCCGCAGCACCTGCGCAATCAGCACGGCATAGGCCACGCTGTCGCGCACAAGCACGAAGAAGGCGATCAATCCGTCGGAGGTTGTCTCCTGGCGCACCCATTTCCGCAGCAGCGCGGCATACGCATTTCCCAGCTGTTCAAATAGGCCGCGGAACCAGTGCGCAATGTGATACAGGCGGATATCCTTGCCGGCCGAAAATTTCTGGGCGGTGCGCGTCAGGTAATCAAGCTTATGCCGGATCAGCATTTGTCCCCTATCAAATTGGTAAACGTGAAAATTGTTCCACCGCAGGACGAAAAAGCTTACCGCCGACATAGTGAGCAAAAAGAGCACCAGCCAGATGCTGAGCGTTGACAAAATGGCCGTATAGGTGAAAATACCGAACACATTGACCCCCAGCGCAATTATCATCGTCAAAACGGCAGAGCCGCCGGAGCCGTTTCCATATTGGGTAAACGCTTCGCACCGCTGTCGTTTGATCCGGCCCTCCAGGCTCTCAATATTCTCATAATCCGTATCCAGGGTTTTCAAAAAGCCGTCTGCTTTAAAACGATACCGCGTTTGCAGATCGACCAATATGATCCGCCCGCCGATGAACTTATCCAGCCAACAGCACGCGCCGTAGATCAAAATCGCAACGCCTACCGTTGTGATCAGTTGCACCGGTGTCACCCCGCCCGTCAGGCAGTCAACCAGGATTTTGGAAAGCACCACCAAAATCAGCGGCGAGATGACCGACGGCGGGATGTGAAGCAGGGAGATGAGAATATCCTTTTTGCTCCAACCCCACACCTTTTTAAGCATATAAATCGTATTCTGCCAGGTCGTGTATTTTTTTGTTTGCGTTTTCTGCTGCATTCTGTGTTCCCCCTTTACCTGCATCATAGCATGCGCTGCCCGCCCATAAAAAATCGTGCACGAACGGCTTCGCTCCGTGCACGAATGGTATCTTTCCGATTTTCTGACTACCCGATGGGCAGCATCACTTCCGTTGCGAACACGTCGCCCTCATCCTGCCGGTTGCGATAGCCGCCGTATTTTTCAATCAGCGCGTCCACGCGCCTGAGGCCGAAGCATGGCTGCCGGCTTTTGTGGTCTGGTATGCGCCGTTTTGCTTTTTCAGCGCCCCGCCCACGGAATTGCTCACGGAAATGTAGAATTGCCCCTTGAACCTGCCAATATAAACGCGGATGAACGCTCCTGTTGTGCCGCCTGCTTCATGCAGGCCTCCATGGCGTTGTCGAGCAGGTTCCCGAGGATGACGCACAGATCCGTCTGCGCAACAGGCAGCTCCGGTGAAACCGTCGCCTTCGCGTTGACGGAGATGCCCTTTGCCTGCGCCATGGAGAGCTTGCTGTTTAAAATCGCGTCCACCATCACGTTGCCCGTTTTCACCACGGTATCGACGCTCGTCAGATCCTGGTCGAGGGAGGCGAGGTATTCCTCCAGCGATCCGCCTGCCCCATCGAGAGATAGGCCTCATGGTCTGGATATGGTTGTGATAATCATGCCGCCAGCCGCGCATTTGGCGGTACATATTCTCCACCTCACGGTAGTGCCGCTCCATCAGCTCGTTCTGATAGGCTGCGACGCGCTTCTCCGCGCTGCGGTTGATCAGCCGCCGCACAATAAGCGCCAGCCCCGCCGCCAGCAGGAGCAACAGTATCACCGCGCCCGCGATCAAAAGCCCGTTTTTCATGATTCTTCCCCTTTAAAAAACCGGATAAACGCATCATTCACCGCCGCATATAGCCGCCGGCTGACAGGGAGCCTTTCCCCGCTGTCGAGCGTCAGCTCCGATTTGTCAATCCGGCGGATGTGCCGGAGGCTGACCAGATACGAGCGGTGGCAGCGAATGAACGGCTCGCCTGCAAGCGTTTTTTCCAGCTCGCCGATGCTCACCTGCGCCTGCTGCGCCCCATCGGCCGTATGAATGCAGACGAAGTGCGCAAAGGCCTCCGCATAAAAAATATCGTCCGCGCAAAAGCGCGTTGCACGCCCGCAACAGGCAGAAGCAGCTGCTTCGGCGCGCGGCTCAGCCGGGCCGCAGCCTTATCCAGGCAGGCAAAGAGCTTCGCCTCGTCGATTGGCTTTAACAGGTAATGCAGGGCGGATACGTCATACCCATCGGCTGCGAATTCCGCCGTGCCTGTGATGAAATGATCGCGCATTTTTCATCCGCCGCGCGGATTTTACGCGCGAGCGTTACGCCGTCGAGCCCCTGCATCTGGATATCGAGCAAAAAAAGGTCGAAGCAGGGCTTTGCCTCCCACTCGAACCACAGCGCCTGCGCGCTGGGAAAGCGCTCCACGCGCACCGGGTCGGCCCGGCCCTCGCCCCAGCGGCGGACAAGCTCGCTGAGATATGCAAGCGTTGCCGGCTCATCGTCGCACACTGCGATGTGCATGCCGTTTCCCCTCCCCTTCCTGTTTTCATCCAAAATTATAGCATTTCATGCGGGCGGAAGCAACCGGCAGAAAAAGCCCTTGGTAACCTTCCGAAATATATGCGCCGGAGCGCGCTTCGGCTCTTGACAATCCCTCTGCCCGGCGTGCTATAATGAAAAAATGGATGGGTGTTTTTCGGGCGCGCTGCCGCCCGGAATCCGGAAGAAAGGGGTTATCAAAATGTATGCAATCCTATGCAAAATCATCGCTCTATTTATGGCCGCGCTCCAGAGCCTGCTCTGGTTTGCCCCCGGCCTTTTCGGCGGCGACCTGCCGGTCGATACCGCGGCCTATACGCCGCCCGTCTACGGCCAAGTGGGCGATGAGTCCCAGGCGGCGGAGCACGGCGGCTGGTACCTGACCTATGAGGATAATTTTGACGGCGACGCTCTCAACAGCGATCTCTGGGTGACCTCCCCACACGGCCTACGCAACACCGAATACTGGTGCGATAATATGGTGCGGGTGGAAAACGGCAACTGCGTCATCTCCGCCGCATACCTGGACGATAACGACTGCCCGGACGGGAAGTGCCCCGCCTCCGGCGATTTTACCTCCGGCATTGAAACGCGCGGCAAGCAGGAGCAGGTTTTCGGCTACTACGAGGCCCGTGTGAAATTCCCGAAGGCGGAAGGCCTCTGGAGCGCCATGTGGTTTCAGAGCGGCACGATGGGCCGACTTGGCAACGGCGGCAAGGACGGCTCTGAGATAGACGTGTTTGAATCCTCCTTTTATCATAACCCCACACAGATTGGCCACTGTATCCATTGGGATGGCTACAGTGACACCTGGCACCGCGACAGCGGCGCGGTTGTGGACACCGGGGTCGACCTTTACGACGATTACCACGTTTGGGGCCTGCTCTGGACTCCGACGGAGTACACCTTCTTCCTCGACGGAAAGCCGATTGCCTGCACAACGCGGGCGGCGTCTCCCAGGTTGCGGAATACCTGCGCTTTACGGTGGAAATCCGCCATACGGAATACGGCCCCTACGGCAGAAGCTCGGCGAGTTTATCAACACCAGGGAAAACCCGGCCGAATTCCAGATCGACTATGTGCGCGCTTATCAAAACACCGATTTCATCGCCAGCCAAAAAACGGCGGAGGATTTCAAACAACCGCTACTCGCAAAGCTGGTGCAGAAATAAAGTGAGATTCCCGGGCGTATTGTTTCACCGGTTATTAGCAGAGAAATTTGCACGGCGGCGTCTGCGGGCAACCGTGCAGATCTCGCAATATATCACATAACGGCGTGCAACATGCTTTCTGGATTGCACACCCAACAGGAGCTGATGAATCTATGGCAGAATTTATCCTTTCCGCCTTTTCCGACGAGGCGGGCATCGATCTGGACGAACAGATCCGCGCATGCCAGGCAAACGGCATCACGCACATGGAGCTCCGCGGCCTGCCCCAGGGCAATGTCTCCTCGCTTACGACAGACGACGCGTGGGTGCTCAAGGCAAAGCTCGATGCCGAGGGCATGCAGGTTTCCGCAATCGGTTCTCCCTATGGCAAAATGAATATCGCGGATGATTTCGAGCCGCATTTTGCAGCCTTCCAGAACACGGTCGAGGTCGCAAAAATCCTCGGCTGCCACCTGATCCGCATGTTCAGCTTTTACTTTGACGAAGGCCAAAGCTATGAGGCTTATCGGGATGAGGTGTTCTCCCGCGTGGGCAGGATGGCGGATTATGCGCTTGCGCACAACGTTGCTTGCTGCATAGAAAACGAAAGCATCTACGGCGATACCGCCGAGCGTTGCCTCGACCTTTACCAACATTTTGAGGGCCGGCTCGCAGGCGTATTCGACCCGGCAAACTTCATCCAATGCGGCGTACATCCACTAGAAGCTATGAAATGCTTGAGCCTATATCCTTTATATGCACGTCAAAGACGCCAAAATGGCGGATGGCAGCGTAACCCCGGCAGGCGCAGGAGACGGACAGGTTGGCGAAATCCTGCGCCGTTTTCAAAAGATGGATGGCAAACGTTTTCTCTCCCTGGAACCGCACCTGAAGGTTTTTGCAGGCCTGTCCGCATTGGAAAAGGACGATGAAACAGCGCAAAAGATGGAGCAATATGCCTACCCACCAACCGCGCGGCGTTCGACGCGGCGGCGCAGGCGATGCACCGGCTGCTCAGCGGACTGAATGCCTGAATGATGAATAAGGAAAGGATGATCCCTATGCAGCAGGTACGCTTTGGCATTGTCGGCGTGGGCAATATGGGCTCCGCCCACCTTTCGCATATTCTCAGCGGCAACGTGCCGGAATTGAAGGTCACCGCCGTGGCGGATATCAATCCCGCTCGCCTGAAAGCCGCAAAAGCGGCGGCCGAGAAGGCCGGGCAGCCGATCGAAGGCTTTCCCACAGCCGCGGCGCTTTTTGAAAGCGGGCTATGCGACGCAGTTATCATCGCCACGCCGCCACTACGACCACCCCCCGCTCGTGATCGAGGCGCTCGCGCACAATCTTCACGTCATCACGGAAAAGCCCGCGGGTGTTTACACCAAACAGGTGCGTGAGATGAATGAGGCCGCGGCAAAGAGCGACAAACTCTTCGCCGTGATGTTCAACCAGCGGACAAATCACATTTACCGCAAAATGAAGGAGCTTGTTTCAAGCGGCCGTTATGGAGAAATTCGCCGCACCAACTGGATCATCACCGATTGGTTCCGCTGCCAATCCTATTATAACTCCGGCGGCTGGCGCGCCACTTGGGCCGGCGAAGGCGGCGGCGTGCTTTTAAACCAGTGCCGCATAACCTTGACCTGTGGCAGTGGATTGCGGCATGCCCGCAAGGTGCGAGCTTCTGCAAGGAGGGGCACTTCCATGAGATTGAGGTGGAGGACGACGTGACGCCTATGTGGAGTATCCAAACGGTGCGACCGGCGTTTTCATCTCCACCACCGGCGAATTCCCCGGCACGAACCGGTTTGAGATTGTGCTCGACCGGGCGACGATCCTCTGTGAAAACGGCAAGCTCTCTGTTTTTGAGCTGGAGGATTCCCAGCAGCATTTTATCGACACCTGCCCAGAGGCTTCGGCCGGATGGATGGAGGCTTTATCGATATTGAAACAGATGGTGAAAATCCGCAGCACGATGGCGTGCTGCGTGCCTTCGCGGCGGCTATCCTGCGCGGCGAGCCGCTCATTGCGCGCGGCGAGGAGGGAATCAACGGCCTGACGCTCTCCAATGCGATGTTCCTCTCCTCTTGGCTAAATGAAACGGTTACGCTCCCGCTGGACGAAGAGCTGTTCTATGCGGAGCTGAAAAAGCGGATTGATTCTTCTAAAGCCAAAAAAGAGAGTCAGGATACCGTTGTATTCAATGTAGAGGGGACGTTCGGTTCCTAAAATCCTTGCATGGAAAGGATGGTTGTCGTTTATGCTACGAACTGCTATCATCGGCTGCGACGGGATTGCGCAGGTGCACGCCCTGGCGCTCAGTGAGCGCTCGGACGCCCATCTGGTTGCCGCTGCGGACTGCCGATTGAAACGGGCGGAGGATTTCTGCGCCCGCTTTGGAGGCGCCCCTTACCAAAGCTTTCACGAGCTGCTCCAGCGGGAACGGCCGGACGTCATCCATCTCTGCACGCCGCATTCCCTACACGTGCCCATGGCAGAAGAAGCGCTGGGCTGGGGCGTCCATGTCCTCTCGGAAAACCGGCCGCGATCTCTCCCAATCAGCTCAAAAAGCTGCGCGAGGCGGAGAAAACGCTCTGTCGCGCAATACGGCGTGTGCTTTCAAAACCGATATAACCCCTGTGTACAAGCGGCAAAGGAGCGCATGGAATCCGGCACGACCGGCAAACTTCTGGCGGCGCGCGCCTTTGTCACCTGGAACCGGCAGCCGCCCTATTATACGGAGAGCGGATGGCGGGGCACGCTCCGGCAGGAAGGCGGCGGCGTGCTGACCAACCAGGCGATTCACACGCTTGACTGATGCGTTATTTCGGCGGCGAATCGCCGCTATCAGCGGCAGATTACCAATCAACATCTGCGGGGCGTGATCGAAGTAGAGGATACCGCCTGCGTCCTGCTGCAATATGCAAGTGGAGCTGCCGGCATATTTTACGCAACGACCGCCTACCGCCAAAATGCGCCCGTGCTGTTGGAGCTTGTCTGTGAGCAGGAAACGCTCCGCCTCGAAGTCGAATCTTTATCGGCTTGAGGGGAATCGCCTTACGCTGCTGTGCGGCGAAGAGGAGCGTATGCCCGGCAAACCCTACTGGGGCTCCGGCCACGCGCGGCTGATTGACGCGTTTTATCGCTCCCTCCTGCCGGGCGGCGAAGCCTTTCCCATCGGCGCACAGGAGGGCGGCCGGGCAAGCGAACTGCTTTTCTCCCTATATATGCAGAATGGGATCGATTACGAAGCCATCCAACTGAATGAAACCATTGATATCCAAGCAAACTAAAACAGATGAATTTTGCATACCCACTCTTGTACAGAAAGGAATGACGATTCTGATGCAAATGACTATGCGCTGGTTCGGCGCTGAAAAAGATACCGTCACCCTAGAGCAGATTCGTCAGGTGCCGGGCGTGACGGGCGTAGTGCCCGCCCTGCATGATCTGCCCGCAGGCGAGGCGTGGCCGCTCGACCGCATTCTGAAAATGAAGGCGGAAATTGAGGCCGCAGGGCTCACGATGGAATGCATTGAGAGCGTAAACGTCCATGAGGATATCAAATTGGGCGCGCCCTCCGCTGAGCGATATATTGAGAATTATAAAACCTCTATCCGCAACCTTGCAAAGGCCGGGGTGAAGGTGATCTGCTATAACTTCATGCCCATCTTTGATTGGACGCGCACTGATCTCGCTATGCGGATGGGGGATGGCGCCACCTGCCTCTCCTACGATGGGGCGCAGATTGAAGGAAAAAGCCCGGAGGATATGTTCCGCGAGATCGATGAAAACTCCAACGGTTACGCCATGCCCGGCTGGGAAACGGAGCGTATGGGCGAGATCAAGGACCTATTCCAAAAATACAAGGGCGTGACGGATGAGGACCTGTGCGCAATCTCCAGCACTTTTTGGAGGAAATTATTCCTGTCTGCGAGGCATGCGACGTAAAAATGGCCATCCACCCGGACGATCCGCCGTGGGCATTTTCGGCCTGCCGCGTATCATCACGGACCTCAATGCGCTGCGCCGCTTTTTAAAGCTCGTCGACAGCCCGTATAACGGCCTAACCTTCTGCACCGGCTCGCTCGGCGCGAGTAAGAATAACGATCTGCCCGCCATGATCCGCGCAGTGGGCGACCGCATCTATTTTGCGCACCTTCGCAATGTGAAGGTGGAAGGCAACCGCTTTCATGAAACCTCCCACCTCTCCGCGGATGGATCGCTCGATCTGTACGAGATTGTCAAGCGCTTCAGGATGTAGGCTTTGACGGTTATATCCGCCCTGATCACGGCGCATGCTCTGGGGCGAAGTAGCACGGCCTGGTTACGGGCTCTATGACCGCGCGCTGGGCGCGGCGTATCTGAACGGCCTTTGGGAGGCCGTAGCCAAAAGCAGATAATCAATCAGCAGTAAAGGTATCTTCGTGTCAAATTTTCGCACTTCTCTCAAACGGCTATCAGAAAGGAATGATGATTATGCTACAGCATGAAAATTTGAAGGGCCGCGTGGCCGTCGTCACCGGTGGCGGCGGGGTGCTGTGCAGCTCCTTTGCGAAGGATCTCGCGCCTCCGGCGTGAAGGTAGCGGTGCTCGATATCCGCAAGGAGGCGGCGCAGGCCGTGCAGATGAATCAATGCAT
>ENA-OQCX01000471-OQCX01000471.1-human-gut-metagenome-genome-assembly--contig:-NODE-471-length-20892-cov-2.945919_pt1 | contig 20892 bp, 27 predicted proteins | sample MGYA00242762_ERZ504587 | MGnify/ENA primary metagenome ERZ504587 (study PRJEB26092, sample SAMD00036337) | human gut metagenome | host: Homo sapiens | study: EMG produced TPA metagenomics assembly of... | reverse complement strand
GTCTGTACCGCCTGTTGAACCGCTCGGTAAAAGATAAGACCGAGTCCGAGACCGTTAAGCACTCCGCCGAATCCTGCGGCAAGAATTGTATCGCCCGTGTATGCAGCAAAATCGGTGTAAGAACATCAATCATAACCGAAACAAGTGCCGTTGCAACAAGGGTTCTTGTAAGAAAGCCCTTTCCGTTCTCGATAAATCCCCAGATGAAAAGCGGAATGTTCATCACAAAAATCATAATACCTATCGGCAACGAGAACATATAGTTGAGCATTGTGGCAACACCCGTAAGTCCGCCCGGGGCAACATTGTTAGGTGATGTAAACATTGCTACCGAGATGCCGTAAAGAACTGCTCCGGCGAAAATTACAAGATAATCAAAAAATAGTGTTCCTGCCTTTGCAAGACAGGAATTCGGTTTTAAATTCGTTTGCATAAAATCACTCCCCGAAACGAGTATGTATAATTATTTCAAAAAGCTGATTTATTCTGTCAAATTCTTTATTAATCTGCAAGTATCCGAAAAGTGCTTCAAGTCCCGTTGCACTGTGATAATCGGCAACAGAACCGTTTTTTGGAGTACATTTCGGTGCGGCATTTCTGCCTCGCTTATAAACAGCAAGCTCCTTTTCGGTTAGAGCCGGCATAAGAATTTTTGCAAATTCAGCCTGACTTTTACAGTTTACAAGCGAAACCTTTATTTTATTGAGTTCTCCGACACTGCGATTAGCCTTGCGAACAAGGTATTCACGCACAAGCAGGTCATAGACGCCGTCACCCACAAAGGCAAGTGTAAGCGGAGAAATTTCATCGGCTAATGAATGAACAGATGTATTTTCCATATTAACTCCGTATCACGCAATATTAATCCATAAAGTCAAATTCAAGCTCATAAATTGAAACCGTGTCGCCGTCCGAACAGCCTTTTTTTCGGAGTGCGTCAATTACACCGCCGTTTATGAGAACTTTTTGGAAATAGTTAAGGCTTTCGTAATCGTCAAAATTGATACCCTTCATGACCTGCAACAGCCAGTCAGCCTCAACTGTATAGATTCCGTTCACATTCTTTATTATAACAGAATGGTCATCAAAATCATCAACGGTCACAATCGGGGCAGGCTCTGCCTCGTAGTGAGTGATTGGAGGAAGTTTTGAAAGCATTTCCTGAATCTTTTTGAGGAGCGGGTCAACATCATAGCGGATTGCCGCCATAATCGGGAAGAAATCATAGCCTTGATCTTCGACAAACTTCTTGAAGTCTGCAATTTGCTCATCGGTTGCCATATCGCACTTGTTGCCTGCAACAACCATTGGACGCTCTGCAAGCTCTGGATTGAACTTTGCAAGCTCATTGTTGATTGTTATGAAATCCTCTTTCGGATCTCTGCCCTCACTGCCCGAAACATCGACAATGTGAACGAGCATACGGCAACGCTCAACATGGCGGAGGAACTGATGTCCAAGACCTGTACCCTGCCATGCACCCTCGATAAGACCGGGAATATCAGCCATAACAAATGATGATCCCTCGCCCATTGACACAACTCCGAGAACGGGAGTGATTGTTGTGAAGTGGTAGTTCGCAATCTCAGGCTTTGCCTGTGAAACTACGGAAACAAGGGTACTTTTTCCGACATTCGGGAAACCTACAAGACCTACATCGGCAAGAAGCTTGAGTTCAAGAACAACATCAAACTCTTCACCCGGAAGTCCCGGTTTTGCAAAACGGGGAACCTGACGGACAGGAGTTGCAAAATGTGGATTACCCCAACCGCCTTTACCGCCTTTTGCAACAATATAAGGTTCATCACCAGAAACATCGGCAAGGATTCTTCCGCTGTTCTCCTCTTTTACAACAGTTCCGACAGGAACACGGATAACAAGGTCTTCGGCATTTTTACCACGGCATCTGCCGCCTCTGCCGTTTTCGCCTTTTTTGCGGCATATTTTCTTTTATAACGGAAATCGGCAAGTGTAGAAAGGTTGGAATCGGCAACAAAAACAATGTTGCCGCCTCTGCCGCCGTCACCGCCGTCGGGACCGCCTGCCGCTACATATTTTTCACGGTGAAACGAAACGGCACCGTCACCGCCGTCTCCTGCTTTTATTTTAATTTTCGCTGTATCTACAAACATATTTTTCTCCGTAACAGTTTTGCTGTTTAATTATCAGTACAAATGTAAAGAATCTCAGACCTGTTTGTTATTAGTATAAACAGAAATGTAAAAAATAAGGGTGGATATAAAATCCACCCTCATAAATTTTGAGATTACTGCTCAACAGGATAAACGCTTGCACGCTTTCTGTCTTTGCCGACACGCTCAAATCTTACAACACCGTCAATCTTTGCGAACAGTGTATCGTCAGAGCCTCTGCCTACATTTTCACCAGGGTGAATATGTGTGCCTCTCTGCTTTACAAGGATGTTGCCTGCGAGAACCTTCTGACCGTCTGCACGCTTAACGCCAAGACGCTTTGATTCACTGTCACGGCCGTTTCTTTGTAGAACCCATACCTTTTTTATGAGCGAATACTGAATGTTTATTTTAAGCATTACCTTACACCTCCGAAAATTTAACTTTAATAAAATTTTTGTATTGCTCCGAAAGAGCAGTTAAGTGAAGCTTTAAGCCTGAGAGTATATCACAAGCCTTTAAAGCGTCATTCGGTGACATTCTTACTTTCATAAGACCGTCATCCTCGGTAACCTGTGCATTAATATGCAAAATCTCGGTGACAGTGTTTGCAGTCATATATGCGGCAGAACTGATTGCCGCACATACAATATCGCTGCCCTCTTCGGCAAAGTCGGAGTGCCCCGATATTTCAAAACCGCAAATTATATCATCTGATTTAAAAAATGTTACCGTAGTCATTTTTAGGCTTCGATTGAAGTATCTTAACCTGTGTGATAAGGCTGTCTGTGACCTTTTGCTCTCTTTTCGCCCTTCTTAGGCTTGTAAGTGCAAACTCTGATTTTTTTGCCTTTACCGTTCTTTACAACTTCACCTGTAACCTTAGCACCCTCAACGAGCGGTGTGCCAACCTTGATGCCGTCGTCTGTGCCGACTGCCACAACATCAAATGTTACTGTGTCGTTTGCTTCTGCGTCAAGCTTCTCGATGAAGATAACCTCATCGTTAGTTACCTTGTACTGCTTGCCGCCTGTCTGAATAACTGCGTACATTTTAGTACCATCCTTTACATTGGGCTCGCTATGTGCAGGTGGAACGAATCACTTAAAACCCACAATATGCGGCTTATATACTATATCACAAAGAAAACTTTCTGTCAACAATTTTCCCGATATTTTTTGAGTATATCAAATGTTATTCTGTATTTTGCAAGCCTTGAGAGTATTTTTCATAAGAGTTGAAATTGTCATAGGACCTACACCGCCCGGCACGGGTGTGATAAACGAGCATTTATCCTTGACATTTTCAAAATCAACATCACCGCAGAGCTTGCCGTTTTCATCCCTGTCCATACCGACATCAATCACAACCGCACCCTCTTTTACCATATCGGCAGTAACAAACTTCGGTCTGCCGACTGCGGCTACGAGTATATCTGCCTGTGAACAGATTTCAGCAAGATTCTTTGTTCTGCTGTGACAGATTGTTACAGTACCGTTTTCGTGGAGCAAAAGCATTGCCATAGGCTTGCCTACGATATTACTTCTGCCGATTACAACGCAGTTTTTACCGCTTACTTCAATGTTGTAGGAATGGAGCATCTCCATTACGCCTGCAGGCGTGCATGGAAGAAAATCATACTCGCCGAGCATAATTTTGCCGACATTTACGGCATGGAATGCGTCAACATCTTTAAGCGGGCTGATTGCCTCAATAACAGCCTTATCATCAAGGTGTTTCGGCAACGGAAGCTGAACAAGAATACCGTTGATATCCTTCTTATCGTTGAGAGTTTCAACAAGGTTTAAAAGTTCTTCCTGTGTTGTTTCTGCCGGGAGTGCATACTCCTCAGACTTAAAGCCTACAAATTCACAAGCCTTTTTCTTGTTGTTTACATATACTCTTGACGCCGGATCGTCACCTACGATTACTACCGCAAGACCGGGGGTTATTTTGTGAGTTTCCTTTAACTCAAGCGTCTGCCTCTTTACTTCTTCCTTTACCTGTGCCGATACCTTTTTTCCGTCGATAATCTGCATAGAAAGAATCCTCCTTTTTTCTGTTTATAATTAAGAATACAATACCTGTTATAAAAATTACTGCCGAAAGAACCTGTGACACCCTTATGTCTGCTCCGAAAATTTGGAACGGAAGATAAAGACTGTCTGTTCTTAGTCCTTCAACAATTGTTCTTTCAAATCCGTACCACACAAGTACATAAAGAAAATCTGTCCCGAATATTTCTGTTTGTATTTTCCGTAGAAATGAAGAAGTACAAATCCGAGTAGACACCACATTGATTCATAGAAGAAACACGGGTGAACTCCTATGTTGTCTGTTCCCTCGCTCATCATTCTCCAGGGCAAATCCGTAGGAGCGCCATATGCCTCCTGATTCATAAAATTGCCCCATCTGCCTATTCCCTGTCCGATAAGGAAACCGACCATTGCAATGTCAAGAACAGGCATGATTTCCATTTTCTGTATTTTGGCAACAATCAGACCGCCGAGCAACGCACCGATTATTCCGCCGTAAATAGCAAGTCCGCCGTTGTTGATATAGAGAATTTCAATCGGATTCTGTCCGTAATAGTCCCATTTGAAGAAACAGAAGTACAGTCTTGCACCGATAATTCCCGTTATCATTCCTGCAAAAACACAATTGACAAGCTTTGAACCGTCAACCTTGTAACGGGGAGCACTTTTCCACGCATAAAGTACGGCAAGCAAAAGTCCGCAGGCGATGATTATTCCGTACCAATAGACCTTGTAATCACCGATTGAAAATGCAATCGGGTTAATATCAAATTCCCAGCCAAATCCGGGAAACTGCACATGATACGGCATAATTACACCTCATCAGGCTGTTTTACAACAGACAAAGTACAGTTGTCAACATCGAGCATCTCGGCAAGCCTTGCGTTGATATCCTCAAGCTTTGCATTTGCAACCGCATCAATGTAGGCAAAAATTTCGTTACCCTGCATTGCGTAGTCGATGATTGAATTTGAAATTGCGCTTACTGAGTTGAGCGATGAAACCGAATCACCATAAACAGACTTTCTTGCAATTTCAAAGTCCTCTTTATCAATACCGTTTTTCTTAATATCCGAGATATACTGCTTAATCATCTCAGCAGCCTGTTTCGGCGCTCTTGATTCACCGCCGAAGATTACCGAGCAATAACCCGGACCTTCAAAGAGTTCATAAGAAAAGCTTGAATTGATGAGGTTTGAATCCATAAGATTTCTGTAGAGCATGCTCGTGTTTGATGCAAGTGCCGAAAGAAGAATATCTGTGCATGCAAGCTGCTTTTCGTTAAGAGGCTTGTCTGCTTTCTCTTTGAAGCCGAGATTGAACAAAGGCATTGAAACAGGGAAAGTCTGCTCAACATAAGGTTCTTTGATTTCATAAGGCTCTGTTTCAAAATAGTTTTTGATTTCCTTTTTCTCACAAGGCTTGAGCATTTTGTCGGCAACTTTAAGCACACCGTCAACCGTTACATTACCAGCAACGCAGAGAATCATATTATTGAGGTTGTAGAACACATTGTAAACTTCATAAAGCTTTTCGGCTGTAATTTCCGCAATTGTTTCAACCGTACCTGCAATATCAATTTTTACAGGGTGATTGTGGTACATACCCTCAAGCATATTGAACATTACTCGCCAATCGGGAGAGTCGTCATACATTTTGATTTCCTGACCGATAATGCCCTGTTCCTTTGCAACCGTCTGAGCCGTAAAGTAGGGATCCTGAACAAAATCAAGAAGAATTTCAAGGCTTTCGTCAAACTTGTCCGTACATGAGAAAAGATAGCAGGTTTTTTCAAAGCTTGTATATGCGTTTGCATTTGCGCCTGTTTTTGCATATCTTAGAAACGCATCGCCCTCTTCACTTTCAAAAAGCTTGTGTTCAAGGTAATGGGCGATACCGTCGGGAACTGTAATTATATCGCCGCCGTTTACGGAAAACTTTGTGTTGATACTGCCGTAGCGTGTGCCGAAAATTGCATATGAAGAAGTGTAACCCTCTTTTGGATAAACAAAAATTGTAAGTCCCGATGGATGTTCAACTTTATAATAGCTGTCGCCTGCAATTTCCGATTTAATTTCTGTAATATTCATTCTGTCCGCCTCCCTTACTTATTTTTGAGAACATAAATCGTATCGAGCAAGAGCTTGTTTGCGGCATTTACAATCTGCTCTTTTGTAACAGCATTAACCTCAGCGGAAACTTCTTCAACAGTTTCAAGGTCGCCGTTAAAAATTCTTCCTGTGTACCAGTTTTCAATACCGCTTACGCTGTCGCTGCTTGACTTAAATGAATTAACAACAGCAAGCTTTGTTGCCTCAATTTCAAAATCTGTAATTTCGCCGTTCTTCATGTCCTCAATTTCTTTGAGAATAGCTTTTTCGGCTTTTTCAAGATTTTCGCCCTCAACACCGCTGTTGATGTACATTATGCCCTTGATTGAATCATAGGACGACGAGCAGTAATAGCAAAGGCTCTGCTTTTCACGAACATTGTTAAAGAGTTTTGAGCTTGCAGTACCGCCGAGAACAGCACACATAAGTCTTTCGGCAACCACCTCTTCATCACCTGCGGAAATCTGTGTTCTGAATCCCATGACAAGTTTTGACTGTGAGAGCTCCATTTCCTCTGTAATATGTTTTTCTTTTAAAACATTCTTAACAACATCAGTAGATGAAATCACAACATTTCTTTCGATATTTGCAAAGGCTTTCGCAAAAACCTCCTTTGCTTTATCGGCAGGCTGTCGCCTATATAGAGAATCTCAAATTTTGCGGTTTTGAGAAGATTCTGCCATGCCTTGCAGAGTGATTCGGCAGTTGCGGCTTTGATTTTTTCGGCTGTGCCGTAACGCTTGATTCCGAAAACCTCATCCTTGCACATATGCTTTATAAGCTGTCCCATTGCATAGATTCGCTTTTCGTTGAATTCCGAATCAATCACATCAAGCAACTGTCTGCGTTCCTGTTCAAGTTCACTTTCAATAAAAGCGTTGTTCTTGACATTAGGCTCAAAAATTACGCTGCACAAAAGCTCCGAAAGTTCTTTTGCAATGCTGACATCATCAAGAGAATATCTGTCATCAAGACTGATACGGAAATTTTAATTACCTGACTTTCACCGTGTTTTGAAAGCGATGAAGTAAGGTCTGCACCGTAAAGTGAACTGAGTTTTTTGCTGAGAACAGTAAAATCGGGATATTTTTTGCATGAACGAACAAGCAATCCGCCCACAAGCGCATTCTCCGACGCTGTTTCGACAGAAAGCGGAACAACAATATTCACGCTGATTTTCATAGTTTTAAAACGGCTGTCCTTAATGTTTGTAAAGTAAACACCGTTTGCAATTTCATTTCTGTTGATGAAATTCATTTAATCAACTCCGTTTTCAGATTATCAGTCATATTGTATCACATTTTGATTTATTATAAAAGAGATATAAGAAAAAATCACAAAAGTGCAATAGCAATTTGAAACAATTTTACTTTTTCGTGCAAGGCTATCGACATATTTTCCGAATTTTACCGCAATTTTATCTGCATAAGAATCTGTTAAGTTTATTGCTTTTAATTGTATCATAAATAAAAACAAATGCAACTATACGAACTTATTGACAAACTTGTCTGCCGATTTTTGGAAGTATTGGCATTAAATTCCGGATTTCGCATTTATTCTTTATCTTTGCTTATCGTATGATGACCGAGAAAGTGCCTGTTTTTCAAAAGCAGTCATTCTGAAAGAAATACGGCACAGCGGTTTCTATACCTACTGTGCCGTATTCACTATATTTCCATGTCAGAGCGTAAAATATTACTTATCTTTAATTTGGGCAGAATGTTTTTTACTCTTACCGAATGCCGTTACTCCTTTCATAACGCCGCCGCTGATAATCAGCAATGCAATCCACAAAATAAGGTTGCTGTTGTCGCCTGTCTGAGGGGACTTTGAATCATCAGGCAATTTAGCCGTTACGGTGTCAGCCTTTTTGATTTCTTCGGGTGTCGCATCTTCATGAGCAGAGATTGTCTTTTTGCAGTAGTCGCAGATATGGTTTTTATCCTTATCTTCATGCTCGGAGATTGTCTTTTCGCAATAATCGCAGATATGGTCTTTATCTGTGTCATTATGCAGACATACATATCCGCATTCTCGGCACACACCGTCTTTCCATTCATGTGCTTCACTTGCCACAATCACAGCACCACAGCAGTTCCATTTTTGTTCGTGATTAAAAGCGGTTCTTGTCGTCCACTCCTGTACACCGCCCTCGTGGTTTGTTCCGTCCAATTCTCCGTAGGCTTTACCGCAGACATCACATACCGCCTTTTCGGTACAGGTGGCATTGCCGCCTGAGCAATTTTCGGTTTCAAAAGCATCGCATCCGTCCACGATACATTTTCGGGTATGCTTACCGTCATTGTCAGATACCCATTCACCAAAGGTATGGCCGTTGTTGACTGTTACGGTCATTTCTGCGTTATTACCCGCTTTGTCGGTGACAACTATCTTCTGCTCGCCGTTTGTCGGAGTGAGAACAAAACCTCCGTCTGCATCAAGCGTAACCGCCGTGCCGTTTACGGTAACGGTATCAACATACTTCTCATCAACAGTAACGGTTTGTGCCTCGCAATAGGTCTTGCCGTTCTCAATACCGCTGATTACAGGCTGAATATTATCAAGCGTTATACGGTCGGAGCGAAGGTATGTTATGTTAATATTTTCATCAACAAGCATTACATAAACAATATATTCTCCGTTGGGTCTATGCTAAACGGTTCTTCATACGCACGGAATACAAGAGAGTTCAGTTCAGCCTCGGAAAGCTCCTTATCTGTTACCAAATAGGATACAAACACAACTCCGCTGTTATCAACGGCATTTATAGTTACCTCCTGTGTATCCTTAAAGAATATGCCAAAGGTAAGCTCGTTTAAAAATTCATTCCATTTATTTGTGCCTATGATAATTTCGCCCGTCGGCTTTTCGGTATCTCTCCACCGTGCCGTGATTGTAAGGTTTTCGGCAGGCATGGTTTCGGGGATTTCCTTATCCCAGCCCTTAAAGGTATAACCTTTTCTTGTCGGGTCGGCAGGGGCGGTAATTTCTGTACCGTAATCCTGTGTAATGGGTGCAATCTCACTTCCGCCGTTGGTGTCAAAGGTTATTGTGTACTGATTGATTTCCCACTTCGCCCAATACTCTTTATTACCTGTTTCTGCACCGCCGATTGCCGTAACAGGAGAGCCGGTCAGATTTTCGTTGTCATACCAGCCCTTGAAGGTGTACCCGGTGCGCGTCACATCTGTCGGAAGTGTTGCACCCACGCCATAGGTGTATCCGGTGACATTGCCGTTGTTGATCGTGCCGCCGTTCGTATTCAAGGTTACGGCATAGGTCGGGGCTGTCCACTGCACCGTCAGTTCCGTCACATCAGCCGGAACACTGGCACCGGGCGCGTAGAGCTTACCGTTGCTTCCGAGCCACATGAAGTAGCTGCCTGTATTTCCGTCCGGGCGGGTCATGCCGTCGGACGCAGGCGCGGCAAAGCTCTCGCTGCTTTTCACAATGATTTGAATATCCTCGGAGCTGCCGCCGAGCGTTCCGCCGCCAAGGTCAAGGGTAACGACCTTCAGTCCGTCAGAACCAGTGTGTCAGGGTTCAGGACTTCAAGGACAGGGCGGAAACCGACGCTCGGGCTGGAGTATGTAGCATATTTGTCGTTCCAGTAGCGGGTCGAAAAGTACCCGCGAACCGCACGGTACTCACTCCAAAAGTTCGTAGTATCCTGCCCCCGCGAATACACATTATTCCAGGTTTTGATATATCCGTCGTTCTTGTTCAGTATCTTATCCCATTCGTTGCTTAGGGGTGTGCCGCGTTGGAAATCGTCTAAACGTACAGCCACTTCCCGCAGACGGTGTGCGCAGGGTATAGTCCACGCCGCCGACGGCATAGTCCTTGCCGAAAATCAGCCTGCGGTATTCAGGTCATCCCAGCTTACCGTATGTGTTACATTGTAGTCCGCAATGAATAGGCTGTGGGGATATTTATTCTTCTGAGCATACTCCTCGGTGGTTTCCATTTCCGATGTGAGCCTGTAAGCGTTGACCGTACCCACATAGGTAAACGGCACATAGTGCAGGGTGCTGTCCGGCAGATTGCTGTTTACCGTTCCGGGTATGTTCATTGTCGAAAGGTCAAAATAGTATCTGCCACCTGAGGCGAGGGTAAACTGCTCGTCAGGCTGACTTTCCACCGTCAGCGTGACATCCGCAAAAGCACTTGCAAGGTCGGTCTTGCAGTCACCGTTATACTGTTCATTGAAGACCTTCATGGTATAGTCGCCCGGTGCAATGTCAGACGGGATTTTGATTTCAACCGTTCCGCTTTCGGCAGTAGGCTGTGCAACTCTGCCGTAATACTGTGCGCCGTTGTTATCCGCAATGATGACAGAGATATATTCATTTTTCCCTATGGTCGCTCCGCTGTAATTCAGCGTAACGGTATCGTCGGGGGCGGCATCGGCAGTTTTTTCCGTTACGGCAAAACTGCGGCTACTATCTAAAAATGTCAATTTCCATTCACTTCCGCTGTATTCGGAAACTTCGGTCAATCCTCCGTCAGGCTTTCCGCCCACAGCGGCAGATGCAAAAAGGACAGAGTTCAGATTTAAGTTAAAAGCAGGACGAACAGTCCGATGATTATTTTTCTTGCGGACAGAGACCCCAGAGTATTGGACAGAACCATCACTACTCACGATGGCGACATAAAAAGTCTTGGAGCCAGGGGAGCGCAGCCACCAACTGCTTGTCACCCAATTCGGATGTGCAGGCTCCAAGGCACGCAGATCGTTGTTTACCGCAGACGCTTCCGCTGTGGAAAGCGGCCAGAATACAGCGTTATCCACCTGCCCTCCCGCTACACAGTCGGTATTTTCTCCATTGTAACTTCCGCTTGTAAGCGCCCGTTTCTTTACGGCAGCATTTTCTTCTGTCGTCAGCTTTTCCGCAAGCGCATCTATCGCGGTTTTCAAATTACTCGGTGCGTATTCGTTGTATAATATGATATCGGCAAATGGTATAACTCCCATAGCGCCTGCCGCAAGCATGGTAATATCCCCCTGTGCGCTTGCAACACCGCTTCCGTCATAGCCGATAACTCGCCATGCAGCGGGATTATTATCATGGTTTTGCCCGAAATACACAGTCGGTGCGGTCGCTGTGTTTACATTTTTATTCAGTACCTCTGTGCCAAGCTGTATCGCAGCAGAGCCTCTGCCCCAACCTCCTCGGCAAACACGCTTATCGGCGTAAGGCAGAGCATCATGCATAAAGTCAGCAGGATACTAAGTATTCGTTTTTTCATTTTTCGCCACCTCCGTTATATAAATTTAATCAAGAGCAGTTATTGTAATAGTACCTCTGAAGCCACCGAGATAAGTATTGTATGCCGAATTTTCAAACCACAACTGCAATGTAATGTCTTTATTTGACGCATCATACATTCTGTTGAAATTAAAGGAATGTTGATCATTGGTTTGCGGTATTTTTGCCCCGTCCCTTTTTATTCGTGTAAGCTCCCTGCACAGATCGTCATCATAACCGTCCGTCATCTGAATAGAGTAATTGCCGCTTTTGTTAGATTCGTTTGAACCAACTTCGAGAGAACCGCTTAAGCAGACATTGTAAATATGTCCTTTTTTGAGTGTAATATTATTCCTGTAGGATGAATAGGATGAAATCAAGCCGCCCTTGTTTATTTTTTCGTAGACAGAAATATTGACACGACTGTTATTCAGTACTGTCCTCGGAGGAGCGTCTGCCTCTCCGTAAAATATCCCGAACAGCTGCCGTTCTGACCTGCATCACCCTTGTCGCCTTTATCTCCCTTGTCACCCTTTTCGCCTTTTTCGCCGGTGTCTCCTTTGTCTCCTTTTTCTCCGTCAACTCCTGTGGCTTTCACTCCCGTATCGGTCGTTCCAATCCACCAGTTGCCGTTTTCACCGATGAACGGAGTGTTGCCGTCTTTGCCGTCAGTGCCGTTTTGTCCGTTTGTTCCGTCCTTACCATCGGCACCGTCCTTACCGTCAACACCGTTCTTACCGTCCGCACCGTCCTTGCCGTCAACACCGTCTTTACCGTCTGCGCCGTCAAGACCTTTCAAAATTGAAAGATCGTAAAGGTTAAGCCATATTTCATCGCCGACATAACGCCACTGCAGATTGTTTTCATTCACACGGAACTCAGGTGTTTTTCCGTTTGTTCCGTCTTTACCGTTCTGTCCGGCATCTCCTTTATCTCCCTTGTCGCCTTTTTCGCCGTCAACACCTGCGGCTTTTACACCTATGTCGGTCACTCCGAGCCACCAGTTGCCGTTTTCACCGATGAACGGTGTATCACCGTTTTTGCCGTCAATACCATCGACACCGTTCTTTCCGTCGATTCCGTCTTTTCCGTCAAGACCTTTCAAATTTGAAAGGTCGTAAAGATTTAACCATATTTCATCGCTGACATAACGCCATTGAAGATTGTTTTCATTTACACGGAACTCCGGTGTTTTTCCGTTTGCTCCGTCTTTACCGTTCTGCCCTGCAGGTCCCTTTATATCGGAAATGGCAACAAGGTTTTGCCAATTTTCTCCTTCATAGCGCCACTGTATATATTCTGTTGTTCTTTGTACCTCTATGTTTTTGCCGTCAATGCCGTTTTTACCGTCAGTACCGTTTATTCCGTCAAGACCGTTCTTTCCGTCAGTACCGTCTTTTCCGTCAAGACCGTTTTTTCCGTCAGTACCGTCTTTGCCGTCAAGACCGTTTTTGCCGTCAGTACCGTTTTTACCGTCAGTACCGTTTTTACCGTCAGCACCGTTTTTACCGTCGGTACCGTTTATTCCGTTCTTACCGTCGGCTCCGTCCTCGCCGTTTTCTCCGACAGCACCTCTGAGCGTATCAAGAGCTACAAGATCGTGCCATTCCTCTTCGGCGGTATCTCTCCATTGGATTGCTGTGCCGTTGTTTCGCACCTCCAGCAACAGGGTTTTGCTGTTTTCCGCCTTGCTGCATACGGCAGCGAATGCAATGCAAAGTACGATGCAAAGCACAAGACAGAGTGCGGTGGTAATACAGTATATTCGTTTTTTCATTTATCATTGCCTCCTTTCAAATATTGTGAACGGTATTTATCAGTAAACAGGGCAACACCCTGTTTTAAGACCTCCATTTGGGTTTTTAAATAATATTCATCCTCAAACATAGCATAGTGTACACAGGCACGAACAAATATAAAAATCAGCGGTGTAATCACCGTGTACGGAATGCCGATTTTCGGCTCAAGTCGCTTTGCATACTCGGTATAGCGCTCATTTACCCCCTCAAAAAATTTCTTGCCGTGCTCAATATATTTCGGATGGGTATAGACCTGATACATCAGCCGATATTTCTTGCCGTGCTTCTTTGCGGTCCAATACGGAACCTCTTTCACGAATCGAACAACATCCTTCGGGTCGGTGGGAGCTTTTTCCATAAAATCATCCTCGACTTTTTCCATACAGTATGCAGTTGATTCAATAATCAGTTCATCAACACTGTTGAAATAGGAATACAGATTTCCCGTTGTACAGCCACACGCTGCCGCCAAAGCCTTGATGCCCGTACCGGTCAATCCGTTTTCAGCATAGCATTCAAAGCATTTTTCCATTATTTCCCTCTTACGCTCGTTGTGCTGTTCCTCTGTTGTTCTCATAATGTTCGCTTCCTTTTGATAACTAATCGATTAATTAATTATAGTATAACACAGAGCTACGGCAATTTCAACAATTAATTAAGAAAAAATCGCAAAATATTAAATTTTTGTCGCATCTGTAGGGAACTTTACTGCTATAGCAGTACCCTTTTCCGAACTTTCTTCCACACGAACCTTACCATTGTGCAGTGCAACGATTTCCCACACCAAAGAAAGTCCCAATCCCACGCCGCCGTATTCTCTGCTTCGGGATTTATCCACACGAAAGAAGGGCTGAAAAATACTTTCTCTGTATTGTTCGGGGATGCCGTAGCCGGTATCCGCAACCGTAATAACAAGCTGATTGTCTTTGTGCGTTACGGTAATATTCACTGTACCGTCAAAACGGTTGTAGCGTATAGCGTTTTCGGTCAGATTGTATAACAAACGGTAAATCAGCGTGTCACTGCCTGTCATAACAGCATCGCCCGTGCTTTCAAGTGTAACATTGTTCTTCTCTGCAAGTGGTGCAAGGTCAGTGAAAATCTCTTCTACCATAGGACCTATCTCTATGCGGTCGGAACACGATACTGTCCGCAGCTCGCTCATTTCCAACAGGGTTTTTGTCATTTGTGTCATTCGTTCGGTCTGCTCACGCAACAATCGGAGAAACTCCGCCGTTTCAGGCAATGCCTCGGGATGCTCTGCCGAAAAAAGTTCAAGCTGTGCCAGCATAAGCGAAAGCGGCGTACGCAACTCGTGCGCGGCATTTCCCGTGAACTGTCGTTGAGCGGTAAATCCCTCATCAAGACGGTCAAGCATCCGATTGAACGACTTGACAAACTGTCTCAGTTCAGGCAGAACCTCTTCGGTTATCTTCATATCCGTCAAATTGTTAGGTTGAACCTTTTCAACCCGATCGGTAAAAGTACGCAGAGGCTTCAGCGCATGCCCGCTTAAAAAATACGCAAGCACACCGCCTAACAATGTTGCCGCCGCCGTAATATACCAATTGGTAGCGATAAAAGATTCCTGTGCTCCGTTAATTACAATAGTCAATTCACGATCAAGCTTTTCGTGTTCGGGATCGAAAAAGTCAGGTTCTCCTTTGTCCGTATCACCGTAACCTGTAACATAAGAGCCTATGGAATCCATATAATGCTGCCGGAATAGCCGATAAGAACATTCATAAAAATGCAAGTGGCTCCGATAAGAAGTGCTGTCATCAGAGTTATGCGCCATTGCAAGGATAGCTTTTTCATACTTTTTCTTCCTCCATAACATATCCTTCACCAATGCGATTGCGAATCGGGTCATAGCCGAGTGCCGCACGCAGTTTCTTTCGTAATGCAGAAATATGTACTCTTATTGAATTGCTGAAATTGTCAACACTGTTATCCCAAACATGGTCGAGCAGTTCTTCCTGACTGACGGGGCGACCTTGATTAAGAAGTAAATATTCAAGTATTCCGATTTCTTTTCGTGTAAGCGACAGCTCCTGACCGTCAGCAACGGCAACACGGGCTTTGGTGTCAAAAGCAACCTTTCCACAGTTCAAAACAACATTGTTTTGTGTAAACCGCCGGCGAGTCAGACTGCGTATTCTTGCCTCAAGCTCCTCCAAATGAAAAGGCTTTGTCAGGTAATCGTTTGCTCCGGCATCCAGTCCCTCCACCTTGTCGGCAACCTCACAGCGTGCCGAAAGAATTAACACTCCGGTATCTTTGTCGGTTTGTCGCAGAGTTCGCAGTACCGTCATCCCGTCTGCACCGGGTAAATTAAGATCAAGTAAAACAAGATCGTACTTTTCTATTCCGAGCAACTCATTTGCTTTGTTTCCGTCATAACAAAAATCAACGCTGTATGCCAATCTTTTAAGGCTGCGAACAATTGTCTCGCACAGCGCACGCTCATCTTCAATTACTAAAATACGCATAGAAACTCTCCTTGTTGTGTTTTCATATTTCTTTGATAATTTAATTATATCATTATATCGCTCATACATAAAGTTTTTGTTAAGTTTTCGTTCTTAACAGGGATTTTACATCCTCTGTGTTACAATGGGAGCACAAAAGAAAGGAGTGACCGAATTGACTCGAAAGAAAAAAGCCGTATTTCAGATCGTACTGATTATCTGCGGAATTACGATGCTGTGTTACGGAGCTCTGCGCGGAGAGGCAGAAACCGTGTTAAGCAAGGCAATCCGGCTGTGTTTGGAGTGTGTGGGAATTGGATAACAAAGAACCGAAGAAAAAAAGAGGCGGTGTATCGCAGTTCCTCTCACGCTTTCGATGGCTGATTCAAGCAGGAGCAACTTTGCTGAGTAATATTCATCTGCCGAATTTTTTTAAGGGCGGAATTTATCAAGGCAAAGGAAAGGCTGTTTGTGTGCCCGGACTGAATTGCTATTCCTGCCCGGCGGCATCGGGAGCCTGCCCAATCGGCTCGTTTCAGGCAGTGGTGGGTTCGTCAAAATTCAGTTTTTCATATTATATCACAGGATTCCTCATATTGATAGGGGTTCTGCTCGGGCGGTTTATCTGCGGTTTTTTGTGTCCGTTCGGATGGCTTCAGGAACTGTTACATAAGGTGCCGACAAAAAAGCTTCCCACTAAAAAGCTGAAACCGCTGACATACATAAAATATGCAGTTTTGCTTTTTGCTGTATGTTTACTGCCGATGCTCATTACAAACGATGCGGATATGGGAGATCCTTTTTTCTGTAAGTATCTTTGTCCTCAAGGGGTACTCGAGGGGGCAATCCCTCTTTCCGCTGTCGATTCGGGAATCCGTGCCGCACTTGGTACGCTCTTTTCGTGGAAGCTGGGCATATTGATCGCAGTAATCGTACTGAGTGTGCTTTTCTACAGACCGTTCTGTAAGTGGCTGTGTCCTCTCGGTGCATTTTATGCATTGCTTAACAAGGTGTCACTTTTCGGAATGAAAGTAGACAAACACAAGTGCATTTCCTGTGGAAAATGTGCCAAAGCATGCAAGATGGATGTAGATGTAACCAAAACTCCCAACCATACCGAATGCATACGCTGCGGTAAGTGTATCCGTGCCTGTCCTGTCGAGGCGGTCAGCTTTTGCTACGGCTTTGGCAAAGGAAAAGAAAATGATTGTCCCGCTAAAAAAGCGGAAACAGCAAAACAAAAAATTGAAACAGAAATTAAAACAGAAATTAAAACAGGAATTGAAACAGAAAAGGAGTAAACACTATGAAAACGACTAAAATTTTAAGCTTACTGACTGCCCTGATGATGTTGTTAAGCTTTGCCGCCTGTGGCACAGCCAAAGGCAATACGACGAATACTACTGCAAATAAGAAAAGCGAAACGGCTATGCTGACAGCTGTGAATCCGAAAACAAAAGACGAGGCCGCCGACCTGCATCAAAAACTGATGGCACAGGAAAATGCTATTCTTTCCGAAAACAGCAAGCTTTGGGAAAAGGTATTTGCTTCAGCCGATAAAGGTATGGCGATGAATGAGGACGGCAAAAACTACGGCGATTTTCTTCTGAAAACAATTGACGGTATCAAGGATCAGTTCAGTGCTGATGAGTTGAAACTGCTTAATAAAGGCGCCGAAGAGATTAAGGAAATTGAAGGAAAGCTGACGCTTTTGGAACAAAATTTCCCGGATGCGGAGAAAAACCGTCTGATGGAGATATGAGCGTTCCGGCGGAAAACGGTAAGCCCATCGAAAAGGATGATCTGAAGAAATTCCCGACATTTGACGGCAAGGATCTTGACGGAAACGAAGTTAAGAGCAGTACGCTTTTTGCAAAAATACCGTTACTGTAGTAAACTTCTGGTTTACCACCTGCAATCCCTGCGTGGAAGAACTTGCGACCTGGAAGCTCTGAATAAACAGCTTGCAAAAAAAGGCGGAGCAGTAGTAGGAATCAATTCATTTACACTTGACGGTGACAAAACGGCTATCTCTGACGCAAAGAATATTCTGGCAAAAAAGGGTGTGACCTACAAAAACATTTGGTTTGATTCAAAAAGTAAAGCCGGAGAATTCACATCCGGATTGTACTCCTACCCCACAACTTATGTTGTCGATAAAAACGGTAATATTGTGGGAGAGCCGATTGTCGGTGCAATAACCTCTGAAAAGCAGTCTGAAAAGCTGCAAAAGTTGATTGATCAGGCAATTGCAAACAGCAAGAACTGATGTGTGCCCTGTCCCGACAAAGTATCAATAATGCATATTTTCAGGTTCTGTAAATTTTATATATAGATTCCAACAAATATGCCAATAATTAAGCCCATATAATTTTTCGTACAACAAAACCTCCTGCAACGGATTTTACTCTGTGCAGGAGGTTTATTCTTATTTCGATATTTTGTATTTCATCATTATATCTCTATAAAAATTTTACATAGCTGTAAAGCTGTTTATCATCACAATAAATTTGTATTCTGTTCAAGCATTAAAAAGGAGGCTCTTTCGAGCCTCCTTTCAGCAGTTGTTCTACCCTATTTTTGTTACTGTCAAAATGCAAATATCAAAACTGCCGATCTGTTATTTTACTTTTCATATTTGACTATATCAAAAAGAATTCAAACGAAATCAATAATGTGTATGGTGATATCATGGCTGATGAGATTAATACACAAAGAAATTTTTTGGTCAATTCGGTTTTTACGAATACTATTGACGAAAAATCACAATGTCGGCAACAAAAGGCTTTGCTGTAATAACTGCTCATATTAAATTCTTATTGAATGTATTAGATTGATTTTAGTGATTAAGTGTGTATAATGTATATTGGGAAGTATCTATGGGAAAACAAAATTATTTTTCAGCGGAATTACGGACATACTGATTCTTGCCATTTTGTGTGAGCAAGACAGTTATGTGTATGAGATTGTAAAATTCATAAAAGAAAAATCAAACGGATGCCTGTCCATATCTCAGAACACCGTTTACGCAGTCACCTACAAGCTTGTTAACGAAGGAAAATCAGCGAATATTCAAAGCTTGTCGGCAAAAAGCGCACACGAATTTATTATCATATTGAGACGAAAGGTCGGGCATACTATGAAAACCTTTTGGAGAGTTTTCATAATGCATACAGCGGTGTAGAGAGCATTTTAAATATTTTAAAAGAGGACAAGGGCAATGAACAATAACGGGGATTTCCTATGTTGTCAAGAAAATAAGGACAGGCAAACACATCAAAAGACTTATTGCGGTTGTACTTATTCTTGCACTCATATCAACTGTTACATACTGCATTGTTTTGCATGAAGACCATCAGATTACAAAAAGATAGGAAGCTGTTATAGCCGAAGATGTAATCGAATAGTATAAATTCCGTTCGGATTTTTTTAAAATTTACAGACCGATTTCAAATTTGATTTTGAAGTCGGTCTTTTTGTATATACGCTTTTTACGCAATGAAAATACATATTCTGATTGTATTGTATCAATAGACATTGTAAAAAGCAATACTTATTAATATTTTCTTTATCTAAAAGTCATATGTTCATATCTGCCAATGCTTGAATAACCATACGCAAACATAGCAAACAATATAAATACTGACCAAAATTTCAAAAATTTTATAGCCGTACCATATTTCGATGTTGTGTACATTTTGTTTAAGTCATCTAAATAAGCAACTAATTATTAATTAGAATAGATACAAGATCAAGGTCGCTAAACGAATCGGCTACGGTTACCGTGATGATGACTTCTTTTTTACCTTGATTCGCTATCTTTCTATTCCTTCTGTCCGTTCACCATCCCACAAAAAATCGTGATGAACCGAAAACGATGGCTTTTTCTATGCTTAAATTTCATTATATTATGTACGGTCAATAAATCATACCGATGATAATATCGTTAATAATGTTGCTTACAAAACTAATTTTAAGAATCGGAATAAACAACAAATACGGTACATTGCACAATGAAACAATGTGAAGTAATTTGCTTTTCTGTTTTTCGGGAACATTCAGATTTTTATATACAACGGTCTGATTAAACAGATATATAAATGCGTAGGCTGTGAGAATTTCAAAAAATGCAACGATTATTCCGCTGTAATGTCCTGAACCAGTTATCGTCAGATTTCCGAGAAAAGCCAAAACAAAAATACTGTCCGCAAATTTTTCTTGAAAATATTATCAAAATTAGATACGCATAAGCACATCACCGTCCATATGAGTGAAAACAGAAAAAATGAAATCAATATGCCAAGCTCGGAAAACACGCTTGCTTTTAATATAAATCGTTTTTATCGGTAAATTTTCGCACTTTGACTGCATATATGGCAGAGTTTGTTATAAGCAAGCGAATAAAGCTTACTGCCAACAATGCAATGAAAAAAAGTATCAAATACAGCATTTCCATACAATCACCTCAAATTGCTTATAACGCATTACTTTTCTTTTGTAACTTCATCCAGACCGATAAAGTACATACCTTTTCTTTTAGATTTTTCAAGATGAATCTTTTCGGAATCAACAAGCAAATCTGTGTATGGGTTATTGTCAGTTTCGACAAAACAGAATATTCTGAATTTGCCGAAAGTTACGGTTTTGTCGGCTTTATGTGCAGAATCGGAATATGCGAGAATATCTGTTTCACGATTTGGTACTGCCACAAAAAGAACATGTTCGCCTGTCTTTTTATCTCTGATTTTGTAACTTCTAATAAATGTGTAATCTTTTGAAAATGAACCGTTGTTAATTTCAATTTATTCATACACATCAAAATCAGCATTCCTGTTAATCATAGAAACCCTACCGTTTCGCTTTGTATAAACTGCCGGTGTGATTATTTTCGTTTCCTCATCAATCATTAAAACAAATTTGCTGTTTGGTAAATCTATTAAGGTATCATAGACAAAATGTTTAATAGTAGTAAATCTCTTTTTTAGAAATTGATACTTCCGATTTAATAGATTTATAATAAAGTGAAATTAATAAACTCTTTTAACAAGAAACACAAAAGTAAATACAATCCATACGGGAATAAGAAATGTAAAA
>ENA-OQCX01000470-OQCX01000470.1-human-gut-metagenome-genome-assembly--contig:-NODE-470-length-20898-cov-3.973761_pt1 | contig 20898 bp, 30 predicted proteins | sample MGYA00242762_ERZ504587 | MGnify/ENA primary metagenome ERZ504587 (study PRJEB26092, sample SAMD00036337) | human gut metagenome | host: Homo sapiens | study: EMG produced TPA metagenomics assembly of... | reverse complement strand
TATTATTCTTGTTGTTATTTGTTTTGCCCGAGTCTGTTTTTGAAGAACTGTTGTTAGTAGTTTTGCTTGTTCACTCTTTTCAATAACGGAACTCTGCTGACTGTTTGAATTTTTGCCTGAAGAACTGCCGCCTGAGTTTTCGGAATTATTGCCTGAATCGCCTGACTTGCTGTTGCCGCCGGCGTTGTTGTTTACAGGCACAGCCTTTGTTTCTTCAACATATTCAGTGTTGCCCTGAGCGTCTGTTACAACCTCGGTGTATGTTTCAATTTTTGTTTCAATCTGAGTATCTATGCGTGTTTCGTGAACAATCTCTGTTGCTTTCTGTTCATCCGAATTTTCTCCGCAACCACTCATAACGCTTGCAGCCATAGTTGAAAAAGCCACAAGTGATGCAAGTGCCGCAATAAGACAATAGTTTTTCTTTTTGCCGTAATTACGCATTATGCCACTTCCTTAATGTGATTTAAAATTTCTGTAAGTGTTACCGTATCTTTACCATAATATTATATCAAATTAATCAACGAAAATAAAGAAATTTCGCAAAATTGTACCGTTATATATTGAAAAATTACTTGTATTAATTTTATGCAAATGGTACAATAATTTTGACGGATGTGATTAACAAGTGAACTTTTTGTGAATATATCTAAAAGTTCCTTATTGATATAATTTTTTTAGGAGTGATTATAGTGAGGACAACAAAAAAGCGCTTTCAATTGTACTTGCTGGTTTGATGACCGTTGGCGGTATGTCGGTATTTTCTGTTTCTGCCGCTCAAACATCAACACCGACTCTTTCGTTTAAAACTCAGAATGCACTTTATGCACACGCAGTAAGCGGTTCTGACGATTCTGATGCTTGGGTTGCATGGCAATGTGAACACAACGAGGATATGGAGGAATTAAATACTAATCGGAAGTATTTCTTCCTCCCAAGCAGTGTTTCGTCAACAAGCGTTGAGCTTTATAACGCATATTCAAAAAGCGTTACAGTGAATAATGTAACTATACCGTCAGGCGAGTCGAGAGAGGTATCGTACACAATTGACAAGGCAGGCAATGTTACTGCCGACGGAAAAACTATTCCCTCACATTCTTAAAGTCGTCTGCCGAGTCTGCGATCTATGTAAACAACAGCAACGCTGACGGCAACGGCAAGGAACTTATCTCTTATCTTAACGAGGATAAGAGCAACTCTGCCTCTGCAACAGGCGCTATTGTTGATAAGAACGGCAAGATTGACAATACTTCAATCAAGAAAATCAAGGGCAGAGGCAACTCAACATGGGGCAAGGCTAAAAAGCCTTACAACATTACATATTCCGATAAGGTTTCAATCGGCGGTATGTCAAAGGGCAAAAAGTTTTCTCTCCTTGCAAACTATCAGGATGATTCACTCACAAGAAACCGTTTTCTTTATGACCTTGCAGATGCAGTAGGAACTCCATATGCTTCGGATTCAAGATATGTTGATTTCTACTCAGACGGTTATTACTGGGGTTCATATCAGATGACCGAAAAAATTGAGGTGGGTAAGAGTGCCCTTGTCAACGATATTGACGATACTGCATACCTTGACGCTGACGGCAATGTAAACAAGGATTTTCCGTTCCTTTGTGAAGTTGATTCCGGTGCTGTAGACGGTGAAGATTACTATGTAAAATGTGATGACGGTATTAAGGTTACAATTAAAGCTCCTGAGCTTTCGGAAGGCGATAAGGGCTATAATGAAGTTAAGAACTATGTCCGTGAAAAGTATAACGCTTTCCACAATGCCGCAAAAAACACCGCTTCCGACCTTTCACAGTATGCAGATGTCGATTCCTGCGCAAAGCTGTGGCTTATAAATGAACTAGGTAAAAACTGGGATTCCGGTGTTTCAAGCGTTTACTTTGTTTATAAGCAGGATTCCGACGGTAACTACAAGTTCTTCGGCTCACCTGTATGGGACTACGATAATGCGCTCGGTAATGCTGCAGGCAGTGCTTGGGATCTTCAGAACTTCGGTGTTAAGGATTACACACAGTATTCGGGCTGGTGGTGCAGATTTAAGGACAGACAGAAACGCTCCCAGAACAGCAGTAATATTATTAACAATATTTCAAGAAACACTCAGATTAATAAAGCAGCCGTAAATATCTGGTTTGAGCAGTTTGTTCCTGCAATCAACTATTTTGCAGGCAAGACCACATCTTACAAGGGCTCTGACGAATTCTATACAAAAACACAGTATTTTGACCTTCTCAAGGACAGCGGTGCGATGAATTACAAAAGCGGCTGGCATATAAGAACAAGCAGTTGGATTTGTGACCACACATCAATGAACAAGGCTGACTTTGATATGACAACAGGTACATATACCGTAAGTAACACTAAGACAAGCTACAATCAGGGCAGTTTTACGGATATGTATAACTATGCGGCTGATTGGATGACAAGCCGTGCGGCATGGATCAGCAGTAAGTGGTTTAGCGAGTACACTCCTTCCGCTAAAATCGGTGATGTTGATGGTGACGGCGAAGTTACTGTAATGGACGCAACTCTTGTTCAGAAGTACATTGCAAGTCTTGAAACACTCACAGACAGTCAGCTCAATGTTGCCGATGTAAACGGTGACGGTGAAATCAGCGTTCTTGACGCAACACAAATTCAGAGATTGTCGTAAATCTTGTATAATTCAAGCACAGAATCGGGCAGGAAACTGCCCGATTTTTTGTTATTGTTTTGAAAATTTTTGTACAAGCCACAGAATGTGAAATTTTACAAATCAAAGATTGAAATTGTGTTGTGAATAATATATAATGAGTGTAATCAAAATTTTTACACAGATTTATACATATGCACAATAACAGGATATAAGCATTTTAAAAGGACGGAGAAATCATGAGAAAAACTAAGATAGTTTGTACCATCGGACCTGCCTGCGATTCAAAAGAAATGATGCGTAAAATGATTGACGCAGGTATGAATGTTGCCAGAATCAATATGTCACACGGTGTTTATGACCGACTTGAGGTTACAATCAAAAACCTTAAAGAGGCAATTGCAGAGAGTGGTCAAAATGTTGCAATTCTGCTCGATACAAAGGGTCCTGAGGTCAGAGTCGGCACATTCAAGGACGGTTCTGTTGAACTTGTCGAGGGTGCAGAGTTCAGTCTTTTTAAAAACAAAGAAGAGGGTGACGAAACAGGTGTAAGCCTTTCGTTCCCTAAGCTTGTTGATATTTTTGAATCCGAAGGTCAAAAGGCAATCGGCAGAGAGCTTTTGCTTGATGACGGTATTATCTCGCTTGTCGTTAAGTCGGTAAATCCCGAGTCAATCGTTTGTACCGTAAACAAGGGCGGTGTGCTTAAAAACCGCAAGAGTATCAATATTCCGGGCTACTTTATCAATATGCCGTATGTAAGCGCTCAGGACAGAAAGGACATTGAGTTCGGTCTTAACCACGGTGCAACAGTTGTTGCGCATCATTTGTCCGCAATCACGATGATGTTAGAACTCTTCGTGACTTTATTGACAGCCTCGGCTATGAGTATGTTGAAATTATCGCAAAGATTGAAAATCAGAGCGGTGTTGACGATATGGACGCAATCATTGATTACGCAGACGGTATTATGGTTGCCCGAGGAGATATGGGTGTTGAAATTCCGTTTATCAAACTGCCTGAAATTCAGAAAACAATCATCAGAAAGGTTGTTTCAAGAGGTAAGTATGTAATCACTGCAACCCAGATGCTTGAGAGTATGACAACGGCTCCCCGTCCTACAAGAGCCGAAATCAGCGATGTTGCCAATGCAGTTTATGACGGCACAAGCGCAGTGATGCTTTCGGCAGAATCCGCCGCAGGTAAGTACCCGATTGAAAGCGTAAAGGCACTTGACGCAATTTGTTCGGAGGCTGAGGAAAACGGTGAATTTACCGCACTTCATGAGTATGTGGAAGAACACGGAATGAAGGACACTAACCCAATCAGATCAAGTATCTGTAAAGCTGCAAAGAATATTGCGCAGGCAGTAGGCGCAAAGGCTATTATTGTTGAAAGTGCAACAGGTCGAGTTGCAAGAGCGATGGTTCATTACAGACCTGATTGTCCCGTTATTGCAGTTGCAACATCACAGCTTGTGTGCAGAAAGCTCTGTCTTAACTGGGGTGTTATGGCTGTCATGGGCGAAGAAAAGCGCACATCTGATTCAATCACGAAACAGGCTATGGAAAAGGCACTCAGCACAGGCGTTGTCAAAAAAGGCGACACGGTTGTTGTGCTTTCGTCAAACAAAACCTGCCCGACTTCAAGCACAGATTCACTTAATGTAAGGATTCTTTAATATGAAAAATATAGTTTTAATCGGAATGCCTGGATCGGGCAAAAGCACAGTCGGTGTGTTGCTTGCCAAGGCGCTGGGTTATTCCTTTGTTGATGTAGATTTGATAATATGCAAAGAGGCCGGAAAGCCGTTGCAGGAGATTCTTGATAATGAAGGCCTTGACTTTTTTCTTCATCTTGAGGGAAAAATCGGTGCAGAGCTTGACTACGACAAGACCGTTATCGCAACAGGCGGTTCAATGGTTCTCAGTGAAAATGCCATGGAAAACCTCAGAAAAAACGGCAAGGTAGTTTTCATTGATGTTGACCTTGATGAAATCAAGCGCAGAGTTACAAATATCAAAACAAGAGGCATTGCATTCGGTAAGGGTGAAACTCTTGATGATGTGTACAGAGTGCGTTATCCGCTCTATAAAAAGTATGCCGATATCACGGTGTCAATGGAGCTGAGCAGTATCGAAACCACGGTTGATGCAATTGTTGAAAAGCTGAAGCTTGAAAAACAGAATTAAAGAAAAAGTAAAAGCGTCCGTTATTCGGGCGCTTTTGTTGTTAAATATGAAAATTTTTTATAAATAAAAATATGCAGGGGTTCATTGAACGCCGCATTCGGAAAATCGGGGTGCTAAACCGACATTTTGTCCCGAATGGCGGTGAGGATTTTCTTTTCCCGCCGACTGATTTGAACCTGCGTCATGGAAAGAATTTTGGCGGTTTGAGTTTGTGTTTTGCTCCGATAGTACCGCAGTTGAATTATTTTTCGGTCGGTTTCGCATAGGGATTTTACTGCCTGTTCAAGCGACAATCGTTCCGAGATTTCGTCTTGAATATCATCTGTCGGGATATCAAGCTGTGGGTTGCCCTCGCTGTCATATTCGGCAGTCAGGGAGAGAGGAACTCTTGTGCTGTTGAGTGAGTCAATGATTTTTTCCTCGCTTGTATCAAGCCTTTCGGCAAGCTCGCTCACGGTGAGTTCTCTGCCGTTTTTCAGCTTGCTTTCATTGTTAAGCCTTGATATTGCAAGTGAAAGCTCCTTTAATGTGCGGCTTACCCTGACTGCACCGCCGTCACGAAAAAGTCGCTTAATTTCGCCCATAATTACAGGAAAGGCATAGGTTGAAAACTGCAGGTTACGGCTTTCATCAAAGTTATTAATCGCCTTTGCGAGTCCGAGACAACCCGATGCAAAAAGTTCTTCGTACTCTATTCCTTTGCCTGAAAATCGTTTGCAACAGGCATGGACAAGCCCCATATTTTTGTCGGCAAGTTTATTTTTATCGGTCATTTTCCGAACCTATAATTTTTTCAAGAGTTACGGCTGTTCCGCTGTCGGGCTTTGAACGGACACGCACCTTGTCGCAAAAGCTCTGCATAACTGCAAAGCCGAGTCCTGCCCTGTCCTCCTCGGGAGCGGTTGTAAACAACGGTTCCATTGCCTTTTTAATATCGGAAATTCCGCAGCCTTTGTCACGGATTGTGATTATCACCTTGTTTTCGGAGGTGATTTTTCCGTTTATGTAAATCGTTCCGCTTTGGTGGCGGTAGCGTGAACAATGCAGTTTGTCACAGCCTCGGACACAGCGGTTTTTAGGTCGCTGAGTTCGTTCACGGTAGGATCAAGGCTCATTACAAATGCCGACACAACGCACCGTGCAAAAGCCTCATTACAGCTTTTTGATGGCACGCAAAGTTTCATTTCATTTACTGTTTTCATCTCAACACCCCCAAACTTTCAAGTCCCGACATTGAAAAAAGCCTGTACAATCTGTCTGGAATATTAATCACACGCAATGCTCCGCCGACAAGCTTCATCTGGCGGTATCGCCCCATTACAAGACCTATGCCCGATGAGTCCATAAACGATACTTTTGAAAAATCAAGGCACAAAAGTTTCGGTTTGTTTGTCTGAACGGCGGCGTCAATTTTTGTGCGTATTCCTGCTGCCGAATCGTGGTCAATTTCACCGTCAATGTATGCCGTGAGAATATTATTTTTAAATTCCGTTTTCAGCAATTTTATCAGTCCTTCTAAAAAATAAGAGCTCCGCACCTGTTATCTTAATGATAATAAGTGCGGAGCAAAAAATTTGTTTTATTCTGTTGTAACGAAAAATTTACTTTTCGGCTGATTCGTTTTCAGCCTTAATTTTATTGATAATATACGGACGGATTTCGCCTGCAAGGTAGAGCGAACCGCAGATTACAACTGCACAATCGGTCTTTTCAGCCTGTTCAAAAGCCATATCAAATGCGTGTTCGGCACTTTCAAAGGTTACCGTATCGTCAACAAATCTTGCATACTGTTGCATAAGCTTTGCAGGGTGCATTGCCCTTGGATTGTGAACGGGAACTGTGTAAACTCTGTCAAAAACTCCGTCAAGCAGTTTTACCGAAGTGCTGACATCCTTGTCGGCAAGCATCCCCGTGATTGCAATTATATACTTATTCGGAAGGAATTTTTGGATTGCCGATTTAAGCGCCTCAATTCCGTTAGGATTGTGAGCACCGTCAAGCAGAACAATCGGGTTTTCACTCAACAGCTCAAGTCTTGCGGGGTTGACAGCCTTTGCAAAACCGTTTGCAATCTGCTCATCTGTTATTGAAATCAGAGAATTGCAACGGAGCATATCAAGTGTTGCAAGTGCGGTTTTTGCATTTTCAAGCTGATGATCACCCGAAAGCGGAAGGTCGATTTCAACACCGTTAAACATAAAGCGACTGCCCTTTAAGGTGGTTTCGATGACATCAATATTAACGCTCTCGCTCGTTGCAAGCGGAATTTTCTTTTCTCTTGCAGTTGATTCAATAACCTTCATTGCACGGATATCCTGCTTTGAAGTAACCGCCATTGAGTCTGGCTTGAAGATTCCGCATTTCTGTTGTGCAATTTTTTCAATTGTATCGCCGAGAATTGCCGTGTGGTCAAGTCCGATTGTGGTAATAACGGCACAAAGCGGTGATTTTATAGTATTGGTGCAGTCGAGCAGACCGCCCATTCCTGTTTCAAGAACAACAATGTCACAATCTGCATTTGCGTGTATATAAAATTGAAGAGCGTTGACATACTCAAATTCTGTGATGATTGTGCCCTCTTCACGCAGTTGCTCGATAATAGGGAAAGTTTTTTCAACCGCATCCGTGAGAACGGACTCGCTCACCATACAATTGTTTATTTGTATCCTCTCACGAAAATCCGTGATATACGGTGAAATGAACAAGCCTGTTTTGTAGCCTGCCGCAACAAGTGCGGATGAAAGCATAGCACAAACCGAGCCTTTGCCGTTCGTACCTGCAATGTGTATAAATTTCAGCCTGTCCTGCGGATTTCCGAGCCTGTCAAGTAAAATTCTCATTCGGTCAAGTCCCGGACGAGAACCGAATGTCAAAAGTGAATGAATTTTTTCAACAGCATTTTCGTATGTCATTTACAACAGCTCCCTGTAAATCTCATTTTTCTTAAAGCCTGTTATGCTTGCCGCCTCTTTTGCCGCCTCGGTGGGCTTTGCACCGTTTTCAATCAGCTTGCGAGCGGTTTCAACCGCAAATTCAAGGGTGTATTCTTCGGATTTTTCCTCTTGCTTTTTGCCCTCAAGCACAAGCACAAATTCGCCCTTCAGACTGCCGTCTGCATAATTTTCCGCAGCATATTTTGTTGTGGTGCGGATTACTTCTTCGTGAACTTTGGTGAGTTCACGAACAATCGAAAGCTTTCTGTCACCGAAAAAGTTGTACAAATCTCGGAGAGTTTGCGGAAGCTTGTGTGGCGCTTCGTAGAAAATCATTGTTCTGTGTTCGTTTTTCAGACTGTCAAGATGCTCGTTGCGGCTCTTTTTGTTCACGCTCAAAAAGCCTTCAAATGTGAATCTGCCTGTTTCAAGTCCCGAAACCGCAAGTGCGGAAATCACGGCACTCGGACCGGGAATCACCACGGTTTTTATTCCACGCTCCTCGCAGAGCTTTATCAAATCTTCACCCGGATCGGAAATGCACGGCATTCCGGCGTCCGTTACAATTGCACAATTTTCGCCCTGTTCAATTCTGTTGCAGATGATTTCGCCACGCTCACGCTTGTTGTGTTCAAAATAGCTCACCATAGGCTTTTTTATGCCGAAATGATTCAAGAGCTTAAGCGTTACCCTTGTGTCCTCTGCCGCAATGAAATCAACAGATTCGAGGGTTTCTGCGGCTCTCGGTGAAAAATCTCCGAGGTTGCCGATCGGCGTTCCCGTTACATATAAAATTCCGCTCAATTTATATAGTCCTCCTTGTAACTGCCGTAGATGTTCAGCATTTCTTCGGAAAAGTTTCCGCTTTCGTCCTCAATAAACAGGGTTGGCATAACCTCAAGAAATCCCCTTTTGCCGCCCCTTCTGCCTTCAAGCAAAAAGAGCTTCGGGGCTTTTGACTTTCGCTGTTGAACAAGCCTTAATTTTTTCGGCTCAACCGAATATTTACGCATTGCCTCCATTGCATCGGCAAGTCTTTCGGGGCGCTGACAAATGCAGAGCCGTCCTCCAAACTGCAAAAGCGATGAACCGCAACGGCACACATCGTCAAGCGTACATTCGGATTCGTGCCTTGCAACAAGCTTTGCGTTTTCGGGATTTGTAATTCCGCCTCCGCTGATTTTGTAGGGCGGATTGCAGGCAACAAGGTCAAATGAGCCGAGCGGCAATGCACCGTCAAGCTTGTTTAAGTCCGAGTTTACAATTCTGATTTTGTCCTGAAGATTGTTGTATTCAAGACTTTGTGAAAACAGCTTGCAGGCATTCTCCTGTATTTCTACCGCCGTGATATCAAGGCGGTTGTTGTTTTTGTACCACAAAAGCGGAATAGTTCCGCAGCCCGTGCCGAGGTCAACACATTTTTTCGCACCGATTTGCTTTGAAAAATCGGCAAGTAAAATTGTGTCCGTTGAAAAACGGTAGCTGTCTGACACATATATTTTAATACCGCTGCCAAGCGGTTCAAGATGTTTATTATTCATCGGTATTCCCCTGAAAACAGTAATTAAAAAGCGGCAAGGAAATCCCTGCCGCCTGTCTTTGTGGATTAACCCTTAATCAGCCTTCCTGTGGAGCGCCGACGGGGCAAACTTCAGCACATGAACCGCAATCAACACAAGCGTCTGCATTGATTTCATACTTGCCGTCGCCTTCTGAAATAGCGTCGCAAGGGCAGTTGTCTGCACAAGCACCACACATGATGCAATCGTCACTGATAGTATATGCCATAGGGAAATACCTCCTTCATGAATTTCACCTTTATTGTAACATAAATTTTGAAAAAAGCAACCTTTTGGAAAGAATTTTATATTTTAAACTGAAAACAGTTCTTTTTTACTGCAACTTGACGAACGCTGTACACATTACAAAAAATTATTCAAGTCCCTTGAATTTTTCCATTTCCTTCTTGTCAAGCTTGATGTAGCCGTCCTTAACAAGCTTGCATTGCTTGACTGTGAATGATTTCGGAGCGGCGTCTTCGGGAGTGTTGTTGAGCTTAACCTTTAAAGTTCCTGCAATCAGGTTGTTTTCAACAACAAGACCTCTGCCTTCGGGAGTATTTACAATTGCTCCTACCTTTGGGGTGTGTTTAAGAAGGTCTGTGTATGCCTCCTGTTCATATTTAAGACAGCACATAAGTCTGCCGCAGGTTCCCGAAATTTTAACGGGAGAGAGTGACAGGCCCTGCTCCTTTGCCATTTTGATTGAAACGGGCTGGAACTCGCCCATAAAGCTTGCACAGCAGAACGGCTTACCGCAGATGCCGAGTCCTCCGAGCATTTTTGCCTCATCACGCACGCCAATCTGGCGAAGTTCAATTCTTGTTCTGAACACACTTGCAAGGTCTTTTACAAGAGCACGGAAGTCAACTCGTCCGTCAGCCGTAAAGTAGAAAAGAATTTTGCTGTTGTCAAATGTGTATTCAACATTTACAAGCTTCATTTCAAGCTTGTGGTTGGCAATTTTCTGTTCACAGATTCTGTATGCTTCCTTTTCTTTGAGCTTGTTTTCCGCAAGGTGATTCAGGTCTTTTTCGGTTGCAATTCTGATTAACGGCTTGAGCGGATGCGAAATTTCCGCATCGTCAACGGTCTTGTTCGGAGTTGCAACCTCTCCGCACTCAAGACCTCTTGCCGTTTCAACAATTACCCTGTCGCCTGTGTTAAGTTTATTGTCAAGCGGATCAAAGTAATACACTTTGCCGACTTCTTTAAATCGTACTCCGATTATCTCTGCCATGAAATCCTCCTGTATTCTCCGCACAGCCAAGTTGTGAGGAGATTTATATTTATGTGTTTCGGTATTTTCAGTTTTGCGTTCTCGGTAAGCTCAATCATAGAAATCAGCTTTGCCCGAGTAAATCGTCTTGCAAGCTCTCTTGCACATTCCTCGTCAAAACCGCATCCGCTCCAACGCTTTTTGCCATTCCGTCACGCAGAATCAGCTTTACGACAAGCAGAATTTCGTCTGCAAGGTTTTTGTTGCTGAGGGCATAGAGTGCCTGCATAAGGTTGTACTCCCGTGTCGATAAAATTCCTTTTACAATTTTCTTTGCACCTGCAACCGCATCCTCACTGAAAACATCTTTTGTTTTCAGACGGAATACACTTGAACGGGAGAGAATTGTCGGGAGCAGTTTCTTGGAGTTTTCGCAGAGCATAATGAAATATACATTCTGCGGAGGTTCTTCAAGAAGTTTCAAAAACGAGTTTTGAACAATGTCCGAAAGCCTTGTGTCGGCAAAAGGGAAGATATACACCTTTGCATCTGCTCATTCGGCTTTATGACAGAGTCACCGATTATCTCTCTCATCTGCTCAATTGAATTTTGTTTTCTGTCATTTGGAAGTTCAACATATTTAATGTCGGCGTGTGCCTTATTCTTTGCCTTGTGACATTGCTCACAATGACCGCAAGGCTTTACCGGTTTGGTACACACCGCATACATTGACAGAAACACGGCAAGGTTCATCGCCTTTTCGCTGTCCCTGCTTTCTATTACAACAGCGTGGGGAACTCTGCCCTGAATATCAAGGGTGTTGAAGGTTTGTTTTATATTGTCGTCAAAATCAAAACCGTCAAAATTCAAAATTCCACCTCCGCTTATTTATCACATTTATTATATCATTTTATTTTTGCAATTTCCACAATTATTTTAAGGCTACGGTATTGGTAACAATTTCGCCCTTGTCGGTGATGTCGATAATGCCGTAGGATGCATAGTATCCGTGGCATGAACCGGGGTTCATAATATACAGACCGTCCTCATAGAGTGTGAGAGGCATATGTGTATGACCAAAGAGGAGAATATCCGCTCCTGCTTCTCTTGCGGCGGAGGTAATGCGGTAAAGTCCCGATTTTGCGTCATAGAGATGTCCGTGTGTTACAAAGATAGTTTTACCGCAGACTTTAAAAATCTCCTTTGACGGAAAAAAGCTGTTCCAATCGCAGTTGCCTCTTACGGCAACAATCATTTTGTCTTTGTAATTATCTTTTAAAAACCGCTGTTGTTCTTCACCGTCACCGCAATGAACAATTATTTCCGCCTTGCGCTGTGCGTCAACGGCTTTGATAAGACTGCGAAGATCTCCGTGAGTGTCCGAAACTACCAAAATACGCATTGAAAATTCTCCGTTCTAAAAATAAAATTTCCGCATAGTATATGTTGAGGTGTTGGTATGTCTGATAATAAAAAAGTTAATAAACTGCTCGGTGAGGTATCGAAAAAGTACGGTATCTCTAAGGAACAGCTTGAAAGTGCCGCACAAAGCGGTAACATAGAAAATCTTTTGAAAAATACAAATCCGAATCAATCAAAGCAGATTGAGAGCGTTCTGTCGGATCCCGAAAAAGCAAAGAAACTTTTGCAAAGTCCGCAGGCTCAGGCGCTGATGAAACTGCTCGGCGGTGAATGATATGTCTGATTTACAGGATAAGCTCAATCAGATTTTGCAGAACCCCGAGGCAATGAAACAGGTGCAAAGTCTTGGAGCACAGCTTGGTCTGACGGGTGAGCAAAAACAACCGCCAAAGCCGAAACCGCCCGAAAATAACCTTATGTCAGTGCTGGGCGGTGACGACACAATCGGCACAATTGCCAAATTTGCACCGCTTTTAAGCTCACTGAACAACAGCGATGACACCACCCGACTGCTTGATTCGCTCAGACCGTTTCTTTCACATGAACGACAGGAAAACTTGACAAGGCCGAAAAGATGCTGAAATTATTCCGCCTTATGCCGTTACTGCGTGAAAACGGATTGTTCTGACAGGAGGTGATTTTTTGCCGAGTTTTGAAGAGGAGGCTTTTAACCGAGCGCAGCAGATGCACCGAAAGCCGCAATTCAATCGTGAAGCACCAAGAAGAGAAGTTCCGAAACAACCCGAAAAGCAGGAAGAACCAAAGTCCGAAATTCCCGAACCGCCCGTTGTGAAAAAGGATGACGGTCTTTTGAATCTGATGTTCAAAAACAAGGAACAGAGCCTGATTCTTTTGCTTGTGATACTGCTTATGGAGGAAAACACCGATCCGTCAGTTCTGCTTGCGCTGATGTATCTTCTGATGTGATTATCGGATTTGTCCGTTTCCTCTGATGATATATTTTGAGCTTGTAAGCTCGTTAAGTCCCATAGGTCCTCTTGCGTGAAGCTTCTGGGTTGAAATTCCGATTTCTGCACCGAGTCCGAATTCTCCGCCGTCGGTAAAGCGAGTTGATGCGTTTACATAAACCGCCGCAGAATCAATTCGTGCCGTGAACTCGTTTGCACTGTTGTAGTCGCTTGTCACAATGCATTCGCTGTGACCTGTACTGTACTTCTGAATGTGAGCAATTGCGTCATCAAGCTGTCAACAACCTTTACGGCAATGATGTAATCGAGAAATTCGATTCTGTAATCTTCTTCCGTTGCAGTAACAACGCAGTCGCCGAGAATCTGTTTTGTTCTGTCACAGCCTCTGATTTCAACATTCTTTTTATCAAGCTCTGCTTTGATTACAGGCAGAGCTTTTTCTGCGATATCCTTGTGTACAAGCAATGTTTCAAGCGCATTGCATACAGATGGGCGAGAGGTTTTGCCGTTGAAAACAATATTTTTCGCCATTTCAATATCTGCACTCTTGTCAACATAGATATGGCAGTTACCCACGCCTGTTTCGATAACGGGAACTTTTGCATTTTCAACAACGCTTTTGATAAGTCCTGCACCGCCACGGGGAATGAGTACATCGAGATAATCGGAAAGCTGCATAAGCTCTGTTGCGCTCTGTCTTGTTGTGTCCTCAACAAGTGCTACGCAGTCACGGGGAAATCCTGCCTTTTCGAGTGCGTCACGCATAACCTTTGCGATTGCCATATTTGAATGAAAAGCCTCTTTACCGCCACGAAGAATTACGGCACTGCCTGCTTTAAGGCAAAGAGCCGCCGCATCGGAGGTTACATTAGGTCTTGCCTCAAAGATGATTCCGATAACACCCATCGGAACTGTTACCTTTTCAATCTGCAAGCCGTTTTTGAGGGTTCTGCCGTCAAGAACCTGCCCACGGGATCGGGTAAAGCCGCAACCTGTCTTACCCCGTCAGCCATACCGTTGATTCTCTCCTCTGACAATCTGAGCCTGTCGAGAAGTGACGCTGTAAGACCGCTTTTTTCGCCGTTCTCAAGGTCAATTTTGTTAGCCGCAAGAATTTCTTCACAGTTTTCGCAGAGTGCGTCTGCAATTGCACCGAGGGCAATGTCCTTTTTTGAACCGGCTGTCATAAGAAATCTTGACGCATCTTTTGCCTTTGCGCCCATTTGTTCAAGTGTAGTCATAATTTTCCTCCGATTATTTAACAGGTAAAAATTTTGTTCCAATTTTGTTTCCGTCAATTACTTCATAAAGATTTTCGGGATTTGAGCCGTTGATAACGCTGACCTCAACACCTCGTTTTGTGGCATAATCAGCCGCCTGAAGCTTTGTAATCATACCGCCTGTACACGGTTTGAGCCTGTGCCTGCCGCCATTTCAAAAATTTCCGCATTGATTTTTTCGATAATATCAAGTTTTTTGGCATTTGGATTTGTTCGTGGGTTTGAATCGTACAGACCGTCAATATCCGTAAGAATAATGAGTCTGTCTGCGGCAACAAGTCCTGCGACAATTGCGGAAAGCATATCGTTATCACCGAAATTGTTGCCCTCAAGCTCATCAATTGTAACGGTATCGTTTTCGTTGATTACGGGGATAATGTTCATTCTGAGAAGCTCGTCAATTGTGTTGATAACATTCTGCCTTTTCTGCTCTGTTTCAACAGCGTGGCGGGTAAGCAGCAGTTGAGCAACAGAGTGGTTGTACTCGCCGAAAAGTTTGTCATACATAAACATAAGCTCACACTGACCGATTGCGGCAAGAGCCTGTTTTTTCTTGGTTTCGGTAGGTCGCTTGTCAAGACCTGCCTTGCCCATTCCTACAGCAATAGCACCCGAAGAAACGAAGATAACCTGTTCTCCGCGGTTCTGCAAATCGGAAAGCACCTTGCAAAGCTGTTCAACTCTTCTGTAATTTATTTTTCCGTTTTCATAAGTCAGCGTTGAAGTACCAACCTTGATTACGGTACGCTTTTTCTCCATAAAAACACCTGTTTCATTGCAGATTTTCATTTTTGCACTTTTTCATTATGTACAATTAAAACAATTATAACATAATGTACACGATAAATACAACACTTTACATAACAAAACCCCGAAGTTTTGGCACTTCGGGGTTGATTTTGTATTTAATTTAGTGAGGATATCTGTTGATAAGCTCACGGAGGTCATACGGAGTCGCCTGATAAACGAAATAGTTGAGCCAGTTTTGTGTAGAGCAAGGTTGCGTTGCTCCTCCAAATCATCGGCGGAGTTTTTGATGCATCGTCATTCGGAAAATAATTGTAGGGAACATTCGGATTGAGTCCCTTGTTTTTATCTCTGAAATATTCCTTGGCAAGGGTGTCACGGTCATACTCTGCGTGACCTGTAACAAACACCTGTCTGCCGTTTCGACTGCAAATTACGCATGAACCTGCAATCTCGGAAACAGCAAGTACTTCAAGCCCTCTGCATCTTTTCAACGCCTCTTCATCAATTCCCGTATGCCTTGAATGAGGATTGTGAATGTATCGTCAAAGCCTCTCATGAGTTTGTGATGCGGAACAAGCACCTTGTGGGTGTAAATTCCGCTTAATTTTTCGGGTAAAAGGTGCTTTTTTATGCCGTAGTGATAATAAAGACCTGCCTGAGCGCCCCAGCAGATGTGGAATGTTGAACACACATTATGCTTTGACCACTCCATAATTTCACAAAGCTCACCCCAATAATCGACCTCTTCAAAGTCGAGCTGTTCAACAGGCGCACCCGTGATAATCATTCCGTCAAAGCTTTCGTTCTTCACCTGATTAAATGTCTTGTAAAAAGTTGTCAGGTGATGCGGAGAGGTGTTTTTAGAGGTGTGTGATGCCATCTGCAAAAGCTCGATATCAACCTGCAGAGGACTGTTGCCGAGCAGCCTTAAAAGCTGGGTTTCGGTTTCGATTTTTGTCGGCATCAGATTCAGAATAAGAATTTTCAGCGGACGGATATCCTGCCTGAGAGCGACCTCGTTCGGCATTACAAAAATATTTTCCGATTCCAGCACCTTGATTGCCGGAAGATTACTTTGTACCTTGATTGGCATTTTCTCACCACCTTACTATGTTTTTACACAAAAAGTATTATTTATACATCAATACTGCTTGCCCCAGAATACCATATGCTTTGCAGGCTTGCCGCAGCATACGCATACATCCGAGAGATGCTCCTCGTTGAACGGGATACATCTGCTTTTTACACCGCCTGTAACTTCTTTGATTTTTTCTTCACAGGCTGTATCACCGCACCACATAGCCTTGATAAAGCCGGGCTTGTTCTTGGCTGTGTCAACGAACTCATCAAATGTTGTTGCCGTGAATGTCTTTTCCTGAGTGTTTTTAAGAGCACGGTCATACATATCGTTGTGAATTGTAACCATAAGGTTTCAACAAACGGTACAAGCTCGTCAATTGAAACAAATGCCTTTTCACGGGTATCACGGCGAACAACAACGCACTGGTTCTTTTCGATATCCTTAGGACCGATTTCAACTCTTACAGGCACGCCCTTCATTTCATACTCGGCAAACTTCCATCCGGGAGCGTGGTCTGAAGAATCGAGTTTTACTCTGAACTTTTCGGCAAGTGCTTTTCTAAGCTCCTCTGCCTTTTCAAGAACACCCTCTTTGTGCTGTGCAACAGGAATGAGTGCAACCTGAATAGGAGAAATCTTCGGCGGAAGAACAAGACCGTCATCATCAGAGTGAACCATAATGAGCGCACCAATCATTCTTGTAGAAACACCCCATGATGTCTGATGCGGATAATGAAGCTTGTTGTCCTTGCCTGTGTATGTGATGCCAAAGCTCTTTGCAAAGCCGTCACCGAAGTAGTGTGATGTACCGCCCTGAAGAGCAACACCGTTGTGCATCATCGGCTCGATTGTGTAGGTTTCTTCGGCACCTGCGAACTTTTCTTTTTCTGTCTTTCTGCCGATTACTGCCGGGATAGCAAGAGTTTCCTTGTAGAAATCAGAATAAACATGTAACATTCTGAGAGTTTCTTCTCTTGCTTCTTCTTCGGTTTCATGCATTGTATGACCTTCCTGCCAGAGGAATTCCGATGTACGAAGGAACGGACGGGTTGTCTTTTCCCATCTTACAACGCTGCACCACTGATTGTAGAGCTTCGGAAGATCACGGTATGTGTTGATAATCTTTTTATAATGCTCACAGAAAAGAGTTTCCGATGTAGGACGGACGCAAAGACGCTCCTGAAGCTTTTCCTGACCGCCTACAGTAACCCATGCACATTCGGGGGCAAAGCCTCAACATGGTCTTTTTCTTTCTGTAAAAGACTTTCGGGAATAAACATAGGCATATAAACATTCTCGTGACCTGTTTCTTTGAAACGGCGGTCAAGGTCAGCCTGAATATTTTCCCAGATAGCATAGCCGTAGGGGCGGATAACCATACAACCTTTACGCCCGAATAGTCAACGAGCTCAGCTTTTTTAACGATGTCGGTGTACCATTTTGCAAAGTCCTCATCTCTGCTTGTGATAGCTTCAACCATTTTTTTGTTGTTTGCCATTATATTCCCTCCGTAAAATAAAATTTTACTTATTTTTTAACATATTTTTTTTTGCATTTTCAAAATGCCGAATACACGGCTGTCATAATATCTATAACATTACTATTATACACTAATTCTTTTATTTTTCAACCTTTTTGATACAGCCTGAATTTTTTAAATTTTCAGCCTTTTCAATATACACTAAATCTGCAAATTTTCAACCTTTTTGAGCAAAACAAAAAGAGGCCGTAAAAACGACCTCTCAAAAATTAAGTGCGAAAAAACAAGAGCAAATTATGAGTTAGCCTCGATGTAAGATACGAGTGAACCAACTGTCTTGATGTTTTCGATTTCCTCATCGGGAACTTCAACCTCAAACTCGTCTTCGATTGACATAAGAAGGTCAACAACATCGAGTGAATCTGCGCCGAGATCTTCCTGAAGATCTGTGTCGGCAGTAATCTTATCCTCTTCAACATCGAACTGTTCAGCAAGAATTGCCTTAACTTTTTCTAATACCATTAATAATTCCTCCCGGTAAAAATATTGATTGTCCAAAGTAAATTATAGACAAAAGCACTTAGTTTATGCTACAATGGTATGAAAGCAAACGGATTGCTTCACTTCCCTTATATTATTGATTATTTACCCCTTTGTCAATATATATTTGAAATTTTTTGAAAAATTTCTGATTTTTGCATAAATAATTTCTTTTAAATTTATTTCTGCATAGCTAAAAATATGAACCTCGGAGGTATTTTTTATTATGGAAACCAAGAAATTTGCCGTAATCGGTCACCCAATCGGTCACACAATGTCACCGTTTATACACACAAGACTTTTTGAACTTCAGGGCGTTAAAGCGAATATACAAAGCTTGACATTGCTCCCGAAAATCTTGAATATGAATTTAAAAATACCCTTTCAAAACTTGACGGATTTAACATTACAATTCCGCATAAGCAGGCAGTCATTCCGTTTCTTGACGAAATTGACGCAAAGGCCGAGATGTACGGAAGTGTGAACACGGTTTCAAACAAAAACGGCATTTCAAAGGGTTACACAACAGATCCGGACGGATTTTTAAAGGCTCTTGATGCGGTAGGAATTATGCTTAACGGCAGAATCGTAATCATCGGTTGCGGCGGCGTTGCAAGAACAATGGCGTATGAGGTTGTTCTCAAAAAACAGCCCCTTCTCTTTGCCGTAAGAAAAGAGGATTTGAATTGCCGAGGTTTTATGCGATGAAATCAGAAAAACAGTTGCAGGTTGCGATGTAAGCTTCTGCCTTATTGACGAACTTTCGGGTGACATTGATGTGCTTATCAACGCAACTCCTATCGGAATGTTTCCTAAGATTGAAAATCAGCCTGTAAGCGACAGTGTAATAAACCGTTGTGCAAATGTATTTGACGCTGTTTACAATCCGCTTGAAACAATGCTTGTTAAAAAGGCAAGGGCAAACGGTGCAACAGCCGAAAGCGGAATGGCAATGCTCGTATGGCAGGCAGTTGTTTCTCACGAACATTGGGACGGCTCTGTTTATGACAAGGGCGACATTGCTCAGCTTTGTATCGACTCTGCAAAAGAGCTTGAAAAGAATTTCTGATGAACGGAGAAATTTAAAGTGAACAACATAGTTTTATGCGGATTTATGGGTTGCGGAAAATCAACCGTAGGCAAAAATATTGCAAGAAAATCGGGAAGAAAATTCCTTGATATGGACTCATACATTGAAGAAAAAGCAGGAATGACAGTTTCCAAAATATTTGAAAAATACGGCGAAGAAAAGTTTCGTGATATGGAGCATGACGCCTGTGTTGAGCTTTCAGGGCTTGAAGGTCTTGTAATTGCATCGGGCGGCGGTGCGTTTACATTCAAGAGAAATGTTGAGGCTTTCAAGGGCAAGGACAAAATTGTTTTTCTTGATGTTCCGCTGGGAATCATCAAAAGCCGTCTTAAAAACGACACAACAAGACCACTGCTTCAGCGTCCGGACAGGGACAGGGTTATGAAAGACCTCTACGATAGCAGATATCCGATTTATCATGCCGCTGCCGACATTGTGGTAAAGGGCAAAAATACGCCGTTAAAAACCGCTTTTGCGATAATCGACGCAGTAAGCGGAACAGATGTGGCTGAAAAACCGCATAAAAACGCTTGATTCTGCATTTATTCTATTGACTATCACGCTTTAAAGTGCTAAAATGGCTAAAGAAATATGACGAACTTCGATTCGTTTCGTCAAAAGTGAATTGAAAGGAAATTAAAGCAATGATTATAGTATTAAAACCGTCTGCAACAGAGGAGCAGATTACAAAATTCACAAATATGCTCAAAGAGAGCTATGATGTAAAGGTTAATAAGTGGGACGGTGTTCATTCAACCGTACTCGGTCTTATCGGCGATACAACAAAGATTGACATTGAGTATATTGACGCTCAGGACATTGTTGAAAATGTAAAGAGAGTTCAGGAGCCGTACAAAAAGGCTAACAGAAAGTTCCACCCCGACAATACAGTCATTAAAATCAATGACAATGTAACAATCGGTGACGGCAGTCTGCACATTATGGCAGGTCCCTGCTCTGTTGAAAGCGAGGAGCAGATTGTTCAGATTGCAAAGGATGTTAAGGCATCGGGCGCAACACTTCTCAGAGGCGGTGCATTCAAGCCCCGTACTTCACCATACGCTTTCCAGGGACTCAAGCAGAAGGACTTGATCTTCTCAAAACAGCAAGAAGAGAAACAGGTCTGCCGATTGTAACAGAAATTATGAGAGCATCACACATTGATATGTTCGAGAATGTGGACATTATTCAGGTTGGCGCAAGAAATATGCAGAACTTTGAGCTTCTCAAGGAGCTCGGCAAAATTGACAAGCCTATCCTTCTCAAGAGAGGTCTTTCCGCAACAATCGAAGAATGGCTCATGAGTGCCGAATATATTATGGCAGGCGGTAACGATAAGGTTATGCTCTGCGAAAGAGGTATCCGTACATACGAAACCTTCACAAGAAACACTCTTGATATTTCGGCTATCCCGATTATCAAAAAGCTTTCTCACCTTCCTGTTATTGTTGATCCGAGCCATGCATCGGGCAAGTCATGGCTTGTTGAACCGCTTGCAATGGCAGCAGTTGCCGCAGGTGCAGACGGTCTTATTATTGAGGTTCACAACGATCCGCCGCACGCACTTTCGGACGGTGCGCAGTCACTTACTCCAAAGCAGTTTGACGGAGTTGCAAAGAAGGTTTTCGGCTTAAAAAAGGCTGTTGACAAATTAAATTAAGATTTTTACTTTCGGTACGGTTTTTCAGCCGTACGATTTGGACTTTAATTAACTTTACTAAAGAATACACAAACGGAGGCTAATGCAGTGAATATTGCAGTTGTAGGACTCGGGATTA
>ENA-OQCX01000469-OQCX01000469.1-human-gut-metagenome-genome-assembly--contig:-NODE-469-length-20909-cov-7.747281_pt1 | contig 20909 bp, 16 predicted proteins | sample MGYA00242762_ERZ504587 | MGnify/ENA primary metagenome ERZ504587 (study PRJEB26092, sample SAMD00036337) | human gut metagenome | host: Homo sapiens | study: EMG produced TPA metagenomics assembly of... | reverse complement strand
TTGGATGCTTGCTATCCGGTGCTCTTATTAAACTTGGAAGATAAGTGATATTTCTCTATGATATTTTAGAAATAATCGCTATCTTAGCGGTCTAATTATAAACATAAGTTATACCCACCCGGCTTAGTCGGGTGGTATATAACTGCCAAATATAAATAATGTGGCACTCGTTATGACCTTTAATCTGATGGTTCATCGCCCACCCGTTATAGGGTGACCAATGCCAATACATCACATCTTGCCCCTGAGTGAAAAAATTCCACTCTGCTTGGCGCCACAGATTATTAATCATTCCCCGGATACGGTTTTCCGTCGGATTATCCTTTATAAAATACTGATGGGCAGCCAACAAACCTTCGAACATGAAAGCGGATTCTACAATATCGGCTCCATCATCCTTACGGCTGAAAGGAATGGTCTTACCGGTTTTACCGTTCATCCAATGTGCCACATGCCGTGATAACTGTCGGTATTCTTGTCGCTCAAGAAACGAACAATCTTCAGTATACGTTCAGCACCTTGTTCACGGGTGATAAACCCGCGTTCTATGCCGACAATGATAGCCATCACTCCGAATCCCGACCCACCAATGGTAGCTGTCTCGGCACCACCGTTACTCCGTTCATGCGCCAATCCGGATTCAGGATGGGCAAAATCCCAAAAGTAACGGAAAGTTTGCTTCTGAACGAGGGTCATAAGTCGTCGTCAGAAAGCCGCTTCTGCTTTTTCTGTCCCGAAATCAAATTAAAAGGGTATAGCAAAAGTATCAAATATATTAATATTCTCATCATAATCATTCTTTTAGTTTAAGCACGGACTCTGAAAGCCAAGCTTCTTCAGTCCTTGTTGGATTTCCGGTATAGACATAAATAAATTCCAAAGGAGACCTGTTCTATAATTCTCTATCATACAGATTATCGGCCCTTGGTCAATGGCTATGTACTGAGTATCGTACCAATCTGCCGTCAAATTAAAGGCATCTATAAAACCATAATCTTTCCAAAGTTTGTCTCCCATCTTATAATAGAAGAAATGCAGCGCTTCCATTGACTCCTCCGGAGTATAAGGAAATGCAGACAAAGCAGCTGTTGGAGCAATGACCCCTTTATCATTAGTAGGTGAATGAGCTGAATATCCCGTATCGCCGTCACTTGCCGTCAACCCCCAACAAGAAGCGCTATAACCCGTATATCCTTTAGGATTTTCCTTACAATAATTGTAATTAATCAACGTATGATTGCGATTTTGCATCCAGTAATCGGCATATTGGTCTTCCAGTCCTTGTGGGTTAATGCCTAGAAAAGAATATTGAGATAAGAACAGCGGTCCCCCTTTATCCGAACCTAAAGGAAGAGTGATGCCATAATAAGATTTTCCATTCCTGATTCCTCCATTTTTAGCCCAGCCCGCTTCATATACAACTTTATCGATAGCATGTGTTGGAGACGAAGCAGCAAGTATATAAGTAATCAGACACTCATTCCATCCTCTTATTGCCAGGTTCTTCTCAAAACCGTAATCGGGACTCCAATGCCAATATAGTACATCTTCACCATTTTTCCGGAACCAAGTCCAGTCAATAGCTTCCCAAAGACGGGTTATGTCGGCACGCAACCTGCTTTCTACTTCCGTATTTTCCTTGAAATAGGCTCGAGCGGCAAGCAAACCTTGAAATAACAAGGATGTCTCAACCAAATCGGCACCGTTGTCTTTCTCACTGAAAGGTTTGGTTGCTCCCGTTGCGCCATTTATCCAATGTGCATAAGCACCATGATAAGCCGTACATTCCTTATCAAGAAAAGTAACTATCTTCTGCACTCGTTCAACAGCTTGCTGACGGGTAATAAAGCCCCGTTCAGCAGCTACCAGCATGGCCATCACGCCAAAGCCGGTACCACCGGTAGTAACGACATCGCCCGAAGTAGTACGTTCGCGCGCCATTCCGGAATATTCATGCCCAAAGTCCCAGAAGTACTTAAAGGTCTGCTTCTGTACCAATGTCAACAAGTCCTCATCAGGGATACGCTCAAACTTGTCTGTATCATCCATTCCTGTCTTAATCATACAAACCTTGCCATTGGAAAGCAGTGTCCCGGAAGTGGATTTCACCCCCGGATTGACAATCAATTTATACGATGACAAGACTTTAAAGCCTCCCTTAGGAGTCACCGATACTTTTTTCTCTTGCAGGAACTCATAATCGCAGCTTACAGGAAGCTCCTCATGTTTCAAAGCAATATTGTTACGGGCTGAAGCCTCATCTACAGCATCCGAGAACTCCAAAACAATGGCTACATTGGGAGCAACATTCTCAAATGTCTGTTGGTTTTGTTGGTCACCCACAATGATATTCTTCAACTCGAAAGGCTGATTCACTTCAGGTTGATTATCACCACTGCACGCAACCAACAAAAGACATACTATGAAATATAATACTTTCATCCTATCATCAGATTAAAGTGTAGCTTCATTCTTTTCCAGAGTAAATACTCTGAATTTCGGTTGCCGTCAACACCTTGTCATATAAGCGGAACTGATCAAGCTGACCGGGAAAGTTCTTTGCCCAGGTTTGTGCTCCTGCACCCGAAGTAAGACTCGGAGTAGTGCTGAACTGAAATGCACCAACAGCCAAAGAAGCGCCTACATTATTAAACTTCAATTTCCCACAATCTGGCAATTCTTTGGTAAAGACACCCTCACCATTACGATAAACAGTAATGGTAGAAGTATTGCCATCATACACAAAAGCCAGATGCACCCATTCGCTACCAAAAATATCATCTATTTTTGCCTCAACCCATCTTTCATCATTCTCTTTTGCTGTCTGATTGAAGATATGAACCTTGAAAAATGCCTGAGTCTCGCTATTATTATTCTCCAAGAAGATGTCGAAGTTGCCCCAGAATTTAATAGAGTTAGGGATAGAGAACAAACCTTGCGCAGAAGTATTCTTAGTGGTTCTCATCCAGAAAGCTACAGTCAAATCACCGATAGTGGGCATGTTATTTTCCAATATAGAAGGAGTCTTGGCCAAAATGTAAGCATTCTCAGCACCTTGATAGGCCATGCCAGCGATTCCGTCTTCCGCAAACTTGGCATTACCGTTATCTGCTACCAAAAATCCCCATTCACCTTTATCCCGAATGTCCTCTTCATCAAAAGGAAGATACATCTTCAAAGGGGTAGTAGGTACTTCACCTGTACTCTTAGGGTAGTCGAAAGCAGGATGATCCATATCCTGAAAACAAGATGCATACACAATGCAAACAGGCAAGAAGCCACAGATACTATATATTTTTTCATAAGTAGTTAGTACATTTATAGATTAATAATTGGGATTTTGAACCAATACACCATTCGACTTGTCAATTTCGTCTTGCGGAATGGGCAACAAAGCATGTCTGTCTTGATAACCGGTCTTGCCTGCCGCATGAAGTACCTCTTTAGCAATACCCCAACGAACCAAGTCGTAGAAACGGTCGAACTCCATACCTAACTCAACACGTCTTTCATGACGAATGGCCTCACGCAGTTCATTCTGGTTGTTGGTCGTCACTTCCGGTAGAATTCCGATATTATTGCCACGAGCACGAGCGCGCACCATCTCCAAATAGTTACGGGCAGAAGATAAATCACCCAATTCACAAGCAGCTTCGGAAGCCATTAATACCACATCAGCATAACGTATCAGACGAATATTTACCCAATATCCTCCCTTTGTGAATTTCAAACGCATCGCCGGGTCCGTATATGCCTTCTTGTTAAAGTATTTAGCTATAACATCAGCATTCGAAATAGGTTTCTCACCATAAGGCTTGTTAGCAGGTATGGACTCTGGATCGTCCTTGCCGTTGCGTATAAAATAAAGCAAAGTTTCGTCTTTTCTCGGATCTCCCTCTTCAAAAGCATCTGCCAATTCTTGAGTAGCGGTGTGTTGCCCCCAACCGAGATTCCACTCGCCTGCGCCACGTACACCCTGAACGGAAGCAAACTGGCTTCCTATGTCATTAGAACCTGGTTGTGATTCTGTTGCCGTACATTGCAATTCAAAAACAGATTCACTACAGTTTTCACCTTTTTCTCGGAATATGTCTTCATAAGGTGTTTTCAGATTATATAAACCGGAGTTAATCACTTCTTCAGCGGCAGCCTTCATATTCCCCCAGTCATTACGCATCATGTATGTGCGTGCATGAAGAGAACGAGCAGCTCCCCAAGTGAGACGACCTACATAAAGTTGCTCCCACGTTCTGGGCAGACTGTTTTCGGCTTCCGTAAGGTCAGAATCTATTAATTCATATATCTTTGCCACAGAAGACTTTGGAACATTTGCCTCAGCTGCATCATAAACTTTAAAGTCAATCAAAGGCACTTCACCAAAAGCGCGTACAAGGTTGAAATAACAGAAAGCACGTACAAACAAAGCTTCCCCCTTATTGACGAGGTCACCTTCTGTCAATGACGGATTTTGGCTCATCTCATCAAGCAAATCATTTACCTTATGTATCAATGAATAGTTATCATTCCAATAACTCTTAATCATCCCATTACTTGCCAAATATTCAAAGTCATCGAACATCTTGCCGGTAGCAGCTCCATCGGACAATGTACTTCCTTTCTCTGCGTCCTCAGAACGCATACCGTGGATTGCCAATGCAGTATTGCCGCTTGTCAAATGAAAACCGCGCAACTTGGCATACATATTAAAAACCTGTGTTTCATAAGTACCACCAGTCAAATCATCCTCTGTCTGTTGTCCAAGCGGTTTTCTATCAAACATATCCTCACACGAAGTTAGTGCAAAGCTTACTGCTAAAAATGCTATATAATAAAATATCTTCTTCATAGTCTGTCTCTATATAATTTTAGAAAGTCAAATTAAAACCAATCGTATAAACTGTAGGCATAGGATAGCCTCCACCATCAATACCAAACGAAATAGCACTTCCGCCCACTTCCGGAGTATATCCTCCATTACGGCTCCAGGTCTTGGGATTCTGCACATTGGTATAAAGACGCAGTGACTGTACCTTGATACGATTCAACAGTCGTTTGTCAAAGTTATACCCCAATTCGATATTACGGATTCTGAAGAAACTGCCATCTTCGATGAAATACGTGGAAGCCTCCTGATTTATTTTGTGTGAAGGGTCGAGCAAGGGCTCCCAATTGGAAGTGCCCTCTCCATGCCAACGATTCAATTGCTCTGTGCGATAATTCAGTTGTGCATAGCTACTGCTTCCCCAATTACGGTAAATTTCATTTCCATAAACACCCATCATGTCAACAGTCAGGTCCAGATTCTTCCATCCCAAATTAACATTAAAACCGTAAGTAAAATCAGGAGTTGGATTACCTATCATTGTACGGTCATTATCAGTAATTTTGCCATTACCGTCAACATCAGCAAATTTCAAGTCACCCGGTGTTACCGAGCCAACCGAGTTAATCGGAGAGAAACGGATGTCGTCTTCGTTCTGATATACACCCTCAACCTTGTAACCATAGAAATAGCCAATCGGATAACCTTCGGAAACACGTGAGGGACCACTGATAATATTATAGTCTTTGTTTACCAGTGAAAGCACCTTGTTATCAATAGTGCTCAAATTAGCACCTAATCCATATCTCCAATCTTCCCCAATCTTGTCGTTCCAAGAAGCACTAAGTTCAAAACCGCGATTGCGAATCTCACCCACATTCTGTAATCCGGGAACAGTACCTGCAATACCCGGAATGGAAGTCAACATATCTTTTGTTGTTTTGTTATAATAAACCGGAGAAAGCTGCAAACGATCATTGAACATATGCATGTCAAAACCTACTTCCCATGAATAATTACGTTCCCATCCCAAAGTAGGTGAAATCAGTTTGTTGGGGCCCTTACCCGCAATGATATTGTCACCGAATACAGCTGATCCCGAACTAACAATGGTGGCGTATGCTGGATAACTGGAACCGGTATTCTGGCTGCCCAACACACCCCAAGAGCCTTTCAACTTCAAGAAGTTAATTACATTCTGGTTCTGCATAAACTTCTCTTCGGTCATTACCCAACCGGCACCGAAAGAGTAAAAGTTGTCCCAAGTATTACCTGTCTTATAGAAAACAGATGAGCCGTCCCTACGGAAAGAAGCATTAAGTAAATAACGATTCTTGTAGTTATACAATGCTCTGAACAAATAAGACATGGTAAATCTGTCACTCTGAGAACCACCATTAGTTGCCGTAGATATATCGTCGATAGTAGAGAGCCACCATCTGTCCGGGTCATCGCCCACCAAAATGCCATAGCCTGCAAGCTGGCTGCGTCCACCACTCAAACTGGAAGACTCATTGTAATTGGTGGTAAGACCGGCAGTCAATGTCAATCCATGATTGCCAAACTGTCCGAGATAAGTCAACACATAGTCAGACTGTGCAGCAAGAGAGGTAGACTTGCTTTGGTTCACACTTTCTCTTTCAGTCAACCGTTCTTTCCCCCCTCCACATCGGGATTATAAACATAAATCAGCGGAGAATATGAACGTCCCTGGCTGGAAGCATAGTCCATAGAGAAAGTTGCTTTGAACGTAAGGTTCTTCAGAATATCTATCTCTCCGAACACATTACCTGCCACGCGATAGTTTTCAGACTTGTTGTGAGCACCGCGCAGCTCTGTTTCAATAAGAGGATTCCACACTTGTGCACGCTGGAAGTCGGGCAGCGTATGTATCAGTCCCGATTCAAGGTCATGAGTAGGAGCAATAGGAGCAGCCTTCAAAGCACCATCACACCCTTTGCATCAGGATACTTAGCACGAACTCCATTAAGCTGAAAACCAAAACGCAGGAAATCGGTTACGCTATATTCACTGTTCAAGTTTACGGTAAACTTATTGAGCTTTTCCGTTTTAATGGAACCTTCTTCCATGACGTAACCCAAACCCAAATAAAACTTGCTCTTATCCGTTGCACCCGTAATACTCACATTGTTATTGGTCAGAAAACCTGTCTGGAATATCTCATCCTGCCAATCAGTATTACCAGCCATTGAGTATAATCATAAGGGTCGCTTCCTTGAGATATCAACTGCTCGTTGTACAGCATCTTAAACTCTTCGGCATTCGTCACACCTACACGGTCATAAATAACCTTCCAACCCACTGAAGAGTTGATGTTGACCATCGTCTTCCCTATTTTTGCCCTTTTAGTAGTAATGATGATTACACCATTGGCACCACGCACACCGAAAATAGCCAAAGAAGAAGGGTCTTTCAAGATTTCCATAGATTCAATATCCGCAGTGTTCAGATAATTGATATTGTCCGTAAACAGTCCATCTACCACATAAAGAGGTTTGAAACCGTTAATGGAGTTCGTACCGCGAACACGGATTTCAGGGTCTTGTCCTGCACGGCCCGTATTCACCACCTGTACACCGGCAACCTTACCCTGTATGGATGCCAGTGGATTGGTAGAAGGCTTAGAAGCAATCTCATCCGCTTTCACAGTAACGATAGAACCGGTCAAGTCGCGTTTCTTGGCACTACCATAACCAACTACAACCACCTCATCAATGAGCTGGCTGTCCTCTTCCATCTTCACATTGATAGTTGAACGCCCATTTACGGCAATCTCCTGCTCACGCATACCTATATAACTAAAAATCAAGGTAGTATTAGATGCCACATCAACAATCTGATATTTACCATTTATATCAGTAATACTACCTTTACTCTCCTGCCCTTTTACACGAACAGAAGCACCGATAACAGTTTCGCCTGTCTTGTCCGTAACGACACCCGAAATCGTAATTTTGTTCTGTGCCATCGAAGTAATGGCAAACAATAACATCACACATGTAATTAGTAGATTTTTCTTCATTTTGTATTGATTTAAAATTCTTTTGCAAACATACCGGAGAAGTTGATATATGTCAAAAAACAAGCTACCACAAGAGTACCACAGTTCACCAGAGAGGTACATCATTGCTACTACCGCATCACATAAACAACAGATTATAAGGAAGATAAAAATACAATAAATATTTAGGCACTATTCATATAATAGAGCAAGAAGATAGAAAAGCAAAGGAGTTTTTATCCTATTCTAAATAACTTTATCCCATTCAAGAACGTCATACCTTTCACTGCCTCAAAACCCACCGTAAGGTTTCCATCGGTTACGATAACACGCAATTTCTTGGATAGCAACGGTTTCCACCTACTTCCATCGCTGGAGAAAAATGGTTCAGCCAAAGTCGACCGTTGACAGAAACATTGAAAACACTGCCCCGGAAATCGGCATTGCTGAGGACAGCAGTACCCCCCAAATCATAAGTCACCCGTTCGGAAGGTGCATTCAAGTCGGCAAAGAGGAGTTCCACTTCATACTCGCCGTCGGACAAGTCGAAGCGATAGGCTTTGATGTCTTTGCGTTTAGTCTGTAGCAAAGGAACATTACGAGTATTTTTCACCTCGGCTGTGGTTCCGATACGTCCCGGAGAACGATAAAAAACTTCACCGCCCACATAGCCCCAACTTCCAGGAGTATAAACTTGGTCGGGAAGCCAACAAAGATCACTTTTGTCATCCATGAAGAAACAATTGCTACCTACGTTCACTGCAAGTTCCAACTGCCTAATATTGGCTGCTGCGATATGGCGAGGCTGTATCTTTACGAAAACATCCGAAACCTGCTCCACCTTCTTCCCTTGATAGATGCCGGATGCTACAAGCGTGTTTCTCCCCACAACAAGAGGTACCCGCCACCCAGCATGGCAATTCTCAATACCTTGTACAGAGAGTTTTTTCCCATTGACAGACAACTCCACCCTATCCAAATTGGAATACACCTTCACCGGATGTTCCACAGCTTCGCCGTCCGAAACTACAGTCCGATATTTCCAGTCATCCACAGCAATGTGCAGCACCGGAATATCCTTACGCAAAAATGCCTGAAAATAATAAAACACATCTTTAGGGCGGCGATCATTGTACATCAGCCCTTTATTATTAATGTGTGGCGTAGTCTCCTGGCGACTGGCAGAACTGAAATCAATGAAATTCCACTCTGTGGCGCCGACTATGAACGGCCGCTTCATGATAGCGGGCAAATAATATTCGAGATACAACTGCTGCCACTGCATGGAAAAATCAAATATCTGTGGCTCAAGCGACTGCAAACGCGAATCGGAACCGGCACCGAACTCACTGATTATTAACGGACGGTACGGATATTTACGGTGTTCTTCATCTACAAAACGGTCGAAAGACTTAAAGTCATTCTCATACCAGCCCTGATAAAGGTTCCAACCGGAAACATCGGTAATATTGCTAAGACCAATCTGATTGTAAATCTGATTGCCGTGATAAGCCATCGTACTCAAGCGATAAGGGTCTTCCATCTTCAATGTCTCTTCCAGATGCCGGGCAAGTGCCAAAGTGTTTTCATAAAACCCGTTGAGCCGTTGTTTCTTCACCCGATACTGCAACTGAATGACAGCTTCGTTCATATACCCCCACATAATGACAGAAGGATGGTTGTAATGCTGACGGATCATTTCGCGCAAGGCGCTCGTAGCATTCGTGCGAAACTCGTCACCCAAAGCAATCAAATCGACCACTGGAATCTCCTCCCATACCAGCATACCGAGTTCGTCGCAAGCACGCAACACGGCATCATCCTGCGGGTAATGTGCCAAGCGGACAAAGTTTGCACCCATATCTTTCAGCAATTGCATATCCCTGCGATGCATTTCATCCGAAAGCGCTATCCCCATCGGCATCTGGTCCTGATGGCGACAAGCTCCTATCAGCTTCATTGGTTTCCCATTCAATTTGAAGCCTTCCTGCGCATCCATGCTGAACCAGCGAACCCCCAAAGGAACGCGCATCTCATCTTTCAACACCTTGCCACGTTCATCTTTCAAAGAGACTTTCACACTATACAGATAAGGAGATTCGGGCGACCACAGTCGCGGATTTTCCAATTGCAACCGTTCTTTGACAGCAAATGTCCCTTCCGCATCCAACCTGATATTACGCAAAGACTGAACCACGGATTTCCATCGGCATCCAGCACTTCGACATTCAACTTCAAAGCAGCACGCTGTACATCACGATTCACCAAAGTCCCGCGTACACTGATTTCTGCCTTCTCCTCACTCACGAAAGGCAAATCGACATAAACACCTGGAGAGGCGTAGTCGGTGAGGCTGATGTGTTGTTTCCCGACACTGATGAGCCATACATCGCGATAAATACCGCCAAAAATCGTGAAATCGCCAGATAAAGGAGGTATCTGATTGTTCTGATTATTGACGTGCACCATCAGTAAATTGGAGACATCGTTCCTTACTTTATCTGTAATATCTACAATAAAAGCAGAATAACCTCCCTTATGGGTCGTGAGTAGCTCGCCATTGAGATATACATCTGCCAGGGAGTTGACGGCATCGAATTTCAGATAAAGCTGCTTATCCCACATCTCTGCGGCTTCCAGCCGGAACTCTTTCTTATACCAGGAAGAAGCCTGCGATAGTTACGGGTGGAATAGGCATCCGTATTCCAGGTATGTGGCAGATGTACCTGCTCCCAACCTTCCTCATGACATCGTACTTTCTGGAACCGATTGTCATTATACGCAACATAATACCAGCCGTCATTGAAACTCTGAACCACTCGCCCGGCATTGACAACCGGATACATGGCGGACAGACACAATATTAATAAAAATATTTTCTTCATGTTTTTCAATAGATTATATTATCTCACACAAGTCAGGCAAATACTACAAGAATATTGCAAAACGTTTGCAGTGAAAATGCAGACAATATGCAGCAACAATGCCATCTCAACGCAGTGGCTCGAATGCTGCATATTGCCGTCTTGAGAATCAGTTAGAGTAACTTGAACGCTGCTTTCTTTACGTCCTGGCTATTTCTGCCAATCATCACCTCAAAGTCACCGGACTCGCATACAAAATCAAGATTGTAGTTGTAGAACTTCAGCAATTCGGGAGTAATCTTGAAAGATACTTTTTTAGATTCACCGGCTTTCAGGAAAATCTTCTCAAAGCCTTTCAACTCTTTCACCGGACGGGTTACACTTCCCACAAGGTCACGAATATAAAGTTGAACCACTTCTGCACCGTCTCTCTTGCCGGTATTGGTCACAGTCACGGTAGCAGTCAGTTCGCCCTTATCCGTCATGCTAGTCTTGTCCAAAGACACGTCGCTATAAGAGAATGTGGTATAGCTCAAGCCGAAACCAAAAGGATAAAGCGGTTCATTGTCTATGTCTATATAGTTGCTGCGGAATTTCTGGAACCATGCACCGTCGGCAAGAGGGCGACCCGTGTTCTTGTGGTTGTAGAACAAAGGAATCTGTCCCACGCTCTTCGGGAAAGTCGTAGTCAGCTTCCCACTCGGATTCACATCACCAAACAGTACATCACCGATGGCAAAACCTGCCTCACTGCCCGCAAACCATACATTCAGAATGGCCGGCACGTTTGCCTGCTCCCAGTTCAGTACCAGCGGACGACCGGTAAACAGTACCAGTACCACTGGTTTTCCTGTTTTCAATAATTCTTGTAACAGCATGCGTTGGGTGTCGGTCATTTCAAGATTCGTGCGGCAACTGCTCTCTCCACTCATTTCCGAAGACTCACCGAGCGCAGCCACAATAACATCCGATTTGGCAGCCACGGCAAGAGCCTCGTCCAGCAACTCCTTGTCCGAACGATTGTCACGGTGTAAAGAACGTCCGAACATAGTGGCACGTTTCTCATATTCGGCATCACTCATCAAATTACAGCCTTTCGCAGTCAATATTTCGGCTTTATCGCCTGCTACCGCCTTCAAACCTTCAGCCAAAGAAGTTGCATTCTTCAATACAGCAGCCACACTCCAAGTACCCGGCATATTACTGCGGCTGTCTGCCAACGGACCTACCACAGCAATAGTGCCTTTTTTGGCCAGCGGAAGCACATTACCCTCGTTCTTCAACAACACCAAGCTCTCCGAAGCAATCTTACGCGCAACAGCACGATGCTCTTTGGTAAAGATTTGCTTCTTGGCACGCTTCACATCACAGTATTTATAAGGATTATCGAACAAGCCCAACTTGTACTTAGCTTCCAAAATACGGCGACAAGCCGCATTAATTGCTTCTTCTGTCACTTTTCCTTCTGTCAATGACTTCTTGAGCGTACCTACAAATGCATCGCTCACCATATCCATATCCACACCTGCATTCAGTGCCAAGGCGGCAACAGTCTGCGTATCGCCCATACCGTGGTCGGTCATCTCAGCAATTCCAGTATAGTCTGTCACCACAAAGCCGTCAAATCCCCACTGCTTACGCAGTATATCCGTCATCAACCACTTGTTTCCAGTGGCAGGAATGCCATCGACCTCATTGAAAGAGGCCATCGCACTGCCCACACCGGCATCAACCGCCGCCTGATAGGGCAACATGTATTCATTGAACATGCGCTGATGACTCATATCTACTGTATTATAGTCACGTCCTGCCTCACCGGCACCATACAAGGCAAAATGCTTTACACAAGCCATGATTTCATCATTACGGCTCATATCCTTTCCCTGATAACCACGTACCATGGCCTGCGCAATGGCTGCTCCCAGAAACGGGTCTTCACCGTTGCCCTCGGACACACGCCCCCAACGGGCATCACGGCAAATATCCACCATCGGACTGAATGTCCAGCAAATACCGTCAGCACTGGACTCAATGGCTGCAATACGTGCCGATTCTTCAACCGCCTTCATATCCCATGTACACGACAGTCCCAAAGGAATGGGAAACACCGTTTCATATCCATGAATAACATCCATACCAAATAAGAGAGGAATACCCAAACGACTTTCTTCAACCGCCTGCTTCTGTACATCGCGGATACGTTCCACGCCTTTCAGATTGAAAAGCCCGCCCACTTCACCGGCACGAATACGTTTGGCCACATTACTACTTTTAGCCTGGCCGGTCGTAATCTCACCGGTAACCGGCAGATTCAACTGACCTATTTTCTCTTCCAGGGTCATCTTCTTCATTAAATCGTCGATGAAACGATTCATATCGACCGGAGATTTCTGCGCATACGCACTAACGGCAGTAAACACCAACAAGACTAAAAATGATTGTAACTTGAAAAGTAAATGCTTCATGTCTTTCATGCTTTTAATTTATAGAAATATTATTTTGCTGCAAATAAAAGAAAAGCATGCGACAACCTCCACATCTCGCACTACAACAAAAGTACACCCATCACTAAGAAACAAAAGAGGAAGTACAATATTAATACTTCCCCCATTAATATTCCACTGTAAAACAGTTATTTAAAATTTATAAGGAAATCAGTCAGACTTTCTTCCGGAAGCAGATTGAATTTCTTGCGCAACCGGTATCTTGCAGCATCAACCCCACGCGTGGAAATGTTGAGCAACTTCGCTATCTCCTTTGTCGGCATATTCAAGCGAAGCAATGCACAAAAGCGCAAATCTCCTGAAGTCAAATCTGTATATTGAAGTTTCAGATTCCGGAAGAAATTTTCATGTATACGGTCAAAATTAGCTTGAAACATTATCCAGCTCTCTTCATCAGACACTATATTATTGTTAACCAAAGCGAGAAGCTTATCCAAATTCTTACGACTATGCTGTCCGGACAACTTTTGCTTCTGTATCTCCTCTTTCAATGAATTCAAAAACTCCTGATGAGCGATATTCATCATTACCACGCTGGACAATTCTTTGCTTTTAAAACGCAAATCGGCCTCAAGCTGTTCCTTTTCCAACTCGATAATCTTCTTCTCTTGCCGTTCAAGCTCTGCCTGATGGGCTACACGCTGCTGCTCAATCACACGATCCTTCTTTTTCTTCACAAAACGATAAACAATATATTGCAGCAAGGCCAGCAGGCACAACCCTATCAGAATGTAGCTTCCCACAGCCCAATAAGACAAATACCACGGAGACAAAATCTCAAAGGGAAACTCTACCGATGCCAAAACTCTACCAGTATCATATATCTCCGCCCGAAAAACATAACTTCCATAAGGAAGACGGGCATACTTTTTCTGCAAATTGCGTCCATCGGGTATCCACTGATCAGAATACCCTTCCAACCGGTATCTTACTTTATAAGTATAATCGTTATAAACCGGATAGCACAATGTAAAACTCACTGTATTAAACTCATGTTCGACCTTGACTCCCGACTGCACGACCAATGTTTTCCGTTTATCACTGAATTCCTCAGTAACCTGCATCTCTGAAATCCATAAAGAACGCCTAGTCTGAGATTTATATAACGAGGAACTATCTGTTTCAATACGGGCAATAGCATTATTCAAGCAAAGATAGGAATGATTATTTCTCTTGTCATAAACCACGCTTCCTCGTTCTTCCACAGCCAGACCGTCAAACAAAGAATATGGAATCCGAAGTTCGATATTGAAAGTATTTATCGCACACTTCACCAAATACACAGTCCTGTCGCCCACAAACCAATAGTAATCTCCGTTCGCATGACTCACAGTCTTGATTCCCTTCAATTCCATCAATTGTTCATTCATTGTTTCATAGGGAACAATCGAATCAGTCATATCTTCGTAAGTATAGAAATATTCCCCATTAGAAAAAACTACCCGACCATTGATTTTGAACAAAGTAAAACTCCCACCTTTCACTTCTCCCAAACTCTCATACTTCCGCACATCCTTTACCTGCTTCATATCCGAATCAATCCGAAAGCGATACAAACCATTCCTTAAATGTTTCGCCCAAATATTCCCTTGATGGTCCACTTCTATATGACGAATCATGTGACTGAACCCACGTAAGGACCGAGTAAAGCAATACTCTCCCGAAGCAGTCTCCGTATATAAATTCAGAAGCGCATAAGCTCCCTCCAACAAAAAAGATTGTTCCTTCAATTCAATTTTTTCCATACACATCCCTCCTTTTACATCAGATGCCAGCTTTGATTTCAGTCCTGATATAAGGAAAGTTCCCTTGTTGTGCCCGCAGAAAATCTGTTTTCCCCATTCATCGACGAACCACGCTTGTTCTTCCAAACCCGGAACTAATTCAGTCTTTCCATCCCTAAGCCAATAAAGTCCTTGATTAGAAGCAATATAAGCTTCATTTTCCCTTACCAAAACATCATATACCATGCCTATTTTACGAAATGGAGGTTCATAATAATAGATTAAAGAATTGTTGTGTATATAGGCAATACCTTCATCCAAAGCTGTCCATATATTGTTGTCATCATCACAATATAATCTCAAAACAGTATTGTTCTGTAGTTTATTATCCGTATTGACCTTCCAAATCAGCTTTCCTTTTTTATCCAACGCATATATACCATCGGATATTGTGCCAACAACGTAGCAACTGTCTTTGGTCATCACCGCACGATTAATGGTATGCTTCCTGAATATATCATCACATTCGGTTTCCCATTTTTCTACCCTCCCATCTCGATAGAGGAGAAAACCTCCCTGATTACGGGTAAGCATTAAAACGGCATCATCATAAGGAAGCCCAGCCAAGACATCGCTATTTCCAAATACCTTTCTGGGAATAAGTTCTTCCATTTTCCTGTCGGAAAAGACACAAAGTCCACCATTTATTCTTTGAGAATAAAAAGTATTTCCAACCTGGAACAAATTCAGTGGAAGGTTCTTCATTCGAATACCTTCTACCGAATTTCCATTATAAAAAAAGAGAGAACCGAATGATTGAAATACAATTTCTCCTTGAACGCAAGCAATATCCCAGATTTCGTCATTATGAAACGCAAAATCTTTCACCTTATTTTTCAATGAATGATATTCAAGAGTGTCATAAGGAGTACGGACAAAATAACCGAATTCTTCGTAAGAGCCTACATAAATTCTTCCATCTTCACTGATATATATAGCACGCACAATTCCTTTTGTCGGTAATTCATACAGCCGCCAAGCACTTCCATCAAATTCCAACAGCCCACTGTTATTACCGAAATACATCACTCCTCTTTCGTCTTGAGCAATGGCCCAATTCTGAATACCGGCATTATAATCCGACACCGAATAGTTCCTCACTATAGGAGAAAAAGGTATGGGTGAAGCTTGCAGCAAACTACTGAAAACCAAAAACAAGAGAAACGTTATTGCAATTCTCATGAGTACTGTTTATAGGTATTTACCAGCAAAGATAAAGCTTTTTGCGTTTTCGTAAAAACAAAATCGCAGATTATCCTCTTTTATAGAAAGATAACCCGCGACAACTGATAACTCACTTTATTAATTTTCAGCAGTTTTCTGTTTTCCCAAAGGAATAGAAACACCCAAGTAAGCATTAACATTCTTCGTATTCTTACCAAAGAACATATAGTCTGTTCCCGCAAAGAAAGGACCCAGTTTCAGTGCCAGACCGAAGGTTTTACCGGCTCCTTGAAGTACGGAATAGCTGGCAGCTACATTGAAAGCATTCGTCGGACGGATGCAGGCAGAGAAGTCAGCTCATTCAAAGTTTTCGGTTTGGCAAAACGACCGGTATACAAGGCACCCACTACCAGCCAATCATTCAGTAAGGCATATTCAGCGCCAAGAACCATTGTAGAAGTCAATCCACGGGTACGGCTCTTCTCAGAAGCCTCCTCTGTCTTGAGCTGCAACATGTCATAGTTAAGAATCTCGCCGCTGTTCACAATATCCATGAACTCCTGCTGCGAGGCCGGGTCAAGAAGATCATAAGTCTGCTCTGTATTGGCTCGCGCTATACTGGTATTCGATTTAGACCATTTGATAAAGCCCAAATCAAGAACTGAAGCAGAAAGTGTCAATTTATCCAGTAACTTGTAAGATACTCCCAAATCAATAGCCCCACCATATCCGGCAAAACCAAAACTGCCAAAATCGATTTCATCGATATAATCACCATTCTCATTCTCGGGAAGTTCTAACAGCTTTGACGAGTTCTCCAAAGTTGCATCCACTTGAATGGAAGCTTTACTCGTCACTCCTGAAGAGCCGACAGAAGGAGTTTCCACATGAATCTGGTTGATGTTCAGCTTTAAGTTACCGATACCCAGCAGCATCTTCACTTTACCGCCCACAGCCAGCCGGTCTGTGATATTCCTTGCAAAGCCAAGGCCGACTTCCGCATAGGAATTTATCTCAAGCTTCTGTCCATTAATGGTTTCGTTAATACCCAAATAGTCAGAAATATTGTCACCAAACTCCCGGCTGCTCATGTTATTCATAAACTGGAACATGGTTTTCGGTATGGCGGCACCGATATCATTACGCAACCCCACATTAACTGACCAGAAGTTCTTTCCTTTATACCATCCGGCAGACAGAATGTCGGTACTCAAATTCACATTCAAGTTATTGGTAGCATCCAGTCGGTTCATAAAGTCATTGCTCATGAAATAGTCGCTATCATCACTGTTCTCAATAATGTCCATAATATCCCTATACCCCAGGGAACTGGAGTTGACGGTAGCATTCAACGAACCTATCACGGGAATATTCAGATAACCGCGTCCCGGCATCAAGGCCGGATTGAGCTGCATACGCTGGTTACTTCCTTCCATAAAGTAGGAAGTGCGCAGGAACTGGGCTTGTCCGGAAAGAGAGAAGCAAAGCAACAATACCACAGACAGCCATACTTTCAGAGAATTCAATTGTTTCATAACCTTGTCAATATTTTCATTATCACCTGCAAAAATATAAAACAAGTTAATACCCTACAAACAACTTAACCGAATAGTCGTGTATAAAAGGCTTATACAGAGACTATCCGGTATAAATTAAGGAGCAAATAAAAGAATCCTCTTAAGAGTGTCCTTATACTATTTCATCATAAACATGTTCATTTGCTCTCGTAGCGGTACTCAGAAAAACCGGGGCTGTCTCCTTTCTTTGTTGCAGAGACATTGACGTCACTGCCGGAGCAGTCAACATTTCCTTGTATTTTTCCGGAGCAGTGAGTATCTTTACAGCCTCTTTCAAATCATCATCATCTTTCAACTGCTGGATAATGCTTCCACGCTGGAAATAATAACGCTTGATGATTTCTACCGCAATCATGCTCTTGATGTCCTTGGAGAAATGGTCAAGGTCACGGTCCAGATTATGCGACAATTTTTTCTCCAACGCTTCAAACTCTTTCGAAGCATCAGTCAGATAGCCCTCAAATTCGGCCATCTCCTTCAGGTTCTTCAGCATCTTCTCTGTCTGCTGGTCGTATTTGAAGTCCGCCTTTTTCACCATCGCCTTGAAGTCCGCATAATCGGCATCTGTAATTTCAAACTTCTCTGCTGAAGGAATGGTAGGATGTTTCAAGCAATAGTCCGTAGCATAATTGAAAATAAGATTGTCATTGACAAGATAGAACAGAATGTTGGGCAGCTTCTCCTGCTTCACCGCAATGTCCGGAGTCACGCCTCCACCATCACGCACTTCACGTCCGGCAGCCGTATGGAACACGGTAGTAAGGCTGTCTGGAATACGTCCCACACTGCCGTCCTCATTCCGGTGCTTGTAGTCGATAGCCTGCACACAACGGCCGCTGGGAATATAATATTTGGAAGTCGTCAGCTTCATGGTACCACCGTATGGCAACGGACGGGTGGTCTGCACCAATCCCTTACCGAAAGTACGGTTACCGATAATGACCGCACGGTCAAGGTCCTGCAAAGAGCCTGCAAGGATTTCTGACGAAGAAGCCGTTCCGCCATTGACCAGAACAGCCAAAGGAATTTCCAAATCCAACGGCTCACGCAATGTCTTGTAGGTATTGCTGGCTTGCTTAATCTTACCCATTGTCGTCACAAGTGTTTTTCCGCGAGGCAGAAAGAAGTTGGCTATCTCTATAGATTCATCCAGCAAGCCGCCTCCATTGTTCCGCAAGTCAATCACCAACGAAGTCATCCCCCGTTTCTTCAAGTCCAGAAAAGCCTGCTTGAACTCCTTGGAAGGATTCCCCGAGAAGGTGCTGAGATTGATATAACCTATATTATTATCCAGCACTGTATAATAAGGTATGAACGGCAATTGGATGGAACGGCGCACAATGTCGAAATCCAACGGTTTCTCTGTACCGGGACGTTGCACTTTCAGCTTGAAGCTGGTACCCACTTGTCCGCGAAGCATCTCGCTGACTTCTTGGTTGTTCTTTCCGGCAAGGTCCTTTCCGTCAATCTCCATCAAAATATCTCCGGCTTTCAAGCTACATCGGCAGCAGGCATATTCTCATATGGCTCAGATATCATGGAACGTTTTAGTTTCGGATTCCAAGTAATCACAGAACCTATACCACCATAGGAATTCTTCAGCATCTGCTCCAATTCGCTTTGGTCATCTTCCGGATAATACTCCGTGTAGGGATCCAGCGAGTAGAGCATGGCATCAATGCCTTCACGGATAGTCTTGTTCGGATCAATCGTATCCACGTAGAACATATCCAACTCTTTCACAATGGAATTGAATATATCCAGATTCTTTGCTATTTGGAAACTACGGCTATCACCACTCTTAAACCCCCAAAAACAAAAGGCTCCTGCTACAATCAGCAAGGTAATCATCCAGCGTATCTTTAAAATTCTTTTCATAATATGTCTATGTGATAATATGCTAATTAATTAATAAAATTTCTTCCTTGATTTTTTCCCATTGTGCTACCTGAAGCTCCGTACCCACCACTTGTATCACATCTTTGGAGAGAAGGGAGCCTATCTTGCCACATTTCTCCAGCGAGTAACCACACGTCAGTCCATACAAGAAACCCGCCGCAAAATAGTCACCCGCTCCTGTAGTGTCCACCACTTTCTCTACCGGAGCCGCTTGTACCTGCACCATCTCTGTACCTTTACGAATCAGAGAACCATGGGCACCCACCTTTACAATGGCTATGCTACACATTTTGGCAATGATATCCAATGCTTCCTCCGGTTCCTTACCCGTAAAAGCCTTTGCCTCTTCCTCATTGGCAAAAACAATATCCACATATTTGTTGACCAACAGAGAGAAAAATTCAAGGTCTCCTTCTACTATATTGTAGCTCGCCATGTCCAAACATACTTGTAAGCCGGCCTCTTTAGCCAGCTCAATGGCACGGAGAATCATATCATGGTCTTGCACCAGATACCCCTCTATAAATAGGTAAGCATATCCTTTGAACATATCCAGCGAAAGATCTTCCGCCTTCAATGTAGAAGCCGCCCCCAAATAAGTGCCGAAAGTGCGCTCTCCATCAGGAGAAATGAAAGTAGAGGCTACACCGGACGGAAGGGTAGTGGAAAGCAATAAATCCGCCTCTGTCCCATGCTCCAGCAGACTATCCCGGAAAAAGTTACCATAAAAGTCATTGCTTACTTTTCCGATGAATCCCGTACCCGCACCAAGGCATGCCATTGCCCGAATTGCGTTTCCGGCAGAACCTCCGTTAGCCAGATGCGTCTCCATCCGGCTGAAATACTCACTAATTTTCAAGAACTTATCTTCATCAATCAGAGTCATACTTCCTTTCGGGAGCTGCATCTCCGTCAAAATATTATCATCCTCAATGATTGCCAGTGCATCAACCAAAGCATTGCCCAACCCAATTATTTTATCCATCTTCGATATTTTTTTTGCAAAGATATTGCATATTTCAAAATATCCTATTACTTTTGCAGCGCATTTGAGAAAAAACAACATTCTTCCTTAGCTCAGTCGGTTAGAGCATCTGACTGTTAATCAGAGGGTCCTTGGTTCAAGTCCAAGAGGAAGAGCAGAAAAATTGAATCATATTCTTCCTTAGCTTCATGTCGGTTAGAGCATCTGACCTGTTAATCAGAGGTCCTTGGTCAAGTCAAGAGGAGAGCCAAAAGGTTCGTCAAGTTAGGCGAACCTTTTTGTTTCTCC
>ENA-OQCX01000468-OQCX01000468.1-human-gut-metagenome-genome-assembly--contig:-NODE-468-length-20942-cov-2.111314_pt1 | contig 20942 bp, 33 predicted proteins | sample MGYA00242762_ERZ504587 | MGnify/ENA primary metagenome ERZ504587 (study PRJEB26092, sample SAMD00036337) | human gut metagenome | host: Homo sapiens | study: EMG produced TPA metagenomics assembly of... | reverse complement strand
TTGCGCAGTCTGTGCTTCCCCTGTGAATTTCACGCAGGTTCCGCAGGAAGAGCTTAAATTCCTTGGCACCGGCATGATCGTAGCCGGATATTCCCTCTTTCTCACAATTTTTTCTTGAAAGACATAGCTCCAAAATTGGGAAAAAAATGTGGCTATGTATCTCCCATTATTTCTCAAGAGTGAGGACAAAGTCTTCCCCATCCTCTTTTACAGACACCTTATATCCCTGATGCAGGGCGAAACGGGATACGTTTTCTTTGGCTGTTACGTTATCTACATTACCGTATATGCTTCTCACCGGATGCCAGCGCATTCTTAGTACGGATCACAGGTTCCGGGCAGGAAAGCCCTCTTGCATCTATTGTTTTCATACACTTAATCTCCTTAGATTTTTCATTATTTCAACTAAACGGAATTGTCTGTTTACACAGATATACTATAAATGAGCGTCCTTAATCAACTTCACGCTTCATTCTTACGCATGGAATTTACTGTCGCAATCACGATCAGAACCACAAAACCGATCACAACAGCGATCTTGCCATTTGCAGTCGGGCCTTCTCCAGAAGATGCCAGTCCGAAATTATGTGCTACAGCTGCACCAGCCATCAGACCAAATACTGTGATGGCGGAGTCTGTGTTTCCTTCACCAGCCAGAACCAGCTGACGAAGCGGGCAGCCTCCAAGAAGGACACAGCCAAATCCTGCAAGCGCCATTCCAAGTGCATTCCAAAGACCATCTGTATGTGCGACAGGTTGTCCTGCAAATCCTGGATTAAAATATCCCAGGATCATGTTTCCGATCAACGCACTTACCAGAATTGCAATAAATCCAAGAAGCAGCTTCCACTCTCCAAACAGTACCACGTCACGGATTCCTCCAACCATACACAGGCGGGTTCTCTGTGCAAGTGCACCTACCAGAAGCCCTGCGATCAGGGAGATTGCAATTGCAGCATGCTTTGCTCCAGGACCACCGTCAGCTTCTGTGAAGTGGATGAATGCAGGTGCTGCAATGAGAAGCAGAAGAATTCCGATTTCCACTACTGGGAAAATGCCGCCTTCAACCGGCTGCATTTTATAGGAACGTTTCAGAGTATAGCCTTTTTTCAGGAAAAATACTCCGGCAAGGATTCCAGCAATAAATCCGATCAAACCAAAGATGGCGTTGAAATCGCCGCCAGCCAGACGAAGGATCATGCGGAATGGGCAGCCAAGGAACATCAGGCAGCCGATCATAACGAACATTCCGATCACAAAACGGGTAACAGGTGCGGAGCCGCCTCTTGGCTTAAATTCTTTGGTTACAAGGGCAAGAATGCAGGAGCCAAGTACCAGCCCTACAATTTCCGGGCGGATGTACTGAACCGCAGCTGCACTGTGGAATCCCAGTGCTCCTGAAGTATCACGCAGGAAGCAGGCAATGCAGAAGCCATATTTGCAGGGTTTCCGAAATATACCAGAGCCACTGCAATGATTCCGATGATGACACCGGCTCCGATGATTATGGGTGTTTCTTTCTTTGACAATGTTTCTTTCATACTCTTTCCTCCTTAGATAACTGTCAAATCTTTCCTCTATTTTAGCATTTTTTGTCAGAAAACTCTAATTGATTATGTGGGATTATTTTAAGTATTTATAGATATTGTCGATAAATCGTGGTATTATAGATATATTAAATAACCATTTTCCAAGCGAAAGGATATAATCATGAACCGAATTTACCTCGACCAGGCCAGCACCTCTTTTCCAAAGGCTCCAGGTGTGGCACAAGCTATGATGGATTACCTGACTATGAACGGAGTTAACGTGAACCGCGGCTGCTACTCCAGTGCTTACTCAGCAGAAGAAGTTATTTATGAGACACGCCAGCTGCTGGCAGAACTTTTCCACTTTTCCAAATGCAAAAATGTAATTTTTACACCGAATGTCACCACCAGTCTCAATTTTATTTTAAAAGGATTCTTAAAACCAGGAGACCATATTCTGGTATCCGCCATGGAGCACAATGCAGTTATGAGACCTGTAGTACAGCTGGCTTCCTCAGGGATTTCCTTTGACCGGATTCCTTGCAGAACGGACGGCTCTATGATTCTGGAAAAAGTAGAAGAACTGATCCGCCCTGAGACGAAAGCTATTGTCACTTTACATGCTTCCAATGTATGCGGAACCAGGATGCCCCTTGATGCCCTTGGGGAAATCTGTCAGAGGCACCAGCTTTATTTTGTTGTGGATTCTGCACAGACGGCTGGGATCGTACCAATTAATATGGACAAAATGCATATTGACGCGTTAGCTTTTACCGGACATAAAGGACTTCGGGGACCACAAGGGACAGGTGGTTTCCTGGTTTCCCAGGAATTGGCAGAACAAATGGAACCACTGATTTCCGGCGGTACCGGAAGTGTATCTCATACGGAAGAAATTCCGGATTTTATGCCGGATCGCTTTGAATCCGGGACACCTAATCTGCCTGGAATTTATGGACTGCATGAAGCACTTTTGTACTTGAAAACGCATTCTTTGCAGGCGATAAATGAAAAAGAATTGTCTCTCACTGGTTATTTTCTGGAACAGCTGCAGGCACTGGACGATACTGGCAGACATATCCGTATTATTGGAAAAAAAGATCTCACTGACCGAAATGCAGTTGTTTCGATCCAGACACCAGAAATCGACATGTCACAGGTGGCGTGGCAGCTGGACAATGAGTATGGTGTTATGACCAGAGTCGGACTCCACTGCGCTCCAAACGCCCACAAGACGCTTGGTACTTATCCTGCCGGAACTATCCGGTTCTCCTTTGGACCGGAAAATACAAAGAATGAGCTGGATTTTGCCATCCAGGGATTAAAGAAAATTTTAGACTTATAAATTCAGCATTAGTAACACTTAATTAGTCTTTGAGAAAGGAACCAGTATTTTTATCCTATGGAATTTAAACAATTAGAGGCCTTCGTAGCCGTAGTCGAAAATAAAAGCTTCTCCGAAGCCGCCCGCCAGCTGAACCTGACCCAGCCCACCATCAGTGCCCACATCAATTCTCTGGAACAGGAATTGAACTCGCGGCTGCTGATCCGCACCACCAAGAAGCTGAACATCACCCAGCGCGGTCTTCTGCTCTATGACTGCGCCTCCAATATGCTGAACATGCGCAGCAACATTATAGAAGAGTTCACCGGACAAAATAAAAAGATCATTGACCTGGCTGTTTCCACCATTCCTTCCTCCTACCTTCTGCCAGGTATTCTCAGTGCCTTCACCTGCCAGATTCCAGACGTATATTTTCACTCCTGGCAATCCGACAGTCTCGGCGCTGTGGCAAGAGTTCTGGATGGCAGCGTGGATCTGGCTCTGGTGGGAAATACCTTTGACGAACCAGACTGCTGTTTTATCCCTTTTGCAAAGATAAACTTGTAATTGCCACCCCGGTCAACCAGCATTACCTGCAATATCAGCAAAAATGGATTCCGGTACCCTTGATTTCTCTGATTTTCTAAGAGAACCCTTTATTATGCGCGAAACTGGTTCTGGAACCAAAAAGGAAATTGACCGCTATCTGGAAAAACGAAATATCCCGGCTTCTTCCCTGCACATTGTAGCCCGCATGAACGATCTGGAGGCCATCCGCAAGTCTGTAGCCGGCGGCCTTGGAATCTCCATCCTCTCTGCCTGCTCTGCCAAAGATCTGGCCGACACCCACCAGATTCTCATGTTTCCCCTGAATCACGAATCCGCCATGCGAACCTTCTACATTGTGTACAGTAAGAACCGGATTCTGAAGCCACATGTGAAGCAGTTTTTAAAATTCGTAACAAATTTTTATTAGAGCGTGTTTAAAAAAGGCTTTCTGCAAGATGTGCGTCACAATTTATGGGAGATTTTTCAAACACACTCTAATAACCGCTTTTAGAAATACCAGACAAAAGGAAGCTGCCCACCAATTTCCCAGTGAACAGCTTCCCATTTCATTCACACATATTCAAAATTCAATTTCAGCAACTGCCGCCAGCTATTTCTCCTCAGCAGTCTCTTCAGCCTCTGTCTCAGTCTCCGGAACTACGTTGTGAACTGGTGTTACAGTTGCGACAACTGCTTCCGGATCAGTTGTGATGTGGATATTCTTATTCTTGGCGATTTCAAGGTCTTTCACACGAAGCGTATCACCAATCTTCATACCAGCGACATCAACCTTGATCTTGTCAACCAGATCTGCCGGAAGTGCTTTGTATGCAACCTCTTTCAACTCATCCTGCAGAACACCGGACATAACTTTCTCTTCATTTTCCAGAATGATCTCAGCAGTGGAATGAACCATCTCATTGCTTACCAGTGCCTGGAAATCAACTTCCTCTACTGTATGTGCAAGTGGATTATAATCAACTTCCTTGATCAGCGCATCATAGGTTTTACCATCCAGTTCCAGCATTACCTGGCTTCCTTTATTGTTGTTTTTCAACAGAACTTCAATTTCTTTCTTAGTAAACTTAAGGGGAATGGAACCTTCAATTTCTCTGCCGAACAGGTTACCTGTTACAAATCCTTCTCTTCTTAATTTCTTTGCTTTGACATCCATGCTTCTTTTTTCAGCTTTTAAAGTATTCATTTATCTTTTCCTCCAAAATTCTGAAACGCTTAGCAGCCTTCAACAAAGAGGTTTTGTTAAGTACTTCTTTTTTCTTTTTACGTCCCTTATTATAGTCACTTGTTTCAATTATGATTAACCAAACATAACTTTTTTTAAGGGATTTTTTTGTTAAAATCTGCTCTTGTTTTTCTTGGAAAATGGAAGTATAAAGTAAATGAATCACTCAAAATTTTCAGGCAGTTGTCTTCTCTGCCGTAAAAGGCAGTTTTCGCTCTGCAACCTGCTTCAATAATGCCTCACTATGAGATACCACGATCAACCCGATTTCCCGCCTTTTTACTTCATCCAGCAGGAAATTCCATATCTGGCTCTGCGTGATGAGATCCAGCATGGTACTGATCTCGTCTGCAATCAGAAACCTTGTCTCTTTTCCCAGTGCTCTTGCAATACAGAAACGCTGCAATTCCCCACCGGATAATTCCTGAGGATACCGGTTCAACCAATCTTCTTCTATCCCCAGCTCCTCTATGATCCGATTTTCAACCGCCTCCATCAGACAAATATTTCATTTTCAGTCTGGGATTCACAGCCCTTTCCGGATGCTGCCAGATCATCTGCACCGGACAATACCCTTTCTTCGGCAAAGGCTTTCCATCCAGCAAAATCTGTCCTTTGCAAGGTTCCAGATAGCCAGCCAGAATTTTACACAATGTGGTTTTTCCATAGCCACTTGGTCCTGGCACCCACACTCTTTCGTTGTTTTCCACTTTAAATTTTATATTTGAAAAAAGTTCTGCGCCTTTTCTCTCATAAGAAAATGAAATATCTCGTGCTTCCAGAATCATTTTATATCTCCTGTTATAACTATTCAGTAGGCAATATGCATTAAAGTTATCCCCTATCTGACTTTACTATGAAAGTCCCGGATTACGAATGCTGTCTGCAGCTGTTGGAGTGCCACAGGCACACAACCGCTGACTTTCCTATATAGTGATGTCGCCGATAGGTGGTATTTCCGTTTTACATACAATACCGGATACACCTGACACTTCCGCATCCAGCCTCCACCATAGGTATTTCCCCTTTGCATTCTTCCCGATACCAGCTGCACCTTGGTCCAAAAGGACATCCCTGCGGCATGTCTTTCACATAAGGCTGGGTTCCGTCAAGAGGGGTAAAGCCATTCTGCGGAAGTGCCCGCCACAATGCTTTCGTATAAGGATGGCGCAAGGTCTCTTCTGAACGAAAATCCGAAACCGGGGCCTCTTCCACTGTTTTTCCTGCATAAAAAACAACGATCCTGTCAGCAACTTCCAGTGCCAGCTCAATATCATGAGTAATCAGAAGAACTCCATTTCCTTCATCTGCAAATTTTCTGAAATCCTCCATAGACTTTTTCGCAAGTGTCAGGTCCATGCCAGGCGTAGGTTCATCCGCAATAATAAGCTTTGGATTTTCCATTAATGCAGTAGACAGCAAAATTCTTCTGGTCATTCCTCCAGAACACTCGAAAGGATATTTCGTTTCCGTTTCCTCAGGCAGACCATACCTGCGGAACAATTCCGATTGCTTTTCTGCCCCTTTTCTCCCTCTTTTTCCCCGGACCTGTTTCCCCACTTTCATAAGCGGATCCAGATATAAGGTGCTCTGAGGTACGAAAGCAATTTCCTTTCCACGAAGTTCACTGATCTTCTTTTCGTCCATCAATTCACCCTGGAACTTCATAATTCCGGATACTTTTGCATTATAAGGCAGAATTCCCAAAATCGCATGTGCCAGAAGACTTTTCCGGAACCGCTGGAGCCGACTACAGCCACCAGTTCCCCTTCCCTCACTGCAACAGATAGACCTGAAATCACGGGAAGCCAGCTCTGTCTGCTGGTTTTCCCTTTATATTGGAGAAAGGAAACGGAAAGCTCTTCTATTTCCAGTATTTTTTTCTTATTTGTACAACTCATATTTTTTCATACGCTGCTGTCTCTTACCGGACAGTCCCTCCTGCTATTCTCTATTTGTGCACACTTCCCGGATCCAGAAGCTGACGAAGAGCTGTACCGCCTTTTTCAAACAGCACAACCGTAAGAACCAGCATCATTCCAGGAAATACAGCCAGCCACCATTTGCCCATGATCAGATAGCGCATACTTTCTGATAAAATAACTCCAATCGCCGGCTGCTCCGTGGAAAGCCCAAAGCCCAGAAATGTAATACTGGACTCATGAAGAATTGCATGCGGGAAAAGCAATACCAATCCAACAATAAACTGGGGCAGAACATGGGGAACTATGTGTTTTTTCGCAATCTCCCATTTGCCCAGCCCAAGCTTTCCTGCAATCTGAATATATTCACTTTCCCGAAGCTGCATAACCTCTCCTCGAATCAGCTTGCCAGAGATGTCCAGTGCGTCAGCGCCACACCTGCAATCACTCCCTTCAGCCTTTCCCATAGCATAGGAAATCAGGATCAACAGCAGAATATGCGGAATTCCCATAACAGTGTCAATTGCAAAAGAGATGGCAGAGTCCACCTTTTTCCCAAGAGTTGCTGCACAAATTCCAAGAATCAGTGCCATAACTGCGCTTACACCTGCTGCCAGCACGCCAATAAGAATACTCATAGATAAACCGGTAAGAGTACGGTAAAACATATTTCTGCCCAGCCAGTCCGTACCAAAAGGATATTTCAGACAGGGAGCAATATTTTTTTCTGGAAAAATCAGTCACCATAGCGGCATCATGAAGAACCACTCCAAGTATGGCTGTCACCGCCAGAAAAGCTACAGAAAAAATCAGCAAAATCCTTGCTTTCTGCCGCTGATTCAGCCTTTTCCTCTGCTTTTCCACGGCTCCCGGGCTGCCCTTTGAACAACTGTTTTTCATTACACCTTCGTTCATAGCCCCAGCCCTCCCTTCCGGATTCTGGGATCAACAACTCCATACAGTACATTTGCCAGGAAATTTCCCAGAAAAACAATGGCTGCTGTTATTAATGTAATCCCCATAAGAAGAGGCACATCACTGCCAGTTCCCGCCGCTACAGCCGCCTGTCCCAGTCCCGGATAGGAAAATACCTGCTCCACAAGAACCGAACCTCCTATGATCTCACTGACAGATGCAAACTGCAGGGTCATGGCCGGAAGCAGCACATTACGAATGCCATGGTGAAAAATGATGCTTCCGGTTTTCTCTCCCCGCGCCTTTGCAAAAAGGATGTAATCGCTTTCCATTATATCAATCATTTTTTCCCTGGTATGTAATGTGATATTCGAAATTCCGGTTATGCTTAAAGTGACTGCCGGAAGAATGGCATGACGCACTCTGTCCAAAAAGGAAACACCGCTGGCTTCTACTCCAATAGGAACACTAAGTCCAAATGGGAAGGATTTTCATCCAGACTCCAAAAATGATCAGTAGCAAAAGTGCCAGCCAGAAAGAAGGAGTGCTGGCAATCACCAGTGAATAGCCTTTTATGATCTTATCCGGCAGCCTGCCCTGAAACACCCCTGCAAGTACTCCCAGAAGGAAGCCCACAAGTCCGGAAACCACCCACGCCAGTCCCATAAGAAAAAGAGAATTTCCCAGCTTCACTGCAATGACCTTTGTCACCGGCTGCCGGTATAACAGAGACATTCCTCCATCTCCCTTTATAAATGCATTCAGCCAGTTCAGATATCTCTGCACTGGCGGTTCATCCACGCCCCAGTAAGAGCGCAGCTTTTCTTTTTGTTCTTCACTCATACTGCCCAGGGCAGCCTGCCCCACATTGGCCTGTAACGGGTCAATGGGGGAAGCTGATACAAGGGCAAAGGTAAGAATGCTTACTGCAAAAAGCAGTAATATGATTCGTAGCAGGTTCTTTCCTGCGTAAATACCTATGCGTTTCATCTTAATTTATCCGTTTCGTTTTTTCTTACTCTTTATTCCCACTCCCACTGGTCAACATTGTTTACAATAGACCAGCCATGGCCATGAGGATGTAATTTCTGATCTGCCACTTTCAGACCATCACGTACAAAATAAAGATGATCAATATTGCACAGCCAGATCCACGGAATATCCCCTTCCTGTGTAATTCCTGTGGTTCCGTCCCACTGGGCTTTTTTCCAGAGATCGTAGGATTCTTCCAGGTTGCTGCTTGCAAGTGCTTCGTCCATGTATTTGTCAACTGTCTCATTTGCATATGGAGAATATTCCGCACTTCCGGTATCTTTGATGGTGTGATAAATATTGTAAAGCTCCATAGGGCTATGTGCTCCCCATCCCCATATAAGCGGTTCTGACTGTGCCTGCTCGTAGCGGTATCCCAGCCAACACCAGAAGTAGTTACATCAATTCCAGCTCACGCAGCTGATTCGCAGAGTCTTCTGCAAGTGCCTGGCGCACAGAATCTCCATTTGAAAACATAATGGTAAGCTCTGCTTTTTCCCCATCTTTTTCTCTTATTCCGTCATCGCCTTCTATCCAGCCTGCTTCTTCCATCAGAGCCTTCGCTGCATCAAGGTCATACTCTGTAACAGCCTCCTCGTTGTACCATGGCATTTTGTCGCAAACACTATAGCTACTGTTCCATAACCATTGAGTACATTTTTGATCATCTCTTCCCGGTCAATAGCAAGATTAATTGCACGTCGTACCTTCACATCGGAAGTCAGACTGTTTCCATATGTGATACCGTCTTTTTCTTCTGGTTCTGTACAAGGAAGATTAAAGCCACGGTTATCCACAGTTGCCACACTCAGGAGTTCATACCCGTCAATTTCCTGGTCACTGTAAGAGGCTGCTGTGTGAGCTACATCTATCTGTCCGGACATTGCCGCTGCCATGGCTGCATCTTCTTCCATAAACAGCACCGTCAGTTTTTTGATCTTTGGTTCTTCTCCGTAGTAATCCGGGTTTGCTTCAAAAATAACCTGCTGTCCTTTGTCCCACTGCTTCATAATATAACGTCCGGAACCAATTGGATTCTGTCCATAATTTTCATCATAGGCATGCTCTGGTACGATTCCTACAATTGCCATGGTGTATGGCCAAATGGAATATGGCTCATTCATATGAAACTCTACCGTCGTATCGTCCACTGCAACCGCTTCCTTCAACATGGTAAAATCGTTTACAGAGCTTTCATCACGACAGGTATTAAAGGTAAAAGCAACATCAGAGGCGGTCAATGGCTCTCCATCTGTAAACTTCACATCATCACGGATTTTTACAGTCCAGGTAAGACCATCGTCACTACAGGAATACTCTGTGGCAAGGTCATTTTCAATTCCAAGGTCCTTGGTGGTACGAACCAGGGTACTCTGGATCAATGGCTCATGAACATGCTCTCCGGCTCCCCATCCGTAAGCCGGATCAAAACCGGATTCCGGTTCTGATGTGGTTGGCATTGTAACTACCACAGACTGATCCTCCGCACCCGCATAAACATTCCCGGCTGGTACAGCCAGCAGCATGGCCGCTGTACATAATAAACTGATTACTTTCTTGATTTTCATAGCAGTTCTCCCTCTTGTTTTTATTATCAGCAGAAATATTATTTTCTGAAGATTTCTGATTCTTTTTTCTCCCATCCCTCATTTCTTCTCAGCGCGTGTCTGAAAAAAGCTTTCTGCAAGATGTACATCACAATTTGTGGAGATTTTTCCCGAATCCGGGTGAAATATACCGCAAAGTGAGGCGTGCAGACTGCGGAATTTTTTTCAAATACGCTCCAGATAAGAAAAGGCAGTTATAAGCTTTTGTCCTATAACTGTCTTTCTATAGAAGGTCTGTATTTACATGTAATAATGAGTGGAGGTGTTACATGTAACTATGTATAAAAATTCGCATTTCAGGCGTTTTCTGCCTTGCTGCTGAAACCTATTGTACCAGAATCAACAGGTATCACAAGCTCCCCAGGGGGATATTTACCCATTCCCATTTTGCATATTTTTCTGCTTTTATGGAATATCTTACAAGGAAATTTCAAGAAAAAAAAATCCTGCTTGCAGGATTCTCCGACTGCGGCGGGTTGCCTCGAACGGCAACTCCCCTTTCATCGCAGTGCAATCCTGCCCGGCAGGGCTTTCTTCTGTGCTTATTTTATTCAAATACTGCATCCACCAGCTTCTTTGTATACGCCTCTTTCGGCTCATTGATAATATCATCCGGCTTCCCGCTCTCCACCACTTTTCCGTCATACAGAACCAGCACCTTATCGCAGAAGCTCTGTACAAGTGCAAGATTATGGCAGATAAATATAAAGGATAAGCCATGTGTATCCTTCAGCTCTTCCAGAAGCTCCATGATCTGCTTCTGAATGGTCACATCCAGTGAGCTGGTAGCTTCATCGCAGATCAGCACCTTCGGTTCCACTGCCAGTGCCCTTGCAATTGCAGCTCTCTGGCACTGTCCTCCACTGACCTCATGTGGATATCTTTTTGCCAGCTCTTCTTCAAGTCCGCACTGTTCCAGCAGTTCTTTCACCCTTATTGCGATATCGGCCTTCTTCATGCCACGATTTCGAAGGCTCTCTCCAATTCCGTCTCCTAAAGTTCTTCTCGGGTCAAAGGAACCTGTCGGATTCTGAAAAACCATCTGGATATTTCCATATACATCCCTCAACTGGCTCTGTTTCAATTTCGTAATGTCTTTTCCCTGGAATTTCAAAGTACCATCTGTAATATCCGTCAGCCTTGTGATCATCTTCGCCAGTGTACTTTTTCCGGAGCCGGATTCGCCAACGATTCCAAGTGTTTCTCCTGCCTGCAAAGAAAAGCTTACGTCATCCACAGCTTTAAAAGGCTCTTTTCCCCTCTGCGCAAATACCTTCGTTAAGTGTTCAGCTTCCAAAAGTGTGTTCATGATCTTTCCTTTCTCTTAAGCCTTGGAACTGCTGCCAGCAGCTTCTTCGTATAGGGATCCTGTGGATGGTTCAACACCTTTTTTGCCTCTCCATATTCCACCATTTTTCCATTCTTCAGAACCAGAACGGTATCCGCCATTGCCCGAACTACACCAATATCATGGGTTACAATTATAATTGCTGTTCCAAACAATTCCCTGAGCTTTAACATTTCTCTTACTACCTGACGCTGAACCGATACATCCAGTGCACTTGTAGGTTCGTCTGCCAAAAGAATCGGTGGATTCATCAGCATGGAAATGGCAATCCCTGCTCTCTGGTTCATTCCACCGGATAATTCAAAGGGATAGCTGTCCCACACGCGCTGGCTGTCTTTAAAATTCAGCTTTTCAAACAATTCCATGGCACGATCCTTTGCTTCATTTCTGCTCACTTTCTTATGGGCGCGCATACTCTCATAAATCTGGTCACCAATCGTACGGATGGGGCAAAGAGAGGCTCCTGCATCCTGGAAAATCATGCCGATTCCTGATCCCCGGATTTTTCTTTTTTCCTTCTCTGAAATATCCAGAATATTCTGTCCCATATAACAGATGTCGCCTCTGGTTACCAGGCCTCCTGAACCAAGAAGTCCCATAGCAGCTTTGATCAGTGTACTTTTACCACTTCCGGATTCTCCTACAAGCCCCAGGATTTCGCCCGGTGTGAGTGAGAAGCTTACATCATGGACTACCGCTTCCCCATCAAAGGATATCTCCACCGAATCATAGGTCAGTATTTTATTCTCCATTGTCGCGCAAACTCCTCCTTGATATCCAAAAAATATTTCTGCCAGCTGCCTGTATTATCCATACATGGCAGCTGGCTCTCATTTAGACCATAGGCAGGTCAAACTCACAAAGCGTATTTTTCCTTAGTTAATATCCAGATCTGCTGTCAGCTCATAGTAATCACAAGGATGGGCCACAAGACCGGTTACATTTGACTGCATGATCATGCTCATTTTAAGATGAGAACAGAACACATAAGCGTTGTCGTCCAGAACGGTCTGCTGCATCTGAATTCCCAGTTCGGAACGTTTTTCTACATCAAATTCTTTTCCCATCTCTTTTGCAAGCTCTTCCAGCTTATCACTGTGATAATGTCCATTATTGGAAACAGAGTTATCCAGAGCACAGGTTGTGAAGAAATTCTCCGGATCTCCTGTTGGGGCTGTTACCATGGCACTTGCGTATACGTCCCACTGCGCAGGATCTTTGCGGATGGTATTGCTGTCAGATGTGCAGTTAACCTGAACATCCATACCAATCTCTTTCAGAGTTGCCTGGCTGATTCTGCCAGCAGCGGAAGCTCCTGACGGCTTGGATAGGTAAGCCAGCGGATTACAAGCTTCTCGCCATCCTTTTCACGGATTCCGTCACCATCGGAATCAATCCAGCCTGCATCCTCCAGAACCTTTTTGGCTCCATCCGGATCATAGCTCTCTGTAGTCAGATTCTGTCCGCCAAATGAAAAAGTATCCGGGAATGCACCAACTGCCGGATATCCGTATCCATTCAGAAGTACGGATACGAAGCTCTCTTTGTCAATTCCCATGCAATTGCCTTGCGGACTGCCGGATCAGAAGTTACCGTACTTTCAAAATTCATCCATGCATAGAATGCGCGGCTTGTTGCAGCACTGGAGAACGTAAAATCATCATTCTCAAATAAAGGATAGCTTGCATATGCCATACCATAGGCAGCATTGATTTCACCTGCCTGAAGTGCAAATGCCAGTGTATCTCCATCGGAAATGGTTCGAACCGTGATTTCATCCACATTTACATCCCCATTCCAGTAGTTTTCATTTTTTACAAGTGTAAGATGATCGTCCGTTACCAGATCTGTAGCCACATAAGGACCCGTGCCGATTACAATTCCATTGTCTGTAATTCCGGCCTGTACATCAATGATACAGCCATAGGGATCACTTAAATAGTTAATCAATGCCGGTTTCGGCTCTGTGGTCTTAATGGTAACCACATTTCCATCTGCCTCAATACTGTCAATGCAAAGGTCCCCCGCTGCTCTTTCATGATTTTCAACCAGAGACTCCAGGCTTTCCTTTACCGCCTGTCCATCACAGACACGCCCATTGGAAAATACAACACCATCGTTCAAAGTAATTTTCCAGGTCAGCTCATCTACATTTTCATATTCTTTGGCAATCCATGGTTCAATTTCCATGGTATCAGAATAGCGGAACAGGGTTTCGCCGACACCATAGCGGATGCAGGCCCAGCCGGCGTAGGTGTTCTGTGGATTGATATCCGCTTCTTCATTCTCCGCATTAAAGGTGGTATCACCAAATACAAATGTTTTCTTATCTTCCGCCATTGCGGGCACTGTAGTTAATCCCATTGTCATACAGACAGCCAGTGCAATTCCAAGAATCTTCTTTGTTTTCATTTACATTCCTCCTCGTGTTTATTCATACTCTTATATTTAACATGCTTTTTTCCAAAGCTTACATATTTCATTTCCGCTTTGACAGCACAAAAGAGTCCAAAATTGTGTTTTGGAAGCCGCGTATTTCAGCCTCTGACTGTCTCGCATCACTTGATCCGGCTATTCTTCGGATCCAGGTAATCCCGGACGGTATCTCCCAGCAGATTAAAAATAACCACCGATATAAAAATCGCAATTCCCGGCGACAGAACCACCCATGGATATGTCTGGATCATACTTCGTCCACCGCTCATCATGCTTCCCCACTCAGCCATTGGAATCTGCGCTCCAAGACCCAGAAAGGAAAGTCCTGCAAGCTCCATCATCATGGTTCCAATATCCAGCATAGCTGTTACCAGAACCGGTCCGATCATATTGGGAAGAACATGTCTAACAAGGATCTGAGCAGAGCTGTCCCCAGCCAATATCGCCGCATGGATGTAAGGTTCCTCTTTCAAAGCCAGTGTCTGACTTCTGGCTATACGTGAATACTTTGGCCAGCTGACCACTGCCAGCGCAATAATAGCATTTTGGATACCTCCCCCAAGAATGGCCGCGATCGCCATTGCAAACACCAGCCCTGGAAATGCCAGACAGACATCAGAAATTCTCATCATAACAGAATCCAGAATTCCGCCATAATAGCCACAGCATAATCCCACAATCGTAACCAAAAATGGAAATCACAGCCACCAGTATAAAAGTGGAAAAAATACTGGCTCTTGCTCCGCTGATCACCCTGGACAGCATATCCCTGCCATAAGTATCTGTCCCCATTGGATGCTGAAGACTGGGTGCCTGAAGGGCGCTGGAAAGATCCTGGGCGTAAGGGTCATAAGGACAGAGATGGTCTGAAAAAACTGCCAGGACTACAAGACAGACAGCCAGAACGCTGAAAATTATCAGCTTTTGTTTTATATGGATCTTTCTAATCCTCTGCACACGCACGGTTACGTGCTTTCCATTATCTGTGCTTTGCCCATTTTTCAGCACTACACTTTCTTTTTGACATCTACCTTGTTCTTTCTTACCCATCTTTGCCAGTATTTTACTTTCCGTTTTCTTTTCTGGCACTTCGTCCATTTTTTTTACACTCACTGCTTCGCACCTCCCAGACGGATTCTCGGATCAAGGAACCGGTAAGACAGGTCTGTGAGCAGATTCACCAGCACATAAATGATCGCCATCCACATAACATACGCCTGAATAATGGGATAATCGCGCATGGAAATAGCATCTACTGCCATTTTTCCAACACCGTCCCACATGAAGATGGACTCCACAATTGCCGTACCGCCAAGGAGGTTTCCCACTGACAGCATTAACAGGGTAATGACCGTAACCAGGGATGCTTTCATAATACTTTTCCATAAGGTAACAGAAAACTTCACCCCACGGGCACGGGCGCCTGCTACATAATCCTTACTCAGCTCATCTAACACAGTAGCCCTTACCTGCCGCAGATATTTCGCAGACATGGCAATGGCCAGGGTTATGGCCGGCATTGCAACACTTTTCAGACTCACATCCTTGGCAATAACAGGGAAAATCCTGACCCGGATTGCAAGAAAATACATAAGCAAAAGTGATACAAAGAAATTAGGAAGACTGTTTCCTATAAAACTGCAGAAACGAATCAAGTAATCAGCAATTGTATTCTGCTTCACCGCAGACAAAATTCCCAAAGGAATCGAAATAATAATAGTAAGCAGAATGGAAGTAGCCGTAAGAAGCAGGGTTGCCGGCAGTTTTGATATAAAAGTATCAAAGACCGAAACTCCTGATACATAGCTGTTTCCCATATCTCCACGCAGCAGTTTTCCAAGCCATACAAAATACTGGGTTAAAAATGGCTTATCCAGCCCCAGCTCTTCTCTTGCCGCATCCAGTGCAGCTTCTGACACTACCCCTCCTGTATTCTCCATTTTCCGCGTTACAACATCACTTCCTGCAATACGCATCATTCCATAAGAAAGAAAAGTAATTGCAAACAGAATGGGAATCAGCTGAAGGATACGTTTGATTGCATATTTTTTCATTTAATTGTCTCCATTCCATACTGTACAAGTAGGTTTTTACTCATTCTTTCATCCCTTGGTGTAGTTTAGCAAAATAAAAAACAGCCTACAACCCGCCCAGGGGGTTATAAGCTATTCTTATTTGGAATATATTTTTAATTTTCAGGAATACCTTTTCTCTATTTATGCAGACCGGCACACGTTCCTTTAGCCGATTCTGCTTCGTTTTTCTTTTATCCCTCTCATATTCAGCTGCCATTCTCCAGCTTCAATTTTTCCCTTAAAAATCCCAGCAATTCCTCCATCAGCTCATCCGTCTCGTCATTCTTTCTTCTGATGTATCCGAAAACCACCTTATTATTTTTGAATTCCAGCGGAATGCCTTTGTTTGCTGCCTTTTTATCATTGGAAAGATAACTGCCGCTGATATTGCAAAGTCCGGTCTCTTTCAACATCTTTTCCATAATGTAGTCGCTGTTTGTAATAATGGAAACATTCAGATTTTCCCAGCTGAACACACTACGTTTTTCTTTCTCTCCCAATTCCAGAAACTCATCACGGAAGTTCTGGATAAATCGGAAGTTCTTCATCGCTTCCATATTTACGGTCTGTGCATTCTCTCTGTCAGCTGCTTCCTGATCCAATATATTCAACTTTCCCGGATAAAATGTCGCCGTACTTTCCTGCATAACGGTAAAAACCAGCTTGTTTTTCGCCAGCTCATACTGAATTCTTTTTTTGCTGTTCCATCACGTATACAAAGCCAATGTCTGAAAGGTAATCCCGCACACGTTCCATGACCGTGCGCACACCGGCTGTATAGATTTCAAAATGATAATCCTTGTCATAATTTTCCTTATAAAACTCCACAAACTGATTCGTAAACCAGGAACTGGGATTCAATGAAATCCGTAGATATTTTGCCATATTCCCATGGCTCATCTCTTCCAGTATCCGGGAATCATTTATGATCCTGCACGCATATCGGTATGCCTCCCGGCCTTTCGCCGTAAGCGCAATTCCCCTTGGCATACGCTCAAACAATACAATTCCCATTTCCTCCTCCAGCGCTTTGATTGCCTTGCTCACACTGGGCTGGGTTGTATAAAGCAGCTTGGCAGCCTCGCTGATAGAGCCAGTTTCAGCACACACTATAAAATATTTCAGTTGCTTCAGATCTAACATAGCTATTCCCTCTCCGGCGAAAACTTCAGTCTTTTTACATCTGCTTTCGTTCTGTTTTTATGTTTCCTCATCTACATCCAGCGCAAATCTGCAAAAATCCCCGCCACTGACTGCAAGATCAATGTCACTCGTCCTTTTGAAATCTCCACGCGCCCTTGATCCAAAGAGAATTATCAAGCCTCACTCCCACCAGATTTCTTTCTTCCACTTTACCATATCTTCCTATTAAGTCAAGCTGTGTACTTTCAATTTAAGCATGTTATAGGCATTTCCTATAGCCAGCTATCTTTATTCCATATTAGACAAGACCAGATTTCTATGCTATCATTCAATCCATATTAATCCTAGTTGCTAAATAGGAAACAAAACAAGAGGAGGATACAATTATGAGAAAAAGCATCTTGACTTTAGGAATTGCAGCAGTATTAACAGGAGTTCTGGCAACATGCAGCATGGCCTACGCAGCTGATGACGAGCTTGCACAGATTCAGGAATCAGGAAAACTGAAAGTCGGTGTGGAAGGAACCTATCCTCCATACACCTATCATGACGACAACGGAGAGCTTACCGGATTTGACGTGGAGGTAGCAAAGGCAATTGCAGACAAGCTTGGTGTGGAAGCAGATTTCACAGAATCTGACTGGGATTCCCTTCTTGCAGGAATCGACAGTGGACGTCTTGATACAGTTATCAATGCAGTAAGTATCACACCTGAGCGTGAAGAGAAATACGATTTCGCAGGACCATATTTCTACATCACACAGCAGATCGTAGTAGCCAAGGACAATGATGATATCGTAGATATGGCTTCCCTGGATGGCAAAAAGTAGCAAACACTGCTACAACCGCTTACCTTGATATTCTGGAAGACGCCGGTGCATCTCTTGTACAGATCAGCACAGCTGACGAAGCGGTTTCCTGATTGAATCCGGACGTGCCGACTTCACAACCTTTAACTCTGTTGTATTCAATGAATACCTTCAGCAGCACCCGGATGCAAATCTGAAAGTTGCTTTCGTAATCCCGGACGTTGTGGATACCTACGCTGTCCCGATCAAGAAAGGGGAAACAGCTTTATATGATGCAGTTCAGAACGCTATTGACGAACTGAAAGAAGACGGAACTTTAAGCAAGCTTTCTGAGGATTACTTCGGCACAGACTTCACACAGCCACAGGATGAAAATGCAGCAAATACAGACACCGCTTCTGAGGATGCAACAACAGAAAGCACTGATGAAAACTAATTACTTTTCCACAGCTGTTGTCCAGAACAACAGACTATCATCCAACAATTGAAAGTAAAAGGAAACAATTATGAGTGAACGTTTAGCAGGGATTCTGGTATCTTCTTTCACCAGGATCCTCATACCCGGAATAAAAGTTACAATCCCCCTTACCTTATTATCCTTTGTTTTTGGCTGCATCATCGCCCTTTTTCTGGCCCTGGTACAGATTGCCAATGTAAAAGGACTGAAGCAGTTCGCAAGATTTTACATATGGGTCTTCCGCGGAACCCCACTTATTGTACAGCTATTCATCATCTTCTTTGGCCTGCCGTCTGTAGGAATTATTCTGGACGCTTTTCCATCCGCTGTGATCGCCTTTGCCCTGAACCTTGGCGCTTACAACGCTGAGATTTTCCGATCTGCGATCCAGGCGGTACCAGAAGGACAGACAGAAGCTGCTTATATGGTGGGTCTGAGTTACCGCCAGACCATGACCAGGATTGTAATGCCCCAGGCATTCCGAATCGCTTTTCCACCACTATTTAACTCACTGATCGGACTTACCAAGGACACTTCCCTTGCCTCCAGTATCACAGTTGTGGAGCTGTTCACCACCGCACAGCAGATTGCCGCCAGAACCTACGAGCCCTTCGCCCTGTACTGCGAGGCTGCTGTTATTTACCTTATGATCTGTACCGTACTTACATGGGTACAAAACTATTTTGAGAAAAAGCTGGTATGGAATGCTCCAGCACCAGTGAAAGGAGAATAATCATGTCTTATATTTCAAAAATCGACCCGGAAACAGCAGGCGAAAAAGAGAAAGAAGTAATCAGGACCATCTTGCACAAGGATACAGGCTCACTAATGAAAAGCTTACTCTTCTCCATAATGCAGAAGCCTTTAAAGCCATTGAAGACAGCTCCTACTCCCTCGACCGGGAACTGCAGAGACTGATTGGAAAAAGACTGGTGACTTCTTTGAATATGCAATTTCCGAAGAAAATGACTGCCTGGTATGCAGTACTTATTTCAGAAAGCTTCTGAAAGATAATGGTATTGATTTCGACAATTTTCAATTTACAAAGAAGGAAGAATTACTTATTTCTTTTGGCCGCGCTCTTGCAAAAGATCCGAAAAACATTCCGGATGAAATCTATACTGAATTAAAAGAAGAATTCACAGAAGAAGAAATCGTAGTTATCACAGCTATGGGTGTGCTAATGGTTGCCAATAACTACTTTAATGATATTTTAAAGATCGAAGTATAATCAATGTCTCCTTCGGCAGCATCACCATATGTGAACAACTCGTATTTTATATCATTTACTACAGAAGAAAGACTTTTAAGCTTCTTCATAATACCCTGTTATCAATTACCAAATTTCTATATAAGAATGTGAGAAAAAAATATGCTGGAAGTAAAGAATATCCATAAAAAATTCGGGACAAACGAAGTATTAAAAGGTGTTGATTTCAAAGTTGAAAAAGGTTCTGTGATCGCAGTTCTGGGAAACAGCGGTTCTGGAAAGACAACCCTTCTCCGCTGTATCAGCTTTCTGGAGCAGGCAGATAAAGGAGAAATCACCTTCGATGATTTCCACAAAGATATCACTGCTGTTACCAGGAAAGAGATCCGGCAGTTACGAATGAAAATGGGCTTTGTCTTCCAGGGATACAATCTTTTCCGCAACAAAACAGCACTTGACAATGTACTGGAGGGTCTTACCATTGCCCGTAAGAATCTCCGGAAGAAGCGAAGAAAAAAGCTATGGAAATGCTGGAAAAAGTAGGCATGGCAGACCGCGCCAACTTCTATCCGGACCAGCTTTCCGGTGGGCAGCAACAGCGTGTAGCTATCGCAAGAGCCATCGCCTACAATCCGGAAGTAGTTCTCTTCGACGAACCAACCTCCGCCCTTGACCCAAGACTTACCGGCGAGGTTCTGGATGTTATGAGAAAGCTTGCCGACGAAGGAACCACCATGGTCGTAGTCACCCACGAAATGGATTTTGCCAGAAAAGTTGCCAACTGGGTAGTCTACATGGAGGACGGTGTTATCGTAGAAGAGGGACCATCCAAAGAGTTCTTCTCACAGCCCAAGAGTGAGAAAACAATGGCATTCCTCCATATGACAAGTTCGGATTATGTGATTTGAATTTCCTGTAATTCTTTTATAAGTTTTCATCAAAGAAATCTCTTGCTATTTATAAATAGTATGAGATTTCTTTTGTTTATCACAAAAATACATTTGTATTCACTCTGCTCGCCAACCATCATCCAGATAACATTTATAATGCAAGCTATTATCATATATTATTTTAGGATACTCATATAGTCCAAAATCATCCATAATTTGCTTCACATACTCCTCTGCAATATTGGGATTCATATAAACAATTGAACTTCCACATTTCTTAATTTCAACTCTGCCTCTTGGATAAAAGTTGTATGAAAACTTTTGAATTAGAAATCTCTTTCCACAAATATTTGTGAACATATGTATCGCCCGATTTTGAAACTGAGGATTGATATCTGTTTTTCTCGAAAGGAAAAGTAAGCAATTTATCCTCAATAAGCCAAAATACTCCCT
>ENA-OQCX01000467-OQCX01000467.1-human-gut-metagenome-genome-assembly--contig:-NODE-467-length-20952-cov-7.188187_pt1 | contig 20952 bp, 17 predicted proteins | sample MGYA00242762_ERZ504587 | MGnify/ENA primary metagenome ERZ504587 (study PRJEB26092, sample SAMD00036337) | human gut metagenome | host: Homo sapiens | study: EMG produced TPA metagenomics assembly of... | reverse complement strand
CTGCAGACCGGTTATTGGTGCTCTATCCGGAATATCAGGATGTAACCATTCCCTACAATGTGGCTCCTTTGAATTTCCTTGTGCGGAATGAAGGGGTGGATGCGGTATGCGTGAGTGTAAAGGGAGCATCGGACAGCTTGGAGATAAATGCGCGCGGGAACAAGGCGATATTCCCCTTGAAAGCTTGGCGTGCATTGCTTGAAGCGGAGAAGGAACATACTTTGGAAGTAGTTGTTACTGCCCGTACCGACGGCCGCTGGCTGCGCTATCCTTCCTTTGCATGGCAGGTAGTGGCGGACAAGCTTGACGCCTATGTCAGTTACCGTCTGATAGAGCCCGGTTATGAGGTATGGAATACCTTGCAGATACGTGAACGTTGTATTGAGAATTTCGAAGAGCGTATTTTGGCGGATAACAGTCAGACAGACGGCAAGTGCATGAACTGTCATGTGCACGGAGGAAATAGTGGCAACCTTTCGATGTTCCATCTTCGGGGTGAGGGAGGGGGGACTGTCCTGAACCGTGACGGCAAGCTCCGTAAGCTTGCCTTGAAGAATGAACAGATGATATCTGCGGCTGTCTACGGGGATTTCCATCCTGACGGGCGGTATGGTGTGTTCTCGTCTAATGTGATTATTCCCATGTTCCATACGGAAAGTAACCGCCGTCTGGAAGTTTACGATACCGTCTCCGATTTGGCTGTCGCCGATTTTGACGGAAACCGGATGATTCTATCTCCGCTTACGGCGGATTCCACCGTATTGGAAACTTTTCCCACATTCTCTGCCGATGGGAAATGGATATATTACTGCTCAGCTCCGACTGTTCCATTGCCGGACAGCGTACAGCAATTACGCTATTCGCTTTGCCGCATTGCGTTCGATGCCAATCACGGCGCATGGGGTGACCGCGTGGATACTTTGGAATGCCCGGCTGGAGAAAGGCTCCGTGTGTCATCCGAAAGCCTCACCGGACGGACGCTACCTGCTTTATACCGTTGCTGATTATGGAACATTCCCCATTTGGCACCGGGAGACGGAATTGCAGCTGATGGATTTGCAGACGGGCGCCATCGACTCCCTGCCAATGGTCAACTCCAGCCGTTCGGACACTTATCACAGTTGGTCGTCAGGCAGCCGTTGGTTTGCCTTTGCCAGCAAGCGGGGTGACGGGCAGTACGGGCGGGTTTATTTTGCCTATCTGGATGCCGAAGGGAAGGCGCATAAGCCTTTTGTGCTACCCCAGTCGGACCCTGAAAAAGACGATTTGACATTGAAATCCTACAATATCCCCGATTTGTCGGCTACTCCCGTTCCTTTTGATGCTTCTTCCATCAAGCGGATAAACCGGCAACTGAAGGCTGAGGAATTCAAATGACAAGACATACAGAGAGTACCAAATTGTAAATAATAAATTGTAAATAGAAAATGTTATTATTTCTGAAAAAGACTTGGAAGATAGGGTTGTCGATACTTTTTGGCGTAGCGGTGCTTCTCTTTTGGGGAAGCGTATATCCGGCCCATATTTCCTATCAGGAGCAGTTCCAGCTTTTCTTGTTCGATGCCGACTACTGGTGGGAACGGATAGTGGTTCCCGGTGGGTTGGCCGATTATATCGCAGAGTATCTGACGCAGTTCTATTATCACGTGTGGGCGGGAGCTTGTATTCTGGCTTTTTTGTACGTGTTGTTGCAACGGTTGGTTTGGAAACTGGCGAAGGAGCAGGGTGCGGCTGATGTGTATTATTCGCTGAGTTTTCTGCCCATCATTGTCTTGTGGCATTTCATGGGTGATGAAAATGCGATGCTGTCATTGGCGGTGGCTCTGCTGTTAGCATTGTCTGCATCCTGCTGGTATGCGGATTTGAAAGGGAAGTGGCAGCGTGTGGCATACATTCTGATAGTCCTTCCGCTGCTTTACTGGACAGCGGGTGCGGTACACTTCATCTTTATGGGCTGGGTGATTGTACGCGAGTTCCGGTTGAATCTTAAAGGTAAGAATTTCTGGGGTGGTGTCGGAGTGTTCTGGGGTGTAGGATTGTGGGGTATCGGTTGTCCGCTATTGGCAAGCATGTGGGTACAATTCCCCATTTACCGTCTGATGGGTGGTATAGGATATTACCGTTTCCCGGCAGTGATTCCCTGGATAGAGATAGGGCTTGCCGTATTACTGGTTGTTCTCCCCTTCCTGCTGTCCGCTTTGCCCGCTTTGAAGAAGAAGCCGGTATTTTATGGAGTTCTGCAAGTGGTGGCGGTAACATTGTTCGGCTATTACTACGTGGCGGCCGGTTGCGATATGGATAAAGAGGAAGCGATGGAGTATGACCAGCTGGTACGTAATAAACAATGGCAGGAGATTATAGAAAAGGCAGAAGAGAAGTCACCGGTTTCACCTTTCGGCGTGACCTGCCTGAATCTTGCTTTGGGAAAGACGGGACAGATGGGCGACCGTATGTTCGAGTTTTACCAGAACGGGACGGAAGGGCTGCTGCCGGAGTTTCAGCGTGATTTTACTTCTCCGTTGCCCACCAGTGAGGCATACTATCATTTGGGTATGGTCAATACGGCACAGCGTTTCACTTTTGAGGCGATGGAGGCCATACCTAACTTCAACAAGAGTGGCCGTTGCTTCAAGCGTCTGGCAGAGACGAACCTGATAAACGGGCAATACGAAGTGGCAGCCAAGTACCTGCGTTTGTTGAGGAAGACAATCTTCTACAGGGATTGGGCAGAGGATGCCATGACCTATCTGTATAATGAGGAAAAAATCAATGCCCACAAGGAGTGGGGTTGGTTAAGGCAGATACGCTATACGGAAGACTTCTTGTTCAGCAGCCAGGAAACGGACATCATGCTGGGGCTGCTTTACCAGCACAACCACCGGAACCGGATGGCATTTGAGTATATGCTGGCCTATGTCCTGCAGCAACGTGATTTGGAACGTTTCATGAAGTACTATCCGCTGGGTAAGCATGCCGGCTACGACCATATTCCCCGCAGCTATCAAGAGGCGTTGATATATGTATGGACACAGACGCACAAGAACTTCCAGGGTATGCCGTGGAGCATTTCGCCCCAAGTGGTGCGGGATGTAACGGAATTTGCGCGGATATATACCTCGCAGCAGAATGCCCGGCAGATGTTGGAGGCGCGTTTCGGCAGTACATACTGGAATTATTTGCTACTAAGAAAGTAAAATGAAAAAGATGAAGAATATAGCTGTTTGCATAATGGCTGCATGGTGGTTTGCCGCTTGCGGCAATCCGGTGACTTCCCCGGAAAGGGTGGATGAATGGCCGGATATCTATCCCGACTATATCGGTGTGACTATTCCTGCAACCATTGCTCCTATGAATTTCAATTGTATTGGTGGAGCGTACGAACGTGTGGATGTGACCGTGACCGGAGGAAAGTCCGGAGAGATGCACGTAAATGATAAAATAGTATCATTTCCGCAAGATGCATGGCAAGAGCTTTTGGAGGAGAACAAGGGTGATAGCCTTCTGTTTACGGTATGTATCCGGAAAGACGGCGAGTGGAAACAGTACCGCTCTTTTCCCATGTATGTCAGTCCGTATCCTATAGATTATGGGGTGGTATACCGCAAGCTGGCTCCCGGATATGAAGTTTATAGCAAGATGGGCATTTATGAGCGTGACCTTGCTTCGTTCGAGGAGCGTCCCTTGCTGGAGAATACCATGGTGCCGGGCATGTGCCTGAATTGTCATGCTTTCAACAAAACAAATCCGGACCATCTGAGCCTGCATATCCGTGGAAAGAACGGAGGGACCTTGATGCAGATAGACGGGAAGCGCGAAATGCTGGATACGAAAACGGATTCCACTCTCTCTGCGGGGGTGTACCCTTATTGGCATCCAAACGGCAAATATATTGCCTATTCTGTCAACAATACGCGCCAGTCTTTCCATGCGGTGAAGGATGAGCGTGTGGAAGTGCTCGACTTGGAATCGGATGTACTGGTCTATCATCCCGAGACACATGAATTACTGCTCTCTCCCTTGCTTCAGAAGAAGGAAGTCTTCGAAACCTTTCCAGTATTTTCACCGGACGGACGCAAACTGTATTTCTGTACTGCGGAGGCCAAGCCGATACCGGCGGAATATAAGGAAATACGTTATAGCTTGTGTAGTATAGATTTCAATCCGGAAGACGGGACATTTGGCGAAACGATAGATACGCTGGTCAATGCGGCAGCTATGAAGAAAAGTATCTCCTTCCCGAGGCCCTCGTACGACGGCGAGTATATCATGTTTACTTTGTCGGATTACGGGAATTTCTCAATTTGGCATAAAGAAGCCGATTTATGGCTGTTGGATTTGAAGGATGGCGGTATGCGTCCCATAAAGGAGGTGAACAGCGATGATACGGAAAGTTTCCATAACTGGAGCAGTAACTCCCGATGGTTTGTGTTCAGTAGCCGCAGGGGAGATGGGCTTTATACCGTCTGTATCTGGCAAGTATGGATGAGAATGGGGTGGTGGGCAAGCCTTTCCTGCTTCCTCAGGAAAATCCTTGGGAGTATTACGACCGTCTGGTCTACTCGTACAATGTTCCCGATTTTACAAGCGAACCGGTGAAGCTGGAACGCCGGAAAGTGGAACGGGGAATTGTCTCGCGGAAGCGCGTTCCGGTGAAAGTTAGATGATACGTTTTTTATATTCTGTTTTTTAATATAGTAAAGGGATAAAATTGTATCATTTTCTCTTGGTGCAATCCGCTATCTTTGTGCCAGGAATTAGTGTTACCAATAATAATACCAGATTGAAAAACATGGATATGAGAAAAGTAAAATTTGCTATGATGATTCTGGCGGCAAGTCTGTTGACCGCCTGCGGTTCTTCCAAGAAAGAACAGAGTGTGAATGAAGAGACGGCTGCTGCACGTACGCAGGAAACGGAGAACTTACTGGCTAACTTGAAAAAAATCCCTTCCAAAGGTATCATGCTCGGCCATCATGACGATACGGTATATGGTATCGGCTGGGAAGGTGAGGAAGGCCGTTCGGATGTGAAAAGCGTGTGTGGCGACTATCCGGCTGTCATCAGCTTTGATTTGGGAGAGCTGGAACTTGGGAATGCCGCCAACCTGGATAAGGTGCCCTTCGATAAAATCAGGAAAGAGATAATCAATCAGTATCAGCGGGGTGGGATGGTTTCGCTCAGTTGGCATGTGCGCAATCCCAAGACGGGTGGTGACTCTTGGGATGTATCGGATACGACGGTGGTGAAGTCCATCTTGCCTGGTGGCGAGAATCACCAAAAGTTTGCCGGCTGGTTGGGAGGAGTGGCCGATTTCCTTCATTCGTTGAAGACGGTGGACGGCGTGAAGATACCCGTACTTTTCCGTCCCTGGCACGAACACAGCGGCAGCTGGTTCTGGTGGGGCGAAAAACTGTGTACCCCTGAAGAGTATAAGACATTGTGGCACATGACAGTGGATACTCTGCAGGCCAAAGGAGTGGACAATGCACTTTATGCTTACTCTCCGGGCACGGAACCCAAGGACACGACGGAATATTTGAAGAAGTATCCGGGCGATGAGTTGATAGACGTTATCGGTTTCGATACCTATCAGTTCGATCGGGATGCCTATCTTGCCGGGATGGATAGGGCACTTTCCATTATCGACAGTATAGGGAAAGCACACAATAAGGTGATTGCTGTGACCGAAACCGGTTACGAAGGAATTCCCGATGCCAAATGGTGGACTGGTACTCTGCTGCCTGCGTTGGAGAAATATCCGCTTGCCTATGTGCTGGTGTGGCGCAATGCCCGTGAAAAGGTGACCCATTACTATGCCCCCTATCCGGGACAGACATCTGCGGAGGATTTTGTGGAGTTCTATAACAATCCCAAGACGCTGTTTGCAGCTGATGTAAATCTGTATCAATAAACAAACAATCAATATAACAGACATGGAAGCTTTTAAAGAAAAGGTAGAGAGGCTCTTTCAGAGACACGAAGAGTTGATTACGAGAAAGAATGTGGCCGTGGAAGACGGCAATGGCATATTCACCCGCTATAAATATCCGGTAGTGACGGCTGCTCATACACCTGTATTCTGGCGGTATGATTTGGATGAGAAGTCCAACCCGTACCTGATGGAACGTATCGGTATGAATGCGACCATGAATTCGGGGGCCATTAAGTGGAATGGCAAGTATCTGATGGTGGTACGTGTAGAGGGCGCTGACCGTAAGTCGTTCTTTGCCGTAGCCGAGAGTCCCAACGGCATTGATAATTTCCGGTTCTGGGATTATCCCATCACCATGCCCGAAGACGCGATTCCGGCAACGAATGTATACGACATGCGCCTCACGGCTCATGAGGACGGCTGGATTTACGGTATCTTCTGCGCCGAACGCCACGACGACAATGCGTCTGCCGGTGATTTGTCCTCGGCTACGGCTACAGCTGCCATTGCCCGCACCAAGGATTTAAAGAACTGGGAACGCCTGCCCGACCTGAAGACCAAGAGCCAGCAACGCAACGTAGTGCTGCACCCGGAGTTTGTAGATGGCAAGTATGCCCTCTATACCCGTCCGCAGGATGGCTTTATTGATGCCGGCAGCGGTGGTGGTATCGGCTGGGCGCTGGTGGACGACATAACCCATGCCGAGGTGAAGGAAGAGAAGATTATCGACCAGCGCTACTATCACACCATCAAGGAGGTGAAGAATGGTGAAGGTCCGCATCCCATCAAGACTCCGAAAGGATGGTTGCATCTGGCTCATGGTGTCCGCGGTTGTGCCGCCGGATTGCGTTATGTGCTCTATATGTACATGACTTCCCTGGAAGACCCGACGAAACTGATTGCCACTCCCGGTGGGGCCTTTATGGTACCCGAGGGTGAGGAGCGTATAGGTGACGTAAGCAATGTACTTTTCACCAACGGCTGGATTGCCGACGAAGACGGAACAGTATTCATCTACTACGCTTCTTCCGACACGCGGATGCATGTGGCTACCTCTACCATTGATAAGCTGGTGGACTATTGCATGAATACGCCTGCTGACGGCTTGTCTTCATCAGCTTCGGTAGAAACGTTGAAGAAGCTGATAGACAAGAATTTGCAGATAATGAAATAATAAAAATACAACATACTATGGCAACACTAAAAGAGAAAATCGGTTATGGTTTCGGGGATATGTCTTCCTCTATGTTCTGGAAAATATTCTCCTATTACTTACCGTTCTTCTATTCGAATATTTTTGGCTTGAGCTTGGCTGATGCAGGATTGCTGATGCTGGTGACACGTATTTGGGATGCAGTGTCCGATCCGATGATGGGAGTCATTGCAGACCGTACTCATACGCGTTGGGGTAAATACCGTCCTTATTTGTTGTGGATTGCAGCTCCTTTTGCCATTGCCGGGATTTTACTTTTTACAACGCCCGACATGGGGACAACGGGTAAGCTGGTATGGGCTTATGTCACTTACATCCTGATGATGACGGTATATACGGCAATCAATGTACCATACGGGGCTATGTTGGGAGTAATGACTGATGATTCGAACACAAAAACGGTTTTCTCTTCTTACCGTATGTTTTTTGCATACGGAGGTAGTTTTATCGCTTTGGGAGCATGGGAGCCATTGTGTAATTGGTTTAAATCAATGGACTATAGCAATGCTTCCAGTTGCAATATGCCATGGTATGCATTGCCACGCTCTGCTTTTTGGGTTTTCTGTTTTGCTTTAGCATGACGCGCGAGCATGTCAAGAGTGTGGCGTCCGAATCCATCGGTAAGGATGTGAAGTCACTGGTGCGCAATTCGCCTTGGTGGATATTGAATGGTGCGGCGTTGTTGTCGAATTTCTTCAATACGGTACGCGGAGCTACTGCCGCCTACTTCTTCAAGGACTATATCAGTGCCAATGCATTCCTCGATTTCGGGGTGTTCAATCTGGTATTGTATGCCGGCTTGTTCCTGATGGTGGGTGAAGTGTGTAATATGATTGGTGTGGCGCTGGCTGTGCCTCTGTCCATGAAGTTTGGAAAGAAGTCCACTTATATCATTTCGCTCGTGTGCCTGGTAGTGTTCAGTGTGCTCTTCTTCTTTGTGCCGAATGACGGGCTGGGATGGTGGCTGATGATGATTTTCCAGGTGCTTATCTCCATCTGCACCGGTATCGTATCTCCGTTGATTTGGAGCATGTATGCGGATGTGGCGGACTATGCCGAGCAAAAGGATGGCACATCCTCTACAGGGCTGATATTCTCTTCCGGTTCTATGGCGCAGAAGTTTGGCGGTGCATTTGCAGGCTGGGCAGTAATGGCACTGTTGGCATTCTTCGGTTACAATACCGCAGAGAATGCCGTGCAGACTCCCGAGGCGCTGGATGGCTTGAAGTATCTGATGAGCTTTATTCCTGCTGCGATAGCCGCACTTTCCATCGTTGTCGTATTCATCTATCCATTGAATAAGACGCGTATGGCAGCCATCAATGCAGACCTGAAAGAGCGCCGTGAGAACCTTCAGCAGAATAACTCATAACTTATAACTCATAACTCAAAAACTTGTGGATATCAAGAAGATGAAACAGGAGATGGAGGAGGAGCTGGTTTCCAATATCCTCCCCTTCTGGATAAATAGAATGACGGATGAAGTGAACGGCGGTTTCTACGGCCGTATCACGGGCCGGGAGGAGGTGAAGCCCGAAGCAGAAAAGGGGGCAATCCTGACGCCCGCATCTTGTGGACCTTCTCGGCTGCATACCGCTTGCTGAAGAGGCCGGAGTATCTGGAAACGGCTACGCGTGCCAAACGTACTCTTATCGACCGTTTCTATGACAATGAATTTGGTGGAGTTTACTGGTCTCTCGACTATAAAGGCAATCCGCTCGATACCAAGAAGCAGATTTATGCTTTGGGGTTCGCCATCTACGGGCTGAGTGAATATGCCGTGCCACGGGCGATGATGAAGCGCTGGCATATGCCATCCGTTTGTTCGAGACCATCGAAGAGCATAGCTTCGACCCCGTGAAAAACGGTTATTGCGAAGCCTTGACCCGCGAATGGGGAGAAATAGCCGACATGCGCCTCAGCGCCAAGGATGAGAACGAGCGCAAGACGATGAATACCCATCTGCATATTCTGGAACCTTATACCAATCTTTTCCGCGTGTGGAAGGATACCCGTCTGGAGAGGCAACTGCGCAATTTGATAGGCCTTTTCACGGAACGGATTCTGAATATCAAGACCGGTCATCTGGAATTGTTCTTCAATGATGATTGGGTTAGTAAATACCGCATTGTCTCCTATGGGCACGACATCGAAGCTTCCTGGTTGATACACGAGGCTGCCCTTGTTCTGGGCGATAAGGACCTCCTGGAGAAAGTGGAACCACTTGTAGAATACATCGCTGCCGCTGCCGATGAAGGATTGACGCCTGACGGCAGCATGATATACGAGACTTTTCTGGATAAAGGAAAGACCGATACCGACCGCCACTGGTGGGTGCAGGCCGAGAACGTAGTGGGACATGCCAACCTCTACCAGCACTTTGATGACGAAGTGGCCATGCAGAAGGCTCTCCGATGTTGGGACTTCATCAAGCAGCATCTGGTAGACTACAAGTACGGAGAATGGCATTGGAGCGTGCGTGCTGACGGCACGGTGAACACCGATGATGACAAGGCGGGATTCTGGAAATGTCCGTATCACAACGGACGTATGTGCATGGAAATTATTGAACGTTTTTCATAGGTTTTCTATCATAAGAAGATGAATAGATTGATGGTTTTGGGGATTCTTGTCTGGATGGGGATTGCGCTGCACGCGCAATCTCTTTATCCGGACTTCAGCAAGCTGAACTTCGGGTGCGACGGAAACAGCATTACCGCAGGCGAACAATGGTCTAAGACTGTAGTGGATAAACTCGGATTCGCTACACATCACAACGTGGCGGTCGGTTCTGCCACATGGGCATGCCATCCCGATACTCAGGATTATGGCAGCGAAGCTTTTGCCGGCATCTCCGGCGGTTGGCAGGTTACGGAGGATAAGCATGAGTTACAGATGCGGCACAACAACGTGTCAAAGGTGCATATCCAGAAGTTCATAGCCGAAGTGGAAAGTGGCGCTTACCCTGCGCCCGATGTCTTTGTGTTCTCTATGGGAACGAATGACCGTAACTTGGGTAGTGCCGAAGAGGCCCTTAAAGGGAAGACGCTCGATGAAGTAGATGTCAACACCATGGCGGGCGGTGCCCGTTGGTCCATTCAGACCATTCTGGAGCATTATCCCCAATGCCGCGTATTCGTGTGCACGCCGATTCAGACCGGCAACCCCGAACACAATGCACTGAATCTGCAGAAGATTGCCATCTTGCGTGAGTTGTGCCGGGCGCTTTCCGTGCAGCTGATAGACTGTTACTCCAACTGTGGTATCACCGAAAAGTTTGAGCAGCCTTCCGGTAGCGGGCGCTATCTGCGCGACGGGTTGCATCCCGACAAACCGGGGCAGGAGCTGATGGGCCGTTACATCGCGAAGGAGATACGGAACCATTTCTTTTAGTTCCGTTCTGCATATTCCGGTTGGAATAACTTATCATTTAGGGCTTGTAAAGCCCTTTTTTTGTCTGTATTCTTAATGACGAATGCCACGTCATTATTGCTGCTGCCATATGAAATCATCCGTAGGGGGATGTCCTTTAGCGCCTCCATAATCTTTACCTCAAACCCGGCATATTCCCATTGCATGTTGCCCACCACGGAGACGATGGTCATGCGGTCTTCTACCAATACATGGGCATATTGGCGTAGTTCGGAGATGATATTCGATAAACGAGTGCAGTCGTCTATAGCCACAGATACGTCCAGATTGGAGGATACCAGCAGGCAGAGGGGGGTACGGTACTTGGCAAAAATGTCGAAAATCTTGCTGATGAACAGATAGGGACACAGATTATGGTTCGATTCGAACTTTATGTATATGATGTGGTCCTTGGCGGCTATGGCCTTGATGATATTGTCGTCCTGCAGGTTGGAAATCAACGTGCCTTCTGCCGACGGTTCCATAGAGTTAAGCAGCCGGACGGGAATATTCCTTAGGCGTGCCGGGGCGATACAGAAGGGATGCAGTATCTTGGCACCATAGAAGGCCAGTTGTTCGGCTTCGTTGAAGCTGAGGCGTTTCACGGGGCGGGTACCTGACACCTCGCGCGGATCATTGTTGTGCATGCCATCTATGTCCGTCCATATTTGTATCTCGTCTGCTTGGAGGGCGGTGCCAATGAGGGAAGCGGTGTAATCACTGCCGCCGCGTTTCAGGTTGTCTGTTTCGTTATAGGCATTCTTGCAGATGAAACCCTGAGTGATGAAGAGATTGATGCCGGGATGGCAGGCAAGCTGCTCTCGGAGTTTCTGTTCTATATATTCCAAGTCGGGTTCGTTGTCGGGGCCGATACGCATGAAGTCGAATGCACAAAGCAGTACATTGGGAACTTTCAGCTCGCGCAGGTAGAAGTGCATTAGGGCGGTACTGATAAGTTCGCCTTGTGCCAGCACTTCCTTCTCTTCGACAGAGGTGAAGGAATCTTTGGTAAATTTCCATAGTTGCTGGAAGCGGTCGAGGATATAATCTATTGCTTCCCGTTTCAGTTTCTCGTCGGTCAGCAACCCATTGGCAAATTCGATGAATTGGAATTCCAGCCGGGTGATACGGTCGTGAACTTGTTCTATTTCACGGTTGAACAAGTTGGCGGCAATCTCCTCCAGATGGTTGGTGGTGCCTGCGGTGGCAGACAGTACCACAATCTTGGGTGTTGCATCTTTAATGAGTGTTGCTACATGTTTCATTCTCTCTACGGTGCCGACGGAAGTTCCGCCGAATTTACAAACTTTCATTTCTTGTTTCTTTTTTAACAGTTTCATAATTGCATTCATCCGGATGTTCTTCCTTCCGGCTTTTCATTTCAGGTGGCCTCTTTCCAAAATGGAAGGGGGAGGCATGAGGGGCTGTCACTGGGACTAGGCCTGCATAATGCCGCTGTGGCATTGTTGTGGTGGGATATTCATATCCCGGTTGGTGGCAGGCTCTTGCCCCTTCACCTATAAAAGTTCAAAAGATATGCCGTTGGTATTTGGGAAAAGCTTATATTTGCACACCCTGTTTTTTACCGTTATCAGTTTAAAAACTTATCGAATAGATATGAGTAAGATTCTAATCATTGATGATGAGGTACAAATCCGTACCCTTCTGACACGGATGATGGAGTTGGAGGGATATGACGTCTGTCAGGCTGGTGATTGCAGGGCTGCCCTGAAGCAACTGGAACTCCAAAATCCCGATGTAGTTTTGTGTGATGTGTTTCTGCCCGATGGAAATGGGGTAGACCTGGTGTTGGCTATCAAGAAGGCGGCACCCAATGTGGAAGTTATTCTGCTGACAGCGCACGGCAATATTCCCGATGGGGTGCAGGCCATCAAGAACGGTGCTTTCGACTATATCACCAAGGGAGACGATAATAACAAGATTATTCCTCTGATAAGCCGTGCTGTAGAGAAAGCGCGTATGAATGTGCGGTTGGAAAAACTGGAGAAGAAGGTGGGACAGACGTACTCTTTTGATTCTATCCTGGGAGAATCCAAAGTCCTGAAGGATGCTGTTTCATTAGCTCAGAAGGTGTCAGGGACTGATGTTCCTGTACTGTTGACTGGAGAAACGGGCACGGGTAAGGAGGTATTTGCCCAGGCCATCCATTACAGTAGTAAGCGTGCACGGCAGAATTTTGTAGCGGTTAACTGTTCTTCGTTCAGCAAGGAGTTGCTGGAAAGTGAAATGTTCGGTCATAAAGCCGGTTCGTTTACCGGCGCATTGAAGGATAAGAAGGGACTGTTCGAGGAAGCGAATAATGGGACTATTTTTTTGGATGAAATCGGTGAGATGGCGTTTGAACTGCAAGCCAAGTTGCTGCGTATTCTTGAAACCGGTGAGTATATTAAGATAGGTGATACGAAACTACCCGTGTCAATGTCCGCATCATTGCCGCTACGAACCGCAACTTGTCTCAGGAGATTGTTGCCGGACGTTTCCGCGAGGATTTGTTTTATAGATTAAGCGTATTTCAGATACATCTGCCGCCATTGCGCGAACGTGCAGGTGATATCCGGCTGTTGGCGAAGGCTTTTATAAAGAGTTTTGCGGAACAGCTGGCGCGTCCGGTGGTTGAAATAGCTCCCGCATTTCTTGAAGCATTGGACTCCCAACCGTGGAAGGGAAATATTCGTGAATTACGTAACGTGATAGAACGCAGTATGATTGTTTGCGAGAGCGGATATCTGGACATTGCTGATTTGCCGTTTGATATTCAGAATGCCCATTATGAACACTCCAATGATTCAAGTCCCGGCAGTTTTGAACTTTCAGCTATGGAACGCCGGCACATTGCCCGTGTACTGGAGTATACAAAGGGGAATAAGACAGAAGCAGCCCGGTTATTGAAAATAGGTTTGACGACGTTGTATCGGAAGATTGAGGAATACAAGATCTCAGATCTATAATAGGGGGCTCAGTATACGACTGAGGTACCTTCGATATAGGACCGTGGCAAGATTATTCTTGAAACAGGCTTAGAAGCAGAAAGTGCCTATGGGCTAAAACATATCAAAACAGGTTGCACCTTTTCATTTTGAAAGGGTGCAACCTGTTTCTTTTTATACTTGTTTAGTATGTATTCTGTTGATAATTAATGGTGTATGGTATATGCGCTCTTTTTGGCACATATTTGGCACATTCCTGGCAGACAAAAATATGTAGTAACATTTTAAAAGGTAAAAACATGGGAATAACAGTATCATTTATTTTTTGCCTATTGAGCGGTTTGTTCGCCTTTTGGCTTTTCTGGAAATGCGTAGATTGGTTTGAGAAGATTTAAAAGAGAGAATTATGTACACAGCTTTATTTGTATTAGGTATTGTAATGTTCGGGTATCTGACTTATGTGCTGATAAGACCCGAAAAGTTTTAATGAATGGAGAGTGGAGAAATGAACACTGAAATTTTAGGTGTAGCCTTGCAGATTGTTCTGCTGATTGTGATATCCTATCCTCTGGGAAAGTATATTGCCAAGGTTTACAAAGGCGAAAAGACATGGTCGGATTTCATGAAGCCGGTCGAGAGATTGATTTATAAAGTGGCCGGAGTCAATCCGGAGGAAGAGATGAACTGGAAACAGTTCTTGAAAGCCCTGCTGATTCTGAATGCCTTTTGGTTTGTATGGGGCATGGTGCTACTCTGTACACAGCAGTGGTTGCCGTTAAATCCGGATGGAAACGCTAACCAGACACCGGATCTGCATTCAATACATGTATCAGTTTTATGGTGAACTGTAATTTGCAGCATTATTCCGGTGAAAGCGGACTGACATATTTTACACAGTTGTTCGTCATTATGTTGTTCCAATTCATTACCGCCGCTACCGGTATGGCAGCTATGGCAGGTATCATGAAGGGTATGGCTGCTAAATCGACGAAGACTATCGGTAACTTCTGGAAGTTCTTGGTTTTGAGCTGTACACGTGTATTATTACCACTTTCGTTGATTGTGGGCTTCATCCTCATTCTACAAGGTACTCCGATGGGATTTGATGGTAAGCTGGAAGTTCAGACGATGGAAGGACAAACCCAGTTGGTTTCACAAGGTCCTACGGCAGCGATTGTTCCTATCAAGCAATTGGGTACGAACGGTGGCGGTTACTTTGGATGTAACTCTTCACATCCGTTGGAAAATCCTACTTACTTGACAGATATTGCAGAATGTTGGTCTATCCTAATTATACCAATGTCTATGGTGATTGCACTCGGCTTTTACATCAAACGTAAGAAGATGGCTTACTCTATCTATAGTGTAATGCTTTTTGCTTTTCTTGTCGGTGTTTGCATCAATGTTTCGCAGGAGATGGGAGGTAATCCGCGCATTGATGAGATGGGAATTGCTCAAGACAATGGAGCAATGGAAGGTAAAGAAGTCCGTTTAGGGTCTGCTGCTACTGCTCTTTGGAGTATTGTGACTACAGTTACTTCCAATGGCTCTGTGAATGGTATGCATGATTCAACGATGCCTCTTTCCGGTATGATGGAAATGCTGAACATGCAGATTAATACGTGGTTTGGAGGTGTGGGTGTAGGTTTCATGAACTATTATACATTCATCATTATCGCCGTATTCATCAGTGGACTGATGGTGGGACGTACTCCGGAATTTCTCGGTAAGAAGGTAGAGGCGCGTGAAATGAAGATTGCTACCATTGTGGCACTGCTTCATCCGCTTATCATCTTGGGCGGTGTGGCACTTTCTTGCTTTTTGTTCGCTCATTATCCTGAATTTGTGGCAGGTGAAGGCGGCTGGTTGAATAATCCCAGTTTCCACGGACTGAGTGAGCAGCTTTATGAATATACTTCGGCTGCGGCCAATAATGGTTCTGGCTTCGAAGGATTGGGCGACAATACTTACTTCTGGAACTATACTACCGGCTGGACGCTGATTTTAGGACGTTTCCTGCCTATCGTAGGTCAGGTAGCCATTGCTGGTCTGTTGGCCGGAAAGAAATATGTTCCGGAGAGTGCCGGTACGCTGAAGACAGATACAGTAACTTTCGGTGTGATGACTTTTGCCGTTATCTTTATTGTGGCTGCCTTGTCATTCTTCCCGGCACATGCATTGAGTACGATTGCTGAACATTTCAGTTTGTAATAGTAGTTTGTAAAAAGTAATTTCATAGGTATGAAAGATAATAAATCAGCTTCTCTGTTTCAGAAGGAGCAAGTAATGGAAAGTTTGAAGCAATCATTCGTGAAGCTAAATCCACGGGTGATGATAAAGAATCCAATTATGTTTACGGTGGAAGTCGTAACGGTTGTCATGCTGATTGTCTGTTTCCTTTCATTGGGTACTTCGGAATATGGAGCATTCGGATATAATTTATTGGTATTCATCATCTTGTTTGTGACGTTACTGTTTGCTAATTTTGCTGAAGCCATCGCTGAAGCTCGTGGTAAGGCCCAAGCTGACAGTTTGCGTAAAACCCGTGAAGAGACTCCTGCTAAAGTGTTGGTTGACGGTAAAATCCATACCGTTAGCAGTTCACGTTTGAAGAAAGGTGACTATTTTATTTGTGAAGCAGGAGATACGATTCCTGCCGACGGTGAGATTGTGGAAGGTTTGGCCTCCATTGACGAAAGTGCCATTACCGGTGAATCTGCTCCGGTTATCCGTGAGGCCGGTGGTGACAAGAGTTCCGTAACTGGTGGTACAAAAGTTCTTTCTGATAAAATCAAGGTATTGGTGACGCAGCAACCGGGTGAGAGCTTTCTTGACAAGATGATTGCTTTGGTAGAAGGCGCTACTCGCCAGAAGACTCCGAACGAAATAGCATTGACTATTCTTCTGGCTGGTTTCACTTTGGTATTCGTTATTGTATGTGTAACGTTGATTCCTATGGCTGATTATACGAATATTGACCATCCGGGAACTTATATCTCCATTGCAGCCATCATATCTTTGTTTGTCTGCTTGATACCGACTACTATCGGCGGACTGCTTTCTGCCATCGGCATTGCTGGATGGACCGTGCTTTGCGCGCTAATGTAATTACAAAATCCGGTAAGGCGGTAGAAACAGCCGGTGACATTGATACCTTGTTGCTAGACAAGACTGGCACCATTACAATCGGTAACCGTAAAGCTACTAAGTTTCATTCGGCTTCGGGTGTTGACGAGAATTTGTTCGTAGAGGCTTGCTTGTTGTCCTCACTTTCTGACGAGACTCCGGAGGGTAAGTCTATCATTGAACTGGGACGTGAAAACGGTCATCGTATGCGTGATTTGAATACTACCGGTGCTCATATGATTAAGTTTACAGCCGAAACAAAATGTTCGGGTGTGGATTTGCAGGATGGTACTCAGATACGTAAAGGCGCATTCGACGCTATTCGCAAGATTGTGGAAAATGCCGGAAACAAGTTCCCGAAAGAGATTGAAGAGGTGATTGCTGTAATTACCAGCAACGGTGGAACTCCGCTGGTGGTATGTGTCAATCAGAAGTTACTGGGGTAATTGAGTTGCAGGATATTATCAAACCGGGCATTCAGGAACGTTTTGAGCGTCTTCGCAGGATGGGTGTGAAAACTGTGATGGTGACCGGTGACAACCCTTTGACAGCCAAATATATTGCAGAGAAAGCTGGAGTAGATGATTTCATTGCTGAAGCCAAGCCGGAAGACAAGATGGAATATATCAAAAAAGAACAGCAGGCCGGTAGCTGGTGGCTATGATGGGTGACGGTACAAACGACGCTCCCGCCCTTGCACAAGCTAATGTGGGTGTGGCAATGAACAGCGGTACGCAGGCAGCCAAAGAAGCTGGTAACATGGTGGACCTTGACAACGATCCGACGAAGCTGATTGAAATTGTGGAGATTGGCAAACAGTTGTTAATGACGCGCGGTACGTTGACTACCTTCTCCATTGCGAACGACGTTGCCAAGTACTTTGCTATTATCCCTGCTTTGTTTATGGTAGCCATCCCTCAGTTGGCTCCTCTGAACATTATGGGACTGCATAGCCCTGAAACGGCCATTCTCTCGGCTGTCATATTCAACGCTATCATTATTCCTATCTTGATTCCGTTGGCTTTGAAAGGTGTTCAGTATAAGCCGATCGGTGCCAGTGCGCTACTTCGTCGCAATCTGTTGATTTATGGTGTGGGTGGCGTCATTGCTCCGTTTGTCGGCATCAAACTGATAGATATGATAGTTAGTCTGTTTTTTTAAAACTTGGATAAAATGAAAACTCTTTGGAAATCATTTAAAATAACAATTGCATTTTGCATATTTTTCTCTCTGTTCTATATCCTTGTCTTGTGGATATTTGCACAGTTCGCCGGTCCCAACAAGGGAAATGCAGAGGTGGCAACACTCAATGGTAAAGTGGTAGGTGCAGCCAATGTAGGCCAGATGTTTACGCAAGATATTTATTTCTGGGGACGCCCATCTGCGGGTAATTATACAGCCGATGCTTCGGGTGGTAGTAACAAGGGACCTACGAACGATGAATACCTGGCAGAAGTGGAAGCCCGTATCGATACTTTTCTGGTACATCATCCTTATCTGAGCCGCAAGGATGTGCCTGCTGAAATGGTAACCGCCAGTGGTTCCGGTCTAGACCCACATATCACACCTGCTTGTGCTTATGTACAAGTGAAGCGTGTGGCTCAGGCACGTGGCATGAACGAGGCTGAAGTGAAAGCATTGTAGACAAGAACATCAGCAAACCCTTTTTGGGGGTGTTTGGTACGGAAACTGTCAATGTGCTGGAACTGAACATTGCATTAGAAGAAGCCGATCAGAATAAATAATTTTTTAGTTGTGTTTGTCATGTGTTATGGGCAGGAGCGGAAGTATTTCTGTTCAGGCAGCGAAAGACTGTCATTTTACAGGGGGAGCCGAAACTTCCTTCCTGCCTTTCAACGATTGATTAGTAATGGTAAATAAATAGTTGGATATGAAAAGTTTAAAAATATCAATTCTAGTTTTTGCGAGTATGGTAGCTGCTTGTTTTATGGGAACCGGCAAAGTGCAAGCTCAGGAATTTACAATACAAGGTGATTTAGTCAGTTCTTATGTTTGGCGCGGCTTTTACCAGACGGGAGCCAGTTTTCAGCCCACTTTGGGTTTTGGGGTCGGTGATTTTTCTTTGACGGCATGGGGCTCTACCGATTTTGACGGAGTTTCTTCAGGAGAAGGGGCTGCGGCTAAGGAGATTGATTTGACGGCTGCCTATGCTTTGGGAGAATCAGGTCTAACTTTTTCTGTTGCCAGCTTGTGGTGGGGCGGACAAGGAGCAAGAAAGTATTTTAATTTTAAGAGTCACGAAACAGCTCATCACTTTGAAGCGGGATTAGCCTATACATTGCCGGTTGAAAAGTTTCCTTTGTCAATCGCTTGGTACACTATGTTTGCCGGAGCTGACAAAGATGATAAAGGCAGGCAGAATTATTCTTCGTATGTTGAACTCAACTATCCGTTCAGTGTTAAGTCTGTAGATTTGAACCTGACTTGCGGATTTCTGCCTTATGAAGCTGGGGTAGGAGTATATGGCGTTCCTAACAGCGGGTTTGCCGTAACCAATGTGGCACTGAAAGGTATTACGGAAATCAAGATTACTGACAATTTCTCAATACCTGTATTTGCACAAGCCATTTGGAACCCTCGTATGGAAGATGCACATCTGGTATTCGGCTTTACTTTAAGGCCATGATTTATTTAGATATAACTTTAGAACTCATGAATTAGTGTTGGATGCCCGTGGCGGTCGTGATGATCGTTACGGGTTATATGGCATATATAAGACAAGTAAAAAAACAGAAGAAATGAGTAGGGAAGAAAGCGTACAGCATTTTCTTGATTTGATTAAAAAGTCGCGGCGTGGCAAGTTCAAAGTCTACATCGGCATGATTGCTGGTGTAGGTAAATCTTATCGTATGCTTCAGGAAGCACACGAGTTACTTGACAACGGAGTAGATGTGAAGATAGGCTATATAGAGACACACGGGCGTGCCGGTACGGATGCTATGTTGGAAGGATTGCCCGTTGTTCCTCGTCGTAAGATATTCTATAAAGGGAAAGAGCTGGAAGAAATGGATTTGGATGCCATTATCCAGATACACCCTGAGATAGTAGTGGTGGATGAACTGGCACATACCAATGTGGAAGGTAGCCGGAATGAGAAACGCTGGCAGGATGTGATGGATTTGCTTGATGAGGGTATCAATGTGATTTCTGCCGTTAACATCCAGCACATTGAGAGTGTCAATGAAGAAGTACAAGGCATCTCGGGTATTGAGGTGAAGGAACGTATTCCCGATAGCGTTTTGCAAGAGGCAGATGAGGTGGTGAATATTGACTTGACTGCGGAAGAATTGATAGCCCGTCTGAAAGCTGGAAAAATTTACAAGCCGGAAAAGGTCTCTACTGCCTTGAACAATTTCTTTAAAACGGAAAATATTCTCCAATTACGTGAACTGGCTTTAAAAGAGGTGGCTTTACGGGTGGAAAAGAAAGTGGAGAATGAAGTGGTTACCAGTGTGGGAGTCCGTCATGAGAGATTTCTGGCATGTATCAGCAGCAACGAGAAAACACCACGACGCATCATTCGTAAAGCTGCACGTCTGGCAACCCGCTACAATACTTCGTTTGTTGCCCTTTATGTGCAGACTCCCAGAGAAAGTACTGACCGCATCGGTCTGGCAAATCAAAGGTATTTATTGAACCACTTCAAATTGGTGACCGAACTGGGAGGGGAGGTCGTTCAGGTGCAATCGCCGGATGTGCTGGGAAGCATTGTTGATACTTGTAGGGAGAAACAGATAACAACTGTCTGCATGGGAAGTCCGTCACTTTCTTTTCCGAAATCATTGTTCATGATATTGAAATACCGAAAATTTGTGCGTGATTTGGCACAAGTAAACATAGATTTGATTATACTTGCATAATATTAATTCTTAGGAACATTATGAATATTCGTACAAAATTGATACTCAGCGTAGGGGTATTGGCTGGAATGATTATTTTGTTGGTTGCTCTTTCTGTGGTGAATCTACAGATACTGACGGCTACAGAGCCGGATAGTCCTGCTGCTGTACCGGGATTGCAACGTGCATTGCTCTGGATTTCTGTGATAGGTGGGGTATGTATTTTTGCCAGTATCATATTGTTGGTATGGCTTCCCCGTTCCATCAGCAAACCTATTCAAGAACTGACGCGTGGGATTCTTGAAATAGCGAACCATAATTATGAGAAACGTCTGGATATGAGTGGACACGAGGAATTTCGTGAAGTGGCTGATAGTTTTAATCGGATGGCTGAACGACTGACGGAGTATCGCGCCAGTACGCTGAACGACATACTTCTGCTAAGAAATTTCTTGAGGCTAT
>ENA-OQCX01000466-OQCX01000466.1-human-gut-metagenome-genome-assembly--contig:-NODE-466-length-20981-cov-2.166011_pt1 | contig 20981 bp, 29 predicted proteins | sample MGYA00242762_ERZ504587 | MGnify/ENA primary metagenome ERZ504587 (study PRJEB26092, sample SAMD00036337) | human gut metagenome | host: Homo sapiens | study: EMG produced TPA metagenomics assembly of... | reverse complement strand
GCCACACCCCAACAAACCTGTTAAAGGAAGACGCACGTTGTATTAAATGTTAACAGAAGCAACTGTCTCATAAACCGTGTTACCAAACAATAGATTTCCAGAAAAAATATTGGATAATATCAGGAATTAGAATAACTTTGCAATGTGTTTTTCATAGTATTAGATTTAAGGTTAACAAAAAGATTGGCTGTCTGGGAGAGATAGCCTTTTTTATGGAATATGATAAAGAAATATGCAGCGCTCCTCTGTACATAATTTTTTTTCGTATATTTGCGAGAAACTTATTAAAAACCAATCAAATCTATGCTTACAAAACTTAACCACGTACTCCTTGCAGGTGTCGTAGCTTTGGCATGTTCTTCGTGCCAAACAGAAAAAAAAGCCGATTACCAAGTAATACCTCTCCCCCAAGAGGTTGTTCTGACACAAGAAAAGCCATTTCTATTAAACAAAAATGTTTCCATTACCTATCCAGAAGGCAACCTCTTGCTGAAACGCAATGCTGAATTCTTATCCGGATACATCCGGCAAGCCACAGGGTATACTCCTCCTGTAAAAGGCTTAAAGGACGGAGAAACGGCAAAGCATGCAATCAATTTAGGTTTAGATGCGGATATAGCCAATAAAGAAGGTTATGTGCTGACAACAACTTCGGAAGGTATTCAAATCAACGGGCAGACAGAGAACGGCGTGTTCTACGGTTGCCAGACATTACGGAAATCAATCCCCGCCGAGGCTCAGGGAGCTGATATTCTGCTACCGGCAGGCAGTATCAAAGACGAACCCCGCTTTACATATCGCGGTATGCATCTTGATGTATGCCGACATTTCTTCCCGCTGGAGTTCATAAAAGAATATATCGACTTACTGGCGCTACACAATATGAATACTTTCCATTGGCATCTGACAGATGACCAGGGATGGCGCATCGAAATAAAGAAATATCCGAAGCTGACGGAAGTCGGTTCAAAACGCAACTGCACCGTTATCGGCAAGGCAAGAAGCGGAAAATATGACAACATTCCGTATGGCGGCTTCTACATGCAGGAACAAGCCAAAGAGATCGTGAAGTATGCACAAGAACGTTACATCACCGTAATTCCCGAAGTAGACCTGCCGGGACACATGCTTGCCGCTTTGGCCGCTATCCTGATATGGGATGCACCGGAGGACCGTACAAAGTATCTCCCGACTGGGGTATCTTTGAAGATGTATTGTGCATCGGCAACGAACAGAGCATGCAGTTTCTTGAAGATGTAATGGCAGAAATCACCGAGATATTCCCTTCTAAGCTTGTACACATCGGTGGAGACGAAGCTCCCCGTACCCGCTGGGCCAAGTGCCCCAAATGTCAGGCACGCATCAAAGCGGAAGGCTTGAAAACAGACAAACAACATACAGCCGAGGACCGTCTGCAAAGCTATTGCATGACACGCATCGAAAAATTCCTCAACAGCAAAGGAAGGCAAATTATCGGTTGGGACGAAATACTGGAAGGCGACGTGGCGCCAAATGCCACCATTATGTCCTGGCGTGGCACATCCGGCGGTATCAAGGCTGCACAAATGGGACATGACGTAATTATGACACCCAATCTTTACTGCTATTTTGACTATCTCCAAACTGCGGACAGTAAAGACGAACCTCTCGGCATAGGCGGATACGTACCGGTAGAAAAAGTATACAGTCTCGACCCTACCGCTGCGCTTACCGAAGAACAGGCCAAACATATCCTCGGTGCACAAGCCAACTTATGGACAGAATATATCGCCACTACCGAACATGCAGAGTATATGATACTCCCACGCATGGCTGCCCTTGCCGAAGTGCAATGGACACAGCCCGAAAAGAAAGATTACGCGGACTTTACCCAACGCCTGCCGCGCCTCATCAAGTTCTACCAACGGGATAGCATGAATTATGCCAAACACATATTCGATATCCAAGCGGAATATACCACTACCCAAGAAGAGGACGGAAGCGGTAGCGGAGCTATAGTAGCCACGCTTCGCACCATTGACAATGCTCCCATTTACTATACCTTAGACGGTACTGAACCCACTACAGCCTCCGAACAGTATAACGGAACCGGCATCGTTATCCGCCAGTCCGCCGACTTGCGTGCTGTTGCTATCCGCCCTGAAGGAAAAAGCAAGGTAACAGAAAAAAGCTTCTACATCAACAAAGCCACTTTCTGCCCGATTGAGCTGACAGGTACACAGCCCACTCCGAAATACGCCTTTAAAGGCGCTACCGCTTTAGTAGACGGAATGAGCGGAATTGACAATTATGCAACCGGCGAGTGGATTGGCTTTTTGGATGGAGACGTAACGGCTGTTATCGACCTCGGTGCGTCAAACGGTAATGCCGCAGGCAAGACAGTTGCCGAATTACCGGAGATAAAGCATGTCTCTACCCATGCCGTAATAGACATGCGCCTGGGTTGCAGGATGTACAGGCCTGACAGTATCAGTGTCTGACGATAACAAAAGCTTCCGTGAGGTGGCAGCCAAAGAATTTCCCGTTGAAATGGACAGCCGTAAAAAAGCTGTGGCAAACTATGAAGTTACTTTCGAACCGGTGAAAGCACGCTATGTTAAGTATTAATCAAGCGTACCCCTGCCCTGCCCAAAGGACATCCGGGAGAAGGGGGAACACCTTTCCTGTTTATCGATGAGATTGAAGTGGAATAAGGCAACTTATCAAAAACGGTAACATATACAACAACTATCATCCTGTCATTCGGAGGAATCTAATATCCAAGAACGACAGGATGATATTTTCTGCGAAAGTGCATCTAAAACATTTATTCAATCACGAAACTCCCACGTTGCAAATCCCGATCCTGCGAGCTTTTCCCCACCATCACATCGTACCTGCCTGCACAAACCCGCATCGTATTACTTTGAGCATCCCACCATTCCAATTCCTTGCCGTTCAAATCGAACACTACCTCAACACTCTTTCCGGCAGGAATGCGGACACGTTTAAAAGCACGCAAAGTCTTGCCCGGTCCTTCTGCGTCATCTTGCTTCTTGAGGTAAACCTGCACCACCTCTTCACCGTCACGCTGACCGTTATTCGTAACATTAACGGTCAACTTCAAAGGTTCTCCCACCTTAATCTGTTCCTTGGCCAAGGATAAGTTGCCATATTCAAAGGTAGTGTAGCTCAAGCCGTAACCAAACGGGAACAATGGTTGTTGAGTCATATAACGATAGGTACGTCCTGTCATATTATAGTCCTCAAAATCGGGAAGCTGAGACATATTGCGATAAAAAGTCACAGGCAAGCGTCCACCCGGATTATAGTCACCGAACAATACATCTGCCACGCAGTGCCACCCGCCTGTCCCGGATACCAAGCCTGTAGGATAGCTTCACAATTCTTTGTTTCAGGCTCCAAAGCGATGGGCGAACCGGAACAATTCACCAAAATTATCTTCTTTCCGGCACGATGCAATGCGTGAATCAATTCACGCTGAACAGCCGGCAATTCAATGTCCGTACGGTCTCCGCCCCTGAAACCGGGAAGGTTCACTCCCATCTCCTCTCCTTCCAAAAGAGGAGATATACCAACCGGCAAAACTACAACATCGGCCTCTTTCACACAAGCTACAGATGCATCGATATTTACCTTTTGCTTGAAGCCGATATCGAAATTCAGTTGCGCATCGCTTCTGAAATACTCAAAGTCAAGTTCGATGTCGTAAGGAACCCCCGCTTTTACCTGTAGCGTATAGTCCAGTGATCTGCCACCATGTGTATTGCGGAAGCGCTTTACTTCTTCGCCATTGATACGCAGGCAACCGGAACCGTATGTATAAATTTCGAATACCACTTCGCCCGATTGTAGAGGGGTGAGCACGCTGTTGTAAGTTGCCGAGAAGTCTGTCAGGTTTACGCCCGGTGCAAAAACCGTAGCTCCCGAGGTACAGAAGCGGAAAGGAGTGGTTACTTGTGTAGTAGTCACCGGGGTTCCCTCATGCTTTACATTGTTCCAATAACGTGCTGTAAACCCTTGTCCATCTGCCGACTTACACTGGTTGAACACGCTTTGAATCAGTGTTCTTTCCACCCAACTGCAACCCTGTTCATAAATCAGCTTATCGTCCGCTCCCAACGCATTCCGTATTCCATCCAGAATGGTGACTGTATGTGACGGCATACCGTTATAATTGCCCCATTGCATTACGGAGTCATTAGCATTAGGTCCCATGACAGCTACAGTCAGACCGCCACGTTTCAAGGGAAGGATATTGTCTTTGTTTTGCAGTAATGTCATGGACTTGCGGGCTATATCCAAAGCCAATGAGTCGTGTGCAGCCGAAGCCACTACGGAGAAAGGAATCTTCGTCCAAGACACATCTTCCGGAGCGTCCATTTCTCCCAAAGCAAAACGGGCTTCCAGCAGGCGGAGCACAGCCTTATCAATGTCTTTCTCATCAATCTTGCCTTCTTGAGCTGCCTTTACCAATGCCTTATAACTGGAGCCACACTCCAAATCCGTTCCGTTCAGCACTGCGGCTGCCGAAGCAGACTCTGCATCGGAATATGCCTTATGCCCGTATTCATTATAAAAGTCGGCAATAGCGCCACAATCGGAAAGGACAATACCATCGAATCCCCAATCGTTACGGAGAATTTGTATCAGCAAACGTTGCTGCCGCAACAAGGCTCTCCCTCGAAACTGTTATAGGCACACATCACCTCCTTTACACCGGCTTCCTTCACTAACGCCTCAAAAGGCGGCAGATAGGTTTCATACAAATCACGTGTGCTAAGGTTCTCCACGTTGAAAGAATGACGGTTCCATTCCGGACCGGAATGTACGGCAAAGTGTTTGGCACAAGCATGCAACTTATCGTATCTTCCGTCATTGGTTCCTTGCAGCCCTTTCACTACCATGACACCCATGCGACTGGTGAGATAAGGGTCTTCACCATAGGTCTCAATGCCCCGTCCCCAACGCGGATCACGGTAAATATTCACCGTAGGCGTCCACATGGTAAGTCCCTGATAACGCTCGTAACTGCCCTGCGATGCGTAATATGTATTTTTTGCACGCGCCTCATCCGATACGGCATTGAATACTTCATATACTGTTTGCGGCGAAAAAGAGGCCGCCATACCTATCGGTTGCGGAAAAACCGTAGCCAATCCGGCGCGTGCCACACCGTGCAGCGCCTCGTTCCACCAGTTATAGGGTTTGATACCCAAGCGCTCCACCGGTTGGGAAGTGTCCATCATCAATGCTACTTTTTCTTCCAAAGTAAGTTCTTTCAGTAAAAGTTCCGCCCGCTTATCCGGAGTCAAAGAGGTTGTTCTGTACGTAGGTTGGCTGCACCCTATCAACAATAGAAGAGGCAACCAACAGATAAGTTTCCGTTTCATGGTTGTTGCTGTTTTAATGATAGTAATCAGATTTATTTACCGTACAAAGATACAGGGTTACCCGATATACCATTGTGCCAAATGTTTCATAAAGTTTACTGTATGTATCATGACATATACTATTTAAACATATTAATCCGGTAGGAAAGAATAATACCGGCAGCATGCTAATAATGAAAGGAATACGTGTACCAAGATATTTCACGCCGTGGTACACGCCGTACCACAGTATGGTACGAGCAGTACCTTACTAAGGTACGAGACCTACCACCCTTTGGTACATGAGCTACCAAAGAGCGGTACAGGGAATACCAGCAGCCGGTACCAGCAGTACCACCCTTAGAACTGGAAGTAAATGAACGGTTGTATCTCCGAACTCTTCATCTGAATAACCAGATAGACTATGGCAACCAGCAGCAATGCCTTCCCTATCAACGGAAGACGAACGACCGCCTTGCTGCAAGCATGCTCCCAACTATCAGGCACGAAATGCAGGAAGAAGCCGAGCGCCATCAAGGCAAACACTTCCCAATAGCCCACTATCAGTTGCGGGAAAAGCCCGGGACGGAAAGTCGTGAATATCTGCCTCAACATATCCAACGAAGCGGAGAAATCGGCATTGCGGAAGAATATCCAGCAGAAGCAGACGAAGTGGAACGTAATGACGATGCCGAAGAAGCGGCGGATGCCACGACTGCGTTCGCCCTTCTTCCGTCCGGTAATGCCCATCCAGAACTTATGGACAGCCAAAGCAACGCCATGCAACATGCCCCAAAACACAAAATTCCAGGAAGCCCCATGCCACAAGCCGCCCAGGAACATGGTAATGATAAGGTTGGCATACTGGCGTATCTTGCCCTTACGGTTGCCGCCCAGGGATATATAGAGATAATCGCGCAGCCAACTGGAAAGCGAGATATGCCAACGACGCCAGAACTCCGTAATGGATGCCGACTTATAAGGCGAATCGAAGTTTATGTTGAAGTGAAAGCCCAATAACAAGGCAATGCCGATAGCCATATCGCTATATCCGGAGAAGTCGCAATAGATTTGCAGCGCATAGCCGTAAACACCCATAAGGTTTCCACACCCGAATACAAGGTAGGATTATCGAAGATGCGCTCCACAAAGTTGATACTGATATAGTCCGAGATAACTGCCTTCTTGAACAGTCCGCTCACAATAAGGAAAATCCCCCTGCCGAACATCTCTCTGGAAACAAACAACGGACGGCGGATTTGCGGAATAAAGTCGCGTGCACGCACAATGGGACCCGCCACCAACTGCGGGAAGAATGATACATAGAATGCGTAGTCCAACAAGTTGGTGAGAGGCGTTATCTCCTTGCGGTACACATCGATTGTATAGCTCAGCGACTGGAACGTAAAGAAGGATATACCCACAGGCAGGAAGATGTCCATTGCGGTAAACGTGCCGCCCGTGAGCGAAGCAAAGAAATCGCAGAGAAAGTTCGTATATTTAAAATAGCACAGCAGGCCCAGGTTTATCGCCAGACTGGCTGCAACCCACATTTTGCGTTGCCAATGCACGGTGGCACGCGCCATAAGGCGGGCTATGAAGAAATCGCTCACCGTAACGATAGCCAGCAGAAAGAAATAAGCACCACTGCTTTTATAATAGAAGTAGTAAGAAAACAGGGTGACGAACATCAGGCGGGCGGTGGTGCGGCGCTGCAAAAGCAGGTAGAACAGGATAAAGGCTGCAAACAGCCACAGGAAAATGCCGCTGCTGAATATCATCGGTGCATGCGGATTGTACACCAGCAGGTCGTGCAGGCGGGTAAGGTCTATATTCAGTTTGTTCAAAAGTTCGCTAATATTCCACATCGGTCGGTTTACGGCTAAATGAGTTAACTACATTCACTGACTGCAATAGTCATTATACGCTTTCAGCAGAGCGCGATAGAACATCTCGCCCTGCAATGCATATCCTTCCGGAAGATAGTGCACATGGTCGGGACGCATCAGACGCGCTTCCTGCCAGTTGAGACAAGCCCGGCGGACACCGCCGAAAGTCTCGTACATATCCCACACCGCCAGTCCGTTGGCATCGGCAAAACGGCGGATGGTCTGTACGGCAACAGCAGTACGGGGATTAATCTTATAGGTACGCCGGCGACGGCGCTGACGGAAACTATCGTATGAACCGGGCGGAGTAGTCATCAGCATCGGAACATCGGGCAGACTCTTGCGAAGCATGCACACCAGTTCTTCCATCTGCCGGTAGTGCAGTATGGAGTTATACCGCCGGTTGTGGCTCTCGTTCGTTCCGAAAGAGAGAATGACAAGGTCGGGATGCAACGCAGCGATATCCGCCACACGGTCCGGACGGGTAAAGGTTGTACAAAACGCACCGTTTATCCCCATGTCCGTATAAGACAGTGCTCCGAATGTTCTTTGAAGCAACCCGCCCGTGGTTTCGGGAAAGATATGGCCACGGATATGACTGTCGCCCACATGCACGATGCGTACCGTATCGACAGCGATGCCCAGGCGGAGCATGCGCAGTTTCTCCCAAAAGGGCTTCAGGATGCCGATGCTGTCTATCAGTCGTTCCCGCCCAGTTGCCGAAAGGCTGCGGGCAGGGTGATGAGAGGAATGGGCAGCGTATCCGTACGCTGTCCGTAGATTCTAAGTGTGTCGCAATCAAATGCCGTTTTCTGAAGCCGGGGACAACCCGGAAGCACATCTTGGGCATAGTTCCGTTGCACCGGCAGGAAGAGCAACGCCAATACCGCGCAGCAAACGGCAAACCGTAAATCGGCCAAGTACCGGCCCCTTTTATGGCTCCGCTTCATAGGCACGCCTCCTGTCGTATTGTTCTTTGCCATAAACCAGAGCCTCATAAAGCAGTTCCGCCAGATGCTTGCCGCCACGGAAGTTGATATGCGTATAATCGTAATTGGCTAAAGAAGGTTTGGCATGCACCATATCCGCCATACTGCCTTCACCGCCATAGCTTCGAACATATTCCAGAAAGCCACCCCGCTGTCGGCCGCCAGATTCTGCTGGTAACGGATAAGGTTTTTAATGCCGGGCATGGTCTGCAGACTGCCCTCTTCGGTTTTATACTCGCGGTCGCCCACACCGACAATGAGAATTCCGGCTTGGGGGAAGGCTTGCTTCAAATGGGCAATGGTCGTCAGCATACCGTCGCGATAGCGGTCGTAATTACGCCCGCGTTCCGTAGCTACGTTCAGTCCGTACTGAAGGACTATCAAATCGTACGGACGCAGTTCGTTAAATTTGCGCATAGTCCGGACAGGTATGGAGCGCAAAGACAGGCCAGAACTGCCCCGAAGCGAAAAATTATCGACAGCAATCCCTTGCGTGCCGTCCATAGCCACTCCGTAGAATAAGGTAGAATCGGCGCTCTCCACTTTCCAACGCACAGAGCCGATACGTCCCGTTACATCCATTTCACGAGTCCGTCGGCAGGCGGGAATGTCCCGGTCTGCGGTTCGCCCTTGTTTACGGATGCCGAAAGGCGGGCTTCGCCTTTATTATAAAAGAAGATAGAAGCACGTTCGCAAGTATCGAGCCGGGAAGCATACTTCCTCTGTCCGCCAAGTTCTACGTACGCTCCGGGAGTCGGAATAAAATAATGGCCCGAAACACCTTGCTTGCCACGGTCGAAGAATACGGAGTCCGTAACGGAATGGCTCTGCCAGCCGCCAAAGCTGTGCCGCACCGTAGGCCGATAGCCGTTGACCGGAGAAGTAATCGTCACGAAGCCTACCCCGCAGCCGCCATAACGCTCCTGCAACATCGCACGCAGGTCGCCGTCAGGATATCCGCCTCGATGAAAGAATCTCCGAAATAGGCAATACGCACCGGACGGGGCTTTACCGCCAGCTCATCCAGCGCGCGATAGAAAGGTGTCATGCCGCGCAGGGTGGAATCGCTGTAATCCTCAATGCAGGTCATGCCGCTGCGACAGGTATCCACAAAGGCGGGCTTCACTTTCGGGGGCGGCGGCAACAGACTGTCCGGTTCGCTCACGACTTCCGGCACGGGACGCACATCGCCAAGTATGTCTACCCGCCTCAACACATGGCCCCCTATCGTGCCCCCCGGCAGCAAGTTCAGCAGCAGAAGTACCGCCAGCACAATAAGCATCAGCAACCTGTATGTTTTAAAACGCTCTTTTCCATAACTAATCCGGACGCAAAGATAAAGAATCGGATGAAAATAAATATCGTCCTTCCTAAAAAGAAATCGTCAGGTTCATTTTAACACAGTCTTGACTGCTGTTTGTATGGCAGAAACTTTAAACAGTCCGCTCTATGTTCCAGACAAATGCCCGGAGCCCCAATTGCTCGGTCTGCTTGTCCATGTTGTGAAGGACCTCCAGCAGGGGCTCTACCCGCTCGTCCTCTACCATTGTAAGAATGGCGGAGCACATGGAAGGCCAGGCGTGACTGCCGTAATGAGGCTCACCGGTCTTGGAACCCGCGCCCGCGAACCTGCTCCCAATAAGTGAAGCCCCGGCAATTGAGCCGGTCGAGTGTAGCATGATACGCTCGTAATATGCCTGATCGAATGTGATTAATACTGATTTCATTATTCAATTATTAAATGTCAACTATTAATTATTAGCCTGTTCCTCAAAGTAAGCATCCAATTGCTTGCGCATCTTGCGACGTTGGCGTTTGATGCCGACACCACCGAAGATACAGTACATCGTAGGAACGTAAATCAAAGTCAGAATGGTGGAAACCGCCAGACCGCCGATTACGGCAATCGCCATAGGACTCCACATCTCAGAACCCTGACCGCTGCTGATGGCCATCGGAATCATACCGAGAATGGTAGTCATGGTCGTCATCAACACCGGACGGAGACGACTCTTGCCTGCCGTAACCACGGCATTCAGCACCGACTGCCCGCGTTCGCGGCAGAGAATGGTGTAGTCAATGAGTACGATACCGTTCTTCACCACGATACCGATCAACATGATACTGCCCAGCAGACTCATCACACTCAGCGTCGTATTGGTTATGAACAGCGCCATCAGCACACCGCTCATGGCAAACGGCACGGAGAGAATCAGGATAAATGGATAGGTAAGCGACTCGAACTGGGCTGCCATTACGATAAACACGAGATGATAATCAATACGCCGAGTGTTCCCAAATCGCGGAACGAATCCTGCTGGTCTTCAAAGGAACCCGCCACCTGAATGGTTATGTCGGACGGTTTCTCCATTCTATCGATAATGGCATTGCCCGCAGCCACCACGTCACCCAACGGAGCGCCGGAAATGACGGCAGACACCGTTACGATACGTTCACGGTCCTTACGCTCGATAGTAGGCGGAGCAAAACGTTCCACCACCTTTCCCAAATCCTTGATACGGACGCCCTCGCCTTTGGCATTGTATACCAATATGTTCTCGATACTTTCAAGACTGGTACGGTATTCGGGGGCGTAGCGCACCTTGATATCATACTCATCGCCGTCTTCACGATACTTGGAAGCCGTAGCGCCATTGATGCGGTTGCGCAGATAGGTGGCGGCAGTAGAAAGGTTCAGTCCGTGAATCGCCAGCTTCTCGCGGTCGAAGTCCACCTGGTATTCGGGCTGGTAATCGCTGCGGCTGATGTTGACTTCGGACACGCCTTTTACGTTCAGCAGTTCGCGCTTCAGGCGGGCGGCAACGCTGTCGGTTTCTTCCATACTGTAGCCATATACCTCGAAATCGGCGGATGCCTGGGCCGACATACCCGTATTACTACCGCCGAAAATAACCTGTGCCTTACTGAATTCGGGATAAGCCTTCAGGTCTTCGCGCATTTCCTCGCAGACAGTCTCCAGCGTAATATCACGGTCTGCCGGATCTACCAAACTGATATTGAAGGAAATGATGTGCGAACCGTTGTCCTGCATGGAAGCCCAGGTATTATCCGAATCGGCCTGCCCTACGGTATAGTTGCATATCTTCATGACACCCTTATACTTCTGCAGCCACTGATTGGTAAGTTTCTGCGAAACCTCCTGCGCCACTTCTTTACGCGTACCGATGGGCAACTCCAACTGTACGGCAATACGGGCATTGTCCTGCGCCGGGAAGAACTCCGTACCAATGGTCTTTGCACAGAACAGGCTCAGGATAAAGAATATCACACAACCGACAAGCACGACCATACGATGACGTACCGCCCAGTTGAGCATACGTGCATACCAGTTGTCCAAACCGTCCAATGTGTGCTCTATCGGCCCGAAGAATATCCGGAACATCTTGGACTGTTTACGCTGCAAGCGGAGCAGTTGCGAACAGAGCATCGGCGTCAGCGTCAAAGCCGAAACGGTGGATACAAACATAATGGCGCACATCATCCAGCCAACTGCTTGAACAGCACGCCGGACATACCGGTTACCATGGTCAGCGGGAAGAATACGGCAATCATCGTCAGCGTAGAAGCCACTACGGAAATAGCCACCTCGTTCGTTCCGTGAACTGCTGCCTGCTTCGGGTCGGAACCGCGCTCGATGTGTGTCGTGACATTCTCCAACACCACAATGGCGTCGTCCACCACCATACCGATGGCTATGGAGAGTGACGAAAGCGAAATGATATTAATCGTATTCCCCGATATTGCCAGGTATATGAACGAAGCAATCAGAGAAAGCGGAATCGTAATACAGATAATCAATGTAGCCCGCCAGCGTCCCAGGAACAGGAATACCACAATCACGACGAACAGCAGGGCGTACATCACCGTCTCCGTCAAACTGTCGATAGTGTTCAGGATGTTTTCGGACGTATCCACAATGACGCCTAACTTCACATCGCTCGGCAGGTTCTTCTGCAGACGGGGCAACGCCTCCTGTACTTTCCTGGAAATCTCCACCGAGTTGGCGCCCGACTGTTTCTGAACCACAATCATCGCACCCTGCACACCGTTGTTATAGGTTTCCTGCGCACGTTCCTCCACGGTATCCACAATCCGGGCTACGTCGCGCAGGTAAACGGTAGCACCGTTATAGGTACCCACCACCACATCCGCCAGTTCACGGGAGTCGCCAAACTCACCCTCCACACGCAAGGAATAAGTCTCATTGCCGATGTCGAAATTACCGCCCGGTATGTTCTTGTTCTCCGCACCGATAATGGAACTGATTGTTTCGATACTCAAGTTGTACGCCTCCAGCTTATAGGGGTCGCAGTACACCTGGATTTCACGCTGCGGCGCACCGCTGATAGACACCGTACCCACACCGGGAATACGCGCCAGAGGGTTTACCACACGGTCGTCCAGTATCTTGTAAAGTGCCGACTGGCTTTCGTTTGCCTGTACGGACAGCAGCACGATAGGAATCATATCCGTACTGAACTTGAAGATGATAGGATTCTCCACATCATCGGGCAGTTCGGAACTAACCATATCCAACTTGTCGCGCACATCGTTTGTCAGCACGTCAATATCATTACCGAACTCAAACTCCAGCGTAATCAGCGACATATTCTCCGAAGAACGGGAAGTGATGTGCTTCAAATCGCTGACTGAGTTCAAAACATTCTCCAACGGACGGGTCACGTTGTTCTCGATATCCGAAGCACTTGCTCCCGGATAGGCCGTCATCACCATAATCGTATTTGTATCAATGTCCGGATACAAATCAATAGGCAACTTGGACAACGAGAACAGACCAAATATCACCACTGCCAGGAAGCAGAGGGAAGTCATAATCGGTTTCTTAACCGCACCTTCATATAAACTCATATTATTAGGGATTAGGGATTAGCGTTTAATGATTAGGGATTAGTGATTAACGTTTAGTATTTAGAGATTAGCAACTTATTTACCGGCAAACCACTAATCACGAATCACTAATCGCTAACCGCTATTTCTACTTCCATTCCGTTCACCAGTTTGGTTTGTCCGGCTATAACCACCCGGGAGTTGTCGGGCACACCGGAAATCAGCTCGTATTCGGCCCCCATGCGACGTCCGAGCTCTACCTTATTATAGGTAACCTTACCGTCCTTGTACACATATACATAACGGTCGCCGGAACCGGATTGCTTCACGATGGCCAAATCGGGTACAACCACATTGTTTTTGGTTCCGAAGTTAAGCGTGGCGCGGGCAAACATTCCGGGACGTACCCTCGGTCTTTATTGGCGAGTTTAATCTCTACCGGAAAAGTACGGGTGTTCGGGTCTACTGTAGGATACACCAGACTGATATAGCCTTCAAAGAGTTCGTCTCCGTAAACATCCAGCTTCACGGCTACCGGAGCGCCTTTCTTCACTTGGGTGAAGTAAGTTTCGGAAACATTGATAAGCAGCTTCACCGGCATAATCTGCTCTACCACCAGCACGGGTTCGCCGCCGCTGTACATATCGCCGCTGTCATAGTTTCGGGCAGTTACAACACCGTTTATCGGACTGAGCAACGCGGTATTCTCCAGCAGATTGCGGTAGGCCGTTTCTTTTATGTCCAGCGCCATCTTGCTGCATCCCACTCCGATTTGGATGCACCGCCCACTTTATACAGTTCGTCCATACGCTTGAACTCAATCTCCTGATTGTCCAACTGGAACTTTGTCTGTTTCAGGTTTGCCTCATCCATGCTGACCAGCTTCTGACCTTTGGACACGCGGTCGCCCACTTCCACCAATATCCTGTCGATGCGTACCGGAGAGGAAGGAGCTATGTTGTTCTTCACCTCTGCTTCTACGGTAGCTGTGTACTCATGAATCTGCTCTACCGGACGTGCTTTTACATCCGCCAGCTTCACTCTCGGCTTTTCGTCCACCTGCTCAACGGCAACTTTATCTTTTCCACCGCTGCAAGCACCCAACAGTGCTACTGCAAGCAGGGCAATCAATTGAAAACGTTTCTTCATATCGTTGTTCTTGTTTTATTTCTGATTACTGATGATATAGTCTCTTCCCAATACCTGGTCAAGGTCGGCCTTAGCCACCAGGTAGTCATATATGGATTGGTTGTAAGTAAGCTCCGCCTCGGTGAGCTGAACCTGCGAAGTATTCAGTTCGAGTACCGTACCCTTGCCCACTTCATAACGCTTGCCGGCAATCTGCACCGCCTTTTCGGCCTGCATCACATTCTCCTTGTTACTGGATACCTGCTCCGAGCTGGCTGCCATGTTATCCTGGTAGCTTGTAATCTGCATGTTCAGCTTACGTTCCGTATCGATACGGTTCTGGTCCAACTGGCGCATCTGGATGCGGTTGGATTTCAGTTTCGTAAAGTTGCTTGCCTTATATAAAGGAATAGTCAGATTGAATACCAGCGAAGAGCTGCCGCTGTAATGGTAATCGAAGATGTTCCAACTGTCGTTGTTCATGGACTGGTACTGATAAGAATACCCCAATCCTATTGTCGGCATGAAGTTGGTGCGCAAGGACTTGATATTCTTCTGAAGCATCAGACGGTTTAACTCCAATTGCTTCATGGTGGTATTGTTCACCAAGCCTCGTGAGCGTCATTCTCCAACTGATTGGCAAACACGATACTTTCATAGGCCGCCAAACTGTCGTCAATCTTAATCTCTACATCGGCGGTAACGCCCATCAGCACCTTAAGTTGCAGTTTGGAAAGCGTAACGGCATTTCCGGCGGAAATGACACTCGGCTTCACGCTACGCATCTGCACTTCAGCGGTGATTTTATCGAATTCGCTTACCGCCCCCTGCTGATATTTGGCATTGACAATATGATAATTTTCTTCCGCCAGTTCATAGCTTTTCTGCAAAACTTCGTATGAGTCCTGCGACAGCATCAGCTGATAGTAGCTTTGGTCACCTGGTTCACCAAATCCAGTTTGGAAGCCGCGACTTCTCCACAGCCAGCTCTATATCCGTCTTTGTCATCGACATGGCACGATAGACGGAAGGGGCAAACAATGGCAAACTGATATTCAATGTTCCCGCAGCGGTATTCGCCTTGTCCTGCCCCATTTTCACGATTTGGTCGCCGATACTGAACTGCGGAGCCGTGATGGTATGGCTCATACTTCCCGTAATACTTGCCTCGGGCAACAAGTTCTGCCAAGTTTCCTTACGACTCACTTTCTTGAGGGCAATCTCCTCTTCCGCCACTTTAATGGTGGGATTGTCGCTCAAAGCAATCTCCAAGGCTTTGTCAAGGTTCAAGGTCAGGGTATCCCTCGTCCCTTCGCCCGTGCATGGCTGCCTGCCAAGACTATGGCAATAAGCAAAAGCCATTTTTTACCCTCAAAAAATCTCTGCATCTTCATAAACTATTAATTGTTATTCTATTTGGTTTTCGTGTCATTGTCTGCGGGCAAAACCTTTTTACGGTATTCCCGGATAAACGCTTCCAGCTCGTGCGCCCCCTGTTCCGTAGAGATTCCGCGCAGAAAAGTGAACATTATAGACTCATAGACTTCAAGGAAGGAATACTCTTTGCAGATGTCCGTATTCATCAACACGTCTATCTGCTCCCTTACCAACAGATTGATAATGGCAAAGTTTACATCATCACGGAAAATGCCCTGCTTCACACCTTCCTTAAAGAAGTTTACCGTTTCTTCCGAATCCTGGTTATGACGGTTCGTCATCAGCGCATAGGCTTTGGGATACTTCTTGATGTCTTCAAAGAACTTCTTATTGGTGGCATGGAACTGTTCGATGCTGCGCTGATAGCATTTCAGCAGGACTTCCAATACATTCCGGAGGTGGCAAGTACATTCTTCAAAAATTCATCCCCTTCCTTCTGACCTTTCAGTATGCACTCTTCCAACAAAGTTTCCTTATCCGAAAAGACTTCATAAAGGGTACGTTTGGAAATGCCCAGTGAAGTGGCAATATCATCCATTGTAATACTCTTGATGCCGTGCGCAGAAAAAGCTTCCACCGCAGTATCAATAATCCGCTCTCTCAGCTCCGGGCGGGGGACAAGATGCTTGGTATATTCGCTCATTTCTCTTTCTTTTAAAATTCAAAAACTCTTTTTATCCATTTTTCAAAATAAAAACAAGCAAATATAGAAAGAAAACTTAATTAAGCAATTAAGTTTTCTTTCTTTTCTCAAACGGTTAATAAAAATTAGGGATATAACAGATATACAAGGAGAAATATCCTAATAATCAAATTTGGTGCGGCTGAGGAATGCCACTGTCTTATGGATTTCCTTATACATTACAATATCGTCCTTCACAAAGGGAACTTCCTTGCGGTATTCGCACAGGAAACGTTCCAGAATGGGCGAAGTCTTTTGCGGACGGCGGAAGTCGATACCTTGCGCGGCATTCATCAATTCAATGGCAAGAATATGTTCCAGATTGTCCATGATGCGGAACAGCTTTGTTGCGGCATTGGCGCCCATACTCACATGGTCTTCCTGCCCGTTGCTGGATACGATGGAATCGCTGCTGGCGGCATAACAGTACATCTTGTTCTGGCTCACCATGGAAGCGGCAGCATATTGGGGAATCATGAAACCCGAATTCAGACCGGGATTGCAACCAGGAACTCCGGCAGTCCGCGCAACCCCATGATGAGCTGGGCAATGCGGCGTTCGGAGATATTACCCAACTCGGCAAGGGCGATGCCCAGAAAGTCGTACGAAATAGCCAACGGTGCCCGTGAAAGTTTCCACCCGAAATGATGCGGTCTTCATCGGGGAAGATAGTAGGATTGTCCGTTACGGAATTGATTTCGGTCAGCAGTACCGAAGACACATACCTGATGGCATCCTTCGTGGCGCCGTGTACCTGCGGAACACAACGGAAAGAGTATGGATCCTGCACATGCTTGCCGGGACGGGCGATGAGTTCGCTGCCTTCCAACAGCTTGCGGACGTTCTCGCCTGTCTCGATTTGTCCTTTGTGGGGACGGATTTGCTGGATACAGTCCATGAAGGGTCGATACGGCCGTCAAAGGCTTCCAATGAAAGGGCTGCTATCAAATCGGCTTTCTTGGAGAGGCGGAAGGCTTTAAGGATGGCAAAGACACCGTTGGCGCTCATAAACTGCGTACCGTTCAACAAAGCAAGTCCTTCCTTGCTCATCAGCTTGACGGGCTCCCAGCCGAACTCATCGAGTACACTGATTGCCTCGCGCTTCTTACCTTTATAATATACATCGCCCACACCGATAAGCGGCAGGAAAAGATTGGCAAGCGGCGCAAGGTCGCCCGATGCTCCAAGCGAACCGCGGTCATAGACGATAGGCATCACATCGTTATTGAAAAAGTCGAGGATGCGCTGTACGGTAATCACCTGCACACCGCTATGCCCCAAAGAAAGCGCATGTGCCTTGAGCAGCATCATCAGCTTGATGATGACCGGACGTATCTCCTCGCCCACGCTGCAAGCATGGCTCTTGATGAGATTCTCCTGCAAGATGCCCACTTCGTCTTGCGATATATTCTTACTACACAACGAACCGAACCCGGTAGTTATTCCATACAAAGGCTCTGCCGATTCAACGGTTTTCTTATCCAGATAGTCGCGGCATTTCTGTATGCGTTCCTTAGCTTCGGGAGCCAGCTCAAGTTTCAGGTTCTCGTTAATGATGCGTTCGATAAGTTCGAAAGTCAGCTCGCCCGAACCGACATAATAGACATTCTTCATACTTTGAGCTCCTCATTGATTTCGTCCAACAATTCTTTTTCTTTGGCGCAGGCAAGGCGTTCCAGTTCATCGGCTTCGGCTTGCAGTTTGGCAACGAACTCCTTATCCTTCAGCGAACCGAGGTTGATGCGCACATTCATCAAGGCTCCCAACACGGCAGAGCGGGCCGACATCATTGCCACGCAGGCATCGGTTACGGCATTGCGGTTGCCAGGCGGGCTACGTCCATAATGACGGTCATCAGTTCGAAGGCATTGCGCGCCACCTGCATAGGCACAAGTGCGGCAAACTTCGTAGCTTCCTGAATGGCTGCACTGCGAGCAGCCTTTTCCTCATCGGTGGCCTTCGGCATCTTGAAGCAGGCAAATACGCTGTCGTAGGCTTCGGAGTCGCGGTCTATGTCGCCGATGAAGGTATCTTTTACTTGCAAAGCCACTTCGGAGATATGTTTCATCAGTTCTTCATGCTCCTCATAGCCTTTCTTGCCAATTGGTGAGGTTGGCAACCATTGCCGCCAAAGCCGAAGCGACGGCTCCATTCAATGCGGCGATGCTTCCGCCGCCGGGGACGGGATCGCTACCCGCCACTTTATTCAAAAACTCTTTGACTGTTAAATCGACTAACATGGGATTTAAGTATTAAATATAAAGTATAAAGTATTAGTTTTCTGTTTCAAAGCACCGGATAAAGCACGCCTTCCTTCACCGTAGTGTGTACACAGTTCATCCCCACGTAATAGGGCAGGAAATGGTAATTGTCCGTGTTCAGCACCACAAAGTCTCCTTTCTTTCCCACCTCGATACTGCCGATGCTGTCGGCCCGGTTCAAGGCGGCGGCTCCATTCAGTGTGAGGGCGGTTATAGCTTCTTCGATACTCATCCTCATATAGATACATGCCAGCGCAAAGGTCAGCGGGATAGAACCTGAGAAACAACTGCCGGGGTTGAGGTCGGTGGCCAATGCTACGGCACAGCCCGCATCAATCATCTCGCGCCCGCGGGCATACGGCTCTTTCAGGGCAAAGGCGGTAAGAGGGAGCAATGTGGCAACCACGCTTTATCCGCCATGGCACGGATGTCGGCATCGGAAGCATGCAGCAAGTGGTCGGCGGAGACGGCAGAGAGTTCCGCAGCCAGCCCCGCACCGCCCAGCGGTACGATTTCATCGGCGTGGAGTTTCAGTGCCAGTCCCATTTCACGGGCGGCGGTCAGCAAGCGACGGGACTGTCCGATAGAGAACACGCCTTGCTCGCAAAAGACATCGCAAAACTCTGCCAGCCGGTTTTGAACAACAGCGGGCATGACTTCACGGATAATGAAATCCACGTAATCGTCCGTGCGTCCATTGTATTCCTGAGGCACTGCATGCGCGCCCAGAAACGTAGGAACGATGTCCACACGCTTGTGCTCGTCATTGTTCAGACTGCGCATCACGCGGAGTTGCAGCAACTCGGTTTCCTTGTCCAGGCCGTAGCCGCTCTTGCCCTCGACGGTGGTAACTCCCATAGTGCTCATCTGCTTCAAAAAGCCCTCTGCCTTGGCGCGCAGTTGGATAAAGTTGCACTCACGCGTAGCTTTCACCGTACTGACAATGCCGCCGCCACGCTCCATAATGGACATATAGCTCTCGCCTTTCAACCGCCAGGAGAATTCCTCGGCACGTTCCCCGCCAAACACGAAGTGCGTATGCGAATCGACAAAGCCGGGCAAAAGGCACTTGCCGCGGGCGTGTAATGCCAGTAGCGCTGATAATAGCCGTCGCGGCTCCTCGCCACGGTTAGGGCCTACGTAGGTGATGATGCCTCCGGTAACTTCCACCGTAGCGTCATCGATGATGCAAAGTTCTTCCATTTCCCTGCCGCGGCGGGCGGAAAAGCGACGGGAGTTACGACACGGGCATTGAAGATTATCAGATTTTCTGTCATAGCTGTTTCTGTTTCATTTTCTTCCGGTTACTCGCGCAGTCTGCGTATTCCTGCACTTATTCCATTATCCGGGCTTCCAGCACCTGCTGCATCGAGAAGTTCTCCAGTCCGAGGTAATAGGAAGCCGTATCAATCAGCGCTTCCATAGGTACGAGGCCTATAATCTCACTGCCCACGATGCTGACACCGTAGCGGCGCGCTTCGATGCGTACCAGTCGAAGGCACGGTAAAGCGCCGTGCGGGTATAGTCGGTCATGTTGATGGATACCTGGGTAATCCCCCGGTCTTTCAGTTCCACGCCCATAGCCTTGCAGTAGCGCAGTCCGCCGCCGATAAAACGTATCTTTTTGGCAATGTCGTGCGCAATCTCCAGACTCGGCGTATTGAGGTTGATGTTATAGGCTACCAACGGCATGCGTGCTCCCACTGCCACCGTACCGGCGGTAGGATGACGTTCGGCGGGACCGAAATCGGGTTGCCATTCGGGAAGCTTTATCTTCTCCGCCATGCCCTCGAACTCTCCTTTACGGACAGCCGCAAGGTTCTCGCGGTGAGGTGCCGAAGCGGATTTCTCGTAGAGGAATACAGGCAGGTTATAACGTTTTGCCACTTCCGCACCCACTTCCTTAGAGAGCGCAATGGCCTCTTCCATGGTCACATTCTTGATTGGGATAAAAGGAACAACGTCCACAGCGCATACGGGGATGCTGCCCCTGGTCGTTTGTTCAGGTCGATGAGCTGTACGGCCACGCCGATGGCTTCGAGCACGGCATCGCGGAGCGGTTCGGGCTCGCCCACTACGGTAACCACCAGCCGGTTGTGGTCTTCATCGTTACTGTAATCCAGCAACTTCACACCTTGTTTGCCACGGAAAGGGGCTACAATACGGTCTATTTTCTGCAAGTCACGTCCCTCGCTGAAAATTGGGGACACATTCTACGATTCGGTTCATAACGGTTATGTTTTTGGAGCTTACTACAGAGGAGACGGTATTTTTCTTTGATATTATCTCCGGACAGACCTATTATTTTTTCAGACAGAAGAACAAAAAGGACATAAACTATGCAGGCGGATACC
>ENA-OQCX01000465-OQCX01000465.1-human-gut-metagenome-genome-assembly--contig:-NODE-465-length-21000-cov-2.244814_pt1 | contig 21000 bp, 28 predicted proteins | sample MGYA00242762_ERZ504587 | MGnify/ENA primary metagenome ERZ504587 (study PRJEB26092, sample SAMD00036337) | human gut metagenome | host: Homo sapiens | study: EMG produced TPA metagenomics assembly of... | reverse complement strand
TTTATTAAATCACAACCTCTATTATTTGTGAACAAAAAACAATTAAAAATAATTGTTTTTTCATCTTTCCAAACCATCATTTTAATTGTTTTATTGATTTTAATAACTCATCTACAGAATCTGCCACTAACAACTTCTCTTATATGCTTTGATATACTAACAAAGACTTCGCATCCTACATCAGATACGAAGTCTTTCTCTTAATTATTTTCTTTTTTTACTAGAGCCACCCAGGACACTAAAAAAGCCACTTTACCTTTCCCCCTGGCTTACTGCGCTGCCAATTTCAGCATCTTTTCAAGTGGAAGAGCTGCCTTCTGACGCATCTCTTCATCCAGATTGACCTCCGGCTGCATGGTCTCAAGTGCTTCTTTTACACCTTCCAGACGTACCATCTTCATATTCGGACAGAACTGTCTGTGTCCTACAGAGTAGAACTTCTTCTCCGGATTCTTCTGGTGCAGTTCATAGAACACACCCATCTCGGTACAAATAATGAATGTATTGTTTTCTGACTTTGTCGCATAATCAATGATCTGTGATGTACTTCCGATGAAGTCGGATAATTCCAGAATATCGCCTGTACATTCCGGATGTGTCAGTACCAGCGCTTCCGGATGCGCCTCTTTGGCTTTCTGGAGTTCTTCTTTGTGGATACTCGTATGTACATGGCAGAATCCATCATTAAAGATGAAGTGCTTCTCCGGAAGCTGACTTGCCACGAAACGACCAAGATTCTCATCCGGGATAAAGAAGATATCTTTATTCGGAAGATTCTTCACGATCTTCAGTGCATTTGACGATGTTACACATACGTCTGACTCTGCTTTGATCTCTGCGGTTGAGTTCACATAACAGACTACAGATACATCCGGGTATTCATTTCTCACTTCCCTGATCTTATCTACGTCTACCATGTGTGCCATCGGACAGTCTGCATGACCGTCTGCCATTACGACTCTCTTCTTTGGATTCAGGATCTTCGCACTTTCTCCCATGAAAGAGACTCCACAGAAAACAATCGTGCTCTCCGGAACTTTGGTTGCAATCTCTGCAAGATAATAAGAGTCTCCTACATAGTCTGCAATCTCCTGCACTTCCCCATCTACATAATAATGTGCCAGGATTACAGCATCTTTTTCCTTTTTCAGTTTTTGGATTTCATTTTTGATTTCTTCGTTCATTTCCGACTTTCACCTCTAAATAAAGTATTCGATGGTCTCTTCTTCCGTAAGTCTTGTCTTTTCATTAAATAAAATGACAGCTTCCCGCCCATCGTACGGTCCAAGGGAATACATGTTAAGTGCCGTCTTATTAAAATACTTCCACGGTACGATTCGGTTACAACATGTAGGCTGATCCAACACTCTGATGATATCTTTCTGTTCATACTCCTGGTCGCAGTAATAATGATCAAACATCCGCACATTTTTACCATCTATTCCGGTCAAATTCCCTTCTTTAACGTATTCTCACTTACCTATCATGCACCGATTCAGCCAGTTGTGTCAATGCCTGCTTTAAAATTTCTCGTGGGCATGCAATATTTATACGCTCAAATCCCTCTCCGTCCGGTCCAAACATTGCTCCGCTGTCAAGCCAGAGTTTTGCTTTGTTCTCCACCAGATCTTTTAACTGCTCTTCTTTCATGCCGAGACTCTTAAAATCCAACCATAAAAGATAAGTCCCTTCCGGCTCTGTCAGTTTGATCTCCGGAAGATTCTCTTTTAAAAATGTACGGACATAATCCAGATTTCCCTCTAGATAAATTTTCAATTCTTTTAACCACTCTTCACCGGTCTCATAAGCTGCCTGACATGCAACCAGTCCCATCAGATTCACCTGGCTGTAACCGGCTGCTGTCACTTCCGCCCGGAATCTCGCACGAAGCTCCGGATTCGAGATCCATATATTGGAAATCTGAAGTCCGGCAATGTTAAATGTCTTACTTGGTGCGGTACACGTTGTAGTGATTGCAGCGTATTTTTTCATCTAAGGATGCAAATACATGATGTATATTCTCTCCATATGTAAAATCACTGTGGATCTCATCACTGACTACCAGCACGTTATGTTTCAGACAAATGTCTCCTATCTTACGAAGTTCCCACTCCTTCCACACACGTCCGACCGGATTGTGCGGACTGCACATCAGGAATAATTTTACATTTTCTTCGACAATCTTCTGCTCGAATTCTTCGAAATTAATTTCGTAATGTCCGTCTATCTGCTGAAGCGGACTATTGATCAGCCTTCTGTGGTTATCTGTGATCACTTCGCTGAACGGATAGTAAACCGGCTGCTGCAGAAGAACTGCATCACCTTCTTTTGTGTAAGCCTTCACTGCCATCGCAAGTGCGAACACCACGCCCGGTGTCTTGATCAGCCATTCTTTTTCTACTTTCCATCCGAAATGCTTCTCATACCATCCGGCTGCTGCCTGGAAATAATCATCTTTTCCTTCGCTGTATCCGTAGATTCCGTGTGCGACTGCGTCACTTAAGCTTTTCTGGATTCCCGGTGCTGTCTGAAAATCCATATCTGCCACCCAGAGCGGAAGCATATCATCACTTCTCCCTCTTTCTTTTGCGAAATCATATTTCAGGCATTTTGTTCCATGTCTGTCCACTACTTTATCAAAATCGAACTTCATCTGTGCATCCTCCTACGCAAGTGCCTGCTCAAGATCTGCGATTAGATCATCTGCATTTTCAATTCCAACTGACAATCTTAAGAAATCTTCTGTGATTCCAAGCTTCTCTCTTACTTCTACCGGCAGATCTCCATGTGTCTGGAGCATCGGGTAAGTGATCAGTGACTCTACGCTCCGAGACTTTCCGCATAAGCGATCAGTTTTACACTTTCCAGAAGCTTTCTTGCTGTTGTTTCACTGTCTACTTTGAAAGAAATCATACTTCCAAATCCGCTTGCCTGTGATGCATTTACTTCATATCCCGGATGCTCTTTCAGGCCTACATAATAGACCTGTTTTACTTTTTCATGTCCTTTTAACCAGTTCGCAATCTTCATCGCATTATCCTGCTGTGCTCTTAATCTCACAGACAATGTCTTAATTCCACGCAAAATCAGATAGCTGTCAAATGGTGCAAGACAGCTTCCGACTGTCTTATATATATAACGAATCTTCTTCGCTGTCTCTTCATCCGCCGAGCACAGGAATCCTGCCAGTGTGTCATTATGTCCACCAAGGAATTTTGTCCCGCTGTGGATAACCAAATCTGCTCCCAGTTCAATCGGTCTTTGAATAATGGTGAAAGAAATGTATTGTCAACAATAATCTTCAGATTATGTTATCTGCGATCTCTTTCATCTTTCTGAGATCTGTGACACGCATGGTCGGATTACTTGGTGTCTCGATATAAAGTGCTTTTGTATTCTCTCGGATACCTGCTTCTACAAGATCTGCATCTGCAGTATCTACATAAGAGAACTCCAATCCTCTCTTCCCGCCGACAGACTCAAACATTCTTACAGAACCACCATACAAATCATCTGTACAAAGAATATGATCTCCGCGGTCAAATAACTCCATGCAAAGACCTACCGCAGCCATACCATTTGCGCATGCTACAGTATCTACCGCACCTTCCAGTGCCGACATCGTATGCTCAAGCTCTGTTCTTGTCGGATTACTCTCTCTCGTATAGTCATATCCGGTAGACTGTCCAATACCAGGATGGGCAAATGTCGCTGCCTGGTAGATCGGTACTGCTACCGAACCGTAAGAATGTGTCTTTTCATCTGTTCCGTTTCCATGTATACATCGTGTCTCAAATCCGTAATTCACTATTTATTTACCTCTTTCATTGTAATCATCCAGGAAATTATATTCCATGTCATCTTTGTGGTATCCGATAATCGTTCTTAAGTTGACATTATGTACACTCCGGAAAATATTCTTTTCGATAATATCTCCCTGTTTTCTGAATTCCCTGATCAGCTCCTTCATCTCGTCACGTTTGGAACCTCTTCCGCCACCACAGGATACACAGTTCTCTGTGAATCTGCATGCGCACTGGATGAAGTTGAGCTGATTGTAATCCCTCCATGCTATAATGTCATCTTCCTTGATCAGATACATTGGTCTGATCAGCTCCATACCCTCGAATTCTGACTATGGAGCTTCGGCATCATCGTCTCCACCTTTCCGCCGTAGAACATCCCCATAAGGATCGTCTCAATCACATCGTCAAAATGATGTCCGAGCGCAATCTTATTGCATCCCAGTTCTTTTGCGTGAGAGTACAGATAGCCTCTTCTCATTCTTGCGCAAAGGTAACATGGATTCTTGTCAATATCTGCTACCGTATCAAATATCTGTGTCTCAAATACCGTAAGCGGGATTCCAAGTACTTTGGCATTATCCTGGATGATCTTCCAGTTATCTTCATTGTATCCCGGATTCATTACCAAAAATACTAATTCAAAATTCGCTTTGCCATGTTTTAACAGTTCCTGAAAAAGCTTTGCCATCAGCATGGAATCTTTTCCACCGGAAATACAGACTGCAATCTTATCTCCGTCCTGGATCAGATCGTATTCTCTGATTCCTTTCGTGAACTTTCTCCAGATTCCCTTGCGGAATTTCTTGATGATACTGCGTTCAATCTCTTTCTGCTTCTCTCCGGTAGTATTTTCATCCTGCACGAACTCACTTAGTTTCTTTCTCAAAAAGGAACGATATCCGCCTTCAATATTCGCCGCATCATATCCGGCTGCTTCCAGTTCATAAACAGCATCGACACTCCATTCACCGGTATGGCATAATACATACACCGGCTTTTCTTTCGGAAGTTCTTCCATACGTTCTTCTACTTCTGCAAGCGGAATGCTGACTGCTCCCGGTACAGAGCCTCTGGTATATGCATCTGCAGGACGTACGTCCAGTACTGTGATTGTATTCTGATCTAATTGTAATAACTCTTCTATCGTGATTGTCTTCATATCTTTTAACCTCTCTTTGTGAATTGCTGTTCATGCAACAGTTATTCCTATTAACCAGATAGGTTTTGTTATTTATCTGGTATTATATGACGTTTTCCCCTGTCTGTCAAGGAACTAAAATGTGTTTAAAACACATTTATCTTTCAAATATATGCTAGAAAAGTTTACCACAAAAAAGAATACTGTACCAGTGGTTTCCCGCTAATACAGTATGTTTTGTTGTTTTCTCCGGACGTTCACTCCGCGCCCATTCGTAAAACCGCACCTTCGGTGCTTTCCGCTGCTTCTCAGCTACTTTTTACTCATAAGCGGGCGCTCCCTCCAAGCGTTAGAAAGACCTGCAATCCTTGTGCAAGCACAATTGCAAGTCTTTCAACGCTTGTGTGAACTGATGTTATATATAATACATATCCTGTCCATAATCAATGTATTCCTGATACTCTTTCTCCAGATCATGCAAGGTTACTGACTGGAGGATCTCGGTCACACTGTCATTTACCCTGTCGATCACCAGCTTCTGGATTGCATTGACACTCCCTGTATATTTTCCTTCTTTCGGAAGCTCCTCATCTTCGATGCGATAGTCACCTTCCAAAGCTTCTATAATAGAAGAAACAGTAATCTCCTGTGGCGGACGGCTTAAGAAATAACCGCCCTGGGAGCCTTTGATACTCTTTACAATTCCTGCTTTTCTAAGACTTGCAAATACCTGTTCCAGATACTGTGGAGATATCTTGTTCCGCTCTGCAATGCTATTGAGCGCCACCTGTTCAGTTTTTGAATTGATGGTCAGGTCGATCAACGCTCTCAGACCATATCTGCTTTTCATTGAAAGTTTCATATATATCTCCACACTCCTTCATTATTTTTTATTCTACGGCTTTGAATGCCTCAATCCAGATCCTGGATAATGTCATCAATGTGCTCTGTTCCGATTGACAGACGGATTGTATTCGGCTTGATTCCCTGATCCAGTAATTCTTCTTCTGTGCACTGGCTGTGTGTTGTTGTTGCCGGATGGATAACCAGAGATTTTACATCTGCAACGTTAGCAAGCAGTGAGAAAAGTTCCAGATTATCGATGAAATCTTTTGCTTTCTGTGCGTCACCTTTGATCTCAAATGTGAAGATAGATCCTCCGCCATTTGGGAAATATTTCTTATATAATGCCTGCTGCTCCGGATCATCAGATACAGCCGGATGGTTAACCTTCTCTACCAGTGGATGGTTGTTCAGGTAATCTACTACTTTCAGTGCATTCTCAACATGACGCTCTACACGTAATGATAATGTCTCGAGTCCCTGTAAGAAGATAAATGAATGAATCGGAGAAATGGTTGCTCCTGTATCTCTTAAAAGGATCGCACGGATCTTTGTAACAAATGCTGCAGGTCCTACTGCTTTTGTAAAGCTGATTCCGTGGTAGCTTGGGTTTGGTTCTGTAAGAGAAGCGAATTTTCCGGATGCTTCCCAGTCGAATTTACCACTGTCAACGATGACACCACCGATGGTTGTTCCGTGTCCACCGATGAATTTTGTTGCAGAGTGAACAACGATGTCTGCACCGTACTCGATTGGTCTTACAAGATAAGGTGTTGCAAATGTATTATCTACAACGAGTGGTATTTTATGCGCATGAGCGATGTTTGCAATCTTTTCGATATCTACAACATCTGAGTTTGGATTTCCCAGTGTCTCAATGTAGAGTGCCTTTGTGTTATCCTGAATTGCTGCTTCTACTTCATCATAGTTAAAGATATCAACAAACGTTGTTGTGATTCCATACTGTGGAAGTGTGTGCTCTAACAGGTTGAATGATCCACCGTAAATATTCTTAGCTGCTACGATATGATCTCCGTTCTGTGCGAGATTCTCGATCGTGTATGTTACTGCTGCTGCTCCGGATGCTACTGCCAGTGCTGCAACTCCACCCTCCAGTGCTGCAATACGTTTTTCGAAAACATCTTCTGTAGGGTTTGTAAGACGTCCGTAAATGTTACCTGCATCTGCCAGTCCGAAACGTGCTGCTGCATGATCACTGTTGCGGAATACATAAGAAGATGTCTGGTAGATCGGCACTGCTCTTGCATCTGTAACCGGATCCGGGCTTTCCTGTCCTACGTGTAACTGTAATGTTTCAAATTTTAACTCTCTATTCTCTCTTGTGATTTTTTCGCTCATTGGGTTGATCTCCTTCTTCTTCATGATTTTATCGTTATTTGTTGATATTCTCCGTTCTGTTTCGGATTCTATATCTTTTTATTCTGTAAATAGTGGTGTTGAATAATATCTGTCACCGGAATCCGGAAGTAATGCTACGATCGTCTTACCTTTGTTCTCCGGACGTTTTGCAAGTGCGATAGCTCCTGCAAGTGCTGCTCCTGATGAAATACCTACCAGAACTCCTTCTTTCTTAGCAAGAAGTTTTGCTGTCTCAAATGCTTCGTCTGCTTCTGCTTTGTAGATTTCATCATAAATCTTTGTATCCAGTGTCTCCGGAACGAATCCGGCTCCGATTCCCTGGATCTTATGTGGACCTGCTTTTCCTTCTGAAAGTACCGGTGAGGAGGCTGGTTCCAAAGCTACGATCTGACTTCCGGTTCTGCTCTTTTAAATAAGCACCGATTCCGGAAGTGTTCCGCCTGTTCCGACACCTGCGATCACGATATCGACTGCTCCGTCCGTATCGTTCCAGATCTCAGGACCTGTTGTCTTCTTGTGTGCTGCCGGATTAGCAGGGTTTACAAACTGTCCAGGAACGAAGCTGTTTGGAATCTCTTTTGCAAGCTCATCTGCCTTTGCGATGGCTCCCTTCATTCCTTTTGCTCCTTCGGTAAGTACGATCTCTGCACCGTAAGCTTCAGGATGTTTCTTCTTTCCACACTCATCGTCTCCGGCATTGTAAGGATGATCCTGTATCCTTTTGCTGCTGCGATGGATGCAAGACCGATTCCTGTATTACCGGATGTTGGTTCAATGATCACAGAACCTTCTTTTAAGATTCCTTTTTCTTCCGCATCTTCGATCATTGCTTTTGCAATTCTGTCTTTGACGCTTCCTGCCGGATTGAGGTACTCAAGCTTTACAAGAAGTGTTGCTTCCAAACCAAGTTCTTTTTCTATGTTTACTACTTCCACCAGTGGTGTATTTCCGATCAGTCCTAATGTTCCTTTATAAATCTTTGACATTTTTGCTTCCTACCTTTCCTACTTTTTTGGTATGTTTTCTTGATGAATTTACTATACTACCTTAATTCCTATTTGTCAACTATGTTTAGTATGTTTTTTATATTTTTATTTTACATGCGCGCAAGCGCAACAACATCGCATTCGTCCCCACATTCGCTTTTCTTTTGTCATTATCCTGCACGCTCCCTTCCGTTCTTAACTAAAATAAAACCAATCCTTATATTTCCTATTATTTTGATAGGTTTTGTGGATTGGCTTTATTATATTACCACTATGTCATATTTGTCAAGTATGTTTTACAGTTTTATCTGTATATCAAATCAATAACATTTAATATTCCATAACGCTCTGCAATCATCTTCAGTCCTTTTTTAATTTTTTCGTGACTATAATTTTGGGACAATAATGTATCTTCCGTCAGTTCATTCAGATATCTATAGAATACAAGTGCTTTTTCTAAAGCTCCTTCTTTATTCGCATCTACAAGTGTTAGTATCTCCTCTTCCAGCTTCTTAATATTGTCTATACACTTTGTCCATTCGCAGCTTCTAACATTTTTTTATTTTCACTTTTAATTACTCCCTCTGAGATATCTACAGGTACACCTATATCCTTGTTTAATAATAATTTCACCATTGTTCTGATAACTTCATTATTCATTCTTATTATATAATCCTGCTCATACATATATTTCACTCCTCCGATTATTAAATCATTCCAAAACTGGATGTTCCGAAATTTTAATACTAGTGTATCTCCGAAAAATACTTTCTCTAAAATATTATACATCCCGGTATCTTCCCGTGTACACTTTTATATCACAAAAGCTGTCTGGTTAGTTTTCCGATGAAAGTGCATTACAGCTTTCTAATATTGCTGATCCTGACCGACCAAGCGAAAATGTAACTTTGGATGTCAGCTGGTAGAACGGAATTCTGTCTCTACACAATAACGAAATGATTAATAACTTTTTTATAATATGAACCATATAATAGAAACCGGTATTATCTGTCTTCTGTGATCTTACCGTCTTCTATATAAAGGATTCTTTCCGAATATTCCGCCACACTGATATCATGTGTAACCATGATGATCGTCTTGTGCATTTTAGAATGGATCGTGCTGAATACATCCATTACAATCTCTGTTGACCGGGAATCGAGGTTTCCGGTCGGCTCATCTGCAAAGATCACATCCGGCTGATTTACCAGTGCTCTGCAAATAGCCGTTCTCTGTTTCTCTCCTCCGGATAATTCATATGGATATTTTCCTAGAAGATTTTGGATTTGAAAAGAAACCGCCAGTTTTTCCGCTTCTTCTTTACATACTTTATCATCTTTATGATCAAGGATCATCGGAAGCATAATATTTTCAAACACAGACAATGAATCCAGCAGATAATAATCCTGGTATACGAATCCCATGTCCTGACGTCTGATCCTCGCAAGACGGTCTCCTCTTAGTTCTTCGCTGTCGACTCCTTTAAAATACAATTTTCCTGATGTCGGACGGTCGATCAGTCCAAGTAACTTTAACAATGTCGTCTTACCGGATCCGGATTTTCCCATGATAGAGATAAATTCCTGTTCTCTGATTTCCAGATTGATGTCTTTTAGTACTTCAATTTCTGTCTCCCGCCGATCCGAAATCACATATTTCCGGGACATATTTTCCGTTCTTAATAATATCATTATCTTTCACCTCTCATCCCTGCCTTTCTGGAAAATACCTGATATACTGCCACAACATACAGCATTCTTAAGAGAAGTACACCAGCTGTTAACACCCCTTCCATTCGTATACACATTTCTGCTATGGTCTCTGGAAACATCCTTGCTCTCAAAACAGCTCTAAGGAATAATACCATTGCTGCAAGCATGATACATGTCGGGGAAACATAATAGAAACAAATCTCTTTCCGATAAACCTTTCTTCTTTCTTTTCCACTCATCCCCAGGTTTTTAAGAAATCTTTCTCGTAAAATAATTTCCTTTAATTCCATCTGACACATCGTATAGAAAATGATCATATCTACGATTATGACCATAATCATCAGATAACTGTTGATCAGAATTTTTACGGCCCTTTCTGATATGATATCTGCTTTTGCACTCTCCGAATCATAATGAAATCTTACGGTAGAATCATAGTTTCCTATATATTGGTGTGCCTCTTCTTTCTTTTCCAGCAACTGGTCTATCCGTTCCAGCATCTTATTTCTATTATTTATTCCTGATTTTACAGATATCAACACCAGTTTTATCGGTCCTTGAATTATCGTTGCTTCTCCGTAATAGCTCTTTGCATCTTCGACTGGAATTCCCCAGATTGCATCTGTTTTTTTCCATTCTTTTTCTGCCTTTTCAAAGTATTTATCCGAAAATACAACGATGTTCTCACTTTTTTCTGTACTATAGCATCCGGTCAGACTCCCTATTTCTTCTCCCGTTACCACTCTTTCTATATAAGTATTTTTCTTGTTTCCCCAGTCATACTCTGCGCTGGTACACCTATGTGAAGATTTGGCCGGGATTTTCCATAAAACCAGTCCATCGGCTGTGCTTTTACGGAACGATCCTGCTGGTGTACCAAATAAACCTTTTTTCCTTCTGCGTCCAGATCCATCTTTTTGGCTTTATAACCTTTATGGATTGCTTTTTTTAACCTGTGATATGTCGTCTCTGAAATTCCAATCTCCTGTCCCTGAATCCGTTGTTCCGCTCCCCTTTCGTCACGTTCTGTTTTATCTGCCGTTGCAACACGCACCATCGGATATTCCTCAATATGGATATCTGACTTATATGTTTCTTTCAAATTCTTTAAAAGCTTTTCATCATTATCATCCGCAATACACATAAAGTCATATGGATATAACGATGCTGCCGGCTCTGCCGTAGCCGTACTAATTACCTGAAATCCAAAGTAAAAACAAACCAGAAAATTCAGTATAAAAAACAAGACTCCATATCTTACAACTGTTTTCGACCGGTAATACAATTTATTGCGCTGCAACAAATGACGGTAATAGTTTCTTTCCTGCTTGTTCCGTATATAACTTAATATCAATGCCATACCACTTCGCAATATCAGATATGTTCCGGCAAAGAACAGACCAAGCAAATATACACTTTCATGATTATAAATTTTCCCATATTGTACTATGGCATAACTACAGCAACAGATTCCTATTACCAGTTTTCCACCCGTAAACCTTCCGGTCAGCTTTTCTTTTCTTACACTTTCCTGTGTACTGGTTATGATTCTAAAATCTGCTTCCAGTTCTTTCATAAGTAAAAAACTCAGTCCGTAAATTCCAAGAGCGAACAGACAGATTACCGGAAACGTAAGCTTTGAATAACTGCCGGTCTTTCCTTCTATACCGACCGTATCCGTAATAAATTTCCGGAATATCAAAAACAGTCCTTTTCCCACAAAAAAACCAATGAACGTTGCGGCCACATAGCAAATACCTGCTTCTGTCCAAATCATCTTCCTGGTATCTGACATTGATATTCCCATTCTTTTTAATAACATATACTGTGGAATACGTTTTCCAAGATAAGAAACCATTACCGTAATGATCAGAACGATAGCACAAAATAATAACAACATTCCCGCATAGACAAATTGACGCTGATTCCGTCCTCCTGTAGAAACAATACCTCACTGGAATGCTTCGCCGAAAGGATCTGATAGCACATACTTCCGGAATATGCAATTGCAACGATCAGTGTCTCACAGATAATTAATAAAATTGTTTCTTTTCTGTTATACAGCATGTTTTTCCAGGTGATTGTCTGAAATAAATTATTTTGTTTCTTTTCCGCCCGTAGATCTTTTATTCTCTGCATATTCCAATCCCCCTTGTTATTTTCTTAATGGGATTGTAAGCCTTCAAGTTACTTGAATGTCAATAGAATATACAGAGAACCCCGGAACAGACAATCACTGTGTCTTACTTTCTTTTATCATTTGCACAAAATATTCATGTACACTTGTGTCATCATTCAGCTCTGGATGAAATGCTGTCGCAAGCTGATTTTCCTGTCTGGCCGCTACCACTTTTCCATCTACTACGGCCAGTGTCTCTGCATTTCCATAGACATCAGCAATATATGGCGCACGGATGAATGTCATTGGAATCTTTCCAAGTCCTTTCATCTCATCTTCTGTGTAAAAACTTCCAAGCTGCCTTCCATAAGCATTTCGCTTTGCCAGAATATTCATCGTACCAAAGCATTGGACTCCATCTTCCACCTGATCTGCCAGCAAGATCAGACCGGCACAAGTTCCAAATACCGGAAGTCCGTCTTCAATCTTCTCTTTTAATATATCGTAAATATCCAGCTCGATCAGAAGCTTTCTCATAACGGTGCTTTCCCCGCCCGGAAGGATCAGTCCGTCAAAAGAACGATCCAGATCTTCTTTTTCCGGATTTCAAAATGTTCCACGCCCAGGCGATCCAGCATCTGTCCATGTTCTAGGAATGCTCCCTGCATTGCCAAGATTGCAATTGTCATTTTACTTTCCTCTTTCTGCCATTAATAATTCAATTTCCTGTTCATTGATTCCTACCATTGCTTCGCCAAGATCTGTTGAAAGTTCAGCAATCAGTTTGGCATCTGTGTAGTTCGTAACTGCTTTCACAATAGAAGCCGCACGTTTTGCTGGATTACCAGATTTGAAGATTCCGGACCCTACGAATACACCTTCTGCTCCAAGCTGCATCATCAGTGCCGCATCTGCCGGTGTCGCAACTCCGCCTGCTGCAAAGTTTACGACCGGAAGTTTTCCATTTTCATGAACATATTCCACAAGATCAACCGGAACCTGTAACTGTTTTGCTGCTTCGAATAATTCGTCTGCTCTTAAGTTCTGGATGCGGCGGATCTCCGCATTCATGGCTCTCATATGACGTACTGCCTGTACAACATCTCCGGTTCCCGGCTCGCCTTTTGTACGGATCATGGATGCACCCTCTGCGATACGGCGGAGTGCCTCGCCGAGATCTCTTGCACCACATACAAATGGTACTTTTGAACTCTTTTTTATTAATGTGGTAAATGTCATCGGCCGGTGAAAGTACTTCGCTTTCATCGATATAATCAATCTCGATTGCTTCCAGGATCTGCGCTTCTACAAAATGTCCGATTCTGCATTTTGCCATAACCGGAATGGATACCGCTTCCTGAATGCCGCGGATCATCTTCGGATCGCTCATGCGGGATACACCGCCTGCCGCACGGATATCTGCCGGGATTCTTTCCAGTGCCATGACTGCACATGCACCTGCTTCTTCTGCGATCTTTGCCTGCTCCGGAGTTGTTACATCCATGATAACTCCGCCTTTTAACATCTGTGCCAGCTGCTTATTTAATTCATATCTGTTCTCTTTCATAATTCCTGTACCTTTCCTATCTGTTTTCTGTGAATTTTCTTTGAGTCCTATCATACGCTCATCTGGTATTTTTTAAACAGCCAGTTTTCATGTTTTTATGCATACCAGTTTTGCATAAAAAAAGACCTTTTGAAACCCAACGTTTTCAAAAGATCCTTTTTAGCCTTCTCTTTAATTAAAATCATTCTATTTCAAATGTCTTATTTTTCAAGCCCGAACGTTTCCACAACCACAATCCAGACACGATAACTAATAAACCTCCGCCTATCATTTCAACTTCATAGACTACATTTTCTTTAAAAGTTGTCATAACCGGAAGTGCCGAGCACACAATCGCAATCACGCAGATTACCAATCCATATACCCAAGAAAGCATCCCCACTTTTTATTTTTTGTCATCTGATACAACCCAGGTTTATCAACCTTTTTCCGTTTAATTTTAATATATGCCGCAAATAAAAGAACATATGGAAACAACGATGTCAACGCGGTCATAGTAATTAATACATTGTAAATCGTTTCAACTGCCGGGAAAACTGCAACGCCTGCAAGCAGCAGAGAAACAAGTATCGCCTGAAATAAAATCGCCTTCTCCGGAATGTCATGCTCATTTTTCTTCGTAATCTTCTCCGGAAAGATTCCCGGTTCAGAATATCCAAACAACATCTTTGTCGGTTGTGCAATATACAGCACTACCGCTCCAAATATCGACAAAGTAATTCCAAATGCTACGATCTGAACAAAAAATTGAGGAACTTCCAGGAGATTGCAGGCAATTACTAATGCATCCAAAGTCCCTGTATACGCAAAGATTTCTGACGTCGGCATCAGCATTGTCATACATACCGAACCAATCACATATAATACGCAGATTGTTCCGGCAGAATCATGATTGCTCTTGGATAATCTTTCTGAGGATTTTTCATTTCAGAAGCGAAGTTTGCTGTAAATTCAGCTCCTGTATACGCAAATGTAATTCCCGAAATTGCAACCAGCGAATTCATATTTAGCTTAGGGGTCAATGTTGCTATCGTATACTCAGATGCACTTGGTGCCTTTTTGAACACTACCACTGCCAGAATTGCCATACCAATCAGACACACCGTCGGTACCACCGAACCCAGCGCACCTACACTGGTAAAGTATTTTCCAAATTTCATACCACGCATACTCGCAAACGACAACGCCCAGAAAACAACCAACGACATAATCAATACTAATATTTTGTTATCTGCAAGTTCTGGTTTCCCAATCATGTAAGTAAAATTGATTGAGAAAAATGTCAGAAAAGATGCATACCAGAAAATAAGTGCCGTCCAATGCATCCAGGATACTAAAAATCCATATTTTGTTCCGAATGCAATTTTAACCCAGTCATTCAGACCTCCATCTGTAGGATATGCTGTTGCCAGTTCCGCACACATCAGCGCCTGCGGCACAAAGAATATCAGCATAAATATGATCCACATCGGGATTGCTCCCAACCCCAGGCCAAAACTGTCTGAGGTTGATTTTGCAATCCAGCGGATTCCATAAAGGGCAGATACATTCATAAGCACAAGTTCCCAGAATGTAATACTTTTTTCTTTCAATCGCCTCGCCCCTTTTTAAATTCCATTTCTCTTTACTTTGTAGTCATAATCTCTGTGGAATACATGTTCATCATTAATTGATGCATCCATGTGTCCGGTAATATAGAAGTTATCTTTATCAGCAGTCTGAGTAACAACGATATCACAATCTGTCAGCCATCCATCACGGCCGTTCTTCATCTTCTGCGTAATAGTATATTTGGCTGACAACGGATCTTTGTTGCTCATCGTCAGTTCTCTCTTGAGGTTATGTTCTACTACCGTTCCAATATCATCAAAGCGATAGATACCCTCTCCAAACACTCCACCAACACCGTTTGTAATAGATGTCCATGAATCCGTGAGCAGATCATACTCAATTGTACGGTCTACACGACCAGGTGATAATGTTGTCATCGGAGTAAGCGGCGCACATCTGGCTTCCATATTCGGACCTTCCGCATCTTTTCCTGAGAACATCGGTAATGCAAATTTAGCAGTAGACAGATCCAGTTTTAATGTTGCAAGCTCCGGTGATGGCCAGATCATTGGCCAGAATGAGTTTGCAATAGAAAGTCTGATTCTGTGTCCTTTCGGGAAGTTATGTCCACACACATCCAACTGTACTTTTGCTTTATATGTCTTACCTTCTTCAAGGTATACCACCTTATCATGCCCCTCTAAATGCGTCAGATTCATAAGTCCATAAGAAACTCTTGTTGCAGCTCCATCCGGATGGATATCACTCAGCTGAGCATACATAAATGCATTTGGCTTATCGCAGGTAAACTCTACCTCAAATTCCGGATATCCAAGAATCTCTACTTCTTCCTCTAATATATCCGAATCAAATACCATTGCCATTCCATCATCTACTCTCATGTCTGCCGGAGACTCCCCGAGAACACCTGCTCCCATCCACTCATTTGCCAGGAGTCCGTGATTTGGAAGTGTGCAAAGATCTACGATTTCTTTCTTTGTATTTGCTTCATCCTGAAGATGTCCGTATGTCATAGAAAGTGTTTTCATAGCAACATCTTTTGACGGCCATCCGTCCAATGCAACCCAGCGTCCATCACTAAGCGGATGTACAGTTTCTGGTTCCATGCTGTCTTCCAACCACACCTGTACCATCGGGCAGTCTAATGTGTCGTTATCAACACCTTTCAGCCATTTATCCCACCATTTTGTAGCTTCACCAAGGAAATCAATTGCCGGCTGAGGCATTCCGTCATGAGCAAATACATGTGCCCAAGGTCCGATCAGTGCTTTTCTCGGAACACTTAATCCTTCCATCAAAGTTAATACACTGTTTGTATAAGAATCAGCCCATCCATCCAGTGCAAATACAGGAACTTTAATATCGTCATAATTCACACTTACAGAGCCGTGTTTCCAGTAATCATCTCTTGTCTGATGTTCCATCCAGTTAGCCGGCCAAAGTGGCATTTCCTCCAAACGTTTAACAGACTCTTCTTTCCATGTATCCGGTTTGATCTCCGAATCAATCGCGCGGCACATGTATGCCAGCATAATATTGCCCCACCAGAAGTTATCATTCAACAGGCATCCACCTTTATAATGAATATCCTGTGTATATCTGTCATCAACAAATCCTACACAGATGATCGCTCTTAATCCTTTTGGCTGTCTTGCCGCAACCTGCAATGAGTTAAACCCACTCCATGATTTTCCCATCATTCCGACATTTCCGTCACACCATGGCTGCTCGGCAATCCATTCGATGCATTCTACCGCATCATCCTGTTCCTGTTTCAGGTATTCATCATAGAAACACTGGTCAGACTCTCCTGCTCCACGCATATCTACGCGACTACGTTATATCCCATACCTGCAAAGAAACCATACATCGGTTCATCTCTTCCACGCATTCCATCTCTCTTACGATACGGCTGTGTCTCAAATATTGTAGGAACCGGTTTATCTGTCTTAGGATGCCAGACACGCGCCGAAAGGCGGCAGCCATCAGACATTGTAATCCATTCGTTCTCGATCACATCCCACTCGTAAGGAAATTCATCTCGCGCCATTACTCTTTTTACTGTTGATTCTACTTTAGCCATAATTTAACCCTCCTTCTTTTTTATTATGCTTCTGTAGCATCTGCTTTTTTCTTTCCATACTTTTTTGTCCAGATAATCGCAACGATTAATCCAATCACGCCCATCGCGATCATATACAGGAAATTCAGGTGATATCCCTGATATCCCGGATAAGTATCTAACAATTTACCTGCGATTGTATAACTCAAAACTTCCGGCAAATATCCAAATGTGGACGCCATACCAATTGCAACTCCTCCTAATTCCACCGGAATACCACCTTCTGAAATAAACGAGAAGTACAGACCAAAGTTTATAAACATACCTGCATATACCAGCACACAAGCCGCCACAACCAATATCATTCTGCTATCCGAAGCCATTTTGCCTGTAACGTCCATGATAACCACACCGGCGATCATCAAAATATAACCAACAATCATTGTATGGCTTCTTCCGAATTTATCTCCGGAAAATCCACCAAGTGTTGCCGCAAACGGACGGATGTACTGAGACATAACCGTTAAGATTGCTGCGATCACAGCTGTAACTCCGATGATATTACTTGCATAAGGAGTAAAATAATATGATGACATATTAAAAGTATAACTTGTGTACATCATGATAATAATCAACCACATAACCGGCATCTTTAACACTCTGATAATATCTTTAAATGAAACAGTGCTTGAAGTTCCGTCTTCTTTAACGGTCTCAGGCTCCTTCAACAGGAAAATAAAGATAATACCTACAATCAACGGTGCCAACGAATAGAACCAGATAATTCCTTTAATTCCGAGAGTCGGCATTGCCTTTCTCTGAAAAATTCCAAAAATCGCTGTTGCCACTGCAAGATGTGCCGCATTGAATACACCTCGCCCACCTTCAAAGGTTCCATAAGCACGGCTTTGTTCCTCCTCAGTTGCCTGGATTCTGACAATCTTCATAAGCGCAGGCCAGAAAGTCAAAAGAGATGTAACACCCCATAATCCATAGATCACTACCAATGCATAGAAATTATTAACAAACAAATGAAGCAATCCACCCAAACCAGTTGCAATCATCGAAAAAATAAGCAGTTTTTTCGCTTTGATTTTATCGGCCAATACTCCACCGATAATATAAGAAAATACACCCAACACGCCGTAAGCACTTCCTAAAAGTCCCATCTGCGTATTAGTCAAGTGATACATTGCCTGATACGTATCATAGTAATATGATCGAAAATATGGCAATCCATAAATAATTGAGCCGGCAAAAGATAACAAAAGAATGGTTCCTATATTCTTCTTGTATCCTACTTTTGCTTCCTTAGACATAATCTCCTCGCCTCCATTCAGCTTTATAACGTTTTATGAGTACTCTTTTCATTAATAATTATTGCACATTGATAATCTATTCACAAATTTATCTAGTTTCTTCATTCGACAATAATTTTTACTATTATTTTCATTATACGAAAATTCTATTTAGAAACCGCAGCATCTGTCTATTACTTTTCCTATTTTTTATCTATTTTCACACATTTTTTTTCATATTACGAAAAATTGTATGAAAAATAGATAAAAATAATTCGCATTAAATTTATTGAATTTAAAGCATCTTCCCTTACGATGGAGTAAAATAAAAGAAAAAACTTTGTCGCAAAGGAAGAAAAATGAACAGAGAACAGGAAAGAGCCAAGAGAAGACTGGAAAAGAATCCAGTTGTTGAATGCAATAAGATTCAAAATAAATATTACCCAGAGTTATTTGCCAAATTTGCTGAGGTGGATGATCCGCGAAATCAAAGTTATATTGAATATCCAGTGAGGGTTATGCTTGAAACCATGTACTACAAATGCATAGGCGGAATTTCAAGTATGCAGGAAATGACACGAAATTTAATGATGATGCAGTTGTAGAAAATCTCTACTCATTCATGAGTGAAGAAAAGAAGGAGTATCCACCTCATGGTGTTACAGAGAATGAATTTTTAGCAAGACTGAATCCGGAGGAACTGGAAAAAATACAGAAAGATATTGCTTATTCTATGATCCGTAGAAAAACATTTGATGATGCCAGGGTGTTGAAAAGGTGGCAGATCATTATTGACGCCACAGAACTGGATGAGGGATATCAGAAAAAGAATGAATATTACCTGAGCCGCTGCTATAACCGTGGAGAAGCAGATGAATTTACGAAGTATCACAGAAGCGTGCTCGAAGCAAAACTTTATCTGGGGAATAACCTTGTATGCAGTATCGCATCTGAAGCGATCAGAATTCTGAGGAATATATCAATCAGAGTGAAGAAAAAATAAAACAGGACTGTGAAAGTAAAGCATTTATCAGACTTGCAGAAAAGATTAAGAAACGTTTTCCGAGACTTCCGATCATCATAACGGCAGATGGATTGTATGTCAGTCAGAAAGTTATACAGACCTGCACAGATAACGGCTGGAATTATATCATCCGTTATAAAGAAGGAAGTGCATCATCCATCGCCAAAGAATATCAGTCATTGCCGGAAAAAGAAAAGATAGGTTCAGAAATAGAATATCAGAATCAGATTATGTTTCAGAATACAGATGTAAATCTGACATATTATACAGGAAAGAAGATTAAACCAGATGAAAAAAAAGAAACAACAGAGTTTGCATGGATTGCAGACATTACAATCACAAAAAACAATGCCAGAAAAATAGTAAATGCGGGAAGAAACAGATGGAAGAATAGAAAATCAGGATTCAAACCGGCAGAAGCATTGGCGGGGGAATATAGAGCATGCATGCAGCTGGAATGAACAGGCACAAAAGAACCATTATCTGATGGAGCAGATAGCAGATTTCATAAAGCAGATTTCATAAAGTAGCTTTATGAATATTATTACCTGAAGAAAAATGAAATAAATTTACCTTTCAAAACTAACAAAAATTTTGCCTAGTAGCATTTTTTATCAGAATATGTTAGAATCTTTTTATACTTTTTAGTTTTTATCAACTAACATTATCAAAAAACATCAAGGAGGGATAATATGGATTCTTGCGATTTTTACACAACACTTGGCAAAAAGCTTCGGGCAAGACGCCGGACCAAACACATGACCTTAAGTGATCTCTCCAAAAAATTGAACAAAAGCGTTGCCACGATTTCCAAATACGAAAAAGGAGAGGTTCTCATAAGTATTGATACTCTGGTAGACATTTGTCAGATTCTGAATATCGACATAGCCTCTCTGCTCCCCATAACTTCAACCGATAAAAGCGTAGCCGAAATTGCAAGGTACCAGAATTATTTTTCTGACAAACTTTATCTTTATTGGTTTAACGGAGAAAAGAACTGCTTGCAGAAGGCAGTTCTGGAAAATAAGAATTTGTCATTAACTGCTACGATGTATTACGATGTCGATGACATATCCAACTACTACGAAGCGAATTATATTTACGAAGGCGATATTACCTACAGCGATACATGTACGGTTTTTATCCTTGTAAATACAAAGCCGCCTTTTGACATTCTGACGTTGCGTCTTCCGTCAATCGGCATTAATTCCATGCACGTTGTCGGTCTGATTTCCACGATTACGTACTTTTATCAGAGTATCGCCATGAAAGTGATTGCCAGCGAAAATCCGCTACCGCTTAATGATGAATTGAAAAATGCTCTTCACATTTCTTCAGATGAATTAAAGAATATCAAACGTACAAACTTTTTTCTTTGCACAATAGTCAACAAAAATAGTCTACGCCTATTCAACTCCCCTGCCCCTCGTTCGAGGGCACTGAAAAAGTAGATTATACCGTTCTATATTTGGTTACAATTGTATCTATCAAAT
>ENA-OQCX01000464-OQCX01000464.1-human-gut-metagenome-genome-assembly--contig:-NODE-464-length-21052-cov-6.231302_pt1 | contig 21052 bp, 23 predicted proteins | sample MGYA00242762_ERZ504587 | MGnify/ENA primary metagenome ERZ504587 (study PRJEB26092, sample SAMD00036337) | human gut metagenome | host: Homo sapiens | study: EMG produced TPA metagenomics assembly of... | reverse complement strand
GCGAGACCGAGAGCGTGCGCCGGAAGATGTGCGAAGCGATCGATGCAAAATCCGCGAAGCAGGCGCTGTGCCGGAACAGACAACGATTTACTGTGCCTACAAACAGGGCTATTCCTGGCTGGCAGAAGAGATGCTTCCGCGTCTGAAAGAGGCCGGAGCCGATACGGTTACCGTTTATTTCAAACCGTTTCTCCCAGAAGGCCAGACGGAATGGAATGATGAAAACGGAGCCATCCCGTCTTACCACAACCTGAGTGCCGAGACGCCGGACAAATGGTACGACCTACCGATCCGTTATCTGCAGGAGCTGTACCCGATCGAGGATCTTCTGGTAAAAGAGCTCGGTATCGAGAGAAAAAATGTCGTATTCAAAGCCTATGAGGGAGAAGATGACATCACATATCTCTGCCAGGGAAGCAAAGAAAACAGCGTCTGCTGTGAGGATGCGTACAAGGCCGCGTGGTCGGAGCGTCCGTATATGAATGAATACCCGCAGATGGGAAAAGTTCACCCGTCGACCGGTTATATAAAAGCAGAAGTAAATGGCAAGCCCATTCTTGACAAAAAAGTCCGCACCGATCTGGAAGAAATCTGGGATGTCTACCAGAGCGAAGTCCTTCCGGACTGCCGCCGCTATATCGAGGAAAAAACGGGCGGAACCGTTGCGGAGGAGATGCAGCCGTTCTTCCACGAACTGAGAATGGACATTACGGTAAGCGAGCCGGACGAGCCGACCGGTTCCCGTGAGGATCTGATCTCATCGCTTGATGCACTCCATGAGGACATGTATTTTGTGGGCGGTGATTATTTTAAAAATTACGGCATTCAGAAAGCCGGCGTGATGCTGGATGCACCGGGCCTGATTCTGCCGGTGATCCATCAGAAAGAGGGCCGGCCGGTCTTTCGCGTTACGCTGACAGAGCCGTTAAAAGATGCGGCATGCATCACAAAAGACGGAGAGACCGCTGCCGCAGAGAGAAAACGAAGTGAAGTCGAAACCTGGATTTCCGCAGTTTCGTGGGAAAACGGAGAGCTGAATTTCCATATCACAGTGAAAGGCGCAGCAGAGGCTACCGTAAAAGCATACGCAGCGCTGTGGTCGAAAGGTGTTCTTGAAAAATGCAGCTGTGTTCCTGCGGAAACAGCGCTTGTCTTTGAAACAGAAAGCGGCGCATCGTACGCGGCACAGACCCCGGAGCGGGAAGAAAAGCCAAAGGCGAAACGGATCGAGAACATCAACCTGCATGAGCACGAACTGATCGGATACGATACGTATCGGGAGATCATTGAGGAGCTGAAAGAAGTTCCGGGTATCGAGGTCTTCCGGATTGCCGTTTCCTATACGGGCCGCGAGCTCTATGCTGTCTGGCTGAAACCGGAGTACGAGGGATATCTGTCGCTGACGAAGCGTCTGGCGAGAGTGCCGAGCGAGGTGATCAATGCAAGACACCATGCAAACGAGGTTGCCTCAACGAATGCATCGTTTATGCTGCTGAAGAAACTTTTAACAGAGGATGTTTACAAAGAGCTGCCGGATAAGCTGAATCTGATCCTGATCCCGATGGAAAACGTCGACGGCGCAGCAATTCACTACGAGCTGCAGAAGGAGCATCCGACGTGGAAGTTCCATGTGGCGCGGTTCAATTCTCTTGGAAAAGAGTTTTACCGTCATTATTTCCAGCAGGATACGATTCACAGCGAAGCGATGGGCATCAGCCGGATTTACGAGAAATATGCACCGGATATGATGGTGGATAACCACGGTGTGCCAAGCCACGAATGGGAGCAGCAGTTTTCTGGTTATACCTCCCCGTCCTACAAAGGTTTCTGGCTTCCGAGATCGCTCTTATATGGTTATTTCTGGTATGTAATGAATCCGGAATACAAAGGAAACTATGATGTGAATAAGGTCATGGAGGATGTGATCGCAGACAAGATTGCAGCGTATCCGGAGATGAAAGCACTGAACCAGGAGTGGAGTGCACAGTTTGAAAAATATGCCCATGCGTGGATGCCGAAACTGTTTCCGGCCAATTATTATAAAGAAATGATCAATTACTGGATTCCGTATGAATCGAATCCGGCGCATGGATATTCGTCGATCCGCTATCCGTGGATTACAACCGTCGCTTATACGAGCGAGGTTGCGGATGAAACGGCACAGGGAGAATACCTGAACCTGTGTGCGCGGGCTCATGTGGCGCACGACGAAGTGACAATACAGATGCTCATGGAGGCGCGGAACGTTATGGACTGCCGCTTTACCGAGCAGGATGGAATGATTTTGACCAGTTACATACGAAAGAGACCGATGATTGTCTCTAGGTAACTGGAAGAAATACAGGATACAGGGTTGTGAAAGCACGAGCGTGCGGAGCAGCCTGTATCCAAAAAAACTACATTTTATTTAAGGAGGAGTTTAGGTATGGAACTCATCAAATTACTTGGCGTGTTAATCGTTATCGTCGGATTCGCGCTGAAACTGGATTCAATCCTCATCATTTTCCTGGCGCTGATTACGACAGGGATCGTTGGCGGCCTTGGCGTCGGCGGTCTTCTTGAGACCATCGGAACCAACTTCGTAGCGAACCGAAGCATGGCGATCTTCATGATGATCCTGCTCGTTACTGGTACGCTTGAAAGAAACGGTCTTCGTGAAGCAGCAGCAAACCTGATTAAGAAAGTTAAGAGTGCAACAGCCGGCAAGCTGATCGCTGTATACGGCGTATTAAATGGCCTGTTCGGTGCATTCAACGTAGGATTCGGCGGTGTTGCCGGATTCATCCGTCCGGTTCTTCTTCCGATGGCAGAAGGTGCGATCGAGAACAAAGAAGGTACCGTAAACGAAGAGCACTTAGAAGAAGTCAAAGGACTTGCAGCAGCAATGCAGAACTTCACCTGGTTCTTCTTCCAGGTTCTGTTTGTCGGCGGTGCCGGTGGAATTCTGGTACAGACGACACTTGCCGGTCTTGGCTATGAAGTAAGCCTGATTGACCTTGCGGCAGTTGAAATTCCGGTTGCATTATTCTCGCTGGTTGTTTCCTGTGTCTATATCATTGTAAAAGACAATCGGATTTCGAAAAAATACTATGAAAAATCAGCCGGCAAAAAGGCACAGAAATAGGAGGAACACTAGATGAGCCCATTAAAAGTTATACAGGTTCCAGCCGCATTAATACGGCCGGATTAAATATTGTATGGATTCTCGTTGGCCTGATTGCAATCTACGCGGGCATTAAAAACCTTCTGGATGAAGAAAATCCGTCCAGAATCGGAACAGCCATTTTCTGGTGTTCGTTCGGTATTGTTACAGCACTTGGCACCTGGCTTCCGGCCAAGGTTTCCGGTGTCCTTGTTATTATTATGTGTCTGCCGCCGATCTTCAAGAAAGTAAAGGTTGGAAAAACAAACGCACCGGAAAAAGCACACACCGAAGCACAGTTTAAGAAGATTGGAATGAAGATTTTCGTTCCGGCATTCTGTGTTGCTGTATTTTCCCTTGCTTTTTCACTGTTCTCCAATATGAGCTCCATGATCGCGATTACACTTGGTGTTCTCGTAGCCATTATTTTCCTGGTTGCATACGACTCGAAAGAGAACAAACCGCAGGTTTTCCTGAAAGATTCCGAGCGTTTCCTTTCCCTTACAGGACCGCTCAGTATGCTGCCGCAGCTGCTTGGCTGCCTGGGCGGTGTCTTTACTGCAGCCGGTGTTGGTGAGGTTATTGCACAGATCGTAGAGAAAGTTGTTCCGAAAGGAAATGTTAATATTGGTATCATCGTTTATGCCGTTGGTATGGTACTGTTCACCATGATCATGGGTAATGCATTTGCAGCCATCACCGTTATGACGGTTGGTATCGGTGCTCCGTTCGTACTGGCATACGGTGCAAATCCGGTAGTCATCGGTATGATTGCACTGACCTGCGGTTACTGCGGAACCTTAATGACTCCGATGGCAGCAAACTTCAATATCGTACCGGTTGCAATCCTGAATATGAAGGACCGCTGGGGCGTAATCAAAAATCAGGTGCTGGTTGGATTAATTATGCTTGTATTCCAGATCTGTTATATGATAGTATTAAAGTAAATCGTCAGGACAGACTAACTAAGGTCATCGTATTTTCCGAAAGGGAAGGGCGGTGGCCTTAACGTCCGTAAAATGGTCGACTAGATATGACAGGAGAAGGAAGAGAAACAAATGACACCGAACATGGAACGGGGGGCTTGGATCATCATCCACGAATGGGTAAGAGTAAAAGCGTGGGATAAAGTACTGATTGTGACATCAAAGGAGCATCAGGCGGAGGCGAAAGCGCTGGAAATGCAGGCGCGGAAAAAAGCGCGGTCCGTCAACACACTGATTGTTGAAAATAAAGGACGCCATGTGGGCATCTTTTTCGACGATAACGAGGCGGTCTTTGATCCCTACACTGCGATCATTGCAGCGACCGAGTATTCGCTTGTGACAACAAAAGCAGCGAAGCGTGCGATTCAGAAGCACAAAAAGTTTCTGTCGCTTCCGCTTTCGACGAACGACGGAAGAAGTCTTCTGGAGTTCGATTTCCTTTTGATGGACACGAAAAAGAGCCGCATGATGGCAAAGCTGTTTATGAAGTATCTCCGTTCATCCGGCAAAGTGCATGTGACGACACCGGCAGGAACGGATATGATGTTCTACAAAGAGAACCGCAATCCGGGATTTTTCAACGGCGTATTAAGAGACGGAAAAGGCTATTCGTCCTCAAGTATTGAGGTCTATGTGCCGATCGAGGAGACAAAGACAGAGGGCATTATGGTGCTCGACGGATCGCTGGGATACATCGGACGAGCCGATGAGCCGACGAGAATCATCTTCAAAGGCGGCAGAATCGTCGATATCGAGGAGACACCGACCGGCATCCGCTTAAAGAAGTACATGGAGGAATATTTCGATCCACGGATTTATATCGCAGGAGAGCTTGGCATCGGACTGAATTCGTGCTCGAACTGCCTCGGCAACTGCTACATTGAGGATGAATCCGCGTATGGAACCTTCCATGTAGGGCTTGGACGCAATATCGCGCTCGGCGGCGTGCAGAATGCGAAAGGCCACTTCGACCTGGTCTGCCGGGAACCCGATATTTTTACCGATAACCGTCAGATTATGGACCGGGGAAAGATTATTGCACCCGAGCCTGTGTTATACTAAAGGACAGAACCAGGAGACAAAAATTAAGAGACAAAAGGAGAAAAGACGATGAAAGTTTTATTAACAGGATTTGACCCATTTGGAGGAGAGAGCGTGAACCCGGCATTCGAGGCCATCAAACTTCTGCCGGATACCATCGCCGGAGCAGAGATCGTAAAAGTTGAGATCCCGACCGAGTTTACCAGAAGTATTTCCTGCGTGGAAGCAGCCATCAAAGAGCACAATCCGGACGTTGTCATCGATGTCGGACAGGCAGGCGGACGCGCATGCGTAACCGTAGAGAAAGTCGGCATCAACCTTGCAGACGCAAGAATCCCGGACAACGCCGGAGAGCAGCCGTCCGATGAACCGCTGCAGGCAGACGGCCCGACCGCATACTTTGCAACGATTCCGGTCAAAGCAATGGTTCAGAACGTCCGCGAACACGGCCTTCCGTGCCACGTATCCTTCACCGCAGGCACCTACGTATGCAACTGCGTCATGTACAATGTGCTTCACCTGTGCGCAACGAAATATCCGAACATCCGCGCAGGCTTCATCCACGTACCGTTCGCATGCGAGCAGGTAGTCGGAAAAGCAAGCACCATGCAAGCATGCCGCTGGAAACGATTGCAAAATCTCTGGAATACTGCATCGAGCAGTCGTAACCAACAAAGAAGAAGTAAAAGAGGCAATGGGAACGACCCACTAAAGAAGCATTTCAGGCCGTCTTACCGGAAAAAGGTGAGGCGGCCTATATTTTTTGCTTTTTTTCCTTTTGCAAACCATATCTTTTGTGTTACAATAGATTTTGTCAGAATTTTTATGCGAAAGGAACGAAAGAAAATGGAACAGGGTAAAATTTTTAAATTTCATAATGACCTTGATACAGACCAGATCATCGCGTCCCAGTATCTGCTTCTGCCGAATCTGGATGAGATGAAAGGCCATGCGTTTGAATCGTTAGATCCGGACTTTGCAAAGAAAGTAAACCGGGAGATTTTGTCGTAGGAGGAGAAAACTTCGGCTGTGGTTCCTCAAGAGAGCAGGCGCCGGGTGTTTTAAAAGCATTGGGTGTGCAGGCAGTTATCGCAAAATCCTTCGCCAGAATCTTTTTCCGCAACGCCATCAATATTGGTCTGCCGGCGATTGTCTGTAAAGACCTGCCGGATGCCGTAGAAAACGGTGATACCATGATCCTTCACATGTCCGAGGGAACCGCAGAAGTGAACGGGAAAACGTACACCTGCACGAAACTGCCGGAATATATGCAGAATATACTGAATCAGGGAGGCCTGATCGCTTCTTTGAACCGCGAGGAGGAGTAAGACCATGGGAATGACAATTGCAGAGAAAATTATCGCCGCTGCAGCCGGCGTTCCGGAAGTAAAACCGGGAGATATTCATACCGTAACACTGGATCGTCTGATGAGCAATGACGGAACTACTCATCTGACGGTTGATATGTATCGCAATAAATTAAACCATCCGCACATCGCGGATCCGAAAAAGCTGGTTTTTATCGTTGACCACAACGTACCGTCCGACAGCCCGAAAACAGCGGCGTCCCAGAAAAAAATGCGTGATTTTGCAAGAGAGAACAACATTGATTTCTGGGAGGGAAAAGGTGTATGCCATCAGGTGATGATTGAGAACTATGTCCGCCCGGGCGAGCTGATCTTCGGCGCTGACAGCCATACCTGCTCTTACGGAGCACTCGGCGCATTCGGCACCGGTGTCGGCTGTACCGATTTCCTGTACGGCATGGTAACGGGAACTTCCTGGGTACTCGTACCGGAAAGCGTAAAATTCAATCTTGTAGGAAAACTGCCGGAGGGCGTTTATGCGAGAGACCTGATCCTCACCATCATCGGCGAGGTCGGCGCAAACGGATGCAACTACCAGGTGATGGAGTTTACCGGTGAGGGTGCAAAGACTTTAAGCATCAGCGACCGTATGGCACTTTGCAACATGGCAGTTGAGGCCGGCGCCAAGACCGGTATTTTTGAGGCAGATGAGAAAGCCATCGAGTACCTGAAAGAGCACGGAAGAGAGCCAAAAGAAATCTTTCACAGCGATCCGGACGCAAAATACGTCAGAGAGTACACCTTTGACCTTTCCAAAGTCCGCCCGGTTGTTGCAAAACCGGATTTCGTAGACCGCGTTGTTCCGGCAGAGGAGACCTGCGGAACGCCGATCAATGAGGCATTCCTTGGATCCTGCAACAACGGAAGAATCGAAGATCTCCGCGTCGGCGCAGAGATCATCCGCGGAAAGAAAGTCGCAGAGGGCGTCCGTTTCCTCGTTGTTCCGGCAAGCCAGACGATCTACCGCCAGGCATTAAAAGAAGGCATCATCGACACCTTCATGGAGGCCGGAGCCATCGTCATGAACCCGAACTGCAGCGTCTGCTGGGGAAGCTGCCAGGGTGTCATCGGCGAGAACGAAGTGCTGATCAGCACCGGAACCCGTAACTTCAAGGGCCGTGCCGGTCATCCAAGCTCCAAAGTATACCTGGGATCCGCTGCTACGGTAACCGCATCCGCGATTGCCGGAAAGATTGCGACGGCAGATCAGATCTGACCATTTTCTTTGAGGGATACATAATATTTTTGGGAGAATAAACATATGGAAGCATTTACAGGAAAAGTATGGGTGCTTGGAGACGATATTGATACCGATATCATTATCCCGACCGAGTATCTTGCTTTAAAGACAATTGACGATATGAAACAGTACGGCTTTTCCCCGCTCCGCCCGGAACTGGCCGGACAGATTGAAAAGGGCGACATCATCGTGGCAGGAAAGAACTTCGGCTGCGGCTCCTCGAGAGAGCAGGCACCGGAGATCATCAAGCGCTCGGCATTTCCTGCGTTATCGCGAAATCCTTTGCCCGGATCTTTTTCCGCAACTCCATCAATAACGGCCTTCTTCTGATCGAGCAGCCGGATCTGCACGACGATATCAAAGAGGGCGACACCATCACCGTCAAGATGAATGAGCATGTTGATTACAACGGAAAAACATACCCGATCGCAGCTCTGCCGGAGAACCTGATGGATATCATTCAGGCAGGCGGCCTGGTAAAGGCAATGCGCAAGCGCAACGGATTGGATTAAGAGCGGGAGGAAGAAACGATGGGCAATACAGTAATTGAAAAAATCATCCGCCACAACACCGGAAAAGACGTAAAACCTGGCGACATTGTGACGGTCAACGTGGACAGAGTCATGATTCATGATATCTTCATCCGTTTGTCGGCGATAAATTCGAGGAGATGGGCTTTACCAAACTGTGGGACCCGGATAAAGTCGTTCTGATCTACGACCACCTCGTTCCGGCAAGCCAGGTGGACGATACGAGACATTTCCACAAAGGCGATGAATTTGCAAAGAAATACGGCATGAAAAACGTACACAGAAGCGACGGAATCTGCCATCAGTTAATGACAGAGGCAGGTTACGTAAAACCGGGCGACGTTGTTTTCGGAACCGACAGCCACACGACGACATACGGCTGTGTCGGTGCATTCTCTTCCGGAATCGGCTACACAGAGATGGCGAGCATCCTTGGAACGGGTACGATGTGGATCAAAGTGCCGGAGACGATCAAAGTTGTCATCGAAGGCGAGCTGCCGAAAAATGTGATGTCAAAAGACATTATCCTGCGTCTGATCGGTGACCTCGGTGCAGACGGCGCAACGTACCGCGCACTGGAGTTCTCAGGAAGCACCGTAGAAAATATGACCGTGGCAAGCCGTATGACGATTGCCAACATGGCGATCGAGGCAGGTGCCAAATGTGCACTTTTTACCCCGGATGAGAAGACCGCAGAATACTGCGAGATCGAACTCAATGACTATCAGAAGAGCTTAAAAGGCGATGAGGATGCGAAATATCTGCGCACTATCACTTACCGTGCTGAGGACTTCGTGCCGGTGATGGCATGCCCGTCCCAGGTAGACAAGATCCGTGATACCAGCGTTCTCGAGGGAACCCCGATCGATCAGGTCTTCATCGGTTCCTGTACGAACGGCCGTCTCGAGGATCTGCAGGCGGCAGCGAGGTTTTAAAAGGCAAAAAAGTAGCCGACTACGTAAAACTGATCGTAACACCGGCAAGCCGCAAGATTTATCTGCAGGCAAGCAAAATGGGCATTCTCGATACACTGGCAGAGGCAGGCGCCATGATTACACATCCAGGCTGCGGTCTGTGCTGCGGAAGAGCGGGCGGAATCCTCTCTGACGGAGAGCGTGTTGTAGCAACGAACAACCGAAACTTTCTTGGAAGAATGGGTACTTCTAAAGTTGAAATTTATCTGGCATCTCCAAAGACAGCGGCAGCATGTGCAGTAGCTGGAAAAATTGTGACGCCGGAAGTGTAAACGAACTTAACAGCAGAAAGGGAAAACAGACGACATGAATGGTTCAATGTTTATCGGAACCTGGTGGGCACTCGTCCCGCCGCTGCTTGCAATTCTGCTTGCATTTGTAACAAAAGAAGTTTACAGTTCCCTGTTCATCGGATCGGCAGTCGGTGTCCTTTTGTACACCGGCTTCCATCCGTGGGATGCGTTCACAAGCTTCTTTGAAATTTTACGGAACAGCATGAACATCAACATTCTGATCTTCGATATCCTGCTTGGCATGGTTGTCGTGCTGATGGCGAAATCCGGCGGCTCGGCGGCGTATGGAAAATGGGCGGGGACGAAGATCAAAACGAAGCGGAGTGCGCTTCTGGCAACGATGGGGCTTGGTGTTCTGATTTTTGTGGATGACTATTTCAACTGTCTGACAGTCGGCTCTGTCATGCGCCCGGTCACGGACAGCCACAAGGTTTCCCGCGCGAAACTCGCATACATCATCGACTCCACCGCAGCGCCGATCTGCATTATCGCGCCGATCTCAAGCTGGGCGGCAGCGTCAACTCGTATGTGCCGGCGGATGCGGGAATCAGCGGATTCCAGCTGTTTCTGCGGACAATTCCGTATAACCTGTATGCGATCCTTACAATTGCGATGGTCTTTTACATCTGCTACACCGGCTTTGATTTTGGTCAGATGAAGCTCCACGAGGATAATGCCGCCAAAGGTGATCTTTTCACGACCGGAGGCGAGGAGTTTGAGCAGGTTTCCGAGCAGGAGGTCAATCCGAACGGAAAAGTCATCGACCTCGTGCTCCCGGTTGCCGTACTGATTGTATCAGCGATCGGAGCGATGGTTTACACTGGCTTCCTCGGCGGCGCGGACAATGTGATTTCCGCGTTCGCAGGGTGTGATGCAGAGACGAGTCTGATTTTTGCCTCCGTCGTGACGATCCTGCTTATGATGGCGCTGTATCTGCCGCGGAAGGTCATCACCTTCAAGAGCTTTATGGACAGCCTGTCCGAGGGCTTCAAGCTGATGGTTCCGGCGGTTACGATTCTCGTCTTTGCGTGGACCTTAAAAGGCGTCGGTGATGCGATGGGCCTGGCCCAGTTTGTCGGAAGTGTCGTGGGAGACCATGCATCCGCAAGTATTTTTATCCCGGTGGTGCTGTTCGCCGTGGCGGTGTTCCTTTCCTTTTCGACGGGAACCTCCTGGGGAACGTTCGCGATTCTTGTGCCGATTGCAACGGGCATGTTCGCCGCCGGAACAAATCTGGAGATGATGATTATCTCGGTATCCGCCGTCCTGGCAGGGGCGGTCTGCGGTGACCATATTTCGCCGATCTCGGATACGACGGTTATGTCAAGTGCGGGTGCGCAGAGCAACCATCTGAACCACGTATCGACGCAGATGCAGTATGCGGCCGTTACGGCGTGTGTCTGCCTGGTGGGATATCTGATTGCAGCCGTGACCAGAACGTGGTGGATCACACTTGGCGTCAGCCTTCTTCTTCTTTTGGCTGTTTTAACCGGAATGCGCAGATTGCGCAAAAAAAGCGGAAAACGGCAAAAAATAAAAAGAAAAACAGAAAAACGCGTGAAATGCTTGACGGGAGAGAAAAAGAACCGTATACTAAAAAATAGAACAAACATTCACAGGACAACGGTGTCCTGCAAAGAAGAAGCGGAACGCTTTTGGAGCAGGAATGTGAATTGGAACAGAAGGAATTGGATTTTTCAAAGTCCAGTTCCTTCTGTTTATCTCTGTTAAAATTGCATCGGAGCTGTGAAATGCGGGAGAAGAAAGGAGGCATTCCGGGGCGAAAACGCTTTGGAAAAGGGAAGGACTGTTATGGTCAGAAAGATCATAGCAGACAATGGCAAAAACAAAAAGAGGGAGAAAATATATGATATTTGGAAAGTACATTAACAAATACTACCTGAAGAATGCGCCCATTCTGATTCTCGGTCTTGCAGCGCTGATTCTCGTAGATTATTTCCAGCTTTTCATACCGGAGCTGTACCGCATGGTCATCAACGGCATGAACGGCGACCCTGTTCTGGTCAACGGCCAGGCGGCGGTGTTTGATATGGAATTTCTGCTGGATCAGGTCTGCCGGCCCATGATTATTACCATTATCGTCATGGTAGTCGGCCGTTTCCTGTGGCGAGTCTGCTTTTTCGGCTCCGCGATCCGCGTGGTGACCGATCTTCGTACCTGCATGTTCGCGCACAGCAAGGAGCTGTCCCAGGAGTATTATCAGGTCAACAAAGTCGGAAACCTGATGAGTCTTTACACGAACGATCTCGATACCGTGCAGGAGTGCTTCGGCGACGGTATTCTGATGTTCTGCGATGCGCTGTTTTTAGGCCTGCTTGCCGTGATCAAAATGTGGCGCATGAACCACTTCCTGACCGGCCTTTCCATGATCCCGATGGCATTTCTGATGGCCGTCGCACAACGCTCGGCAAATACCTGATGAAAAAGTGGGAAGAGCGCCAGGCGGCCTTTTCCGAGCTGTCCGATTTCGCGCAGGAAAACTATTCCGGTCTTGCTGTCATCAAAGCATTCGTCAAAGAGACGAAAGAGCTGATGATGTTCCGTAGACTGAACCGCGAGAACGAGGACATCAACGTAGAATATACCAAAATTTCCACACTGCTGAACATTATGGTAACGCTGTTCGTCGAGTCCGTCATCTGTGTAATTTTAGGCTACGGCGGCTATCTCGTTTACTGCGGAAGCTCGATGCCGGCCAGCTTGTCGAGTATATCGGCTATTTCTCGGCCGTTGTATGGCCGATCATGGCGGTCTCCATGCTGATCGAGAAAACATCCCGTGGAAAAGCGTCCTTAAACCGTATTACGGAACTGCTTGACGCAAAAGTCGATGTGAAGGACCGCGGCGGTGTGCAGGATCTGCCGTCCATCCATGGAAAAATCGAGTTCCGCAATCTGACCTTCCGCTATCCGGACGGGGAGTACGATGTGCTGAAAAACGTATCGTTTACCATTGAGCCGGGCGAGAGTGTCGGCATCGTCGGAAAGACCGGTTCCGGAAAAACGACCATCGTCGATCTGCTGCTCCGCACCTACAACGTGCCGGACGGAACGCTGTTCATTGATGACCACGATGTCAACACCGTTTCCATCCACACCGTGCGTGAGGGCTGTGCCTACGTGCCGCAGGACAACTTCCTGTTCTCCGACACGATTTCCGGCAATATTTCCTTCGCCTTTGATGACGAAAACCAGGAGGCCATTGAGGATGCGGCGATGATGTCCGATGTCCATGACAATATCGCAGAGTTCAAAGAGGGCTACCGCACCGTTCTTGGCGAGCGCGGTGTGACGGTTTCCGGCGGACAGAAGCAGCGAATCTCGATTGCGCGTGCGCTGATGAAACACGCACCGATTCTGATTCTCGACGATTCCGTCTCTGCGGTCGATACCAAAACAGAGCGCACGATTCTCGACAATCTCAAAAAACGTGAGGGACTGACGACAATTCTGATCGCACACCGGATTTCAACGGTGGAGCAGATGGACAAGATCGTGTTCGTCGAGGACGGAGAAGTCCATGCAGTCGGAAAACACGAGGATCTGTACCGGACCTGCACGGCGTACCGCAAGATGGTCGATCTGCAGAAACTTGAAGAGGAAGCGGGGGAGGAGTAGAAATGCACAATTATTATCCGATTCTCTGGGTCGGCGCGATCATCGGCGTGATTTCCACCCTGCTGATTGTGGCCGCGTTTGTAGTGAAAGATGGAGAAAAAGAAACCGGCTTTGAGCGGAACATGAAAGACAGTGAAATCATGCAGCGTCTGATGGATTACGCAAAGCCGTTTTACCGCCAGTTTATCGTTGTTGGTTTTCTGATGCTGTTTTCGATCGCGTACGATATCATTTCGCCGCTGATCGTCGGCAAAATTGAGGAGCTCGTCGTTGGAAAATTCGCGCTGAATACCCTGTTTCTGTGGGTAGCGGGCTATGCGGCAATCCTTCTTGTCTCGATGGCGTGCACGTATTTCCAGGCCGTGATTCTGCAGAAGACGGGTCAGAAAATCATTTCCAATATGAGGGAGGATCTGTTCGTCCACATCGAGCGCCTTTCCCACGAGCAGTTAAATGAGATTCCGGTCGGAAAGCTTGTCACGAGAACGACAAACGATACGAACGCGATTTCGCTGATGTTCACCAATCTTCTGGTCAATCTTCTGAAGAACTTCTTCGTGATCATCGGTATTCTGATTGCGATGCTGTTTCTGAACTATGAGCTGACGCTGATGGTGCTCTGCTTCGTGCCGTTTATCATGCTGTTTTCGATTATTTTCCGCAAATTCTCGCGAAGAGCACACCGGAAAGTAAAAGACTGTACTACGGACATCAACACGTATCTGTCGGAGAACCTTTCCGGTATGAAAATCACACAGATCTTCAACCGCGAGGATGCCAAGATGCGCGAGTTTACCGACAAGAGCAACGCACTCGGCCGCGCACAGCAGGAGCAGATTTTCGTGTTTGGTATTTTCCGTCCGCTCGTCTACATGCTGTATATCAGCTCCGTGCTCTGCCTTTTGTATTTAGGCGGCAAGGGCTATCTGGAGGGAACGTCGTTCCTCGGCCAGACGCTTACCAGCGGTATGATCGTCAGCTTTTACATGTATATTTCAAAATTCTTCAACCCGATCCAGAACCTGGCGGAGCAGTTCAACTGGCTGCAGTCTGCATTTGCATCCGCCGAGAAAGTATTCTCGATTCTGGATCTTGAGCCAAAAATGCAGGATGCGCCGGATGCGATCGAGCTTACCGGCATCAGGGGTGAAATTGAGTTCCGCGACGTATGGTTTTCCTATATCCCGGGCGAGTGGGTGTTAAAAGGCGTTTCGTTCCACGTCAATCCGAAAGAGACAATCGCATTTGTGGGTTCCACCGGTTCCGGAAAATCGACGATTCTTTCCCTGATCTGCCGGAACTACGAGTTCCAGAAGGGTGAGATTCTGATCGACGGCATCGACATCCGAAAGATCAAGATCGATTCCCTGCGGAAAAAATTCGGCCAGATGCTGCAGGATGTCTTTCTGTTCTCGGGAACGATCCGTAGCAACATTATTCTCCGCGAGGAGGGGATTTCCGATGAAGAGATCATGGACGTCTGCCATTACGTGAATGCTGACCAGTTTATCAACAAGCTGGATCACGGCCTCGACGAGCCGGTGCGGGAGAGAGGAAACAACTTCTCCGCCGGACAGCGCCAGCTTCTCTCGTTTGCGCGTACCATCATCCATAAGCCTTCGGTCATGATCCTTGACGAGGCGACGGCGAACATCGACACCGAAACCGAGCTTCTGATCCAGGATTCCATGGAAAAGATGAAGAACATCGGAACGATGCTGATCGTAGCGCACCGTCTTTCGACGATCCAGCATGCGGATGAGATTATCGTACTGTCCCACGGAAAAATCGTGGAGCATGGAACGCATCAGGAGCTTTTAGCAGCGCAGGGAAGATATTACCAGCTCTACACGCTGCAGTACCACCGCGAGCAGAGTGAGAAACAGAGAGGAAGAAAGTAAGAAAATTTTAGAACAATAAAGACAATTTACAAAAAGGGAGAAATTTGCTTGTGCAAAGTGACAAAATTTCTCCTTTTTTTTACGGTGTATCATATTAAAATGATTTTAAATTAATATAGTCATATGAAAAATATATGAGCATAATACGATATCCGTTTTTCCATCTCAAAAAGCGGGCGGTTATAATAAGGGAAGCAAAACGGCAGGCACCAAAAAGCCGGGCCGTCTGTTGAAAGAAAGGGAAAATTTATGGAAAAGAAAGCAAGCCTTGTAGGACGCCTGCTCTCGGAAAATCAGATGTCGGAAGCATTTATCAACAGTATGTTTCTGGCGCTGTCCGGCGGTTTTCAGGATGCCTACACGTACAATTGCAGAGATGAAGTATTCTCAAATGCCCAGACGGGAAACGTTGTGCTGATGAGCCAGAACTTTCTGGAAGGAAACTTTACGGCAGGTCTTCGGTATCTCTTCCCGATCCTCTTTTTTGCGATGGGTGTATTTCTGGCAGAAAATTTCCAGGAGCATTACCGGTATGCAAAGAGGCTGCACTGGCGGCAGGTACTTCTCGCGGCGGAAATTGTGATCCTTGCGATCGTCGGATTTATTCCGTCTTCTTATAATATGCTCGCGGCGATGCTTGTATCGTTTGCGTGCGCGATTCAGGTACAGACCTTCCGCAAGGTCGGCGGTTATTCGTATGCAAGCACCATGTGCATCGGAAACCTGCGAAGCGGAACCGCAGCGCTGTCTATGTATATGCGGGATAAGAAAAAAGAACAGCTCCGTCAGGCCGGATACTATTTCGGCGTGATTCTGGCTTTCGCCATCGGCGCCGGAATCGGAGGCGTGTTCTCCATGCTGTATGGAATCCATGTAATCTGGATTTCCTGCGGACTTCTTCTGGTGAGCTTCCTTCTGATGTCACTGGAAAAGTACCGCTGAGAAATAAGAGAGAGTGAAGAAAGAAGGCTGAAAAAATGGAAGTATTTCTGGAGTGCTGTATGACACTATTCTTTTCAGCGGCCATGCTGCTGATGATCGTCCGCCTGGCAAAGGGTGAGGAGAAAAACATGATGTTTGCGCGTGTGTTCTCCCTGCGTCCAACGTCGGTTTCTGGATTGGAATCGTCCGCATCGCTGTGCTGAACCGGAGCGGATTTCTGATGTTCTTCTACATCACAGGCGCAATGCTTTCCTACACGGCGATGGTCTTTGCCATGCCGCATAAAAAAGAGCAGATTGCCGGACAGCAGGCATAAATAAAAAGAGACCTGTATACGGGAAGGATGGAGCAGCGATGTTCCGTCCGCCGGTAGACAGGGTCTTTTTCTGTTTCAAACAAAAGTCCATAAAATCTTATACGCGTTCCAGAAGCTCCTCGATCAGCTCTTTTGCCGCCGCGTTCTGGTGCTGCCGCGAGTTGATGATAAGACAGATTTCACGTTTGGGGGCCTCCTCGATGAGCGGAATCCGACAGACGGTACGGCTCTTTAAGGCATCGCGTGCCAGCTCCTTCGGATAAAATCCGATGCCGAGGTTATACTCGACCATAGGAAGAATCTGATCCGTCGTCGCCGCCTCCATATCGGGGTGGAAGGCGAGGTTGTGATTCAGAAAGTACTCGGCGTACAGCTCCCGCGTGCCGGTGTCTTTGGCAAGCGAGATAAAAGGATATTCTGACAATTCGCCGAGATGATGCGGCTCTGCGGAAAGGGATGCATATTTCGATCCGCCGATCAGAATTTCCTGGAATGGGAAAATCGGGATCTTGTGCAGCGGTTTGCGGATTTCCACCGGGCTTGTGACGACTGCGAAGTCGACTAGACCGTTTTCGAGCGCTGGATGCCTGCGGCGTCGAGTGGTTGGAGATGCGCAGGCGGACGTGCGGATAGCGGGTGTGGAAGTGCTCCAGGCGGGAGAGCAGCATCAGACGAAGTGCCGTCTCGCTCGCACCGATTGTGATAAGGCCGCTCTCAAGAGACCGCTCAAGAGCCAGCTCCTCCTCAACCGTGCGGAGCTGTTCGTAGGCAACGGCCACACGCTCATACACCTTTTCGCCCTCCGCTGTCAGTGTGACACCCTGGTGGGAACGGATAAAAAGTTTGCAGCCAAGCTCACTTTCCAGATTGTTCATGCACCGTGTGATGTTGGGCTGGTTGTTTTTCAGAATTTCCGCGGCTTTTGTAAAGCTGTGATATTGTGCTACGAAGTAAAAAATGCGATAATAATCATATGTAATCATAAAAACCTCCGAAGGATGAAGAAGAAAAAATCATCCATGATTGCTTCAATATAAAATACATGCGCCGGGTTGTCAAGGGATTTCTGAGGATGGTCGGCCGGATTGTGCGGGGGATGGCAGAAGAGAAGTGGAAATTTTTTGAAAAAACACTTGCAAAATACCCGGACAGGGTATATAGTGTAGAAGAAAATAAGATACCCCATTAGGGTATATGAAAAAGAAAATCCAGAACTACAGAAAGGAAGACATACGATGGAACAGTACAATGTAACCGGCATGAGCTGCGCCGCCTGCCAGAGCCGTGTCGAAAAAGCCGTGTCAAAGGTACCGGTGTCACATCCTGCGCAGTCAGCCTTCTGACAAATTCCATGGGCGTGGAGGGAACGGCCTCCCCGGCAGAGATTATTGCCGCCGTGGAAAATGCAGGCTACGGTGCGTCGAAAAAAGGCGAGAAGGGAAGCACATCACAGTCGGCTTCCACAGCAGAATACGAAGAGATGCTGAAAGACAAGGAAACACCGGTCATGAAACGCCGTCTGGTGAGCTCCGTTCTTCTTTTGATTCCGCTCATGTATTTCTCCATGGGCCATATGATGTGGGGATGGCCGCTGCCGAAATTCTTTGAAGGAAATCACATCGCAATGGGACTGGTACAGCTCCTGCTTACCATTGCGGTCATGGTCATCAACCAGAAATTCTTTATCAGCGGTTTCAAGAGTCTCTGGCATAAAGCACCGAACATGGACACGCTGGTAGCGCTTGGTTCTACCGCATCGTTTGTATACAGCGTCTACGCCCTGTTTGCCATGACGGGAGCGCAGGTACAGGGGGACATGGATGCAGTCATGAGCTATATGCATGAATTTTACTTCGAGTCCGCAGCCATGATTCTGACCCTGATTACCGTCGGAAAAATGCTGGAGTCGATTTCCAAAGGAAAAACGACCGATGCGTTAAAGAGTCTGATGAAGCTGGCTCCGAAGACCGCCGTTCTCTTAAGAGACGGAAAAGAAGTGGAAGTCGGCATTGATCAGGTGAAAAAGGGCGATCATTTCATCGTCCGCCCGGGCGAAAATATTCCGGTGGACGGCGTTGTCCTGGAGGGAACGAGTGCCGTCAACGAATCCGCGCTGACTGGCGAGAGTATTCCGGTGGATAAAGAGGCCGGCGACCGCGTATCGGCGGCGACCTTAAACCAGTCCGGTTTCCTGACCTGTGAGGCGACGAGAGTCGGAGAAGACACAACACTCTCCCAGATCATTCAGATGGTCAGCGATGCGGCAGCGACAAAAGCGCCGATCGCCAAAGTGGCCGATAAAGTTTCCGGTATTTTTGTGCCGGCCGTTATCTGCATTGCACTTGCTACGATTGTGATCTGGCTGTTTGCAGGAGAGAGCGTCGGCTTTGCTCTTGCAAGAGGTATTTCCGTTCTCGTTATCAGCTGCCCGTGTGCGCTCGGCCTTGCAACACCGGTTGCGATCATGGTCGGAAACGGAATGGGAGCAAAACACGGAACGATGTTCAAAACCGCAGTTTCTCTCGAGGAGACAGGAAAAACACAGATCGTTGCACTCGATAAGACTGGAACCATCACAAGCGGAGAGCCGCAGGTAACCGATCTTGTCCCGGCGGACGGTGTAAGTGAGGAGGAGCTTTTAAAAGGTGCCTTTGCACTGGAGCAGAAAAGTGAGCATCCGCTGGCCCGTGCGATTCTTGCACTTGCAGAGGAAAAAGGCCTGGCCCGCGAAGAAGTCAGTGATTTCTCTGCGCTTCCTGGAAACGGCCTTGTGGCAAAACGGAACGGAAAAGAGCTCTGCGGAGGCAACCGCGCACTGATTACGAAAAAAGCGGTTCTCGCGAAACAGATGGAAGAGCAGGCAGCAAAACTTTCCGAAGAAGGAAAGACACCGCTGTTCTTCAGTGAAGATGGAAAGATGCTCGGTATGATGCGGTTGCGGATGTCATCAAAGAGGACAGCCCGCGTGCGGTGAAAGAGCTGCAGAATATGGGAATCCGTGTCGTGATGCTGACCGGAGACAATGAGCGCACCGCGCGTGCATCGGCGCACAGGCAGGTGTGGACGAAGTCATCGCAGGCGTTCTGCCGGATGGAAAAGAAGCGGTCATCAGCCGCCTGAAAGAAAAAGGAAAAGTAGCGATGGTAGGAGACGGCATCAACGATGCACCGGCTCTGACCAGTGCGGATATCGGTATTGCCATCGGAGCAGGAACCGATATCGCGATCGATGCGGCAGACGTTGTCCTGATGAAGAGCCGCCTCTCCGACGTACCGGCAGCGATCCGCTTAAGCCGTGCGACCCTCAGGAATATTCACGAGAATTTGTTCTGGGCCTTCATTTACAATATCATCGGTATTCCGCTGGCTGCGGGCGTATGGATCCCGCTGTTCGGCTGGAAGCTGAACCCGATGTTCGGTGCGGCGGCGATGAGCCTTTCGAGCTTCTGCGTTGTGACAAACGCCCTGCGTCTGAATCTGTTTCGGATGCACGACGCGTCAAAAGATAAAAGAATCAAAAACGAAATTCCAAAGGAGGATCTGAACATGACAACAGAACAGGGAATGGTAAAAACCATGACAATCGAGGGCATGATGTGCGGCCACTGCGAGGCAAGAGTGAAGAAAACACTTGAGGCAATTGAGGGTGTTGCATCCGCAGAAGTAAGCCATGAAAAAGGAACAGCCGTTGTAACACTGACAGCTCCGGTATCAGACGATGTGCTGAAAACAGCCGTAGAGGCACAGGATTACACCGTAAAAGGAATCCAGTAAAACAGGAAACATGGAGAAAAGGGAAACGCGTCTGGAATGAAAATTTCCGGGCGCGTTTCCTTTTTTTACCAGATATAGCAAAAATATTGCAATTTGTTCGGAATTTTCGTGACAAAAGGACAAAAATCCGTTAGGATAGAGAAAAAGAAGAGCAAAAACAAAAGGGTTTTTAGGATCAGGAGGTTTTTACATTATGACAGAGTACAGACTTGCAAAGCCGGAAGAGTGGGAGGACTGCATCGAACTTGCAAACTACGTGTTCAGCACGGCACACCGTCCGCACGACTTTGAGCAGTTAATTCCAAGGGTTTATCAGGCAGGACCGGAAATGGCACGGATCCACCGCGTCGCTGTTGCGGAAAACGGCAGACTCCGGGCCGAGATTGCGGTGCTTCCGCAGCAAATGGCGGCAGGGGGTAAGCTGCTCCGCGCAGGATATGTGGGAAGCGTTTCCGTGCATCCAAAGGCAAGGGGCGAAGGCCACATGAAGCGTCTTCTTGGCGACTGGATTACGGATCTGGAAGGAACGTGTGATCTTCTGGCACTGGACGGTCAGAGACAGCGGTATGCCTACTTTGGCTTTACGCCGGGAAGTGAAAAATACACGTTTTACCTGGATGTGGCAAATGTGCGCCATACCTGGAAAAACGGGGAACTCTCCGCTTATACCTTTGCGCCGCTGTTTCCGGAAAACGGCGAAGCGGACGAAGAGGCGGCAGCCTTTGCAAAGAAGCTGAATGAGGAAAAACCGCTTTACGTGGTAAGAGAGGATGTGAAAGCCTGCCTGAAAACATTCGGTGAGCAGGCAATTGCAAATCTGGAAAACGGTGAGCGGATCGGATAATCTGCACTTTGCGGCGGAAACCAGGTTGCGGAAGCGGAAGTGTTGGAGGAACAGGATTTCGTTCC